>Ga0209727_1000088_pt1 | contig 112566 bp, 109 predicted proteins | sample RifGroC1_FD_183995 | JGI IMG/M metagenome (GOLD analysis project Ga0209727, IMG submission 183995) | Groundwater microbial communities from Rifle, Colorado, USA - Groundwater C1 (SPAdes) (version 2) | ecosystem: Environmental > Aquatic > Deep subsurface > Groundwater | place: Rifle, Colorado... | reverse complement strand
CTTTGTAGAAAAAAACAAGAAAAATGTTTTGACAAAAGAATCTATTTTGTAGTATTTTTTGCTCACAGGGTGGGTCACTAAAAATGAATTCTCCTGGGTCAGTATAAGTGAAATTTAGCAAGGGCGATTCAAGAGGATTATCATAAAATGAAATATAATTATAATCAAATCTGTTTTGCCATTGTATTTTCATTTTGTCAAAATCAGTTATCCATTCAGGGAGTATTTTTATTGAATTATATCTTAAATCTAAAGTAGTTAATTTTTTTAATTCTTTCAATGCTGATATATCATTAATTAAATTGTTAAATAAAAATAGTCTATCTAAGTTTGTCAAATTTTTTAAAACAGATATATTATTTACGCTATTAACAGATAAATCTAAAGTATTTAAATTAGTTAAATCTTTCAATGCTAATATATCACTTATTTCATGATTATATGATAAACCTAAATTATTTAAATTAGTTAAATCTTTCAATGCTGATATATCTCTTATTTGATTATATGATAAACTTAAATTATTTAAATTAGTTAAATCTTTCAATGCTGATATATCAATTATTTGATTATTTGATAAATTTAAATTATTTAAATTAGTTAAATCTTTCAATGCTGATATATCTCTTATTTGATTATTAAATAAATTTAAATTATTTAAATTAGTTAAATCTTTCAATGCTGATATATCAATTATTTGATTATCTAATAAATATAAATATTTCAATTTTTTCAAATTAATTATTAAATCATAAAATTTTTTGTAATATATCTTATATATTGAAATCCCAGTTATTTCATTGTTTTTATTTATAGAATAATAATCTAATATAAGATATGAATTAAATTCTTCTTTTATTTCATCTTCAGAGATTTTTTTTAATTTTTTCCCAATTCTCTCCTCAATCTTCCTCAATATCTCCAAATCTGTCATAAAAACCTCCAAAATAGGCTAATATTATGAAAACAATAGGTAAGTTATCCCTTGTTTCCTAAGATATTTAAATTATATTCTTTATTTGGGATTTATTCAATGGTAATTAAAAAAATCAATAATTTTTTCATAAACAAAATAATTTTTTTACTCTGTATCTTTATTGAGAAATCCCCTTTCCAAAAATTCTTCAGTTATCCAAAAAATTTGTCTATTGAAAAGGTAAAGAAAAGAGAGTATTAATTAAGCATAACAATTTATTAAATGAATGAGGAATTTTGTTATGAAAAATTTAATGTATTGTGTTTTAGTGATTTCAAATATAATGAATGTATCGTAACTACAAATATGGGTTTAGTTTAATTTCAAGATTTTTTAAGATATTTTCTTAATCTTTTGATAATTCTTGAGGGATTGTTTTTGTTTTTATACTTTAAATAAATTACATTACTTTTTGGAGGGGGAAAATTGCAATAAAAATAATAATTATTGTAAATGCAGAAAAGATGGAAAAATACATTGATTCTCATTTATTATGAGAATTAAAATATTTTATAGAATGTGAAAAATAAAAAGATGATTGGGTAGAAATACTAAAAGATTTGATTAAGAAGAAACAAAGAAAAGATATTTAGAAAAGGAATAAAAATAAAAAAACCTGGCAACGACCTACTCTCCCATGCGGTTGCCCGCAAAGTACCATCGGCGCAAAGAGGCTTAACTTCTGTGTTCGGAATGGGAACAGGTGTATCCCTCTCGCTATGGTCACCAGGTAAATATTTAATTTCTTAAATTACATTTTTAATAATCCACAATTATATATTTAATTATGAACTACATTTACTAAAAACCTATCAATTGAGACTATACATTTAATATATATTTCTAACTTTAAACTTAACTTAGGAACTCTCAATTAGTTTTCCTAAGTTAATTACTTTAATAAAAAGTATATAGGATATGATAATATGGTCAGGTCTCACGAATTATTAGTACTGCTTGACTTAAAATATTACTACTCTTACATCTGCAGCCTATCAACGTCTTAATCTAAAACGATTCTTTAGGGGGCTTTACCCCCGGGATACCTCATCTTAAGGTGGGCTTCCCGCTTAGATGCTTTCAGCGGTTATCCCTTCCAGACTTAGATACTCAGCGATGCCGTTGGCACGACAACTGATACACCAGCGGTCTGTCCACTTCGGTCCTCTCGTACTAGAAGCAGATCCTTTCAAGTATCCAACGACCATGACAGATAGGGACCGAACTGTCTCGCGACGTTCTGAACCCAGCTCACGTACCGCTTTAATTGGCGAACAGCCAAACCCTTGGGACCTTCTCCAGCCCCAGGATGCGATGAGCCGACATCGAGGTGCCAAACTTTGCCGTCGATATGAACTCTTGGGCAAAATCAGCCTGTTATCCCCAGAGTACCTTTTATCCGTTGAGCGACGGCGCTTCCACTCGCTACCGCCGGATCACTAAGACCTACTTTCGTATCTGCTCGACTTGTCAGTCTTACAGTTAAGCTCCCTTATGCCTTTACACTCTATGCATGGTTTCCAATCATGCTGAGGGAACCTTTGCGCGCCTCTGTTACAATTTAGGAGGCGACCGCCCCAGTCAAACCGCCCGCCTGACATTGTCCTGCTACTGGTTTCACAGAAACAGTTAGATACTTAATAAAGAAAGGGTGGTATTTCAACGATGACTCCACAGATACTAGCGTACCCGCTTCAAAGTCTCCCACCTATCCTACACATCCTTTATCAAATATCAATATCAAGTTACAGTAAAGGTTCATGGGGTCTTTCCGTCTAGTCATGGTTAATCGGCATCTTCACCGATATTTCAATTTCACCGAGTCTATCGTTGAGACAGTGCTCAAGTCGTTACACCTTTCGTGCAGGTCGGAACTTACCCGACAAGGAATTTCGCTACCTTAGGACCGTTATAGTTACGGCCGCCGTTTACTGGGGCTTAAATTCAAAGCTTCGCTTGCGCTAACCTCTCCTCTTGACCTTCCAGCACCGGGCAGGTGTCAGACCCTATACTTCCCTTTGCAGGTTCGCAGAGTCCTGTGTTTTTGGTAAACAGTCGCTTGAGCCATTTCTCTGCAGCCTCCCATAAATGGGTAGGCCATCCTTCTCCCGAAGTTACGGATGCAATTTGCCGAGTTCCTTAACGATAGTTATCTCGAGCGCCTTAGAATACTCATCCTTCTCACCTGTGTCGGTTTACAGTACGGTCTGATATAACATATTCTTAGAGATTATTTCTTGGCAGTATGACTATCTAACTTCGTTCCGTCGTAACTTCACTCCTTCAGTAACTCAGATCAAACTACGCATTTAACTATAGTTCTCAACTCCTCGTTACCTCCCCCAAGACAACCAACGCTCGGGTTTAGATTCATCTCCTGCGTCATCCCATCGATATTATACCAGGTACTGGAATATAAACCAGTTTCCCATCAGCTACGCTTTTCAGCCTCACCTTAGGGGCCGACTTACCCTGGGAAGATTACCTTTACCCAGGAAACCTTGAGTTTTCGGCGAACAGATTTTTCATCTGTTTTTTCGTTACTCATTCCGGCATCCTCACTTGTGTAGTCTCCACATAACATCACCATTATGCTTCTTCGATTAACACAACGCTCTCCTACCACAGATTACTCTGTCCACAGCTTCGGTTATATGCTTAGCCCCGTTGAATTGTCGGCGCAAGATGACTCGACCAGTGAGCTATTACGCACTCTTTAAAGGAATGGCTGCTTCTAAGCCAACCTCCTGGCTGTTTTAGCCATCTCACATCCTTTTCCACTTAGCATATAATTAGGGACCTTAGCTTATGGTCTGGGCTCTTTCCCTCTCGACAATGAACCTTATAGCACACTGTCTGACTCCCATACTCTCAAGTTTAGGCATTCGGAGTTTATCTGGGTTTGGTACCCTGTGACAGGCCCTAGTCCAATCAGTGCTCTACCACCTAAACTAAACATATGAGGCTAGTCCTAAAACTATTTCGGAGAGAACCAGCTATCGCCAAGTTTGATTAGCCTTTCACCCCTATCTACACCTCATCACCTAGCTTTTCAACGCTAGTGTGTTCGGTCCTCCACTTGGTGTTACCCAAGCTTCAACCTGGACATAGATAGATCACTTGGCTTCGGGTCTATTGCATGCAACTTATTCGCGCTTTTAACACTCGGTTTCCCTTAGGCTTCGTGACTTCTATCACTTAACCTTGCTACATACAATAACTCGCCGGATCATTAAACAAAAGGCACGCAGTCAGACATATAGTCCTCCTACGGCTTGTAGGCTATTGGTTTCAGGTTCTATTTCACTCCCCTCCCGGGGTTCTTTTCAACTTTCCCTCACGGTACTTCTTCACTATCGGTCACCATAGAGTATTTAGCCTTGGATGGTGGTCCACCCAGATTCAAACCAGATTTCTCGTGTCTGATTTTACTCAGGATACCCTTAGGTAATATATCTATTTCACTTACGGGACTTTCACCCTCTTTGGTTAATCTTCCCAGATTATTCTGTTATAAATACATAATCCATGTTAGGGTCCTACAACCCCAGAAATATAAATATCTCTGGTTTAGGCTCTTCCAATTTCGCTCGCCGCTACTTTCGGAATCTCTTTTGATTTCTCTTCCTTGGGTTACTCAGATGGTTCAATTCTCCCAGTTTCGCCTCGCTTACGCGATATACAGACATTACTCTGTATGGGTTTCCCCATTCGGTCACCGACGGATCAATGCTTGCTTGTAACTCCCCGTCGCTTTTCGTAACTTGCTACGACCTTCTTCGCCTTATGGTGCCCAGTCATCCCCCAATAGCCCTTCTTTACCTGACCATATTATCTTATCCTATATTTTTCGCTCTAAGACGCTTTCTTTTTGACTAATAATTCGTCATATACTTCTTATTTATTTCAAAGAACATCACATACAAACTTAATTGATATGCAAAACATGGAGGTTAGGAGAATCGAACTCCTGACCTATAGCTTGCAAAGCTACCGCTCTACCAGCTGAGCTAAACCCCCGCATTATAAAAAAACAAGTAGAAGAGAAGGAAAAAAAGTAATCATAACATTTCCTTAGAAAGGAGGTGATCCAACCGCACTTTCCAGTACGGTTACCTTGTTACGACTTCACCCCCCTCACTAAGCACACCTTAGGTACCCCCCTCCTTACGGTTAGGGTAATAACTTTGGGTGTCCTCAACTCGGGTGGTGTGACGGGCGGTGTGTACAAGGCCCGGGAACGTATTCACCACAGCATGCTGATCTGTGATTACTAGCGATTCCGGCTTCATGGAGTCGAGTTGCAGACTCCAATCTGAACTACGGACTGTTTTTTAGGATTGGCTCCTTCTTGCGAGATCGCTACCTTTTGTACAGCCCATTGTAGCACGTGTGTAGCCCTGGACATAAGGGCCATGAGGACTTGACGTCATCCCCACCTTCCTCCGATTTGTCATCGGCAGTTCCGTTAGAGTTCCCAGCTTTACCTGATGGCAACTAACAGTAAGGGTTGCGCTCGTTGCGGGACTTAACCCAACATCTCACAACACGAGCTGACGACAGCCATGCAGCACCTGTAAATCTGTTCCCGAAGGAAAAGATACATCTCTGTATCGGTCAAACCTATGTCAAGCCCAGGTAAGGTTCTTCGCGTACCATCGAATTAAACCACATGCTCCACCGCTTGTGCGGGCCCCCGTCAATTCCTTTGAGTTTCACCCTTGCGAGCATACTCCCCAGGCGGTACACTTAACGCGTTAGCTTCGGCACCAGAGGGGTCGATACCTCTGACACCTAGTGTACAAAGTTTACAGTGTGGACTACCAGGGTATCTAATCCTGTTTGCTCCCCACACTTTCGCATTTTAGCGTCAGTTACAGACCAGAGACTCGCCTTCGCCACCGGTATTCTTCCGCATATCTACAGATTTCACCCCTACACGCGGAATTCCAGTCTCCCATCCTGCACTCTAGTATGATAGTTTGCAAACCAAACTCGAAGTTAAGCTTCGGTATTTCAATTCACACTTATCTAACCGCCTACATGCCCTTTACGCCCAATAATTCCGAACAACGCTTGCCACCTACGTATTACCGCGGCTGCTGGCACGTAGTTAGCCGTGGCTTATTCATATGGTACAGTCATCATATAGCGTTTCTCTCACTATATTTATTCGTCCCATATAAAAGAACTTTACAACATTTCTGCCTTCTTCATTCACGCGGCGTCGCTCCGTCAGGATATCTCCCATTGCGGAATATTCTTAGCTGCTGCCTCCCGTAGGAGTCTGGGCCGTGTCTCAGTCCCAATGTGGCCGTACACCCTCTCAGGCCGGCTACCAATCGTCGCCTTGGTAGGCTTTTACCCCACCAACTAGCTAATTGGACGCAAGACTCTCTCAAGACGATACTAAAGTATCTTTCACCTCTCGGCATACGCGGTATTACCCGATATTTCTATCGGCTATCCCCCATCTCAAGGTAAGTTCTCACGTGTTACTCACCCGTACGCCGGTGATCTACTGTATTGCTACAATAGACCCCCCCGACTTGCATGCTTAAAACGCGCCGCCAGCGTTCGTTCTGAGCCAGGATCAAACTCTTCATTATAATTATATAAACTCCTTGCGGAGCCTATTTACATCACAATAAAAAAGTTAAATAGTTACTCAATAACTATTTACATAAATCCATACTCTTTTAATAAATTCTTTCTCAAAAGAATTAACCTTCTCTTCTATACTTGTCAAAGAACTAATTTATATCAAAACAGACAATATCTTCATTAGTCAGATTCGCATATCTAACTAACATCACTGTCTATTATGAAGAACTTATTTATTTCGTTTCATTCTTACACAATCTAACATCAACAAACTTATTTCTAAGTCGCTTTTTCTTATTCGTCAATCTACATAAAATCTTTAATATTTTTTTTAAAAACTTCTATATAAACTTATTTGCTTTTCATTACTACTTTTTTATTTATTTGTCCTGTTTGTTACTCAACGACGAGGGGGTTTATACCATACACCTACTCCGTTGTCAACATAAATTTTTACTTTTTTTTCAATTTTTTTGTTGTTTATTTTTTGATGGTTTTGATGGAACAATTGGGTATGGAATTTTTCTTGTTCTACCATTCTTATCAAAAATAACACCTTCGCCCCATCTAATCATATCTGGCACTTCTTTTTCAACCCAAGTCTTCAATCTCTCAAGTGTTGTAGAAAATTTAGATATAAGACGCATCAAACGAAATTCGTCATCAGGGGTATTTCTTTTGTAAATCTCTTGAAAATCCACATCTGGTTCTACTAATAGAAACGGACAATATAAAGAAATCTTAATTTGATTTAATGGATATATCAATTTTGCTCTAACTGTAATAGGAACATTTTGATCTCGAATCAAATTAAAAGACAATATCTCATAACATTCTTCTTTACCAGCAGAAATTTCTTCTACCATATTATCAACACTTGTCTTAATCAAATCATATAACATACGCATCACCATAAAAGAAATTTTAAATTGATATATTAAGCTATCCCTTCATTTTACTAAATTTTTATAACAAAATCAATTTTAATTTAATAAAATAAATATTTTTTTAAATTTCAGTTATATATATAGTAATAAAACCAAGAAAACATTCCATTTTTTGGTGTTTTTATTTCTAATTGCCTTTTTAATATACTTGACAGGTCTTAAAAACCTGTTACGCCTTAAATATAATTACACAACTTTTAACCTTTAGTATAAAAATCTATACAAATTTTTATTTAACAAAATAATCATTAATCTTTTTTTCAATGATAATTGACTTTTTTAATAGTATATATTATTTTATTTCTAATAGAAATTTAGGAGGTGTTTTATGGACGGATTAGGATGGAATTATTCTGAAAGAGTTAAACAGCATTTTTTAAAGCCTTTAAATATATTAACTATTCCAGAAGAAGAATATAATGCAGATGGTATTGGTTTTGTAGGTTCTCCTGCATGTGGTGATATGATGAAAATCTTTATAAAAGTTAAAGATAATAAGATTATAGATTTAAAATGGCAAACTTTTGGGTGTGCAAGTGCCATTGGTTCAACTTCTATGCTTTCTGACATGGTAACAAGAGATGGTGGGATGAGCATAGATGATGCTTATAAAATTACACCTGATGATATAATAAAAGAACTTGGTGGGCTTCCATCTAATAAAATTCATTGTTCTGTGCTTGGCGATAAAGCGTTAAGAGAAGCAATAAATGATTATTACAAAAAAAATGGTATGGAAGAAAAAATTCCACATAATAAAGAAAATAGAATTGTTTGCCATTGCCTTGATGTGTCAGAAGAAGATATTAAAATGGAAGTTTTGGAAGGCGTAAAAGATTTTAATAGTTTACAAGAAAGAACAAAGGTTGGTACTGGATGCGGTAAATGTGTTGATGAAGTAAAACAATTACTCGAATCTTATGTAAAAAAATATTATAAAGACTCAGTGTATAGTGGAGAACAAAAATGATTTATCTTGATAATAACGCAACAACACCACTACACCCAAAAGTTAAAGAAAAAATACGAGAAACTTTGGATTTTTATGCGAATCCCAGTTCTGCTCATCAATCTGGTAGAGAAGTTAGATTTCTAATTGAACAAGCAAGAGAAGAAATTGCAAGTTTTTTAAATTGCCTTCCAGAAGAATTAATTTTTACTGCTAGTGGTTCTGAAGCAAATAACACTGTTTTAAAAAGCGTTGGGCTTTGTTGTAACCATGGATGTAGTATTCAATCAAAAATTCACATTATTTCTACTACTATTGAACATCCATCAGTTTTGAATACACTAAAGTGCCTTGAAAGTCAAAGCGTTGAGGTTACATATATACCAGTTGACGAATATGGAATTATTAATCCTGACGATGTTAAAAAAGCGATAAAAAAAGAAACAACTTTAATATCAATTATGTATGCGAATAATGAAATTGGAAGTATCCAACCAATAGAAGAAATTGCAAAAATCGCAAAAGAGCATAAAATAACATTCCACACTGACGCTGTGCAGGCTATTGGTAAAATACCGATTGATTTGCAAAAATTATCAGTTGACTATCTTTCACTTTCTGGTCATAAAATTTATGCACCAAAGGGAATTGGGGTTTTATATAAAAGAAAAGGAACAAAAGAAATCTGCCCATTAATTAATGGTGGACATCAAGAACACAGTTTACGAGCTGGAACTGAAAATACAATAGGAATTATTGCTTTAGGAGAAGCATTCAAACAACTAAAACTTGAAATGAATGATGAAGTAAAACACATCAAACACTTGAGAGATAAACTCGAAAAAGCAATTTTTGAAAAAATTCCTAATGTAAAACTAAACGGACATCCGGAAAAAAGATTACCCGGCACTTTGAATGTTTCTTTTAAGAATATCGAAGGAGAATCAATACTTTTAAGACTCGATCTGTATGGAGTTGCAGTTTCTACTGGAAGTGCATGCTCAACAGGCTCTCTTGAACCAAGTCATGTAATTATGGCTTTGGGAGTTGACCCTGAAATTGCTCATAGTTCAATTAGATTTTCTATGGGAAGAGATAATACAGAAGAAGAAATTGATCAAGTAATTGAGCATTTAAAAGAAGTCGTAGAATTTTTACGAATAATAAGTCCAATCAAATGAAAGATTTTGCAGAAATATTTACTGAGTGGGAAAAAGATAATAAAATCATAGATAAAGATAAATCTTTTTTCCCACAACAAAATTTTAAAACAAAAAAAGAAAAAGATTTATCTATTGATTTGCACGGTTTTACTAAAAAAGAGGCTTTGGAAAAACTAAAAATTTTTGTTTTACAAAATCGAAGTGGAATGAAAACAAAAATAAATATAATTCATGGAGTTGGAAGGCATTCGGAAGATGGAAAAAGAGTTTTAAAAGAAGCTGTTAAAGAATGGCTTTCTCAAAATAAAGAATTAATTGGATACTTTAAACCAGCAGATATTAGAGAAGGCGGTAGTGGAGCCACGATTGCTTATATAAATCCAAAGAAATAACAAATTAAAATATATTAGGATTATTGTATTTTGTTTGTAAAATCATTGAAATTATCGATTTTTTTGTGTAATTATATATCTCACAGAGGCAAAAAGAACATAAGGAAAAAACATTCTTTAAATTTGTGTTCTTCTCTGACTCTGTGCAAAATTTTCTTATGAAAATAAACGAGGATTTTTAATGTTTTACAAAAAATTTAAAAATATTTTTTTAACAATTATCATAATTAGTTTAACCTCCTGTATTTCTATGAAAACAAAAGAAGATATTTGTGCTGATTATTATAATATAGGCATAGAGTATTCTTCGATAAAAAACTACACAAAAGCAATAGAAATGTTTCTAAAAGCCTTAGAATATGATGAAAACCACACAAAATCAATATTAAATTTGGTAATAACATATCAAAATAACAAAAATTATGACAAAGCAGAGACTTTAATTGTAAAATACTATAAACCAAAAGTTGATGAATTTAACAAAAAATTGCTTTTTTTACTTGGAAACAACTATTTTTATCAGTTAGATTATGATAAAGCCATAAAAACATTCAAAATTTACACACAATCATTTACAGAAGAGACAAACGCTTATTTTAACATTGGATTATGCTATCTTAAAAAAAGCGATAAAAAAGAAGCGTTAAAATATTTTATAGAATCTTATAATAAAAACAACAAATTTATCCCCGCAATTTATAATATAGCAACTTATTATTATGATGAAAAGGACTATGAAAATAGTGTAAAATATTACAAAATTCTAATAGATATTGATAAAGAAAATCCAGAAGTTTATTATAGGCTTGGAATATTTGAATACGATAAAAACGAATTTGAGTTAGCAAAAGACTATTTTACAAAAGCAAGTAGTCTTGATACAAAAAATCCAGAATATTATATATATCTTGCTAGAATTTACGCAAAAGGATATAATAACAAAAAGAAAACGTTAGAATACATAGAAAAAGCATTATTAAATGAATATAAGAATATAAATAGTATCAAATCTATAAAAGAATTTGAATTGCTCTTAGAGTTTAAAGAATTTGACGAATTATTAGAAAAATACAAAGAAAAAAATAAAAAAAATAATTAAACAATCTTTGATTTTTTTTTAATACTGTTATATACTAATATGTAGTTAAATCATATAAAGGACTTGTGGATTTAGCCGATAATTTAAACAAAAATACTTTAGTAGGAATATATGTCAACAGGACTTCAATTAAATGTTATTACTTTCAATAAGGGTGCTTATATAACGATAGAAGGTAAAACTTCAAACAACTGTTTTTACATACTAAGGTCTGGAAATGTTTCTATTAGTAGGGAAGGACAGAAAGAAGTAGATAATTTAAATCCCGGTGATTTTTTTGGGGTTATTTCTGCAATGTCAAGCCATCCACATATTGAAACAGCACAGGCTTTAACTGATGTATCATTAATCGTTGTACAAAAAGATCAGTTTCCTTTATTGATCCAAAAAAATAATCCAGTTGCAATGAAAATTATTCTATCATTCTCAAGAAAATTAAGAGAACTTGATACATCAATAACAGAACTCACATTAAAATCCGTATCTACCGTTTTGGAAGATGTGGTAAATCTTTTTAATGTTGGAGAATTCTACCTAAAACAAAATCAATTTAACCAAGCATTCTATGCTTTTTATAGATTTATGCAATATTGTCCAGAAAATGATATAGCACCTCGAGCAAAAGCAACATTAGAACAAATAAAAGGCAAAGCAAAAGCTGTTTTTCTTGACCCCGGCAAAGAAGATTTTAAAAGAGTATATCCTGATAACACAATGATTTGTTGTGAACATGAACCAGGAAACGAACTTTACATTATACAATCTGGTAAAATTAAAATTACAAAGATGATAGATAATAAAGAAGTTTTGCTTGCAGTTCTAAAAGAAGGTGATATTTTTGGTGAAATGTCTTTACTCGAAAACAAACCTCGTTCAGCTTCAGCTATTGCTTATGGCGAAACAAGTATTATGGCTGTAAATAAAGAAAATTTTAAAAATATGATTTCCACACAACCACAAGTTGTAACAAAATTAATTACACTTCTTGCTGAAAGAACTTGGGTAGTTTATAGACAACTTGTAAATCTTAAAATATCAAGTAAAATTGGTAGAACTTACGATGTGCTTTTAATTCAACTTGAAAAAAATAAAGTTAATATTGTTCCAAAAATGCCTTATTCTTTTGAATTTGGTCCAAACGAATTAATTAATATGGTTGGGCTTTCTCCAAATGAAGGAAGACAGATAATTCAAGAAATGTTTGCTAATAAAAAATTTCAAATTGTTGATAATAGGATTACAATTACAGACATAGACGAAATAAGAAAACAAGTTGAATATTACAAAAAGATGGAAATACTCGAACAAAAGAGGAAGGTAAGCCATCAGAGTTTTTAAATATCTTAGTAAATCATTTGAAATTTCTCACAGAGGACACAGAATTAAATAGAATCTTGATAAAAAATATTGTATTTTAAGCATAAAACTCTTTTTTTATATTAAAATCTTATTTTCTGATTGTATTTGTAATAATTTGTGGAAAAGTGACAATTTAACTTATATCCTTTAAGAGTTTATCATTTGTGTAAAAATTTCAAAGATTGAACTATTTTTTCTGACTGAGCAGTAGTTTAAAGAATCCGTAATTGGTTTGACATAGACTTACCCCGATTTCAAACAAAATTTTTCTTTTTCATCAATTATTTTTTTTAACTCGTTGTAATCATCTGGTTTTTCGTTTTTTATATAACTCATAATATCTCTAAAAATTTGGTTATTTAGAATAATTGTTGCATAAGTTGCTGTACATGACTCGTTTGTTTCTATTTTATTTAATAATCCTTTTTTTACCATATTGATTATTATTCTAAGATGTGAAATTATTAACAACTCTTTTATATTATTTAAAGTATATAACAAACTATTTTTAATTTCTTTTCTCTTAAAAACAGCACCTTTTACTGATTTATTTTCAAATCCAGTCTTATCTAATAAAATTTCAATTTTATTTTTATCTTCATCAGTAATATCTTTTTCTAATATATAATTATCGCTATTATTTTTTTTGTAGTTTTTATAAAATATCTTTTTCAAAATTGGTACGATGAATTGATAATAATTGGGGAGAATCAATATTTAATTCTAATATTGTCGAATCTGTATTGATAGATTTATTTAAAATATTAATTGTGGCTTTTCCTTCATCTGATAAACCACTAATCAAAAGATTTTCTAAATTTAACTCAAAATCATTTTTAAGAGTTTGTTTTTTGTAAGGATTAATCATTTCTATGTTGTTTTCATCTTTAAATTTTGTTCTTTTAATAGTATTACAAATATGACAACAAGGTAGGAGATTGTCAAAATCAAACGCTAAATTTTTAAAATCAGTTTTAGGGTAAAAATGGTCTATTTCGAGATAACCTAGGTCATTTATGCTCTTTTCACAGTATGAACATTTATTATTTGATGTTTGGAATAAATATTCTTGTATAATCTCTCTATTTGTTTGACTAATCCAACCTTTTGTTTCTTTATCTTTTTCCCCTTGATCTTTTGTTTTTTTATTAATAGATTTTTTATACACTCTTCTTTAATAAGAGGAATCATTGATTTTCCTCCTCCATAAAGCCTGCTTGCATAATATCAATATAATTTGTGAAACTACTATCTTTTGGTATTACTTGTTTTATTTCGCTATACAATTTTAAAACCTGCTCTTTATCATTTTGTTTAATAGAATTTTTAAATTGTAATAATAATTCAAATAATTCTTTTGATATTTCTGGAAGTTCGTTTTCTTTTCCGCTTATAAGTTTAATAATTTTTTCAATCTCATAGCCAAAAGGTTTACCCTCCATATCTTCGATTTTTTTAACGACAACTCCATTATTCTCAACAGAAAATAAAAATACATCGTTAGTTTTCATGGATTGAATAACAAATGGACTATGAGTCGTGATTATAAATTGAATATTTGGAAAAGTTTTATTTAATGCAGGTAGAATATTTCGTTGCCATGTTGGGTGGAGGTGTAAGTCAATTTCATCAATTAAAATTATTCCTTTGATATTTTCTGGATTTCTTATGTCAATCACTCTTTCTAATGCACGAACAAGCATATCAAATAAAATTATAAAAATCGATTTAAAACCATCAGACATTGACTCTAAAGGCGTTATACCTTTCATATCAGTAGGACTTGTAAAGTAGAATCCTTTTTCATTAAAGTATTTTAACTCAAATTGATATTTGTCATCTGCTAAACTAATAAATTTATTGATAATAGATTTAATCCTATCAAAATTTGGTTTTACTTTATTATAAACGACACTATCACGAATATTTTTAAGATATGCTGGATTTCCAAATATAGATGCTATATTCTCAAAAGCCTTATTATCTTGAACATCTTCTCTTTTTACATCTCTACTCGTACCATAGCCTGCCAAAAAAATATTATTTTTTATATCATCAAAAACATCAGTAGATTGTGAGCTAATCATATCTTTATTATCTAATTTAAAACTAAGATTTTTTTCTTCGTTTTCAACACTTAATTTGATACTAAAAGCCCCTTCATTTTTACCAGACTTTACAACCTTTAACCAATCATAAATATACGGCGACTTACTAAGCCCTGTTAAACCCAAAGATAACAATTGTAAAACAGTTGATTTGCCTCTCCCATTTATACCTACAAATAAATTAATATTATCAGAAAGATTAATACTAATCTCATTAAAAGTTTTGATATTTTGTATATTTATACTATTAATTTTAATATTTTTTATTATTTGTGATTTTATCTTAATTTCTTCAATATCTAACCCATAATCTAATAATTTTTTATCAAACTCCTCATTATTGATATAGTTTTTTAACCATAATAAATTTTCTGCTGTTAATTTTATATTTGGGCTTTCAAGTTCTTTAAATATTTTATACGCTTTTATCGTATAATCAAACGCTTTTTCATAATCTTTTAATTCAATATATAAGATACCTAATTGCCCATAAGTTATAGCAATCCCATCTTTATCCCCAATTTTTTCTTTTATATCTAAAGATTTATTATAAAACTCCATCGCTTGATTATATTCACCTTTATCTTGATAAATCGCTCCAATATTATGATAAGAATTACTAATCCCTGATTTATCCCCTATTTCTTCTGCTATATCTAAAGATTTATTATAAAACTCCATCGCTTGATTATATTCACCTTTATCTTGATAAATCGCTCCAATATTATGATAAGAATTACTAATCCCTGATTTATCCCCTATTTCTTCTGCTATTTTCAAAGATTTATTACAAAACGCCATCGCTTGATCATGTTCGCCTTTTTTATGATAAACAATTCCAATTTCGAGATATAAATCACCAATTTTAGCCTTATCTCCAATCCTCTCTGCAATTTCTAAAGATTTATAATAATTATCCAACTCTTTATCAAGTTCTGTTTCATTTTTAACATCATTCAACTTCAATTCTTTTGTATCATTACTAACATCAAAATAATTATCTTCCCCAAATTTATCTATTTTTTTGCTCATAATTCCTCTTCATGCAAAGTTTTTCTTTTCCAAATATACCAAAACTTTTCAAATATATCAAATATTGATTAACCATAATTTTGATTTTAAATTAATTCTTCAGAAAGGTAATAGTTTTTCTAAATCGGCGAGGTCTTGATAACGAGCAGTTGATTTTTTGTTAATAATTAAATCATTCAAATTTATAATATTAATTTCAAGTTCATCTACAAATACTTTATTTCTATTTTCATAGCATTTATCAAAATTAACTCCATCAATAGAAGTTAATATATCAATTCTACATGGTGGGTATCCCAATTGTATTACATTGTCCTCTGTCACAAAATCATTTTTATTTAGTTCTTCTCTTTTTAATCCAAATTTTTCAAGACTATCTAATAGTTTTTCTGCATTTTCTTTTGTATTTTCTATCCATATATCTATATCTTTAGTATATCTTGGGTATCCATAGTAAGCGACTGCATAACCACCAACTAATAAATATTTTACATCATTTTTGTTTAACAACTCGATAAAATCTTTGAAATCCGTATTGAGATTCATAATTTTCCCCATGATACTCTTTTCTAATATTTTCTACTTCACTAAATCTTTCTTCAACAGAGACATTTAGCCAGTATTTATAGTCTTCATTTTTCTCATTCATTTTTTTTACTTTTATTATTTTAGAAATCATTTTATTCTCCAAATCTGAGATAATCTTTACTAATCCGTGTTATAAAACCCAAAACTAACTTCTAATTTTTCTTTGGATTTTAGGTAATTAAGCCTGACGACACCAATGATCGTAAAAGTAATACCTGTTAAAACTAGCCCACTCCCCACACCAATTAAAGAAAAATATGTGTTATCTCCAACATTTGATTTATCAGTTTGTGGAAAAAAATAGCCAAAAACCCCAACCATTGCCATTGGGAGTCCTATAACCATACTAATTATGCCACAAGCAATAAAAATCTTTTCGAGTCTATATTTTTGATTAAACCAATCTAAGTCAATTCCTTTAAATGGGTTTTCTATCTCTATTTTTGGTTTTGTTTTTTGTGTAGAATCATTAGTTGCATCAAAATACGAAAATTTATAATTAAAATTGTAATTTGTGAGAATACTTTGACTACTAATAAAATTTAGCGAAAAAAATACAAATAATAAAATTAAAATATTCCTAACATTTGTCATCAAAATAATCCTTCTTTAAATACAATTTAACCCAGATGTATGAATTTTTCAAGTGTTTTGATAAATTTATATATTTTTTAAAATATTGTATTAACAGATTGAACTAACAAAGAATTACTACCAAATTAGTTATCAAGTTTACCAGTTGCCACATTATATAATTTAATAATTTTACTAGCAAAATCTGAATATAGAATATATTTTCCATCAGAAGAAAAATCAGTAGAACTTATATTTCCTGTATGTCCCAATGATAGATATATTTCTACATTTTGATTAGAATAAACAGTTTGTAAAATAATTATAAAAATAATAAAAATAATAAAATATTTTTTTGTAATCATAAATACCTTTTTTTACAGAATATATTTAAAATATTTTATCATATATAATATTGGATTATAAACAACATATCATAATTTTATCTAAAAAACACAATATTACCAAATAATAATTTTTTGTCTTTTTGTTTTAAGAGGTTTTGTTGTTAAATGTTAACTCAAAATTCGGTTTATATAATAATAAAGGCTACTTTTGCAAGTAGCCTCCCTTATTAATAATATGTAAAAAAAATCTTAATACATATCACCCATTCCACCCATGCCGCCCATTCCACCACCGTGTGGCATTCCAGCAGGAGCAGATTTTTCTTCTTTTTCGTCAGCAACTAAAGTTTCTGTTGTGATAATTAAAGAAGCAATTGAAACTGCATTTTGTAAAGCTGATCTAACAACTTTTGCAGGGTCAATAACACCATCTTCAATCATATTAGCGATTTTTAGAGTTTGAGCATTGAAACCCATTCCCCATTTTTCTTGTGAAAGTTTGAATATAATTACAGAACCTTCAACACCAGCATTTTCTGCAATTTGTCTTAATGGAAATTGTACAGCATCTGCAACAATTTTTGCACCAAGTTCTTCATCAGGATCATTTGATTTGAAATTTTTTAATACTTCAGCAGCGTGCATTAAAGTAATACCACCACCAGGAACAATACCTTCTTCAACAGCGGCTCTTGTAGCAGCTAAAGCATCTTCAACTCTTGCTTTCTTTTCTTTTAATTCAACTTCTGTTGCAGCACCAATTGATAATACAGCAACACCGTTTGAAAGTTTTGCAAGTCTTTCTTGAAGTTTTTCTTTATCATAATCAGATGTTGTTTCAGAAACTTGTTTTTTGATTAATTTAATTCTTTCGTCTCTGTCTTTTTCGTTACCATAACCTTCTGCGATAGTTGTATTTTCTTTGTCAATTTTAATTTTTTTTGCTCTACCTAAGTCTTGGATTGTAATTTTTTCGAGACTCATTCCAAGTTCATCAGAAATTACTTGTCCGCCAGTTAAAATAGCAATATCTTCAAGCATAGCTTTTCTTCTATCACCAAAACCAGGAGCTTTAACAGCACAAACTTTAAGACCAGTTTGAATTAAGTTTACAACTAAAGTTGTTAATGCTTCACCTTCAACATCTTCAGAAATGATTAATAAAGGTTTTTGCATTTGTAAAACTTTTTCAAGAATCGGAATTAATGGTTTCATTGTTGAAATTTTCTTTTCATGAATTAAAATGAAACATTCTTCAAATTCAACTGTACCATTTTCTGATCTTACTGCAAAGTATGGAGAAATGTATCCTCTGTCAAATTGCATACCTTTAACAACTTTTAATTCATTGCTAATAGTTTTTGATTCTTCAACAGTGATAACACCTTCATTACCTACTTGTTTCATAGCATCTGAAATAAGATTACCAATAATTTCATCATTATTAGCACTAATTGCAGCTACTTTTGAAATATACTCTTCTTTTACTTTTACAGAATTGTTTTTAATTTGTTCTACAACTTGTTCACAAGCCTTTTGCATACCTCTTTTTAATGACATTGGATTTGCACCAGCAGTAACATTTTTTAAACCTTCTGCAACTAAAGCTTGAGCCAAAACAGTTGCTGTTGTTGTACCATCACCTGCAACATCATTTGTTTTTGTAGAAACTTCTTTTACGAGTTGAGCACCCATATTTTCAAATGGATCAGATAGTTCAATTTCTTTAGCAATTGTAACACCGTCATTTGTAACATTTGGAGCACCAAATTTTTTTTCCAAAACTACATTTCTACCTCTTGGGCCTAATGTAACTTTTACAGCGTTTGCAACTGCATCAACGCCTTTTTTTAAAGCAGCTCTTGCTTCCATTGAATATAAAATCTTCTTTGCCATATCGTCTCCCTAATACGAATTTTTTAATTAGATTGGAAAAATTTTCAGATTGTAAGGTAATAAAATTTTGTCGATTTGGCAAATATTTTTTGTAAATTTTTTAAAAAAATTGAATATTCTTACAAAGACTCAAATAATATCATACTTTTTGTTTTCTAAAACCTTTACAGCAAGGGAAAAGTGTTCCGTTTTTACCATAATATAATCAGTGTTATATGTAGAAAAAACAAAAACTGAAATATTATTAGTTTTTAAAATTTCTAAAATTGGAGATAGGATACCAACGAGGCTAAAATTAAGAATTTCGTCTATTTTTATACATTTCCAACCATTATTTATTTCAAAATCTCTTATTTTATTTTGTGGAATACTTTCAGAAGGCACAATCAATGATATTTCATCAAAGGTTTTTGTTATTGAGAAAAAAGACGCTTGATAAATCCAATCAGGAATTTCTTTTACTTTTAAAATAGAAAATTCTGTTTCTAAAATTTTAAGTTTCATTGTATTCTATCCTTTCAAAAGTTTTATCATAATTCCATTATTTGATTTTTTTACTTAATTCTAAGCTTTCAGAAATAATATTTTTTGCAAATTGTAAATTTCCATAAGTTTGAATATAGGATTCTGTCATTTTTTCGACTCTATTTACCAAAATCATTATCATTCCAATTGCAAACTCTGGATTTTGCTTTATATATTCTATAAGTTGCTCTTTTTTGTGCATTTCGATAACTTTAGTATCAGTATCAGCGATTACCGTCGCAGTTCGCGGTTTATCAAAGAGTAAAGCACTTTCGCCAACAAAATCACCATTTTTGAGTATTGCAACCTCAACTTTTTGCTTTGTAGTATTATCTGTCATAAGAATCTTAACTCGCCCTTCAACAATAATATACATTGATTTATCTTCATCGTTTTCTTTAATTAAATATTCACCTTTATAAAAAACTTTAGGCTCTAAACTCATAAATCACCTCTAATTTTATCATTAATATTAAATTTCGGATTTTTCTTTAGAATTATTAAATATTAAGGCTAATTTGTTAAAAATACTCATATCATAAAAAATTGTATATATTTTAAAATACTAACAAATAATTAACAATTTTTTTATCAAAAATTAGCTAATATATATTAAATTCTAACAAAAAAATGAGGTGGATTTTGAACGAAAAATATATAAATGCAGTTTTAGATTATTTTAATAGTTTGAAAATAAAAAGTAGAATAATTATTGGTTTTGCAGTAGTAATATTTTTACTTCTTATATTTTCTCTTTTGATTATATGGACTATTAATAGTCTTTCTAAAGCACAAAAATTAACAGAATATTCTTTAAGAGCGGTAAATAATCTTAGAATGGCAAGGTTAAATGAAAAAGACTTTTTTGACACCAAAGACTTAAAATTTGCACAAAAAAATAAAAAAAATATGATGTTATTCAATGAAAATTTAAAAAAATTAATTAATATTGATAAAAAAAAAGAATTTGAATCAAAAATCAATATTTTATTAAAACTTGGAGAATACTATTCTGAAAATTTTAATAAAATTATTGTTTTAATGAAGAAAAAAGGTTTAAATAAAAATCAAGGCATTTTTGAAGAAGTAAAAAAATATTATTCTATTATAGAAACAAAAATTACTCAACCTGAATTATTATTGTCTTTTGCTAAATTAGATAAATATTTTAGCATATACTTGCAAAACAAAAATCAAACTATGATAAATTTATTTTCTTTGGAAAGTCAAAATTTTGAAGAACTTCTAAAAAAATACAAATATGATGAAAATTTTTATAATGAATTTAATTATTACAAAAATGATTTTTATGGAATTTTATCTTTTGATAATCAAATAGATGGAGCAATCGAAGAATTTGTTTCTTATATAAATAGAATTGAGCCAGAAATTGAAAATTATACTATTTATATAAATAATTTAGTAAATTTTGCCAAAATTAGAGGTTTTATCATATCAATACTAATGATTTTACTATTAATTAGTATGGTTATAGTAGTAAGCGTTATTACTACTAAAGGCATAACAAAACCAATAAATACAATTTCTTATTCTACTCATTCTATAAAAGGAGTTACTGCAAATCTTTCAAAAATAGTCGAAAAAAATGTAGGACAAAGTTTGGTTTTAATAAAAAATATCGAAAAAGTAAACAATCTAATTGATAATCAATCAAATTGTTTGGGAGAATCATCTCAATATATTATTGATTTCACAAATAATTTAAAAGAAATAGCAGAAATTGCCCATAATAAAAAGAAAAACTTGGAAATTATCACAGATAAAGTCCATAATTCAAAAGAACAAATTGAAAAACTTGTTAAATTTGTCAAAATGATAAAAGAAAATTCGAGTATCATGCTTGAAACTGCTACTATAATTTCTAAAGTTGCAGATCAAACTAAAGTTTTGGCTGTTAATTCTGGAATTGAAGCTTCAAACGCAGGCGATTATGGACGTGTTTTAAAAATAGTAGCAAAAGAAATTAAAAATCTTTCTGAAAAAACAAGTCAAAATGCAAACTATATTTCTGAAAATATAAATAAAAATTTAAGATTAATAGAAAATTCTGCAAATCAAGGAGATTATATTCTACAAAATTTTTTAAATTTAGTCATAGAAATTGAAAATACAGCGATTTCAACTGTTGAAATTATAAATAAAATAGAAACAATTTCTAACAATACAAATTTTGTTATGAATTACATAAAAAATCTTATAAATATTACCGATACGGTAAGAAATTCAAGTAATCATATAAAAACTATGGCTAATGGAATAAATGACAATATTTTAAAACTAATTGATGTAAAATCAGATACAAATGAAGCGGTAAATAACATTATCGAAGGCATAAACCAATTAACTGATACAGATGAAAAAAGAGCATAAAATTAAAACTATATCATCACCTTTTGTAATCACACATACCTTTTTGATAAAAAAAAAGTATTTGTTAACCATATTCATTTTCTTCAATAAAATTTTTTTGTTAAATTTAATTCGATATTTATGTCAATAATTATAAACAAATTTTTAAATTACTAAACCAATTTAGGCTTAGTAATCTAAATTTAAAATATATGGGTTGCAAAAAAAATTATGAGACTTGGGTTTGGATTTGGGTTTGGATTGAGTCTGTCCCAGTGACAGACCCAGTAATAGAACATTTTTTTATATAATTTTGTCAATATATTAATATTATTAACGAATTTCAGATATTTATTAACTTATTTAATGTTTTTAACAATTATTTATTAAAAAAGGCAACTTACTTATGATATAATTAGGTTATATATATATATTTGGTGTAATTATAATTATTGGTGTATAAAAAATGAATTTTTTGCTCTGTCCCAAAGGGACGGAGCAAATAGCAGTTCTACTTTTTATATCACTAATTTTCTCAAAAAAATATCAATATTTCTCTCAAATTTTGTAACAAATCCACAAAAAAAACTCCTTTAATTATATATAAACTATTTAATAAAGGAAGTTTTTATGCGACAACCAAGAAAATTAAAACCAGACGCTACCTATCACATTACAGCAACAATTAACAAATTTGATAATATTTTTGATAAAGACGATATTAAAGATATGTTTTTACAAGTAATAAATGAGGCTAACATCAAATATAAATTTGAATTAACTAATTTTTGTATAATTAGAAATCACATTGAATTCATCCTAAAACCACTAAAAGAGAGCCTATCTAAGATAATGCAGTGGATTTTAAGCGTTTTTGCGATGCGTTACAACCATAAACACGGAATAAAAGGACATGTTTGGTACGATAGATTTAAGAGTCGGATCATAGAAACAATCGAAGAAATTGAAACATCATTTAAATCAATATCACAAAGACCAGTTGAAGAAAAACTTGCAAAAAAAGCCTCTGAGTATGAATATTGTGGAATATCATTAATAATTAAAGGAATATTTGATTTAATCAAAAAACCACCGCAAAATTTGTTGGAATTGGCGTTTAATTATTAGTTTTTTACTAAATTAAAATTATATTTTTATCATCATCATTATTTTTTGTTTCATTCCTCAAAATAAATCCATTATAAATATTTGTTAAATTAATCAAAATAAGAAATTTTATGTTAAAATTAACTATTTAATTTTCTTATATATTATATTTGATAAATTTTTTACTATTTTTAATTAGTTTATATTATAAATATAATAAAAACTCTAATTTTTACATAAAAGCTTCTTGGTCTGTCCCTTTGGGACAGACCCAAAAAAACATAATTTTTCTATCACACTTTAATTATTTAAAAATTTATATATAAAGGCGAGTATCAAATTACATTTATTATAAATTTTAATAAATATCGCTAAAATCAGTTAATAGTTGGTATAATATTAATTTTGGATTTTTTCTTAGGATTATAAATATCAAGCCTAATTTGTTAAAATTACTAAAAGGCTTGACTAAAAATTACATTTACAGAAATTTAACAAGCCATAATTAATTCTTCGGTAAAGCTAAAAAAAGAAATTCTATCATAAGAATTTTTTGCAACTTTTTTTAAGATTGCGAGTTGCTCTGATATATTATCTTGACTGAGTTTTTTATCAGATGGATGAATTTCTATTATTGCTGCACTAACAGAAAGTAAAACAAATTTCTTTTTTAGTCCATTTCTATCTGCCGAGATATAATAACCTTTCTCTAAATCTTCTTTTGGATAGAATGAAGAAACTCCATCAATAAATTTTTCTATTATAGTTTTTGTTTCAAAAATTATTTCATTAGGATTTTTTTTTGATTTTTCTAGTCCAACAAAAAAATCATCGCCTCCGATATGTCCAATAAAAATATGAGATTTAAAAAATTCTTTTTTAAGAATATCAGCAAACATCATTATTGCTCTGTCACCTTGTCTAAACCCAAATTTATCGTTAAATGGTTTAAAATTATCAAAGTCAAAGTATATAAAATAGTTATAACATTCTTTTTGTTCTAAACTATCAAGTATGTACTGATTAATAAGAATATTTCCTGGTAATTTTGTCAATGGATTAGTTTCTCTTGCATATGAAAGGTTTTTTTCATTTAGTATGTTTAAAAGAGATTTTGCATTTAAAAAACCAGAATATTTCATATTTTCAGTAATAATAACACCTTCTGAGTCTGAATTATTTACAAATATTTCGAGTATTTTATCCTGAGAAGTTTTAATATCAACAATTGGACACTCATTAACAAATGTATTTAGAGATTTTATCACAGACTTATTAGAAAGAATATCTTTCCCATAAGGAGAATAAACATATTTTTTAATATTTCTTTCGTGAATAATCCCAAGAGGAAAACCTTGATTATCCACAACTGGAAAAAAATTATATGAAAGTTTATCATGAAATTTTTCAAATAAAATTTTTATATTATCATTTACATTTATTGTATCAAGTTTAATAATTTGTTTTAGAATAAGGTGTTCGTCTGTTAAAATTTTTCTTTTATTCTTAGACTCAAGGTTTTTAATATCTTCGTAAACATATTTTAACTTAGACAAATCAAGAGTTGGTTTTTCTACATAATACCCCTGAATTAAATCGAAACCAAGTTCTTTACAAGTAGCAAATTCCTTTTCTGTTTCGATCCCCTCAGCAATTACAATAACTCCAAGTATTTTTGCAAGATTAACTATGTGAGAACAGAAGGATTTTTTCTTTATATCATTATTTATATCAGTGATTAAAAATCTATCAAATTTCAAAAAATCTGGCTCTGAATAATAAAATAATTCAAATCCAGCAAAACCAGACCCAAAATCATCCAATGCTACTTTTATACCACGTTCTTTGAGTTTATTTAAAAAAAATTTTAGTGTTTTTATACAATTTATTTGATATTTTTCATTTAACTCAAAACAAACCTGTTCATTACTTAATGAATATTTTTCTAATATAGCTTCTGTTTCTCCAATTCTATACTCTTGCATTTCGAGAATACGAGGATCATAGTTATAAAAAAGTTTTATTTTTTTATAAAAGTCAATATCTGTAAATTTTTTAATTACTTTTTTTCTTAACTCTATATCAACATAAAATATCAACTTTTCCTTATAAGCCAAATCAAAAAATTCATTTATTGCATTAAAACCCAAGTTTTCTGTATTTCTAATTAAAGCTTCTACTGCAAATGTAACTCCTGTCAATGGATTTATAATTGGTTGAAATGCAAAGTCAACTACATCTATCATTTTTTGCCATTTTTCAGAAATCATAATATGCCTCCGTACCTTTTCCTTTAGATGTTACTGAAACTTTAGATTTTTTGCCTAATTAAAAATAGGATATTTAAGTTAATAATTTATTAAGAAAATATGAATGTTTTGTTAAGAAAAGAGTTATAGATAAATTTTAAAATAGCAAAAAAATCAATGTTTTAATAAAAGAAATCTTTAGATAAATTAGATATGTTTTTTTTATCTGATAAAACGCCCCACGAAAAATTTATAAAATATTTTTCGTAAACTTTTCCTATATCTTTTTCGCTAATAGCATTTATTCTTTCTTTTATTGACTCTTGAGATACTATTTGATTGAGTAGAAAATAAACGCTCATAAATCTTATTTCTTTTTCATTTGAGTTTATATCAGAAAAATTAAAACTTTCGTAAACCTTTTTTTTGTAATCATCAAGTATAATAGAAAGACTCTTATTTATTATTTTTTGATCATTTTGCAATTTGTAATCTTTTACAACATCAAAACTATTATCTCCGTAATAATAAAACAACCCTAAATTTTCTTTTGACTTTTGTAAAATTTTTTTAAAAGAAAGTAGAGTAGAAACTATATTTTCATTTGAAACCTTGAAAGAAATTTTGCCATAATTTGTAATATTTATCATTTCTGTGGACAATATTGGATTTTCTCTCAAAAGAGTATTTTTATAAAGATTTTCTCCAAAAATAAGATTTGCTATATAATATGCAAAATATTCATCATTCAAAAAAGAAGGTGCTTTATAAAGAGATTTAAAAATAGAAAATTTATTTATATTTCCTTCATAAAACATTGGTTCATTCATAAAACTATTCGTTGTGAATCTATTATATATTTTTTCTTCTTTTAAAGAAGTGTAAATAGAATTTTCTAAAATTTTAAAATCTTCTATTTTAAAGTCTTTTTTTTCAATATCACCGTTTATAATTATTACTAATCTTTGTGTATTAAAATTTTCTTTGTAATATTTTACAATATCATCAGTATCTATTTTTTTGAGAGAAATTAGATTACCATCAAATCGATTTTGCACAGACGAAGTTTTAAATATATGTCTTTCAAGCTTATAATCAAGAATAGTTGTCAAATCATTCATTTTTGTTTGAAATTCTTTAAAACAATCATCTTTTATGTTATTAATTTCTTTATTATTAAAATTACTAGTTTTTAGATTGGCTGTAATTATTTTTAAAATGTCTTTTAAATATTTTTTATCAAATGAAAAAGAAAGAGCTGACAAATCTTTATTTGAATATATATCACAAGTTAAATCTTTTGTTATATCCTTAGTTTTTTCTAAAATTATATTTTTTATGTAAATTAATAATATTTTTTCTACACCACTTGTTATCGGAGTTTGATATAACGGTGGATTCTTGAGATACAAAGATATTTTTATGTGTGGAATACTACTTTTTTTTAAAATTATTCTGAAATTATTTCTTAAAATAATTTCTTCTTGATAGAGCTTATTATTATTTATTTCTTTAATTATAATATCCTTACTATCTTTATTATTAAATATAGAAGAATATTTTGCCGTAGTAACACAAGATATTAATAGATATGGCATAAAAAATATTAATAAATATATATATATTTTCAAGAATAAATCCTTAAATTAAAATAGACATTTTAGTTTTAGTTTGCTATACTAAACGATATTTAAATTATCAATTATCTAAAAGGTAATTGCTTTATCTTATTTATACAAAAAGAATTAAAACTATTTTTCTTCTAAAAAAGGATTTATAATTTAATTTCTTTTAAGTATATATATCTAAAAGTTTTCAATTTGTCAAAAAGAATAATATTTGTTTTGATGTAAACTTTTTTTAAATTTGGATATTTTGGAGGATTTAATTTGAAAATTTGGCTAAAAATGTTAATCGCTATATTAATTGGCTTGGTTGTTGGTATATTTATTCCAAAAAATATTGTCTTTATTGAAGATATTATTAAATTTTTAACATCTTTATCAATTAATTCTTTGTTATATTTAACATTAATTTATATAGCAACAAAGATTTTCTTATCAGTGATTTCTTTAAAACAAAATAAAATTTCTATCTTGAAATTATTTTTAATATTTTTCTTATGTATAATTATATCTTTACTTTTATCTGTTATAGTATCTATAGGCTTTATGAATTTAAATATTTTTCAACCTGATGAAAGTTTTTCTATTTTCCAAAATAAAGCAGAACCTATAAAAACATATTCTTTCTTTGATATGATTTTAAATATCGTTAATTCAAATATGCTTTCTTCTTTTCAGGGTCCAACACAGTTTATTTTGCCAGTGATATTTATTGCTTTAATTTTTGGTTTATCTGCCTTTAATACAAATAAAAAAGGGCTTTATTTTATAGAAACAGTTTCTTCTTTAGATGAAATTTTGAGTAAAATAACTCATCAGATAATTGAGATTTTTCCTTTCCTTTCAGTTTTTGTCGTAATATTTTTAGTTAGACAAAATTTATTTACAGAGGATAAGATAAAATTTTTATTTAAACCTTTGATGGCAATACTTTTGATAACTTTTATTTTAACAGTTTTTTATACAGTATTCTTATCATTAGTAATTAAAAACAATACTCCAAAATTTTATCTTGGCATTCTTGGGGCAGCCCTAACTGGCTTTATTAGTGGTAATAGTGTTGCTGCTATTATATCTCTAAATGAACATCTCAAAAGAAATATCGGGGTAAAAAAACATATTGCTGACTTTTTAACACCAATGGGCATGATTTTAAATAAATCTGGTACTATAATTGTAACTACTATAACATTGATGACTGTAATATTAGGTTATTCCCCAAATATACTTGATTTAAAATTACAAATTGGCTTATTTTTCCTTTTATTTGTTTTTTCTTTTTTACTTGATGGCATAAATGAAGCTGGTTTTTTGGCTGTTGTCTCTATGATTATGCACATTCCTTCGCTACATTTAGAACAAAACAGTTATTTATTATTTCTAATTTTTGTACCTATTTTGTCAAGGATTGGAATATTTCTTGATATACTAACAACTGGCATTTTTATAACAATAGTAGCTAAAGTCACAGATAATATAGATAAAAAAGAATATATCGATTTTATTTAAAATTTAATATTCCTTTTTTAGTCTAACATATCCCAGTTTTTAAAAAATGGATTTTTTTGAATTTCTTTCAAACTGTGTAAATAGTCAAAATTTTGCAAAAAAATCTATTTTTTCAATTCTGTATTTCTGTGTGAGATTCTTTCATAAATAATAATTTGACATTCGATTGATTATTTAATGCTATTTTCCATGTATTGTGAAACTATTAAATCGAGGTGTTTATCTTTGAAGTATTCTTTAGATTCTATTTTGAAACCAAGCCCAGAGTGAACAAGAAAGTATTTTTCACCAACATCTTCTATATTTATCCAAATAATATTATTCTCAAATTTATATTCTTCTTCATAGAAATTAAATTCAATAAGTACTTTTAGATTTTCATTATCTACACAATTTAAATAATGATACAAAAAATCGTTATTTGAAAAGTTGACATGAATACCAGCATAGGAAATATCAACAATTTCAATTTTCTCACTTCCTAATAAAGTGTCTTTATCGAAAATTGAAATTTTTCCTTGTATTTTAACTGAGAATCTTGATGCTTGTCTTCTATTTGAAAAAATAATATCATTCATATTCAATCTTTTCGGAGTTATTTTTTATTAAATTAAATTACTTTAACATAAAAATTAGTATATCAAAGAAATCTTATTCTACTTCATGAGATGGATTTTTTTTAACTTTTTCTATTGCTCTTTTTACTGATTTTGTTACTTCTTCTTTATATTTGCCATCATATAATTGCTGAGCATATATTACCCCAGTAAAAGAAGACCTATAAGATGACTTAACATTATTTAATGCTAAAGCTGCCATATCAAGTACACAATCTTGACATTTACATATTTTATTTTCTGTATCTTCAGATAGCTGTTTTTCTAGTTCCTCAATAATTATTCTTTCTGCTTCGTTTACCAATAATTCAAAATCATAGTTATCTCTAAAAGCCATTTATTTCTCCCAAAGTCATACAAATCTATATGTATTTATATATTGTAGAATAAAATTAAAATTATTTCAAACAAAATTTATCTTTTTATAAAAAATTGTTAAATAAAGATGAAGTTACTAAATTTACACTATAAAAAATGTAATTTCTTCGTCTCAAACACAGATTTTAAGTTTTATTTTCCTCACTTTATAATTTAGAACCCCACTCATATAATGCCAAAATAATCGTTTTAACAGATAATCCTAACTCTGTTAAAGAATATTCTACTTTTGGAGGAACTTGTTTAAATACTTCTCTGTGAATTACATTGTTTTCTTCGAGCTCTCTAAGTTGTTGAGTAAGCATCTTTGTTGTTATACCAGGAATAGACCTTTTTAGTTCACCAAATCTCTTTATCCCACCGTATAATCTACAAATAATAATAATTTTCCACTTACCACCAATGATCGATAAAGCCTTTGTTACAGGACAATCGCTATCAATAAAATTTTCTTCCATAAAAAACCTCAATAGTTACTTTTTGGATACTATATTACTAAAATGTACCTACTTGACAAAATAACATATAGTGATTATATTGTCAATAAATAAATTTTATGGAGGCTTTATGTTAGAGATTATTAAGACAAGACGAAGTATCAGAAGTTATGAAACTAAAATTATTTCTAAAAGTGATTTGAAAGATTTATTAGAAGCTGGAATGTACGCTCCTTCTGCTGGAAATGAACAAGCATGGCAATTTATTATTCTTGAAGGAGATGTTTTAAAAGAATACTTACAATTAAACAAAAATGTACCTCAATCAGCACCTTTTGGGATTTTAGTTTGTATTGATAAGAATCGTGAAAAATACAAAGGAATGAACACATCAAAAATTGATTGTTCTGCCGCAACAGAAAATATTCTATTACTCGCTCATCAAAAAGGATTGGGAACAATCTGGACTGCTATATTTGACAATGCAATGCCCGATGTAAAAAAATTGTTAAATCTACCAGAACAAGTTGAACCTTTTTCATTTATCGTTGTTGGGTATTCAAAAGAAAACAACAAAGAAATTCCAGAGCGATTTGATGAGAGTAAAATTCATTACAACAAATGGTAATTATTTTTGGAAATTAAAAAAGTTTTGGTCTGTCCCTTAGGGACAAAGCTATTTTTATACTATTGATTTATTTTAAAATTTATCTATTAATCCCAATTTCAATTTTATTAATTAGTCATAGAATTTCACAAAAAAAATAGATTTAGTTTAGGCTCTGTCCCAAGGGACGGAGATTGGGACAGAGCCTAAGTTGGTTTTTACAACTTATATAGTTTATATATTATTTACACTTTCCACTGTTGGTTAATAAAAAAAATATTAATTAAAAAAATAACCCATCAAAGTATTTTTGATATATAATTTGTTAAACGGAGTTAGAAATGATAACAGCACTGTATAAAATATTGCCAAAAATTGTAAGCTGGATGATAAATTTTTTTACAATTTGTATTATCTGGGTAAATCATCATAGATTGTTTGAAACAATTAAGTCTTTTAACAACACATTATTTTGGTTGAATGCAAATTTAATTCTTTGGGTTTGTTTTATACCATTTCCAACTGCTTTAATAAGAGATTACCCAAATAATTAACTTTCTATATCTTTTTATCTAATAAAGAGAAAAGAATTACTAAAAGAAGATACTGATATTAAAATATTTAAAAAAGGAACAAATTTTTCTTTTATCATCCTTTATCTATCTTTTATAATTTATATTGCGATCGCAATTTATTTTATGTTCCCACATTCTTTTGAAGGAAAAAGCGAGGAAAATTATGCAATTAGATAACAAAATAATAAGTCTTGAAGATATTTTAAAAATTGAAGATATTGATCCAGAAAAGGCTTTGGGGTATTATAAAAATCTTTTGCAAAAATATCCAGATAATGTAAAATTAATCATTCAATATGGATGGTTTTTAACTAAAATAAAAGAATATCAAAAAGCAATAGATATTACAGAAATTGAATTTAAAAATCCAGATGATGAATATCAGGCATCAATTTTAAAAGCATATACTCATGTCAAATTAGAAAATTATCTAAAGGCGAGAGATTTTTTTGGGAAAATCTTTTCAAATGAATTTTCAAAATATTTAAGTAACAGTCAATATTCATATTTTAATTTTTTAATATGTTTAATAAATAATTTTGATTATAAAAAAACACATAATTATTTGAATGATTTTATTAAAGAACATCCTGAGATTACAAAAAATAAAAACGCAGAAAAATTGTTAGAGATAAATGAAACTGATATAAAACAAATCTATCTTCACGAAAAAAATATAAGTGGATTTTTGGTTTTTATTGATCTTGTAAATTCTACACAGTATAAAAAAGATTTTGTAGATTTTTGGAAAGCCCGCACTATTCACTTTTTGATGTACACAAGAGGGGCTTTTAAGTATATTGGTTTTGATTTCATAAAATTTATTGGTGATGAAGTAATGATGTTTTACCCTTTTAAGGAAGATAAAACTAAAAATCAATTAGCCTTAGAGATATATTTTTTTGTTTTAAATTGGTTTTTAGAAGAATTGAATAGATTTAACCCAACAATAAAAGAAGGCGAAAACGATAAGTCAAACCCACATATAATTAAAGTAAAAATTTGTATTGGTGAAGTTAATAACGCAATTGTCTTTAATCCTTTTAATGATGAAAAATATGATTTAATAGGCGAAGATGTAGACAAAATTGCTCGAATTAAAGAAGTTGGATACGAAAACCTCCTAATTGTTGACGAAGGTTTTAAAAATGCTCTATGTGCCAATGGTGGAAAACTCGAAAATGAATTTTCTGATATGAAATGGCAACAAAAATTTAAAGGTATAAATGAAATCGTAAAATTTTATGGAAAGTCTTTGGATTAGCAGTGTCTAAAATTTTCATAGAGCTAGCTAATTTTTTTTCTTATTGATTAGAGCAATTTCTGCTTCGCTTTTTCTAAGATAGATCGGTTCTGGCTCTTTTAGTGTTTGATTTTGTAAAATAAGTTCTTTTGCAAAATCAAGTAAGTCTTTTGAACTATAACCTTCTTCATAACAAAAAGAAAAATTAGTATTTTCAATTTTGTCTTTTATTAAATTAAAATCTTTACCCACAAAAATTATTTTTTTATCAATATATTTGATTTTTTGATTTATTTCTTCAATATCTATATCAAACATCTCGTTAGGTTTGTTGTTTTCTATAAAAGTACAATAAAAACGATTTTTTTTAGCATCGATTATAGGAATAACCACAGCTTCTTTCTGGTCTTTAAATAAATATTTATAAACATCAAAAGCCGAAAAGCCAAAATTAGTTTGATTTTTACCAAAAGAAAGACCAAAAGCAGTTGCGATTCCTATCCTTATTCCTGTAAAAGAGCCAGGTCCTTCACAAACGCCAATATATTTGAGTTTGTTTTTATTTTCATTGAGTTTTGAAAAGTTTTCATCGATTATGGGTATTAAATTTTCTATATGTTTAAAAGTGTTTTTTTCATCAATAAAAAAATCTTTGCCATCGACTGACATTGCAATCTTTAAACAATCTGTTGTTGTATCAAATATTAGAATATTTAACGAACTCATTGGATAACAATCTCTCTTTCATTGTCTGATGTTATTTTAATTGTAACCTTTATTGAGTTTGTAGGAATCAAATCTCCACCCTTTTCAGCCCATTCTATTAAACTAACACCATCAGAGTAAATATAATCCTCAAAGCCAATTTCATAAAGCTCAAAAGGATCATTCAATCTATAAAAATCAAAGTGATAGATAGTATATTTGCCTTTGTATTCATTTACTAAAGTGAATGTTGGAGAAGGAACATTACTATCAACATCAAGCCCAGCAAGAAGCCCTCTAGCAAAAATAGATTTACCAGCACCCAAAGTCCCTTCAAGCAATATAACATCACCGCTTTTTATACCTTGGGCATATTCTTTTGCGAGTAAAAAAGTATTTTCTTCAGAGTTAGAATAAAATTTTTTCATTTTTTATGCAAGTTTGAAAGAGTTCCCTCTCGGTCTAATTTAAATATCTTCTCTTTTATTTTTGGAATAAGATGATCTGCATTAAAATCTGGAGGCTCAACAAAAGACACCTTAACTTCTGGGTCTCCCATAGGCTTATATTCCAAAGAAAATTTTATATCATTTCTTATTATTTTTGCCATCTTATCCATCAATACAACACTACCTTCATATTCTTTAATATAATGAATATGATTATCAATTATTTTTAATCGATCTATATCGATTAATCTCATATCTTTACAGCCTTCCTTCCTCGCTTTTTAACAGGAGGTTCTTCTTTTTTTACTAATTTATTATATATAAACTTTATTGCTTCTTTTGTAAAGACTCTTTTTCTATTTATCATAACAAATAATTTTTGTGACATAAAAACATCTTTATATTTATTAAAGAAATTATGAATTTGATGTTGTTTAATACCCGCAAACAATTTTACAATATCATGAGTATAAAAATGATCGATTTTTTCACATTCTATAAAAAAATCTGTATTAATTAGACTCTTGTCAAGTCCTTGAAATGGTGGCTGTGTTGCTGTTTTTGACATTTTTTCCATTTCTGTTAAAGAAATAAAAAAACCATTTCCATAAAAACCATTACCAAGAATGCCGTTGGGTCTATATCTAAACCCCTTAAATTCAGCTTCTTCAATAAAAGTTAACTTTTTCGTCATTAAGCTAACCCCTCTATATAGTGTTTTTTTAAAAATACACTTAAAATGTTTTAAATCTATAATATTTTTTTTATAAAAAACATTTTAATTCTTTATATATAAAGAAGATAGTTTCAAAACATTTTAAGGTATATACTGATAATCATAATAATTGTCAGTATAAGGATAATCGTAAACCCAAAAAAATTCAAGAAAAAAATACAAAAATAAAAATTTTTACATTTTTTTTAATTTGCTTTAACAAATGCTTCATTTTTTATTTTTAGAAGAATTGTTTTAATTTGTTCAAGATTTGGAACAAACTCATATTCTAACAAATCTCCAACCATAACAGAGTCATTATTTTCAATCGAAGTCATCAGTTCTTTTAAATGTTCTGTTAAAGTATGAAAAAATTCTTCAAAAGAAACCTCTTTAACAGTATATTTATCAAGATATAATTTAAAGTTTTCTTTAAAAATAACAAAAAGTCCTATACATCTTTCGAGCATAGAAGCAAGTCTTTGTATAACATCCATTGACTCTTTATCTAAACCAGTTTGAAATAAAACCGAGACATTCAAAATTTTAGGAATCATTTCATCTACTTCACATATCAATTTATTTATATTTTCAAGAATAGTATCATAATCAAAGAATTTATTAGATTCTTTTAAATAATTTTTAAGATTCGTTATGCTTTGGCTCATTACATTTTTTAAATCTAACGCATCTTTTCTTGTTTGCGGTTCAAATGGATACTTATCTTTTGATAATTTATCAAAATATTTAAATAACTTATCAAAAGCACTAACAAACATAATTTTTTCATTAAGCAATCTATTGTCTTCTGTGCCAAAAATAGAAATTATTTGATCAACACCTTCTTTCATCCAATCCATAGAATCATAGATATTGGCAAAACCACTATCCCATTTAGAACCTTCAATTATATCTGTTATTAACGAAATAAATTTTTCTATTTGATTTAAAGACAATGTTGTAATACCAAAAATATCTGTCGTTTCCATCTCAAGTGTTGTAATAGACTTTATCAAAGTTTTTTTTAGACTAATTTCATCAGCAAAAGAAAATTCTACCCCGTCAATATAAATACCTGTAACAAATTGCTGAGGGGTTGAACTAGAACAAAAGTCTGCTATACTATTTATAACATCAAAGGCACTTTTTTCATTTTCAAGTTCAAAATTAATTTTATTCCCATTTATAAAAATTTCCACCTATTTTCTCCTCGTATAATATATATTCACATATAGGAAACAAGGGTATCTACCCTGACAAATTCCCACTTTTAATTTTAGAGTTTAGAAAGAAATGTCACCACAAATGACACGAAAATCACGAAAAAATATAAGAAAAATACCTTTTTTCAATTAAATTTTTGTGAAAATTTTTGTTTCCTTCGTATTCTTCGTGTTAAGAATCCATTTTTTCAAAAACTGGAGATAACAGAAGTGCCTATCCCTGATTTCTATAGAAATTCTTTTCTAATCTCACCCAAATTTATTTCTGGTTACTCCAATTATCGATTTGTTTTGAATTTTCCTGAAGCTCTTTAGAAGCCTTTTCCATTTTATAAAACTGTTCTTTCAATTTTTTTTCTTCCATCGTAAGTTTATCTTTATAATTATTTATTTCTTTGTCTTTTTCTTGAATATTTCTATCTAATGTTGCCTGTTTGGAGTCAAAAAAACCAGTACTCCTTTCAGTGTATGATTTTAACAAAGCTTCAACATCAATGCCAATACCAGCGTCTGGTAAAAAATCACCATTTTTATCAAAACCAAAAAGTTGTTTTACCCCTTCTGGATATTTTTCCATTTTTTCAATAAATTTATTTTCGTTTATTTCAAGAACACCACCACTTTTTAATTTTTCAGAATTCATTCCTCTTCCAGTAGATTCATCAGTTGATATTCCAATTTGTGAAAGTGTAGTAAGTTCAACGCCGTAATTTGTAGGATACTGATTCATCATAATCATTCGTAATTTTGAAGTTAAAGAAGAAAGTCCATATTCTGCCGAAAAATCTCCCCTACTCTCCACATTTCCATTGTCATCCATTTTTATCTTTGATTTTGATCTAACTAGTTCAAGTATTGCATTATAATCTGTTACAAATTCAACTATTGTTTTTACAATTTTTTCGTAATCTCTATCAATTTTTAATTTTTCTTTTTTTATTGTTGGCTCAAAAATATTTATAGTAACACCTTTAATTAAATCGTCAACTGTATTTGTATTCCTTTGTATCTTTAAACCATCAAGAAAAATTAAAGAGTCCTCTCCTTTGGCTAACTCATTTGTAAATTTAACACCAACTTTCGAGTCCTCGTCATAAAATCTTAGATTACTAACTTCGAGTTTTTTGAATGTATTTTGATTCTTAAATATAACACTTTCAATCGTTTCATCAGGAGAAATCAAATCATTCATTTCAAATTTTAAAGTATTTTTTGTAGCATCAACATTAAGTTCGTCTAATTTAACTGTTCTTTTATTTGTAACTATTTCAAGGTAATGAGAATCAACTACATTTAAATCTTTGGGCTTTTCTTCTTTTACATTAGGTGGAATATTTATAAGATTATTTTCACCTTCTATATTTATATCAAATATTCTTGTGTCCCCTGTCTTTGAAAAATTTGGACCATTTGGCGTTATTTCATCAGGGCGTTTTGTAGGATCAAGTATCTGAGTCTTCATATCAATTTCCATAACAAGTTTTTCTTTGTATGGAATCTTTTCAGAAAGCCCAAATTTATAAACTTGATCAGTACCAAGTAAAAGCACGCCATCTTCTACAAATTTTAACGGTTGTTTTTCACTTGACAAATCAGTCAAATGTTTCTCATCTATCTTAAATGGCTTGTCATAACTTGTAATATCTTCAAAAAAGTTCATTTTTTTAAATAATTCTTTAGTTTTATCATTGCCAAACGAAATTATATTCTCTTTGCCTGTTTTATTTGACTCAAGTATTAAAATTTGAGTATTTTGAGTATCATAAGTTATTGTTGATCTAATATTATCTTTACTATATTTTTTTATTGTATCAGAAAAATTATCTACTGTCCCCCCAGAAAATGAAAAACTAACTTTTTCTTTACCAACATTGATTATATATTCACCCGGTGGAACATTAAAATTCCTTGGGAGAGGGTTACTTGCGATCCTATGTGAAGTTGCTTTATTTTTTATCTCTATTGTGTACTCGCCAATTTCTGCAAGTCTTTTTACAGTAGCCTTAAAAGAATTTTCATCAGTTGATAGAGAAACTTTATCATCAAAAGGTGCTTCAAAATTATATAATTTTTTTGCTTTAGTTTGCAAAGATAAACTTTTATCTTTTATTTCAGCCCAACTTTTTTTTTCGTCTTGGATTTGTTGTTTTTCTTTTTCAAATTTTGTAAGTTTCTCTTTTTTCGCATCCATTATTCTTTTTATTGTTTCTGAAGAATTATATTTTCCGCTAATACCTGGTATATAAACATCATCTGCCATTAATTACTCCACTATAAAAAACCTATCTTTTGAAAAAGTTAAAAGAATAATCACACTCTATCAATATTAATAAATATTCACTGATAAATCAATTTATTTTACAAAAAATAGATATAAAAAAACAATTTTCTCAGGAAGACAAAGATATAAGAATAAAAAAAATCTCAAAAAGGAAATATTGTATTATTTTTCATTATAATCTCTTTTTTACTGCTCGTATCCTTATAAATAGTTTCATAATTATAGTAAATCGGCTCTGCATTATTTATAATCCTGTTATTTTCAATAACAATTTTTGTAATTGACTTCTGATCTTTATTCAAACTAATACCATACGTAACATTAGAATGAATATAATTATCTTGAATAATTATTTTATCAGATTCATTACAATATATACCGATATTTCCACATCCATTTAATTCACAATTTTTAATAGTAATATTTTCAGACTCATAAATATCAATTACATTTGCATTAGCCACTTCACAAGAATTGTAATTATAATTTGAACCCATTTTATGAACGATATGTAGATTTTCTATTGTAATATTATCACAATTATTTAATACAAGAATGCTTACATAAACACTACAAATAATATCAACAAATCCCTCTCCAACTATTTTTATATTTTTTTTGTTAGATATAATTATCTCACTATCAACAACATAAAGTCCCTGTTTTATCTTTATAACATCTCCAGATGAAGCCTTGTTAATAGCCTCCTCAAGAGTTGAAAATGCCTTTTTGTCACCTATTGTTATATTCTTTTCAGAAGTCTCAAAATTATCAGTTTTTAAAAGTTTTAATACACTGCTAGTCTTAAAATTATCGTTTCTTTCTGCATAATAAAAAGCTGTTTTACCATCCGTATCCTTTACATTGGTATTTGCACCAGCGTCAATAAATGCCTTTAATACATCTGCACTTCCACCAAATTGAGAACATCGCAATAATGGAGTTTGACCATAATTATCCTTATCCTCTAAAGGAGTCCCAGCTTTTACCAATAAATCAATTATTTCAGGATTTTGACTCCAATATCCTGCGTGATGCAATGAATTTTGTCCTTCTTTGTTTTTTAAAGTTGGATTAGCACCAAGTTCAAGAAGTTTTTTAACTAAGTCAAAACAATCTTGATTTGACGATGCTCTCATAAGAGCAGTTTCACCCGATGAATTTTGCCAATTAACTTTTGCTCCATAAGAAACAAGCATTTCTAAAATCTTTGGTTTAATATCCTTGTTGCAAGCAGCGATCAATGGAGTAGTTCCCTCAGAATCTTCAAGATTTATATGTTTTTTTGCATTGCTTCTTAATAAAACTATCAACATTTCAGGAATTGGATTAATTAGTAATACAAGATGTAAAACACTTTTATTGTCTGATTTGAGAACATCAGATTTTGCACCTGCATTTATGAGAGATTCCATAACTTTATAGTTTGTTTGAGTTGTAGCACATTCTAATAATGCAGTAGAACCATCAATTGTTTTAGCTTCAACTTCTGCACCAAGTTGGATCAAGGTATTTACAATTTCTGGGTTTTTATTGTTAGATGCAGCCCACATTAAAACTGTTTTGCCATAAGGTCCCCTTCCATTGATATTTTCTCCTGCTTTAACGAGTAATTTTATAACCTCTGGGTCAGAATTACAAGAGGCTGCAGCAATAAGAGGAGTATAACGGTTATTTGTTCCCATTTTTACGCCCTGTTTGATAGCATTATTGACCTCTTTTATCGTCCCATATTCAAATACAGACATTGATTCCTCTGCAAAAATAGAGTTTATTTGAATTACAAAAAAAAGAATAAAAATTGAAATTGATAAGGTAAAACGAAAAGTTAAAGTTTTAAAATTCATAAATTCTCCTAACAAAAAAATTAGAGATAGTCTTCAATATTTATAGTTGACTCAAAAAGTGCAGCTTTTCCTGGATATTGTTGAATCCTAAAATATATTGTATTACCAGTTCCAAATTGAGGAACTCCTACATAATTTGAATATTTTCCAGAAAATAGTTTTTTCTCCTCATCTCGTTCTACAAAATAGATATAGACTGTAAAATCCCTTAAAAACATTATCACAGGTTCGTCAATATCACTTCCTTTGTAAAAAGATGAATCAGAAGCATTTGGAACAACCATTTCATAAATTGAGTTTGGTTTGTTATCAGTCTTAAATATTGATCCTTGTCCAGAACTATTTGTATCACCACTAAAATATATGGAAGTAGCATCTTTTGAAAAAATAATTTCATAAGTTTGTCCCGAAAAATTTGATGCAACTTTATATGATTTGCTTTTCTTTTCACAATTTGAATCTATAGGCTGAACAAAAATAGTTGATTTAATTACAGCAGTATTCCAGTTACCAGATGAAAAAGCAATGAATTTATTATCAATATCTGTTGCAAGGTCTCTATAATTTCCTTTTTCCCACAAAATCCATTCTTTTTGAGAACTATCTATATCATAATAATATATACCGTCAACATACCCTTGATATGACGTTTTAGTTGCAAGTGTCATAAATATTTTATTTCTTACAATAATAGGATGATTTTTATAGCCGTATGGAGTTTTTATTTTTTTTAACTTTTTGGTAGTCAAATCCACTGTATAAATAATATTATTTTTAATGTCATCAGAATATTCTGAAAAAACCATCATAGAACCATCTTTGGAAATAGACATTCTTTCGCCCATATGTCCAGGAGCAAACTGAGTAATTTCGTTATTATAAGAAATAAGTGAATCGGTTGACTCAAAACCATCATATCCATAAAGATATAAAGAAATGGATACTAAAATAATCAATAATATGTTTTTTTTCATGATCACCTCCATAAAAATATATACCAATAATTTTCGTTTTTGTCGATAAAAAGGCTTTTATTAAAATATTTTAAAAAAATTTATACCAATATAATTTGTTTTAGCGATAACTAAGATTTGTTTAAACCACGAAGGAAATACAATAAAAAGAAAGAATTTTGATTAAAAACTTCAATAATTGTAAATAGTTATCTCTTTTATTGAAATTTTCGCCAAGTCATCTTAATTTACTTTTGTCCCATAAATATCCAGATACTAAAATAAAAAGCGACATCCGCAAATGTCGCTTGTTAATCTATTACAACCCAGTAGGAATATCACAAAAAATAGTGTAGATATTAAATTCTTCCTCAATTTTCTTTTGAATAGCTTTTATTCCAAAAGTTTCTGTAAAATAATGACCTGCAAATAGTAGGTTTATTTTATTTTCTGCTGCCATGTGGTACAAGGTGTGTTCGGCATCGCCTGTTATAAATAAATCAACTTTTTTTTGGATAGCCTCATCAAAACAACTACCACCACCACCAGATACAACTGCTATTTTTTTTATCTCTTTAGTGCCAAAATTTAAATATTTAATACCATGTAGTAAAAGACCTAGTTTATTGCATATTTGGTCAATATCAAGCGAATTATCGAATTCTCCCATAAAACCAATTGGAAATCCCTTATAATAACCAAAACTAACTAAATCTGATACACCTATTCTTTTTAGAATTTGTGCATTATTACCACATTCACTATTGCAATCTAATGGAAGATGGAATGCTATTAAACCAATATTATTTTCGAGTAAAAGTTTTATTCTTTTTCTATAATTAAGTGTTATAGGATTTACTTTTCCCCAAAATAGCCCGTGATGAACTATCAATAAATTACAGTCTTCTTTAATTGCCTTTTCAATCGAAGCAATTGACGCATCAACAGCAAAGGCAATTCTTTTTATCTCTCCATCGTTTTCAACTTGTATTCCATTTATTGCAACATCAGAAATTTCTTTTGGCTCTAATAATTTTTTTAAATAATCATTTATTTTATATATATCGTTCATAAAACACCTTATTATTTTGGTTTAAAACCATTTTTTTCTGCTGTATCAAATTTATCTTGAAGTGTATTTAATTTAGTTTCAAGAGTACCAAATTTACTATCAATAGAAGATATTCCATTCTTTAAATCTTGAAGTTGTTTATTCATTTCGTCTTTCAAAGCAATATATTTTCCATCATCAGATGTTCGATCTGTTTTTGGTTGTTTATCAATATTTTTAGAAAGATCATTTATTTTAGTTTCTAAAGTTGTTAATTGTTGTTTTAAACTTACAAAATCTTCTTTTAAAGTATTATCTGTAGTAGCATCTTTTTTAGTATCCATAGAAAGAATTTTATTGTTTATATTCTCTATTTTTGTGTTTTGTTCTGCTGTCGCTGCAAGTAGTTTTTCTTCAAATTGTTTAAATTTAGCCTCAAATTGGTCAAGACTCGACGAAATATCGCCAGTATTATCTTTTTTGATTTCAATTAAAGAAATTCTTTCATTTATGGTATTTATATTAGTAGTAATATCTTTCATGCTTTGGTCAAAGTTTTTAATATTACTATTAACGCCGTCCATATTCTTATTTAAAGTATCAACATTTGATGTTATATTTGCTATATTGGCATTAAATTTGTCAAGTTCTTCTTTTGAAAGGGTATTTTTGTTATTAAAAACAACATCCATGCTCGAATCAAGTTTTTTTAGAGAAATATCATAACCTTTCATTAATTTAGCAAGTTTTTTATAGTTATTTTCGAGGGCTGTTTTTTCTTTTTTGATTAAATTTGCATTATCTCTAATGCTTTCTTTCATAAGTTTAATATCTTTTTTTATAGCACTGTTTATCTCTTCTATTTTTTTTGTATGGTCATCAATTTTTTGAGAATTTGAGTTTATCAAATTAAAAGAAGTTTTCATATCTCCTTCAATTTTATTAATTTGGTCTGGAAATTTAGTCACTGTGTTTTGTATTTTTACTTGACTATCATTCAAATAACTGCCCAATATCAAAAGCCCTACAAATCCAATAAAAAGTATGCCTATTAATAAAGCAAAAATCGCGTTTCTCATCTTTTTTCTCCTTTTATAAAAAAATCTTATAACTAAGATTCTCTAATATAATTATAATACATAATTAAAATAAATTAAACCTCTATGTTACAAAAAATCGGATTTTATAGTTAAAAAGATTAGCTAATAGAAAAAAATTATATTCTAATTTCAAATTTAATAATAAGATAAAATTAAATACAATTTTTTAACCCTCATCAGGGACGGAGGAATAATTTTTTAAATCTTTCTTGTAAGTCTATTTTAGTCCTCTCTCTTTTTTAATAAAACATAATATAAAAATCCAAATTTATCAACTATTTTTATTTTACAAAAAAGAATAAAATATATTTTAAAATTATTAATATTTTATAGTTTCCAAGATTAATTTCAAAAAAATAAATTTAACCCTAAAATACAATATTTTTATTTTTTTCTTGATTTGTTTTTTATAGTGGATTATAATTATTTTAACTATATAAGTTCTTATAATTAGGGAGAATATAAATGACTCTTGATTTATCTATTAATGTATTAATTGTTGATGACTCTGGTTTTATGAGAAAAATGTTTATAAAAAATCTTCAAGATATTGGTTATGAAAATATTATTGAAGCGGTAGATGGTGAAGATGCTATAAAAAAAATTGAAGCTAATAAAGTTGATTTAATTATATGTGACTGGAATATGCCAAATAGAGATGGAAAATCTTTAGTTCAATGGATTAGAAGTAATGCCCAATACAAGGCTATTCCTTTTATAATGGCAACAGCCCAAGGTGACAAATCAAAAGAAGAAGAAGCCAAAGAAGCTGGTGCAAACAATCACATTGCAAAACCATTTACAGCAGAAGAATTAAAAGAAAAAATTGAAGAAGTTTTTGGTTTAAGAGCAAAAGAAAAAGCAAGCAGAAAAAATATACCTCATGTAAAAGGTAAAGTAAAATTAAAAGTTGCACATATTCAAATTACTGATCATCTTGCACTTGGTGTTTTAAAACATCATATTCAAACTGGACAAATCACACCAAAGTATTTTGAATTAGAAACAATTAAAATGGATAGTTGGAATCCTGTACAAAAAGCACTTGAGACAGGTGAAGTAGATGGGGCTTTTGTGTTAGCTCCGATAGCAATGGATTTATTTGCTTTTGATGTGCCTATTAAGCTTGTAATGCTTGCACATAAAAACGGTAGTATAATGGTTAGGTCTAAATCAAAAGAATTACTTCAAGATGGGGCTGTTGAAGATATTTATTTTAACAGAGTTGTTTGTATTCCTCATAAAATGTCAGTTCATAATATGCTTGCACATAGATTTTTAAAAGAACTTGGACTAACTCCTGGTGTACCTGGTCAAGATGATATAAATGTTAGGTTTGAAGTTATTCCACCTGTTAAAATGCCTATGACTATGCTTCAAAACAAAGAAATCGCAGGCTTTATTGTTGCAGAACCAATTGGCTCGACAGCAATAACAAAGGGAATAGCGGAAAGACAATTTACATCTGGCTCTTTTTGGAAAAACCATCCTTGTTGTGTTAATGTTTTTAGAGATGAAACAATTGAGCATTATACCGATGCAATTTATGAGTTTAGTTCATTACTTAGTCAAGCTGGTAAATTTATCGAAGCTAACAAAGATATTGCTGCCGAAATTGCAGTTGACTTTCTTGACCCAGAAAAAAAACTTGGTTTTACCAAACCTGTCATACAAAAAATCTTGGAAGAACCTCTTGGTATTAAAATGGATGATCTATATCCTGTTATCGAAGACCTCGATACTATCCAAAGATATATGTTTGATGAAATGGGCATTGGAAAAATCATTGATTTGGAAAAATTTATTGATTTTAGATTTGCTAATGTAACTGCAAAAAATTGGTTTTAAATAAAAACTTGTTATAGACCTGACAGATTTAAAATTTTATGGGAAACAAGGAGTATCTACCCTTGTTTCCATAGAGGAAGCGATAAATTTTATGTGCTATTCGATACCTGGTAAAGTAGAAAATATTCAAAAGAATATTGTTACAGTTGATTATTTTGGTGAAAAGAAAAAAGCAATAAATGAGATAGATGATCTTAAAATTGGCGATTATATTTATGCTCAAGGTGGTTATGTTATAAAAAATATTCCACAAGAAGAAGCTTTTTCTATACTATCTGTATGGAAAGAAACTTTTTTTGAGCTACAAGAAGTTGATTTACAGTTATCAAGGCTCGAAGTTGAAAAAAAAGGCATCAGTAAAAACCTCCTAAAAATACTTGATAATGCAGTAGAAGAAAAAAAATTAAATGACGAACAACTGCTTTACTTACTAGAACTTGAAAATGCCGATGAGTTAAATATATTATACAAAACAGCAAATTTTTTAAGACATAAACATCTTGGCAACTCTTGTTGTGTTCATGGGATTTTGGAGTTTTCTAACTACTGTAAAAGAAATTGTTTTTATTGTGGAATATCAAATCACAACGCAAGCATAGAAAGATACAGGATGACCAAAGAAGAAATCTTGAAAAATGCAGAAAAAGCGGTGAATGAACTTAGTTTTCAAACTTTGGTATTGCAATGTGGGGAAGATAGTGGTTTTGACATAGACTCATTAGTTGATTTAATTAAAGAAATAAAAAGTAGATTACAGGTTTTGATTTTTATTAGTGTTGGAGAAATTGGATTAAAAGAACTTGAGTTACTCTATGAGGCTGGGGCTAGAGGCTTATTGATGAGATTTGAAACGAGTAATTCATCACTTTACCAAAAATTACATCCTAATTATTCTTTACAAAATAGGATTAGCCATATAGAAAAAGCATATAAACTTGGTTATTTAGTAATAACTGGAAGTCTTATAGGTTTACCAGACCAAACAGATTTGGATTTACTAAATGATATAAAACTTGCCAAAAGTTTAAATGCCGAAATGTATAGTTTTGGTCCATTTATTCCACATCCTTTTACACCATTAAAAAATTTTAATTCACCTAAAGTTACAAAAATTTTAAAAGTTTTGGCTTTAACAAGAATTTTAGACCCACAAAATGCAAAAATACTTGTTACATCTGCATTTGAAACAATTGAACCAGAGGCAAGAAAACTTGGGCTTATGGCTGGGGCTAATTCTATAATGTTAAATGCCACACCAAAAGAATACAAAAAGCATTACCAAATATATCCTGGTAGAGTGTATAACGACATCGATATAAAAGAACAAATTGATGGGACGATCTCAATGCTTCGTAGTCTTGGAAGGTCTCCTACTGATTTGTAATTATTGATAAAATAAAAAATTTATTTTTTTAAATTACAAATTAAGATTTTTTTCCATAAAGTGTAAAATCTGTAAAGATGATTAGTTTTTTCTTGCTTTTTGAAGTTTAATATCTTAGTATCAATAAGTTAGCCCTAAATTTTTTTACCAAACTATAATGAAGAAAGCACAATGAAAAAACTAATATTTTTTTTTATTTTTAATACTCTATTTATTTTTGCAAATGCTCAAGAAAAATCGCCCATTGATGATTATGTCGATATAATAGAAAAAAGTAACTGGAAATCATTTGAAAAAAACATTTCTGAAACAAGAAATATTCATAAATTGATGGATGAAATAAATACTATTTTTGATAGAATAAATAATAATCCAAATATTCTAAAAAATGATGAAAATTCTACTAAAGAAGATAAAATAACAAAAATATCAAATGGTTACCTTAAAATAGGCGAAGAAAAAGAAATTTTAATCGATTTTGAAGAAATGTCTGTTGATAAAATAAAATATCTTGTTTACAAAGATTCTAAAAAAAAATTTAGCTTGATTTATAAAGAACCTTATTATGTGTTTTTTATTGATTATTCCAAAACGCCAAATATATATGCCAAAATTAAGTTATATACATTATTTTTTCAAAAACAAAATTTTGATATGACAGGCTATTCTTTAGAAGATTTAATATATGGAATAGACGACAATCTTTATAAACAACCGCTTGTAAAACAAGATGAAGTTTATAAATATGAAAGAGATTATTTTAAGATAAAAAAATTTTTCTACAACACAGAAGGTCGTTTTTTAATGTTTAGACAGGATGTAGAATTTGATTTGAGAAATGAAGTTTTAAATCTTATCTTTACATCAATGTCTCTTCCATCGCCACTTCTTCCATTATGGTCAAGTACTGTCAAAAAGTTTAAAAATCCTCAAACAACTTACGAACATTTAAACGAATTAATGATAACTCCTAATTTTTATGAAGTTTGGCAAGAAAGACATTCAAATTGGGTATATGATAAAGGCGTAGTATCATTATCAGAAGAAACTAAACAATTAATAGAAAAAACTAAAAAAATAAGAGAAAAGATTCTATTAAGATTTTCTGAAGAAAAACGCTATAATCTTTTGACTGACTCGGATATGCAATCAATAGAACAAGATATTACTAATGAAGAAAAATTTTTACTGATAAAATTAAATAGATTTCTACTTGAAGATACGTTTCCATCTTTATGTCCAAAAAATAAAGAAATAAATTCTACCAAAGAAGAATTTGTTGGTGATATTAAAGACTTTATAGACATAAAAAGTGTTGGATACCTCATGGAAAATAATGTTTATAATAAAATTACAATCGAAAAAAAACTTGACCTTTCAAATGATAACGATAGTGACCTCGAAAAAATCAGAAAACAATTTTCTAAATCAGATGTAATTATTTTATCAACACTTTGCAATTCGCAAACAAAATATGATACTGGAAAAAATTTAGTTATTGATGTAAAAAATAATTTGGTTGATCAATTTCTTGGTTATATGGAGAGAAAAAAAACATTAAAATTAAAATACTATTTTGATTCATTAGATAATTATTTTGCAAAAGATCAAAGAGATTACCTATTTAGTATTATTTATGAAAAAGAATTATGGTTTTTATCTGCATTATACGATTACTACAAAGGAAATGTTATTATATATAACAAAGAGTACAAAATGGAAGATTACAAGAGTTTTGTTTCACAATTTTTAAAAATAAAATATTCATACATAAAAGCAAATAAACTCAATTTGGAAAAAGAAAACTGGGAAATAGGAATAAGTTTACTAAAAATCGATGAAAACCTCTTTACACTTGATTTTTTAAATGTAGAAAATTAATTTGAAAAAAAATAGATTTTGTATTATTTTTAATCGTGGAGGAGAAAATAAAATGGGATTATACGAAACAAAAATACAAGAAAAAATTTTAGATTTACCTGATGATATAAAAAAAGAAGTTTTAGATTATGTAGAATACTTATCACAAAGATACAAAAAAAAAATAAAAGTGAAAAAAAATATTGAAGAAAATCCTTTTTTAGAATTATCTGGATTTGTAGAAATAGGAAATATGACTTCCCAAGACATTGATAAAGAGGTTTATGGATTATGATTTTTATTGATACATGGGGATTTAAAGCATATATAGATAAAAAAGAAGAAAAACATACAAAAGTAAAAGAATATATAGAAAAAACATGGAAAAATAAACAACAACTTGTTACATCAGACTATATTATTGATGAAACAATAACGCTCTTATCTTATAGATTAGATTATGAAAAAGTAAAAATTTTCATAGAAAAATTAGAATTATCAATTGATAGAGGATATATAAATTTAGTTAGAGTTTCTATTGAAGATTTTGAAGAAGCAATAAAGAAAAAATTAAAATATAAAGATAAACTTGGAATCTCTTTTACAGATTTAACATCAATGGAAATTATGCTAAGACTTAAAATAGAAAATATTATTACTGAAGATAAACATTTTCAAGATGTGGGTTTTGGGTTTAAAGCGTTGTTTGTTAAATAATAATTTGAAAAAAAATAGATTTTGTATTATTTTTAATCGTGAAGGAGAAAATAATTATGCTTACAATTCATAGAGAAATAATAAATCATAATGTAATAATACCCTATGAGGATTTTGAAAAAGTAATTTCTACATTACAAAAAAATGAAGAAATAGAGATAATTGATATTAAAAAAAATAAAAAAGAATCAATAAACGATTTAATTGGACTTGGAAAAGAAATATGGAAAGATATTGAGCCAATCGAATTTCAAAGAAAAGAGAGAGATGAGTGGTAAAAAATATATATCTTGATACAAATATATTTATTTATCTATTTGAAGATAAAGAGCCATATAAAACCAAATTTTTAAATTTCTATTTTAATAACGATGCAAAATACTATACCAGTGTTTTTACTTTAGCAGAGATATTAGTAAATGTTTATAAAGAAAATAGAAATGATTTGGTTAATATTTATATAGAAAAAATCAAAAACTTTGTTGAAGAAATAAGAAATAATCGTTATTGATGAAAATGTTGCAAATAAATACGCATATATAAGAGCAAAATATCCAAAATTATCTAAACCCGATGTACTTCACTTAGCATCTTCACACACAAAATGTGATACATTCTTCACAAACGATGAAAGATTATGGAATATCAAGTTGAATAATTTAGAAATAGTGGGAATTTGAAAAAAATCCTTTTTTAGAATTATCTGGATTTGTAGAAATAGGAAATATGACTTCCCTAGATTGATAAAGAGATTAATTTTAAAGCATTGTTTGCTAAATAAAAATTGGATAGTTCTAAAATTTAAGGTTTTATACTATCCAATAACTTTTAATAACTCATTTTTTTTAACAAATCAGAAAGAATTTTTAGCCTCTCACTCAAAATTTCATCGTCTTGATGTAAGCAACTGTCAAATAATTTTATATCTTCTTCAATATGCTCATTAGCTTCACATACTGCAACATTCATAGCATTCCCCTGCAATCCAATCCTATCGATTTGTGGATAATTAGGAAAATCTTTTTTATCAGTGTGATATAGGTTTGAAAAATAGAGTTTTGTTTTACAAATAAGTATGGCAAGATCAAGCACTCTATGTAATGGCATCTCCTCTGATTGTCTTGACCATTTTTCGCCTGTATGACGCCATATTTTTGCAGAAATCTCAACTTTTCCTCTTTCATTCCACTGAGCAAGACCCAATGAAAGCCCTTTTGCATCTGAACTATTTGCATATCTTCCATCAACAACATCATAATTATCAGATACTATTACTGGTTTGTGTTTTAAATCTACTGGAATATCCATATTACCTCTCCTTTTACTAAATTAGTAATTTAGTATATAAGTATATTACTAATTTAGTAAATATAAGTCAATAGATTTATAATTAATTTTTTAATAAATTTTATATATCAGATATATCAATAAAATCTAATTATAAAAATAGTTTGAAAAAAAATAAATAATGTATTATTTCTAACAAATATGATATAATTTATATATTAATTTTTTGGGATAGACTATGATTGAAAAAATAATCTATATTTGTACAATAATTTTAGCTTTAATTGCCTGCTTTTTCTTATTTAGAAGACAAATTTTAACAATAATAAAAACAAAAATTTTACTTTTTTTAGATTTAATTTTATGGATTAAAGGTTTTAAATTTGGATTTTTTTTGTTTGGGAATGGTAAGCTTAAATTTAGATTCCCATCAAAAGTACATATAAACACGATAATTCGTAAAATAATCGATGTTTTTGCTATAAAAAACAATTCTAACTATATAGAAAAGACTCTAATTATTATAAAACTCGATGCAATTGGTGATTATGTACTATTTCACAATTTTTTGAACGAAATAAAAAATACTCCAAAATATAAAGATTACAAAATTACTCTTTGTGGAAACCAACTTTGGAAAGATGTAACACTAAGTTTTAAAACCAATTGCGATGATTTTATATGGATAAATAAAAATAAATTTTCAAAAGATTTAGCATATCGTTATAAGACTTTAAAGATGATAAACAAAAAGAAATTTGAAATTGCTGTAAACCCTCATTACTCAAGAGATTTTTTGTATTATGACTCGATAATTCAAGCAAGCTCTGCAAAAGAACGTATTGGTTTTGAATGTAATTTGAGTAACATTTCAGAAATCGAAAAATTTGTTTCAGATAAATACTATACAAATATAATTAATTCAAACCCAAAGACTTTATTTGAATTTTATAGAAATACCGAGTTTTTTGAAAAATTTTTGGAAAGAAAAATCAATTTAACAAAACCTTCTCTATTCTTTGAGAATATTCCAAAATTTGAAATACCTTTTACTGATTTTGCTGTAATTTTTCCATCTGCAAGCAAACTCGATAAAATCTGGGATGCAAAAAACTTTTTTGCTGTATCAAAATATTTATATGAAAAATACAACCTCAAAACTATTATTTGCGGCGGTAAGGGTGATGAAAAATATTCTACACAAATTTTATCTTATGGTTTTAATGAAATGTTTTTTGATCTGACAGGTAAGACTGATTTGGTGGAATTAACTTATATTCTATCAAAAGCAAAAATATTAATATCAAATGATACATCTGCAGTTCATTTTGCAGTGGCAGTACAAACTAACACAATTTATGTTTTGAATGGTAGTCATTTTGGTCGATTTGGACCTTACCCAAATGGGATTGCTCAAAATGTAATTTCTTTATATCCAGATGAAATCACGAGCAATTTGTCAAATTTTGATTTCCTTTGTAAAGAATATGAGCATCTATCACCACTTGATATAAACTCAATAAAAATAAAAGAAGTTATTAGAAATATAGATAAATTGCTTGCATAAAATATGATAAAAAGTTAAATTCTATGTAATGTGTTGAAATGATAATTTTAAGAAAAGAGGTAAATTTATGAAACGAAACTTTATTTTTGTGGCTTTTTTTGTTAGTTTTTTATTAGTTATAGGTTGTAATCAAACAAGTTCTAGTCCAGATACAACAACTACTACTACGACTACCACTACTACGATTAATCCATTAGATTCTTACAATTGGTTAAAAGCAGACACTCAAGAAGTTACGGCTGATACTGCAAAATATCCAGTAAGAAATACAGGGGCTTCTGATTGGAGAGACGAGATTATCTATTTTTTAATGACTGATAGATTTTCTGATGGGGATACAGCAAACAATGATGCTAATTTTACTGATAAAAGTAATATAAATTACTTTCATGGTGGAGACCTAAAAGGAATTATCAATAATGTCGATTATTTTAAAAAACTTGGAGCAACTTCTATTTGGATTACTCCAATTATCGAAAATATGATTGAAGATAATCAATTTACTGGTTATCATGGATATTGGGCTCACGATTTTACGGTTGTTGATAAACATTTAACTACTGTAACAAATCAAGACAATACAACAGATAGACTCAATTATTTTAAAAACTTTGTTGATACTATGCACAATAATGGAATTTTGGTAATCCAAGATATTGTTGTAAACCACATGGGTAACCATTCTTTGTACAAAATTAATAATATAGAACAATGGAATCCTGCATATAACAGCGTAGGATATGGAGACGCCTCTCATTTATTTATATCAGATTCTTCTAATAAAGATGCTGCGTGGGTTACCAATGGCTTACGAACAAAACCTCCTGCACCATTTGATAATCCAGCCTTTTATAATAATTGTGGAGAAATTGGCAATTACAATGGAAATGAACAAATTGTTGGAGATTTATCAGGACTCGATGATATAAAAACTTCTTCAACAGAAGTAAGACAAGCATTAATTAAAATATATTCGGATTGGATCAAAAATGCTGGCGTTGATGGATTTAGAATAGACACAATTAAACATGTTGAAGAAACTTTTTGGGATGATTTTTCTCCTGCGATTAGAACAGTGGCTAATGCACAAAGTAAAAATTTTTTACAATTTGGTGAGGCTTTAATAGGGGATCATAATCAAACAAAAATTTATGCTCAAGATCAAAGGCTTGACTCTTTACTCAATTTTGATTTGTACTATAAAATTCTTAGCGTATTTAAAGGCGGTAGTGGGACATCTGCTCTTACAACAGAATTAACAACAAGAAAAAATACTATGCGAAGTACAAAACTTGGAAATGGTGGTGGAAATATTAGTGCTATCGATGGTGCGATAAATTTTATAGATAATCATGATGTGGCAAGATTTTTAGACTCATCATCTGTTTCTTTAGCAAAATACTGGAATGCTATAACTTATTTAATGACAACATCTGGTATCCCATGTATTTACTACAACACAGAAAATGATACTGTGGGTTCAACTAATGACATTGGAAGAAAAGATATGCCAGATTTTAACACTACTAATAAAAAGACTCTTTCTTTGATAAGAAAATTATCTAAAATCAGAAAAGATAATGTCACAATAAGAAGAGGTGATATTACAGTACTAAAAGATTCTTCAACTACATCAGGTATATTTGCTTTTGTAAGAAGTGATGCAACTCTTCAAAATGAGAATGTTTTTGTAGTTTTTAACAACTCAAACTCAAAAATATCTGTTACAATAAATCTTGGTACTTATGCAAATAGTGGAGATACACTAAAAAATATTTTATACGATGAATTTGGTTCAGAAGAAACTTTAACAGTTGATACAAATAAAGATGTTACAATTGAAATAAATCCACATTCTCCAAAAATATTTAAAAAGCAATAAAATTTAATTAATTATTACTTAGACCTGTTTGGTTTTTGAAACCTGACAGGTCTTTTATTTTCTAAACTAAATATAAAATATTTAATAGTCAAAGATCATCAATAAATTCCAACTGAGCAGAAAACCAATATGGCTCAAAATTAATTGCAGATGTTTCAATCACATAAACAAATTCATATCTATGTCTATGCCACTCAGCCTTTATTATCATCCGCTTTTTTTCTGGCTTTAATTTTATTCTGACATAACTACCTGGAAGCCAATCTGGTTTTTTATCAACTGGTTTCATAATTGTCTTTCGACTCTCAATTTTTGGAAATTGCATCCACCATTTTTTAGGCAATTTATTATTGTCTCTCATTTTATCATCTCGCTATATTTATAAAAATATTATGAGTAAATCTCGCCTGTAGCAAAAGTTGCTGGCATTTTATTTTGAATATTTAAACTCAATTACCATAAATATTAAACAAATTAAAAATACTACCCCACCTATCATTATTCCAGAAGATAATATATTATTTCCAATTAAATAACCAATTATTCCTATAATACAAAGTATTCCATTTAATAATAAAAATATTCCAGAGTATTTTTTACGATCTTTAATTAGAAATAATCCAAAAATAATTGATGGAATCCCTAATATTGCATAAGCTAGTCCGTTCATAAATCCTATTAATGATTTGCTATTTGCTTGTATTAATTGTGAAACAATAATAATTGTATTTTGATTAGTTAAACTGGCATTTGCAATTGAAGGAACAATTGATATTTGTATTGAATAACATAATAAATTTATAACACCATAAATTGGAACAAAAATTAATCCTGTAATCACAATATTATCATATTTAGGTTTTAAAAAATTAAATAAAAATGTAAATAAAAATATTGCAACTATTGTTAGTAATGAAGCATTTATGTAATTTCCAGTAAAGAAAAAATTAGGATGCGAAATCCATTTAATAAAATCAATATCATTCCATGAAGATTTGACTTCGGACATAGAAATAATAGTAAACACTAACCAAATTATTGTCAATATTAATAATAATATTGCAGTTACTTTTATTCGTCTTTCTTGAATTAACATTAATAATTACCTCTTTCTTGCTCTGCAATTTTTCGTGAAACAGATTGTCAGTAGCCGAAGTTGACCACATTTTACTAATAATTTTTAATATTGTAAAATAATATAATAATATTTTCCCAAATCTGCGGTCAATTTGGGTTAAGGTGGTATTCTCTGTCGAAACCGTCAATATTTAACTTTAATAAAAAATATTTTCACCACAGCCAGTTTCTATTCAAAAGAGTATCTTATACTCTACAATATAAATAAGTAAAATCATCAATCGCCAATAATCTTAGCACAAAGTTTTCCTGCTTTAACAGCAAATGCAGTACCCCCAACCTGTGAAGACCAAGCCGAACCGATTAAAAGATTTTTGATAGGAGTTTTAACTTTTGATGACCATATATTTTTGTAGAATTTTTTATGGGGATTCCAGCTCCAACAACAAGTTGCACCATCACTATTACCTGTATATCGCTCAAATGTTAACGGTGTTGCAGCATCCTTAAATTCTATAAGATCATACAAATTAGGTATAATTATTCTAGCGCGATTTATAAGTGATTCACACATAATTTCTTTTAATTTTTTATATTCGCTTTTGTCTCCGTTTCCCCAATTACTCATCCATCTATAAGGTGAAATAGCCATAATCATTAAAGAAGATTTTCCTTGTGGAGCTAATTCCGGATTTTCTAAAGAAGGTGAATATAATTCAATACGACAATGATCGAAGAATGTTATATCTTGTGTCTTTTCATCATCCGTTTTTGAATCAGCATCCGAACTTAAATCATAACAATGAGCATGAGTTGACTTCATTATTTTTTTGAGTTCACTGCCTGAAATGCTTAGTCCAAGATAGACTACAACCCAACCTTCAGATACGCTAGAGTGTTCAAGTTTATTTAATAAAGAAAGTGGCACTGCTTCAGAATCAAGCAATTTCTGGAAAGTTTTTTTGTAATCACAAGCAGATATAATATAGTCAGCTTCATAAGTATTGCCAAGAGATGTTACTCCGGTAACTTTGTTGTTTTTTGTTAAAATTTTATCTACTGGAGATTTCAATTTAATATCTCCGCCTGATTCTGTAAATTTTTCGGCAAGCGCATTGCACCATGACTGCATCCCACCTTTAACAGTCCAATAATCATTCAATGGTCCCCAGAAATAAGGACCTATCATCGAAGCAGACATATAAGGATATCCGGTAAAATGACTTAAAAGTCTATATAAAACGGAAGATTTTTCAAAAAAACGTTCTGCAAACTCTTGTTTTGTTTCATTATAACGAGAAAATATAAACGACATTTCCAAAGCAGAAATTATCTTTTTTATCAATGAAGTTTTTGACATTAAGTTATAAAAAGTATTATACATCCTGTCAACTACTTTAAAATAATTGATAAGCCTAGCTTTTTCATCAGGATAGATTTTAAATATCAGGTTTCTTAACTCCTGATAAGAATAAGGCATAATATCAAAATCATTTGAAACATATCGAAATGGTTCAAGTTTCTTAAAAGATATTTTATCTGATAAGTCAAAATCTTTCATAGTTTTAAAAATTTCGTTAGAATTCCCAAGTCCATAGGCGCCACTTTCAAAATAAAAACCTTTACGCCAAAATCCTGCAATGTAACCACCTGGCGTAGAGTGTGATTCAAAAATTGTAACTTGATGTCTTTTTTTAACCAATAAATTCCCAGCAGTTAAACCGCCAAGACCAGCACCTATGATAATAATTTTTTTCATATTTCATTTCTCCAATTATCTATAAATCATAGAAAAAATATTTTTTCATAAAACATATTAAAAAGACTATATTTTTTTATTAACAGATGACATCCTAAAAAACTCTTTCCAAATTAATTGCATGTAACAACCGCAGATATATGTCGTGCGGTACTCCGCATGACCCCGAAGGGCGTAGCGACGACCGACAGGGAGCGTAGATATATCGGCTGTTGTGTGTAGTGCGTTTATATTCCATATTCGTATAATCTTTTTACATTCTCTAAATCTTCTTTAGTATTGGAATATATTTGTTCATGCGATGCTTTCCTAATTAAATTATTATAAAAATTTAATTCTAAATCATTAATATCTTCAATAATAAAGTTTTTTTTTGTTTTCTTTTCAATTAATAAACTGTTTTTTGGAGAAATTGGATAATAGAATTTTAAATCAGAAGGTATTTCTTTATTATTTTTCTTATAATTACCATAAACATTAATAATTGGCTGATCACCAGTTATAAAATTAGTTAATTTTGATTTTATAATTTTGAATTCAAGTTGTTCTTTTTCAGCATATAAAGATGCACTCAAATTTGTTGAAAAAATAATTGATCCAACATTCCAAATTCGCTCGATAACATTAAATCCTAGATTTTTAGCTGAATTTATTACATCATCTTTAATTTTTTTTGTTCGAAAATATTGTGCACACAAAAAAAACAAAAAATTAGACAAATTCTTTTTATCTTCCAGAAACCGTATATTATCATTTTGTAATTCTTTGATAATAGGAATTGCATTATTTTCAATGTTGTTATGTAAATTTTCTAATAAATTGTTTATCATAATTTCAAAAATATTTATTTTATCTATATCAAGAGAACTTTTTTCTTGTAATTTATTTTTAATGTCAAAGATCAAATTAAATAATGGAATCCAAGCTTTATTCATTTCTACTAACTTAGTATCCATTTTTTGGAAGAAAAATAAATCAATAAATTGTAAATCACTTTTACTTAATTCATTTAATTTATAAAAATTGTTTTTTAATCCAATTTTATCTGTTTTTGTGTTAAATATCTTTTTATCTTTTATATTTAAACAAAATAATTTATCATCAATTGTCCATGGCTTTAAATAAAATTGAAAAACATAATGATGCCTAACCTTTTTTTGAATATTTATATCCATATTACTCTTTTTTTAAACGCATTACACACAACTACAATTATAAAAATCTCGTAATTTATTATAAATTATAAGATTTTTTTCTATATTTGCAAACAAGAATTAATATTTTTTACTTTAATTAATATTAGGAAAGTATGAATATATTTATAGAATAAAATTTAAAAATGAATTTAACAAGTAGAAATTATTATAACCAAACAATTAAAAATTAAATAAAAACAAGTGAATAAACAAAGAACACGGATTTAATTTCTCCGTGTCCTTGTGTCTCTTTGCGATTTATTATTTTTTCTTCTCCTCCATCGATTTTTTTAGAAGGTCGCCCAATGTAAACGAGTCGGACGAATTATTTGAAGTGTATTTATTTATCAATTTTCTTGTAATTTCTTTTTCTTTTTGAGAAGGTTTTCTTGTTAGTTCGTCGTTTCTATTTTCATCTTCTTCATAACCACAAGTTAAAGACCTACAAACCAAGATTTTTTTACCTTTTTTGTCTCTTACAAATAGAAGCTTTTTGCCACAAAATGGGCAGTTTCTATTACTCTCATTTGAAGGTGTATATAGATCAGTTGCATTTTTAACTAAATTAACTAATTGTTTAGCATTTTCTCTAATATCTTTAGTAAAAACAAAGTTTTTCTCCGTTCCTTGCGAAATTTTACTTAGACGAAGTTCCCATCTTGCTGTAAGTTCTGGCGATCGCAGCTGCTCTGGAACAATATCAATAAGTTCTATCCCTTGCGGTGTAGGCACAAGTTCTTTGCCATTTCTTTCTATATAATAATGAGAAAAAAGTTTTTCTATTATATCCGCTCTTGTTGCAGGTGTCCCAAGTCCGCCTTTTTGGATAGAATCTTTTAACTCTTTGCTTTCTATGAATTTACCAGGACTTTCCATAGCAGCAAGTAAAGTTCCTTCTGTATATCGTGGTGGGGGTTTTGTAAGACCTTGTATAACATTCACTTTATTTACAGTTACTTTGTCCCCTGTCTTATATTTAGATAAATTTTGTAGAATAACATCATCTTCATCGTTATCTTCTTTATAATTGCCACTATCAATTAATTTCCAGCCTTTTTCGATAATTTCACGACCTTTTGTAACAAATGTTTCATTATTAACAACTGTTGTAATAGCAATGCTTTTATATTTATAAGGAGTTGATAAAACCACCAAAAATCTTTTTGCAATTAAATCCCACAAAGCCTTTTCATCTGGAGAAAGCCTATCAAACCGAACTTTTTCTTCTGTTGGGATTATCGCGTGGTGATCACTAACTTTACTGTTATCAACTAATATTTTACCAGGATTTACATCACTAGCCAAAAGTTTTTTAACAATAGATTCATATTTTGTATTCTCTATTCCTCTAAGTCTATCTTTTAGAGTAGGAACCATGTCAGTCGTTATATGTCTCGAATCAGTTCTTGGATAGGTTACAATTTTATGATGTTCATAAAGAGATTGTAAGACTTGCAAGGTTTTTTTTGCCGAAAAACTCATAATATGATTTGCATCTCTTTGTAGTGCTGTCAAATCATAGGCTAAAGGTGGCTGTTCTGCCACATCTTTTATAGAAACATTACTTATAACCCCATTTCCATCTTTTACCTTATCAGCAATTTTAATAGCATTGGATTGTTCTTTAAATCTATTAACTCCATTTTGACTTTGCCATTCTCCCTTAAAAACCCCAAAATCAGCAGTAATCGTCCAATAAGGTTCTGGTTTGAATGATTTTATTTCATTCTCACGATCTACTATCATTGCAAGAGTTGGAGTCTGAACTCTGCCAGCCGAAAGCCTCGCATCATATTTACAACTTAACGCTCTTGTGACATTCAATCCTATAATCCAGTCAGCCTCAGCTCTACATTCTGCTGCGTACAAAAGATTGTCATAATTTTGTCCTGGCTTTAGACTTGCAAACCCATCCTTTATAGCCTTGTCTGTTTGCGAACTTATCCATAATCGCTGGAAATTACCCTTATATCCACAAAGTCTAATAATCCAACGAGCAACAAGTTCTCCTTCACGCCCAGCATCAGTTGCAATAACAAGGTTATCAACATCTTTTCTTTGAAAAAGTGATTTAATAGCATTAAATTGAAAAGATGTCTTTTTTATAACTTGTAATCTCATTCTTTCTGGAAGCATAGGTAGAGTATCCATCTGCCATTTTTTCCAGTCATCATTATAATCACCTGGGTCAGCAAGTTCCACAAGATGCCCCATAGCCCATGTAACAATATAATTATTTCCTTCAAAATAACTCTTGCCAACTGGCTTACAACCTAAGACCCTCGCAAGCTCCCTGCCAACAGAAGGTTTTTCTGCCAAAACAATTGTTTTCATCTTAAAAGACTCCTAAACTTGATATGAATATTTATACCATAAAAAAATAGATAAAACAAATTAAAAATGTAATTGAAAATTAACATTATAATAGGGATTATAGGATTAATCAAATTGATACTGATTGCCTAAAAAAATAATTTATTTTAGGATATATTTTTTGTGGAATTCTATGAATATAACTTTATATAGTGATTATCAGACATTTTTAATGATTTATGCTATGTTTATATTTTTTTTATATTATCTATTAAAAAATATAAAATAATTATGATATTAGTTAATTTTTTTTAATAATTTGTGTAATTATAATTATTGTTACTAAAAAAAATAAATTTTTAGTCTGTCCCAAAGGGACAGAACTAGGGGACAGACAAATTTTTTGTACCAACCAATTTTTTAAAAAAACATCAACATTTTATCCAAATTTTGTAACAAATCCGCAGAAGAAATTCCTTTAATTATATAGAGACTAATTAATAAAGGAAGTTTTTATGAGAAAACCAAGAAAATTAAAACCAAACGCAACTTATCACATTACTGCTACCATAAATAAAGAAGAAAAAATTTTAAAAACAGATGAAATAAAAGATATGTTTCTACAAGTTACAAATGAGGCTAACACTAAATATAGTTTTGAATTAACTAACTTTTGTATAATTGATAATCGTATTGAATTCATCCTAAAACCAACAAAAGAAAGCCTATCCAAGATAATGCAGTGGATTTTGGGTGTTTTTGCGATGCGATATAATCATAAATATCACATAAAAGGACATGTTTGGTACGATAGATTTAAGAGTAGAATAATTGAAACAGTGGAAGAAATTGAAGAAGCATTTAAATTAGTTTCACAAAAACCAGTTGTTGTAGGACTTACAAAAAAGGCATCTTTGTATAAATATTGTGGAATATCGTTTATAATTAAAGAAATATTTGATTTAATCAAAAAACCACCTCAAAATTTGCTGAACTTGGCGTTTAGTTATTAAATTAAATATCAAATTAGAATTTAAGAAAAAATTAAAATTATTATTAGTTGATTTATTAATCATTATGGTAAGTCCATCTTAAATATTGATTAAAATAGATTAAAGAAACAAGTTTTTATTTATAATTTAGACTTTATGATAATTGTTATCTATATATTAATAGAATTAATTGTATTTTAGATAATTTTAATGGTAGATAATCTGAGAATTTATAATTTTATAAAAACATCTTGATCTGTCCCATGGGACAGACCAAGATGTTTTTTGATATAGATAAAAAACAATAATCTAAACTAAAAAATTCTATTTATATATCTAATGAAGGTCTAAATGGTAAATAGATTTTATTAAAAAATAGCAATTTAAAAATCAAAATTTATCACGAAGGGCACAAAGAATTAGAGATTATTTCAATAAATTAATTTTATATAACCCTAAATTATTGATATTTTAGATATAATATAACTAAATATTAATTTTTTGTTTTATTTAAAGAAGCATTATAATTTAAATTTATTCTTTTTAAATATTATGGTTGATTTATTTTATTATTATAATTATCTTTATTTCTTTTATTAATTGATTAAACAACCGATTTTTGGTCTGTCCCAAAGGGACGGACAAGAAACGGGACGGAGCAATTTTTTTACGCAACAAATTTATTACAATAAAACACTCTAAGTGGAAGATTTTCCTTTTTTTCTTATTTTCCCACAAATATTATTGCAAATATTTTATTTTTCATATATACTTAAACGCTTCTGAAAGGTAACTAAATAGTAAGAGTTTGAATTACTTGTAATTTGTTTTATAAACATAATTAATAGTAATAAAGCGTTTAAGATATATAATGACAATTTTAACAATTTTCATTATTAATAAAGACTCGTCATATTTGTAGGAAGTTTTAATGTTTGGTATGTTTATAAAACAACGGTTATTTATTAAAAGAAATCTCCCTCTTATAATATCTGTATTCTTTTTGCTTTTTTTGTCTATATTATTAATCAATTTTGTTAATAATTTATTCATTTCTACACAGGAAGATATAATTGAGCGAGAACGAATTTTAATTGTTTTTTTGGTTATTTTATCTGTAAGTCTTTTGGTTATAATTATTTTATTCTTTTTAAATATTGGAATATCAGTGATAAAAAAAGAGTTTGGGGCAAGAATGAGGCTAAAAATAACTTTATTCTTTGTTTTTGTTTCTCTTTTGCCAATATTTCCATTTGTACAGATAGGCACAAAATTTATAGAGTCTTCCATGAATATATGGTTTTCAAAAAATCTGGGTTTTGCGTTAAATCTTTCTGAAGAAATTGTTGTAACTTATTACTCAGAAAAAAAAGAATTATTAGTAAAGTATGTTGATGAATTAAACAAGTTAATAAAAGAAAAAAAAATTAATAGTTTTATAGATTATTTAGAGGAATTTATACAGAAAAATAATATAAAAAATATTTCTTTGTGGACAGAAAAGGGTGAAATCATAGAACAATTTGGTGAAAACATTTTTGATTTTGAAATACAGCCAAAAAGAATAAAATTAGAAGAAGAAGTGCATTTATTGGTTAATAAAGAAGGTATTTTTCCACTTGAGACTAAAACTGGAAGTATTTACTTAATTATTCCATCAAAAATATTAAATAACGACAAAAAACTCATAGGATTTCTAAATATAGGAATAACTATATCACCTTACTATCTAAAAGCAACTAATGAAATAGAGAATGCCTTAAAAATATACAACACTACATCATTATATAAAGATTTTTTTACAAGAGGTTTTAGTATTCTTTTTATTACGATAATTTTTCCGATTATACTGATAGTTTTAATTATATCTTTATTTCTGACAAAAGAACTTTTAGAGCCAATTGAAAGTCTTTCTATGGCAACGCAGCGGGTAGCAAGTGGAGACTATAATTTTCAGATTAGTTCAAGTTTTAATGATGAGTTTACTTTTTTGTCAAAATCTTTTAACTCTATGATAAATGATCTTGAGGTATCTCGGGAGAAATTGCAGCAGAAAGAAAAAATTGCAACATGGGGTGAGATTGCAAAACAACTTGCTCATGAAATAAAAAATCCTCTGACACCAATAAGACTTTCTTCTGAGCGGATTTTAAGAAGATTTGAAGAAGGTAATAAGGATTTTAAAGAAATTCTCCAAAAGGGTATAAAAACAATAATAACAGAAGTCGAAAATATGGATAGAATGCTTTCTGAGTTTGAAAATTTTGCAAGGCTTCCTGTATTAAGAAAAGAAAAGGGTGATGTTGTACGGATAATAGAAGATGTTGTTGATCTTTTTTCTGTTAATAAGAATGATGTAAAGTTAAATTTTTTACCTATAAAAAGGGATTACCAAATATTGAGGGATGAGTTACAATTAAAGAGTGCTTTTGTAAATATTTTAAAAAATTTAATAGAAAATACCGAAAATAAGGAAACTATTGAAATTTTTATTGATGATAAAGAAGTTGGTTTCAAAAAATATCTTGTAATAGTTTTTAAGAATAAAAATGAGAGCAAAGAGATTAACGAGTTAGAAGATATTTTTGTTCCGTATTTTTCGACTAAGGAGAATAATAAGAAACTTGAAACCATAATTGCTCAAAGAATAATCACAGAGCATGAGGGACGGATAAATTTTTTAGATAAAAAAAGAAATTCTTGTTTTATAGAGTTACCTATTGTAGAATAGGGTTATTATATATGTAAAAGGTTTAAAATGAATATTTTAATTGTTGATGACGAAGAAAATATTAGAGAAATTTTAAAAGATATTCTTATCGACGAAAATCATACGGTTTTTACAGCAGAAGACGGGACTGATGGGCTTGAATATTTTAACAAAGAAAAAATAGATGTTTGTTTTTTGGATGTGTGGATGCCAAAAATTGGAGGAATAGATGTTCTAAAAAAAGTAAAAGAGGAGTATCCTAATGTCGAAATTGTAATGATTTCAGGTCATGCAAAAATAGATCAGGCTGTTAGAGCAACAAGACTAGGTGCTTACGATTTTTTAGAAAAACCCCTTACTATGGAAAAAATAATCGGTATAGTAAAAACAATAGAAAATTCTAAAAAAAATAAAAATTATGAAAAGCCAAAAAATTTTATTATGGACACTATGGTTGGTTCTTCTTTTCAGATGCAAGCTATAAAAGAATTGATTGAAAATTCGTCAAAAACAGATGCTCGTATTTTAATTTTGGGTGAGAATGGTACAGGGAAAGAACTTGTTGCAAGAGAAATACACAATAAGTCTTTAAGGTCAAATAAACCTTTTATTAGTGTAAATTGTGCTGCAATTCCAGAAACTTTAATTGAATCTGAGTTATTTGGGCACTCAAAAGGCTCTTTTACAGGTGCTACAAGCGACAGGATAGGTAAATTTGAACTTGCCAACACTGGCACTTTGTTTTTGGATGAAGTCGCTGATATGTCTTTGGCTACTCAAGCTAAGGTTTTGCGAGTTTTACAAGAGATGAAGCTAACAAAAATTGGCTCATCTGAAGTGATTTCTGTTGATGTGAGAATAATAGCTGCAACGAACAAAGATATTAGAGAAGAAATTAAAAAAGGCACTTTTAGAGAAGATTTATTTTATAGATTAAATGTGATTCCTTTTTTTATTCCACCACTTAGAGAAAGAAAAGACGATATTCCACTATTAATAGAATATTTTTTTAATAAAATCTGTTCTGAAAATAAAATTCCAAAAAAAGAGTTGTCAAAAGATGCTTTAGAATATTTAAAAGATTACTCTTGGCCTGGTAACATTAGGCAATTAAGAAATATAGTTGAAAGACTTTTAATTATGGTTGCTCAAAATATAATAGAAGTTGCAGATTTAGAAAAACATCTTGATGATGAATCAGATATTTATAAAGATAGTGATATTCTAACCAAATACGATGATTTTAAGCTAAATACAGCAATGGATGAGTTTGAAAGGGACTTTATAGAAAAAAAACTTAAAGAAAACAATTATAACATCTCAAAAACAGCAAAAACTCTTGGTGTCTATCCGAGTAATCTCTATTCAAAAATTAATAAACTTGGTATAGACATTGAAGAAGCAAAAAAGAATTCTTAGAAATTTTAATTTAACTAAGAAAATTTTTTAAATAATGGCATAAGTCCATTATTCTAATTGACCTTTTGGAAACGTTTGAGTATATAAAAAGAAATTTTACTTGATAATTATCAAAAAAAAAATAATAATACTAAAAATCAAATGTTAAAATAAATAAGTAGGAGAATATAAGTGGTTGAAAATTTTAATCCTCGAAAAATAAAAAGCGTAAAAAGAGAGGCTATTCTAAAAATAGAAAAATATGCGAGTGAAGGGGTAAGTATTGCTTATGATAATGATAAAGTTGTTTTTGTTAGATATGCAATACCTGGTGAGACTGTAAAAGTAAATATTTATAGAGAAACTAAAGACTATGCAATGGCAGAACCAATAGAAATTATCGAAGCGGTAACAGAAAGAGTGAAGCCGTTATGCGAATACTTTGCTATTTGTGGTGGTTGCGATTACCAGATGATTAATTACCAAAAGCAACTTGAAATAAAAAAACAACTTGTAATAGAAACTTTTTCTAAAATTGGAAAAGTTGATATTTCTTCTATACTAAAAGAGATTGTTAGTCCAAAAGAGTTTTATTATAGAAATACAGAGACCTTTAAGGTAAATCCAAAGCAAAAAAAGATTGGTTTTTTTAGAAAAGACACAAAATCTGTTACTGATATACAAAAATGCTATATTGCAATGGATGGAATTAATAATGCTTTAGCAAGTGTTAAGACTCAAGAAAAATTTCCTGATCATAATTTTAAGGTTAGGACAACTTTGGATAATGATACTGTTGTTCACTGGATAGAAAGCAAGTACGAAGATAGACCAGTTTATGAAACTATTAATGCTTGTGGTAAATCTATTAAATATAAGATTTCAAAGGATAGTTTTTTTCAGACAAATGACTATGTTATACCTTTGTGGCTCGAAAAAATTATAAGTTTTTTAGATGAAAAACACAGTGAACGAATTTTTGATCTTTATTGTGGAATAGGTTTAATAACTTTGTTTGTTAGTTTTTTTGCAAAAGAGACAATTGGAGTTGAAATATCAAAAAGTTCTATTGAAGATGCAATTCACAACTTAAAAATTAATAATATTGATTCTAACATAAAATTTGTTGAGTCTGCGGTTGAAGATAAATTATCGGAGCTTGGTTATGCTGATGTAATGATAATTGATCCACCACGAAAAGGGATTGACCCTAAGGCAATAGAAGTATTACTAAAAATGGAGCCAAAAAAAATAATTTATTCTTCTTGCAAACCTTCTACAATAGCAAGAGATGTTCATTTATTGTCTGAAAAATATAAGCTTTCTGAAATTTATTTAGTTGATATGTTTCCACAAACACATCATGTTGAAATGCTATCTTTATTAGAAAGAAAATAAAATTCTATAAAAAAGATATTGACTTAAAACAAAAAAACAACTATACTACTATTACTATATTAATGGTAGTAATGAATTTTAGGAGGAGAATATGAGAGATTTTAAATTTGAAACTAATGCAGTTCATTTTGGACAAAAAGTAGATGAAACTTTATCAAGAGGTGTCCCTATTCATAGAACAAGTGCTTACTTGTTTAAGAGTGGAGAACACGCTGCAAATCTTTTTGCTTTAAAAGAACTTGGTTATATTTATACAAGACTTGGTAACCCAACTCAAGATGTTTTAGAACAAAGAATGGCGATCTTAGAAGGTGGAAAAGCAGCTCTTGCTTTAGCATCTGGAACAACAGCAATTTATTATACAGTTATAAATATTTGTAGTGCGGGTGATGAAGTCGTTTCAGCAAGCAATTTGTATGGTGGGACTTACACAATGTTTAAAGATATTCTCCCACAATTTAATATAAAAGTAAATTTTGTTGATCCATTGGATCCAAAAAATTTTGAAAAAGCAATTACAGACAAAACTAAATTAATTTTTATAGAAACCATAGGTAACCCAGTTCTTGACTTTACTGATATAAAAGCAGTGGCAGAAATTGCAAAAAAATACAATCTTCCTTTAGCAGTAGATGCAACATTTACACCTCCATATTTACTTAGACCAATCGAACATGGAGCAAACATAGTAATACACAGTCTAACAAAATGGATCGGTGGTCATGGTACAGGGCTTGGTGGAATCGTAGTAGATGCAGGTAATTTTAACTGGAAAGATCCAAAATTTAAACTTTTTAATGAGCCAGACGAAAGTTATCACGGACTTAGATATGCTCATGACTTAGGTGACATGAACCCAATAGCTTTTGCTCTTAGAATGAGACTTGTTCCTTTAAGAAATCTTGGTGCTTGTATCGCCCCAGATAATGCTTGGCTTTTCTTACAAGGACTTGAGACTCTACATTTAAGAATGGAAAGACATTGCGAAAATGCTTTAAAAGTAGCAAATTTTTTGAAAAATCATCCAAAAGTGAGCTGGGTTAGGTATCCTGGACTTGAAAGTGATTCTTCTTACACTACTGCAAAAAAATATTTAAATAAAGGCTTTGGTGGAATGGTTGTTTTTGGTATTAAAGGTGGATTGGCAGCAGGTAAAACTTTTATTGAAAACTTAAAATTATTTTCACACCTTGCAAATGTAGGAGATGCAAAATCATTAGCAATTCATCCTGCAAGTACAACACATTCTCAATTAAGCGAAGAAGATCAAAAAAAGAGTGGACTAAACTTAGACTTAGTTAGACTTTCAATTGGTATCGAAAACATAGACGACATAATTTTTGACATTGAAGAAGCTTTAGGGAAATGTTAAATATATCCAAATTCTTATAAATTCATTTAAATTAATAATTATCCCCCTTATTAAAGGGGGAGGCTTTTAAATTTTGATTGAATTAACTAACTCACGGGAAAATGCTCACTTCCCACTCAAATATTCCTTTGCAAACATAACAGACATTAATGCTAAAGAATTATCAATCAAATCTGTATTTATACAATTAAATAATTCTTCTTTATCTTTTATAACAAGGTCTAATTCTTCTGTGGTGTCAAAATCAGTATCTTTTGTTTTTTTGCAATCCAAGGCAAGGTAGAAATAGCAAGTATTATTTTGTATTGCAGGATTTACGGCAATTTTTTTTAGCAAAACAATTTTATCTGTCGTATAACCAGTTTCTTCTTCAAGTTCACGAATTGCTGCAAATTGTGGGTCTTCGTTTTTATCGATAGCACCCGCTGGTACTTCATAAGTTACTATGTTTTTACCGAGTCTATGTTGTTTCACAAGTAAGACCTTATTATCTTCTGTTATTGCAAAAATATTTACCCAATCAGTCAAATGGATTGAATAAAAATCATTATTTATGTATTTTGATGGTAAAAAACAGTCCATTTGATAAATTTCAAATATTTTACTCTTAAAAACCTGTTTTTCTCCATTAATGATCCATTTTTTAGTCTCGTGCATTATAAACCTCCATAGTTTTTATTGTAGAATATTTTTTTAAAAATTTCCAAATAAAGATTCAAAAAAAGATAATTTTTTCAAATTATTAATATCTACAATTTTTCTCATTTTTATAGCATTTTCTTTATAAAAAACATTTATTTTTTTTCTAAAATTTAGGTTTTCATAGGCATCTTTTGTTGTTGTAGAATAATATGATAGTTTAACAACTTTTTTTAACGAATTTTCTATTGATCCTAATATTTCTGAATAATCTGAATATTTTTCTATATCAAAAAAATTGTCAGTATTGTAATCTATTAATTCTTGATATTCTTCAAACCTTTCATAACTTACCACATAAAACAAAAACGAAGAAAAATTTATATATTTTTCTACATCTTGAGTTGTTTTTGATGTAAAATCTTTTCCCTTGCTAGCTTTGTCCCCCTTGATATGCGGTGGTGCATCTGTAAATAATATCACAACTTTTTGACTATTGTTACTAAATTTAAAATCATTAAGTCTAAAAATTGCATCATAAGGATTTTCACAAAAATCACCGCCAGATTCTGGTTGTATATTTTTTATATAATCTGAGACTTTTCCTATATCTTCTGTCAATTTGAGAATTGTTATGTCATTTTCATTATCTGCAAAGGTAATAATGCCACATCTTAGCCTTTCTCGCTTTTTTTTAATATTCTCCAAAAGAATCCTAAAATTATCCACAGTTTTTTGATATTCATCATACATACTGCCTGTAATATCAAGGATTAATACTAGATCAATATCTTTAAAATTAGGATCAAAGTTTTTTATCAAAGCTTTTTTAGAATTTTCTACTATAAAAAAATCTTCTTTTTTAATCTGATTGTCATTAATTTCAAGAAAAACATCAATTGTAGAATATTGATAAAAATTAATGTTTTTTATCTGTTCTTCAACTGGAGTTTGGTTTTCGTCACCAAAAAAAGAAAATATAACAATAAAATTGAATGTAAAAAATAAAAATAATCTTTTTAGGAAAAAACCTTTTTTTTGAGAAATAACAAAAGAATGATTTTCGACTCTTATTTCGTCCTGATCTGCTATACTAGTTTTTGACTCTATTTTTTTATCATTTAATTCTACAATAGTTGAAGGAGTAATATGCCACTTTTTTGTGATAAAAATTGTAAAAAAGCAAGATTTGGGTATTTTTGTATCTGTAATAACTATATTGCAGTTTTTTGATTTACCAACCTTAAAATTTTCTAATAATGGGTATTTTTTATCGTTATATAAAATATATCCTTTAACGAGCGTTGCTAAAATAATTGGTTTAATAAAAAATATAAAGGATGCAAAAATTGATATTAAAATAAAATTAATATTTTCTACTTCTATCCCAAATCTTGGAAAAACTATGATTAATAATATATTAAAAATTAATTTTATCACCAAGAAATAAAATATGTAACAAAAATCTACTATAAAAATATAACTTTTTGTTTCACTATAAAAAATTTTATCTTTTATTAATGGTAGACTTCCAAACAAAATAAAACTAATATAATTTATTAAACCAATTAAAATTTCGTTTTGAAAAAAATATTTCACAACAAATAATATAGATACAAGAAACAAAAAAATTAAAGATACTATAAGTGATGCAAAAAAAATATTTTGATTTTGTGATGAATCAGTAAAAATTAAAAATAAAAAAGCTAAAATAAATAACATTCCACCTTCAATAAAAATAAATAAAAATATATTATTTAAATCTAAAATAGAAGAAGTTATTTTACAAATTAGAAAAACAAAAATAAAAAAGATGTATTTTAATAAATTTAAGAGTATTTTCATTAAAGTCCTTTTTTTATCAAAGTCAAATTTAGATTACTTTGTTTAAAATATCGAATTTATTCAAGAATAATTTAAAAAAATTAATATATTTATATAGAGATGAAAAAAAGACCTCTTAGATTTTTAAAACCTAAGAGGTCTAATATTTATTTTTGAATATTAATATCTACTATAAACAAATTTATCACCAGTTCCAGTGACAAATACTAAACTATCTTTAATATTTACGAATGCACCACCGGGTAAACCTTCTAATATTATATAATTATTAGATAAATAATATTTTCTTATTTGATTATCAAATAGGTATGTATTATCTTTATTAAATGTAATAAATAAATTTCTGCCATTATCAGTACATCTCCAATCACCAATTATTGCTTTTTTATTAATAGAAGATGTATTAGGTACTCTTGAGTATTCAATACCTGTTCCAAATGATAGTTTATTATTATAAAAGAGTCCTTCTGTCTTTAAATCCCCAAGCAAAAAAATACCCAAATTTGTAACAGAATAGTTTCCTTTATAATTAATGCCATTTTCGTCCCAATAACTAAAATTTTTATCATCTAAAACTAACAATTTATTAGAATTAATCCATACACCTCTAAAATAATCGTTTGGCGATTTGTCATAAACGAGTTTTTGACCGTCTCCAGTCACAAAAACTAAGCTATTTTTAATTTTTATAAATAGACCACTAGGAAAACCTTCTAATATTATACAATTATCAAATAAATAATATTTTTTTATCTGATTATTGAATATGTATGTATTATTTTTATTAAACCTAATAAATAAGTTTTTACCATTGTCTGTTCCTCTCCAGTCTCCAAGTATTTTTCCTTTATTAATAGAAGATATATTTGGTATTCTAGAGTATTCAACACCTGATCCAAATGATAGTTTATTATTATAAAAAATACCGTCAATATTTAAATTGCCATACAAATGAATCCCAAAATTTGTACTGTAATATTCTCCTTTATAATTAACGCCTTTTTCATCCCAGTAGTTAAAATTTTTATCATTTAAAACTAACAATCTATTAGTAGGGCTAATCCATACACCTTTAAAATAATCGTTTGGTGATTTGTTATAAACAAATCTTTCTCCACTTACAAATACCAAACTGTCCTTAATTTTTACAAATGCACAACCAGCTAACCCTTCCAATAATATATAATCTTTAAATAAATAATATTTTTTTACCTGATTATCGAATATGTATGTATTATTCTTATTAAATGTAATAAATAAGTTTTTGCCATTATCAGTACATCTCCAATCGCCAATTATTTCTCCTTTATTAATAGAAGATATATCAGATATTTTTGAGTATTCAAGGCCTTCTCCAAATGATAGTTTATCATCATAATAAATACCATCGGTTTCCAAGTCTCCAAATAAATGAACTCCCCAGTTTTTATTAGAATACAGCCCTTTATAATTAACACCTTTTTCATTCCAGTAACTAAAATTTTTATCATCTAAAACTAACAATCTATTACTAGCGTTAATCCATACACCTTTAAAATAATCATTTAATGATTTTTTATAAACAAATTTTTCTCCAGTTCCAACCACAAATACTAAACTATCTTTAATTTTTATAAATACACCCGCAAAATCTTCCAATATTATATAATTTTTAGATAAATAATATTTTTTCTTCTGATTATTAAATGTGTACGTATTGTCTTTATTAAATGTAATAAATAAATTTCTGGCATTATCAATACCTCGCCAATCACCAATTATTTCATCCTTATTAATAGATAGATTACGACTTGTAATTCTTGTATATTCAATATCTGGACCAAATGATAATTTATTATCAAAAGCAATGCCATCAATAGTTAAATCTCCAGACAACCAAACACCTAAATTAGTTTTAGAATATTTTCCTATAAATTTAACACCATTTTCATTCCAATAATTATAATTTTTATCGTCTAAGACTAATAATCTATTAGTTTTATCAATCCATGCTCCATTATAATCAACTTTCATTGATTTATTATAAATATATTTATTATTAGCATTATCAGTTAATATAATTTTTTTATTATTGGAACTCATTTCTAATGAATATGTCCCAATGTTTTCAAGATTTATAGAAACATCCTCATTAAAACTAAATTTTTGAAAAGGAGTATATAATCCATTTTCTAATAATTTATAAATTCCATCTGAATAAAAGATTATTGTTTTATTTGCTGCCTTACCTTGACCTTTCCATAAGCCAAGTATTGCATTTTTTGCTGTAAAAATTTTATTGTTAATATTTATTTGTTCAAATTCATTTAGAGCATATCTTTTTCCAATAGTTGCATCATACTGACATATTCGAATTTTTCGTAACAAAGCATCTGTACTATTATCTTTTGTAATATTGTTTTCTCCGTTAAATCTATATTGTCTTGTAAAACCAGACAACTCTTTTTTGATATTACTCAATAATTTAATATAGCCAGGTTTTGGTAGCGATGTAATATTAAATAATTCTTCTGCTAACATAAATGGACTTAATACCTTGAGGTTACCAAAATTTTTACCTGTGTTTGACCATAATACAACAGGAGTCAAAAATGTTTTAACAAAATCTGAGTCAGTCAACTCGCCATCGTTGGAAGAGTCATAGAGGTTAATATTTTGTGAATAGCCAGGTGAATGATCCCCAAACATAACTATATATGTAGGGCGTTTTACATTCTTAAAATAATCAGTAAGATATTTGAATGCTTCTGCTCCATACTTAGTACCTTCAAAGTACACTTCAAGTCTGTTTTTTAAGTCAATATCTTTCATATTTGATGTAATTTTAACATCTCGTTTTGCATATCTATCATTAGGGTAATCACCGTGATTTTGCATAGTTACTGCGAATGCAAAATATGGCTTATCATTAAATTTTTCATATTTATCTATTATTTCTTTTGATACAGCCAAATCAGAAACAAATGTTCCATTTATTTCATTATTTGTCATATTATCCCAAAAATACATTTGTTCAAATCCCAATAATGGATAAACTTTATTTCTTAGAAAAAACCATCTATAATATGGGTGAATAGCAATAGTATTATAATTAAGATTTCTAAAATACCAAGCCAAAGACCATTGTTTATTAGTTAATTGATAATATATTATTGAAGGAGGATAAAACAAAGTACTTTTACAAGTTAAAAATTCATATTCGGTATTTGATGTACCTCCACCTAATGTTGGAGATAAAAGCGTTGCGTAACCATTATCTTTTGCAATATTACGAATAGAGGCTAAAGGATCAATATTTAACTTGATTCCATTTGCATAATTAGCATCCCAAAGCGATTCGCACATAATAACAATAACATTTGGTTTCATATCATCAGTAACTTGAGAATAATCAATATTCTCTGAATAATTTAATTCTTTTGCATATTTTATAGATGTTTCTTTGGAATAATCTTTAGGATATTCTCTTTCTATCCTTTTTATAAAAAATAAAAAGAAACTATTAAATTTAGATTCTTGAAAGTAACTCAATATATGAGGTTTATAAATCTTAGATAAAAAAGATTTTTTCCCAACAACAGTAATATTCAATAAAGGAATTGTAATAATAATTGCTAAAACAAATAAAAGTAATCTCATTCTAATTTTTGCTTTAAAATTTTTGATAAACAGGGCAGAAATTAAAAATACAAAAAATATTGCAATAGAAAAAAATACTTCCTTATGTATAATAATGTTAAAATCTTTAGAAATATTTAGTGCTTCTTTAATTAAAGATAAATCACTAGCAATAAAAGGTTCTCCCCTAAAATAAGTTTTTGTATAATTTATAAAAGCAGCAAAAATACTTATTGGAAAAGATACTAACAACGGAACATATAATTTTAATGTCATAAGATATATACATTGATTTATAATTAAATAAATTATAACAGACAGTATAAATTTCTCTACATTACCACCAATCCATGTAAATGTATCTGATAAACTATTTGCAGATACATAGTTCATCATAATTACTGTAATTATTGATAAAACGAATATAAATATTTGTGATAAGACAATTGTTAAAATCGAATTTTGTTCATCTCTTAATTTTTTTATACTATTGAAAATATTTATTAATTTCATAAGCCCTCTCATTTGAATTGTTTAAAATTTTGAAAAAAATATAATATTTTATTAATGTTCATCTTATTATTATAAATTTATGTAACATTAATAATAAATATAACTTGCAATCTGAGACCGTTTTAGATTATTTTAATTTTAGGTATATATGAAAAAACTTGTTTTTTTATTGATATAATATTATAATCAAACTTAACTTATTTTTTTTAAAGAAGTTATAGAAAAGTATATCATAATAATTATAACAAACCTTAAATATTTCAATATATAAATAAGATTATAAAGTTTTCTATTTTTTTTAATAATATCTTAGACAGTAAATTTATTTAATTCCCTAGCAGAAATAAAGCATATTATATAACTATTTTAAAATCAAATGTCAACTATTTTTTAATTTTTGTTATAAATCAACAAAAAAGAATATAATTTTTTATTTAATATAGAAAAATAAGTATTATATTAGATTTATTGAAATAAATCATAAATAATAAAAATAAGTAGAGTAAAATAGATAAAAACACAGATAATTAAAATATTGTATTTTTTTATTAGAATATTATAAGTTACTCATATATTCGTTGCTATAAGACAATATTATTCTAATCGATTTTTTAGATATGATTGAGTATATTAAATATTTTCTTAGCGTTTTTAAAAATAACATTCTCATAATCATCTGTCGATAGTTCTTTTTTTAGGGTTTTTAGAAGGTCTTGATATTTTTCATAAGTGTTTATTCCATCAATTGGAGAGTCACTACCAAATAAAATTTTATTACTCCCAGCAATTTTGATCGCTTTCAAGACAGATTCAGTAGAAACCCATGTTGTATCACCATACAAATTCGGTAATTTTGGTAGTAGATTAATCGCATTGCTATTGTCTGTCCAAAGATCAAGGTGTACCATTATAAAATTAATATTTTTATAATCTTTAGCAACCTCATAAACAAATTCTGATTTTGAATAAATGTCTTTTGCTGTATGAATTTCAAAAGGTAGATTGTGTTTATCTGCAAATTCTAAGTATTTGGCATATTTTTTATCAGTGATTGCCAGTTTGGAATGATATGGATGAGTCTTAAAACCACAAATATAATCTTTATTACTCAACATAAAATTTTCTAAATCTTTTGTAAAAGATTCTGTATCTGGTTTTATCCATATTAGTCCCTTAAACATATCAGGATATTTTTTTACAAATTGTAATGTTTGTAAACTAACTTCATATTGACTTTTAGATACCTTTGGATCAATTATATTTAAATCAGGATCATATTCGCACCCATCTAAACTAGAAACAATCCCAAAGTCAATTTTATATTTTTTCATAGATTTTATAAGAATATCCTCTGGTGTCTCAAAAAAAACTGTATTACCAATATGAACATGAGAATCTATAATCATAGTATTTTCCTTAAAATAATTAGTTTGTCCTCTATTTATAATTATTACCAGTTAAATTAAAAAGAGACTTTGGGTCTGTCCCAGAGGGACACCTCTTTATTATTAAGATATTATTATACTGACAATTGTCAAATTGCCTCTATATCTAATGCGTTATTGAAGTGAAGATTTATTAATCTTTAATTTTCAAGATAAATATTAGCAAAATTAAACAAAGATTTCAAGAGGTAAATATCGCAAACTTTTTAGAGTTAAATCCACTCCTTAATTTTTTAAAAAAGATGTAAATTATCTATTCAAAATTCTTTTATTTTGGTACAATATACTAAATTTTCTAAATCGAGGAGAAAAAATGAGCGTTGATAACAAAAAAATTGTTGAAGATCAGCTTAATTTTGTAATTTCTAATACAGACTTCAAAATAGGCAATAAATATCAAGGAAAAGTTAGAGATGTCTATGATCTTGGTGATAAACTTATAATTGTTACAACTGATAGGATTTCTGCTTTTGATAGAGTCTTAACGACTATTCCTTTTAAAGGAGAAATTTTAAATAATCTTTCACTTTTTTGGTTTGAAAATACAAAAGATATACTTCCAAATCACATCATTAAAAAAATTCATCCCAACGCAGTGTTGGTTAAAAAATGTGAAATAATTCCTATTGAAATTATCATTAGAGGTTATTTAACTGGCGGAGGATGGAGGGAATATTCTAGTACAGGAATGATAAGTGGTATAAAATTACCTGTTGGGTTAAAAAAAGATTGTAAATTTGAAAAACCAATTCTAACGCCAACAACAAAAGCAAAAGAAGGGCATGATATGCCTATTAGTATTAAAGAAATTATTGACCAAAAAATTATTTCTAAAGACCTTATGGAAAAAATCGAGGATTATTCGATTAAAATATTTGAAAGAGGTCAAGAGATTGCCAAAAAGAATAATTTAATTTTGGTTGATACTAAATATGAATTTGGTTTATTACCAGATGGTTCTTTAATTATAGCAGATGAAATGCACACATCGGATTCTTCAAGATTTTGGTATTTTGATACTTACCAAAAACTTTTTGAAGAAGGTAAAGAACAAAAAATGCTTGATAAAGAATATTTAAGACAATGGCTTTTATCAAAGGATTTTAAAGGCGATGGTGATATTCCACAAATTCCAGTTGAAGTTATTTATGGCGTTTTTGAAAGATACCTTATGGCTTATGAAGCGATTACAGGTTCAAAATACGACCTTAAAAACAAAGACTCTTTATCTTCCTTAAAAGAAGCTATTGATAATTTGTAAAATTTAAGACCTGTCTGGTTTCAAAAACATGACAGGTCTAAATATATATAAAGTAGGAAAATGATTTTTTTAGCAAAATTTAGACTTGTGATTTTATTTTTATTTTTTACCAATTCTTTCTTTTTTTGTGGAATATTATTAGAAGAGGATGTTAAACTAAGTATTCCTTCTCATAAGTTCTTTAAACAAAATTCAGAATTTATAAAGCCATTAAAATACAAACAAATCACAGTCGCAGAATATTTAACAGACCCTCTAATTTTATATGCAAATCTCTGGGGGTGTTTTGGTTTGACTTCTCCTTTATGGGAGGGTGATTCTCTAAAAATAATTGATACTTCTAATGAAAAAACATTGGAGGCAAAATCAAGTAAATTTTCGAGTATTTTTTTTGATAGAATGAAATTAGAGCCATTTGTTTCAGGACGAAATTATAATATAGTAAAAAATCTAACAGATTCTTCTGGAAAAGAAGTAAAAGATAGTTATGGAAATGTTATACAGGTGCTAAAAAATGATTTTTATGCAAAAAATATCATAGAACCAATCTTTTTTGTATGGTTTGGTTTATATTTAAGAGCAAAAAATTATCACCCCGCATTAATGATAGTAGAAATTTTTGCTCTTTCTTTTTTGTATGAGTTTACAGTTAGACCTTTTTTTATGAATGCAAGTTTTGAGCAACTTCTCAAAAACCCAGCAATCGGTATTGTTTGTGGAATATTACTTGATGAAGTTTCGACTTTTTTATTAACAACACCATATATTGGGCTTCATGTGCTTGCTTATATCCTAAATCCATTTAATGCTCTGCCAACAGCAAGAATTCATCCATTATTATTTTTAGAACCTTTCAAACAAACGGCAAACCTTGAGGTTATTATTAAATTATAAATTTTTATCATATTTAAATTAATTTGTATAAAAAAATAGAGACTATTTTAATGATAGAAAAGGTTGATTGTGTTTTATTTTATTTTGAAAGTAATTATAATTAATTAATAATTGAAGATGATTTTTAGAGAATTAGTAATAATCATTAATTTTTTTGTTTTATTGATTTTATAATTGGAACTTGTTCAAATTGTTATTATTATAGATAATTGTTATTGGAGGGCTACTGTTGAGGTGATTTTTGGTATATATAAAAATATTTTTATAATTAATAATGAAAAAATAAAAAATGCCGATAATGCAAAAGTACAATTTAATGAAAGTTAAATATAATTTAGATGAAATTTAAAAAAAATATCTTGAAATTTAATTTAAATTAATGTATATAATAGCGGGGAATAATTTTAGATTGTTGTCATTGTTTCAAGAAAACAATTTTTTGTAATTTTTAATAAATTATTTTTTTATTAAAAATGTATAAAGATATTGACAATTTTAATTTAATGATATATATATACTGCACTTTCTCGCCTTCATAGCTCAGTTGGTAGAGCACATCCTTGGTAAGGATGAGGTCATCAGTTCAATTCTGATTGAAGGCTAATAAGGTGTGTAAGAAAGAGGTAGATATGGCAAAAAAATCTGGCGGTCCGGATAAGATCGCTCTACAATGTACAGAGTGTAGCAGAAAAAATTATGCGACAAAGAAAAATAAAAAAAATTCGCAAGGTAAGTTAGAATTAAAGAAATATTGTAAGTGGGATAGAAAGCATACAGTCCATAAAGAAGCAAAAATTAAGTAGTTTATTTTAGGGCAATAGTTCAGTTGGTAGAACGGCGGTCTCCAAAACCGCATGTCGTGGGTTCAAGTCCTGCTTGCCCTGATTTTATATATATTACAGAATACTTTAAGTATTCTGTAATTTTTTTATAAAAATTAATTTTAAGGGAACCCAATGAAAAAGGTAATAGAATTTATAAAAGAAAGCATCGGAGAGTTAAAAAGAGTTACATGGCCTTCAAAAGATGATGTAGTTGGACAAACTATTGTTGTGGTTGTTTCTCTTGTTATCGTTTCTGTTGTTTTAGCTTTAATGGACTTTTTCTCTCTTCAAGCAATTTCAAAGATTATTACTTTGGGAATGTAAGGGGAATTATGGCAAAAGGTTGGTATGTTCTGCATGTTTATTCAGGTTATGAAAAAAGAGTTGAAGAGGCTGTAAATGAGTTAATTCAAGAAAAATCCCTTGAAGGGATTCTCTTTCAGATTAAAGTTCCGGTTAGAGATGTATCGGAAATGAAAAACGGAAAAAAGAAAGTTTCAAAACAAAAGTTGTTTCCTGGTTATGTTTTGTTAGAAATGGATTTAGATAAGCAACATTGGAAAGAAGTTTATTCTTTAATAAAGAATATTCAAGGTGTAACAGGATTTGTTGGTGCAAACAAACAGAAAAAACCTATTTCTATTATGCCAGAAGAAGCAAGGGTTATGTTGCAGAGTATGTCAGAAGCAAAAACTGATGTATTTACAAAACAAAAATATGACTTTAGGCATGGTGAGACTGTTAAGATTACAGATGGTCCATTTAGTACTTTTACTGGTGTTATTGAAGAAATTAATAGAGAAAAGAATAAATTAAAAGTAATGGTGGGTATTTTTGGAAGATCAACTCCGGTGGAGCTGGATTTTACTCAAGTTGAAAAAATTTAAGGTTTGAAATTACATATATAAGGGATTAGATATGGCAAAAAAAATTAAAGCAATTGTTAAATTACAGGCACCTGGAGGACAGGCGAATCCAGCGAAAGGTATTGGTCCAGCGTTAGGTCCTCATGGAGCAAGTGCAGCTGATTTTTGTAAACAGTTTAATGATAAGACAAAAGATCAGCTTGGTTTGATTCTTCCTGCGATAGTTACTATATATCAGGATAGAACTTTTACATTTATTATTAAAACTCCGCCTGCATCTGTTTTGATAAAGAAAGAACTTGGCATTGAAAGTGGTTCAAAAGTTCCTCATAAAGATAAAGTAGGAAAACTTAATAATGTCCAATTGAAAAAAATTGCAGAAATAAAACTTCCAGACTTAAATGCTAATGATATTGAAGCAGCAATGAAAATAGTTGCTGGTACAGCAAGAAGTATGGGTGTTGAAATAGGTTAGGAGATAAAAGATGAAAAATGGATCTAAAAAATATAATGAAGCCTTAACAAAATATAGTAAAGATGATACTTATGATCTTGAAAAAGGTATTGATGTTTTGAAAAATATAGCTTCTGCTAAATTTGATGAAACAGTAGAAGTTTCTTTGAGATTAAAATTGAAGAAAAGTCATACAGTAAGAGATACAGTTGTATTGCCAAACAGTTTTGGTAAAGAGAAAAAAATTCTTGTATTCGCAAAGGCTGATAAGGTTAAAGAATCTTTAGAGGCAGGTGCTGCTTATGCTGGTGATGATGAATATATACAAAAAATAAAAGATGGTTGGATTGATTTTGATGTTGTAATTGCAACTCCTGATATGATGAAAGATGTTGGTAAGCTTGGTCCTGTTCTTGGTAGAAGAGGTCTTATGCCAAATCCAAAAACTGGTACTGTTACAACGGATATTAAAGGAACAATTGCAGAGTTAAGAAAAGGTAGAGTGGAATTTAGAGCAGATAAAACAGGTATTGTTCACTTAGGTGTTGGCAAAGTGTCTATGAAAAAAGAACAAATTAAAGATAATATAAAAACTTTATATGAAGAAGTTTTAAGAAAAAAACCAAATGACTTAAAAGGTGATTATGTAGGTTCTTTCTATATTTCTACAACAATGAGTCCTGGTGTTAAGATTAATTTTAAAGCAATATAAGTCCTTAAGGTATGAGAAAGGTTGGTTTTTATGGCTCAACAATATAAAATAGATAAGATTTCTGAGTTAAAAAAGAAATATTTTGATTGTAATAGAAATTATGTTTTTACAGATTTTAAAGGTTTATCTGTAGAAAAAATTAGTAGTATTAGAAAAAAATTAAGAAACCTTGATGCAAAACTTGTAGTAATTAAAAATAGTTACATAAAAAACATTGTAAAAGAAAAAGGAATTGATGATTTAAAAGAAATAGGGGTTGGACCTACTGCTGTTGTATTTGCAAATGATACAGTAACAGAAGTTGTAAAACTTTTATTTGAATCAACAAAAGATAGTCCTTTAAAAATTAAAGGTGGTTATGCTGAAGGTTCTTTATTTGATGCAAAAGCGATTGAAGCTTTCTCAAAACTCCCTGGAAAAAAAGAACTTATCGCTATGGTTATGGCTACTATGAATGCTCCAATTCAAAATTTTGCTTATGCATGTAATGATGTTATTGGAAGATTTGTTAGAGTTGTTAAGGCTTATGAAGAGAAGCAACAACAAGCCGGTTAATTTGTAATTTATAACAGCGATGTCTTCCGAAAGTTGCTGTGCATTGCTGTGAATAAAATAGAGAAAGGAAGAAAATATGGCGGCTATTACAAAAGATCAATTGCTCGATGCAATTGCTAATATGACAGTATTAGAGTTATCAGAACTTGTTAAGGCAATGGAAGAAAAGTTTGGCGTTAGTGCTGCACCTGTTGCAGTTGCTGGTGCTCCTGCTGCTTCTGCTGCTCCTGTTGTTGAAGAAAAAGACGAATTTACAGTAGTTCTTGTAAATGCTGGTGCTAAGAAAATTGATGTAATTAAAGTAGTAAGAGAAATCACTGGACTTGGCTTAGCTGAATCAAAAGCAATTGTAGATGCAGGAAACAAAGTTCTTAAAGAAAGTGTTCCAAAGAAAGACGCTGATGAGATGAAAAAGAAGCTCGAAGCTGCTGGAGCATCTGTTGAATTAAAATAATTTCTTATACCAGCAATTTTAACAATTGTTGGTATAATACCTTAAAAGGCATTATTGTTAATTTATTGATATATAGCCATTAAAGTTATTTATTAGTTAAAAAATCTCAATTTTAAACCTTTTAAGTATATTATTTTTTCTAAGTAATCGCCAATTTTTATTGGTGATTACTATTTTTTTTAAGAGGGCGAATTCTGTTAATTTTTTTTTGTTTTTTATATTTCGTTATTTTTCTTTATTTCATTTCGTTTATTCTAAATTCTTTAAAGATAAAAATATATTTTGATTATTATAGATATTTCTTAGTAAATAAAAAAATTACTGCTTTAAACCTTTTTTTTGGTTTAATTCAGAGGAGTTAAAAGATGAATGTTAGCAGTGTTAAAAGGAAATTAAAAAATTCTAGAATGTTAATTGGTTCTAAGAAGAGAGAATACGCAGAATTACCTAATTTAATTGAAATTCAGTTAAATAGTTTTGAATGGTTTTTACAAAAAGAAAAAAAAGTTAAAGGTGAAAGTCCTTTAAGACAGGGACTTGAAGAATTATTTCAAGACATCTTTCCAATCATAAGCCACGATGAACGAATGTCTTTGGAATATGTAGAATATATTCTTGGTTTTCAAGACATTAAATATGATGAGTTCGAAGCAAAACAAAAAGGTCAAACTTATTCTCTTCCTTTAAAAGCTTTAATTAATTTAAAAATTCATGATACAGGAGAAATTAGACAAAAAGAAATTTATCTTGGTGAAATTCCTTTAATGACTGATAGAGGTACATTTATTATAAATGGTGCTGAAAGAGTTGTTGTAAGTCAAATTCATAGATCACCTGGTGTTATTTATAGTTTTGATGATAAAGCAAAAGTTTTCAATTCAAGAATTATTCCTTATAGAGGTTCATGGCTTGAATTTGAAATAGAAGAAAAGAAAAATTTGTTATTTGTTAGGGTTGATAGAAAAAGAAAAATTCTTGTTACAACTTATTTAAGAGTTTTAGGTTACGATACAAGAGAAAAAATTATTGAAATTTTTCATAAAGACAAACTTGTTAAAATAGAAACAAAAGAACAACAAGAATCAATTGTAAGAAAAGTTGTAAGTAAAGATATTTATAGTGTTTCTAATCTTGATGGAGAAAAAGAAAAAATTGTTCAGGCAGGAACTCGTCTTACTCCGTTAGAAATTGATAAACTTGTTCAGGTAGGTATTAAAGAAATACCAATTATTGATTTTGAACACAAAGATTCTATTCATAATCCTATAATTATTAACTGTTTTGAAAAAGAAGAAGTTCAAGTTACGAAAGAAGAACCTTTTAAAGATGAACCAAGTAAAGTTGATTGTATTATTAAGGTTTATTCTGTACTTAAACCTGGTGAACCTACAACTGTTGAAAATGCGGAAAAAGAAATTAAGAGTATGTTCTTCTCTGAAAAAAGATATGATCTAGGATCAGTTGGTAGATACAAGCTTAATAAAAAATTCAATTTTGATTTATCAATTAGAGATTCTGCATTAAGAAATGAAGATGTTATACAGGTAATAACATATCTTATAATGGTTTATAATAATGAAGGTAATGTGGATGATATAGACCATTTGGGAAACAGAAGGATTAGGTCAGTTGGTGAACTTCTACTCAATCAGTTGAAAACAGCTTTTACAAGAGTAGAAAGAATTGCAAAAGAAAGAATGCAACTAAAAGATATTGAAAATGTTAAACCATCTGATTTAATTAGTGTTAAGCCAATAACTGCTTCAATAAACGAATTTTATGGAACATCTCAATTATCTCAATTTATGGATCAAGTAAATCCATTGTCAGAATTAACTCATAAAAGAAGATTAAACGCTTTAGGACCTGGAGGGCTATCAAGAGATAGAGCAGGTTTTGAAGTAAGAGACGTTCACTATTCACATTATGGTAAAATGTGTCCTATCGAGACACCTGAAGGTCCAAACATTGGTCTTATTGTTTCATTGTGTAATTTTGCAAGAGTAAATGAATTCGGATTCTTGGAAACTCCATATAGAAAAGTAGATAATGGTAAAGTTACTGAAAAAGTAGAGTACCTTTCTGCTATGGATGAGGAACGATATTATATTGCACAAGCAAATGCACCAATAAATGATAGTGGCAAATTTTTGGAACACCAAATCGCTTGTATGAAATCTGGCGAATATACAACTAAAGAATCTGATGAAATCGGATATATGGATGTTTCTCCAAGACAAGTAGTTTCTGTATCTACTGCATTAATTCCGTTTTTGGAACACGATGATGCGAATAGAGCATTGATGGGGTCTAACATGCAGAGGCAGGCTGTTCCTTTAATTAAACCAGAAGCACCGATTGTAGGGACAGGTATGGAAGAAGTATCTGTTTATGACTCTGGAGTTTGTATAATTGCAAAAAATAGTGGTGTTATAGACTATGTAACTTCAAAAGAAATCCGAATTAAAAGAGATTCTGATGGGCAAATTGATTTATATAAATTATTAAAATATAAAAGAACAAACCAAGACACTTGTTTTAATCAAGTCCCAATCGTTAAAGCAGGTCAAAAAATTGAGGCTGGAGAGAGTATCGTTGATGGCCCTTCTTGTGATCAAGGAGAACTTGCTTTAGGTAAGAATGTTGTAGTTGCATATATGCCATGGAATGGTTATAATTTTGAGGATGCTATTATTCTTTCTGAAAGGCTCGTAAAAGAAGATGTTTTTACTTCAATACATATAAAAGAATTTATTGTTGAAGTTAGAGAAACCAAACTTGGTCCAGAAAAAATAACTCGAGATATTCCTAATGTATCAGAATCTTATTTAAGAAACCTTGATGAAGAAGGTGTTGTAAGAAGTGGTGCAAAAGTTAAATCTGGAGATATTCTTGTTGGTAAGGTTACTCCAAAATCTGATACAGAAACAAGTCCAGAATACAGATTATTGAATTCTATATTTGGTGAGAAGGCAAAAGATGTTAAAGAGAGTTCTCTAAAATTACCACATGGAGTTGAAGGAACTGTAATTGATATAATTAGACAAAGAAGAGAAGAGGGCGAAGAATTAAGTCCTGGTGTTGAAGAAATTGTAAAAGTTTATATTGCAACAAAAAGAAAAATCAAAGTAGGGGATAAAATGGCGGGACGACACGGAAATAAAGGTGTTGTTTCTATTATTCTTCCTGTTGAAGATATGCCTTATATGGAAGATGGTACTCCTGTTGATATTGTATTAAATCCTTTAGGTGTTCCTTCCAGAATGAACATTGGACAGATTATGGAATCTCAACTTGCGTTGGCAGGAAAAATACTTGGAGTTAAATTTGCAACAAGTGTATTTGAGTCAGCAACTACTGAAGAAATATCAGAGCAATTAACAAAAGCAAACCTTCCTAAAAATTCTAAATTTACTCTTTTTGATGGAAGAAGTGGTGAGCCTTTTGTTAATCCAGTTACAGTTGGTATTGCTTATATGCTTAAACTTGCGCATCTTGTTGATGATAAAATGCACGCAAGGTCTACGGGGCCTTACTCACTCGTTACACAACAACCATTGGGTGGTAAAGCTCAATTTGGTGGTCAAAGACTTGGAGAAATGGAAGTTTGGGCGTTAGAATCTTATGGTGCTTCACATACTTTACAAGAATTACTTACAGTTAAATCTGACGATATGGCAGGTAGAACTAAAATTTATGAAAATATTGTTAAAGGTGATTATTCATCGGCACCTGGTGTACCAGAGTCTTTTAATGTATTAGTTCAGGAAATGAAAGGTCTTGGATTAAACATTACAATATATGATGCAAGAGGAAAACGAATTCCATTAACAGAAAAAGAAGAAGAAATGCTTTCTAGAACTGATAAAAAATTCGTTTAAAAAAGTTTTTAGTTATTATTATAGTTTTATTATGATAAAGAAAATGTTCTCACAGAGGCATTGAGAACATAAAGTAAAGAATAAGAAAATTTGTTTTTTTTGTGTTCTTTTAGACCTCTGTGTAAGATTTTTTTGCCAAATTAAATCTAAATATTTGTTTTAGGAACAAATTTGGATAAAGTTATTGTTTTTTTAACTGAGAATATTAAAATTATTCTCGTTAAATTATAATTTTTAGGAGAACCTAAATGAGAGATATTACTGATTTTGATTCAATGGAAATACATATTGCATCACCAGAATGGATTAAATCTATGTCTTATGGTGAAGTAAAAAAACCAGAGACTATAAATTATAGAACTTTAAGACCAGAAAAAGATGGGCTTTTTTGTGAGCGAATTTTTGGTACCACAAAAGAATGGGAATGTTATTGTGGTAAATTTAAATCAATGAGATATAAAGGTGTAATTTGTGATAGATGTGGCGTTGAAGTAACAAGCTTCAAAGTTAGAAGAGAGAGAATGGGTCACATAGAATTAGCAAGCCCTGTATCTCATATATGGTTTTATAGGTCTGTTCCATCAAGAATAGGTTTAATTTTAGATATACCTGTTACTCCATTAAGGTCTATTTTGTATTTTGAAAAATATATAGTTTTTGATCCAGGTGATACAGATTTAAAAGAAAAACAAATTCTTTCTGAAGAAGAATATTTTGAATTAAGAGAAAGATATGGTCTTGCATTTCAGGCAGGAACAGGAGCAGAAGCTGTTAAGGCTTTACTCGAAAATATGGATTTAAAAAAAGAAGCTGATGGTTTAAGAAAAAATATGCTTCTTAAAGGTAAAAAGAGTGATAAAAGATTATTAAAAAGAATTGAATTACTCGAAGATTTTTCAATGTCAAGAAATAGACCAGATTGGATGATGCTTGATGTAGTGCCAGTTATTCCTCCAGATTTAAGACCAATGGTTCAACTTGACGGTGGTAGATTTGCTACATCAGATTTAAATGATTTATATAGAAGAGTTATTAATAGAAACAACAGATTAAAAAGACTTTTAGAATTAAATGCTCCAGACATCATTGTTAGAAATGAAAAAAGAATGCTACAAGAGGCAGTTGATGCTTTATTTGATAATTCTAAAAAGAAAAAAGTTGTTAAGGGGTCTTCAGCTAGACCTTTAAAATCACTTTCTGACTTATTAAAAGGTAAACAAGGTAGATTTAGACAAAATTTACTTGGTAAAAGAGTTGACTATTCAGGAAGAAGTGTAATCGTTGTTGGTCCAACACTAAGAATGCATCAATGTGGGCTTCCAGTGAAAATGGCTTTAGAACTTTTTAAACCATTTGTTATGCACAAACTTGTTGAAAGAGAAATTGTATTCAACATAAAAAAAGCAAAGCAGATGATAGAGATGGAAAATTCAGAAGTTTTCTATATATTAGAAGAAGTTGTTTCTGAACATCCAGTTTTGTTAAATAGAGCTCCTACACTTCATAGACTTGGTATTCAATCATTTGAACCTGTTTTAGTTGAAGGAAAAGCTATTCAATTACATCCATTAGTTTGTAAAGCGTTTAATGCTGACTTTGATGGTGATCAGATGGCAGTACACGTTCCACTTTCTATTGAAGCACAAACAGAATGTTGGATGCTTATGCTTTCTGCAAAAAACCTTTTAGACCCTGCAAATGGAAATCCTATCGTAGGTCCTTCTCAAGATATGATTTTAGGAATTAACTATTTAACGAGAGTTCAAGAAGGAGTTAAGGGTGAAGGTAAATGGTTTAAAAACCTTAATGAAGTTGTTATAGCTGTTGAAGCAAAAACTATTCATCTTCAAGCAAAAATTAGAATAAAAATAGATGAAATGTTTTTACAAAAAAGACCAATAAAAGAAAAATTAATTGATGATAAATATCTTGAAACAACAGCAGGAAGACTTATTTTTAACGATGCCTTACCTGCAACGATAGATTATATTAATGAACCGTTAAATGATAAGAGAATAAATAAAATAATTGGTGAAGTATATAAAAGAAGAGGGGCAGCTATTACTGTTAGAATGCTTGATGCGGTTAAAAATGTTGGTTTTAAATACGCAACAGTTTTTGGTGCTACAATTGGTATGGAAGATATAATTGTTCCACACAATAAAAAAGACATTCTTGAAAAAGCACAGACCAAAGCAGATGTTTTATATAAAGAATATAGAGACGGTATTATATCTTCTGAAGAAAGATTTAATAAAATTCAAGATATATGGACAAGAGCATCTCAAGAAGTTGCTCAGGCATTACTTGAAACTCTAAAAAAAGATAAAAACGGATTTAACCCTGTTTATATGATGGCAGACTCTGGAGCGAGAGGTTCTACAACACAGATTAGACAGCTTGCTGGTATGAGAGGTCTTATGACAAAACCTGGTGGAGATATTATTGAACTTCCAATTAAATCAAACTTTAAAGAAGGTTTATCTGTAATTGAGTTTTTTATCTCAACAAATGGTGCTCGTAAAGGTCTTGCTGATACAGCGTTAAAAACAGCGGATGCTGGGTACTTAACAAGAAGACTTGTTGATATTGCTCAAGATGTTGTAATTAATGAAGAAGATTGTGGTACTATCAATGGTATCGAACATGCAGCTATTAAAGAAGGTGATGAAATATTAGAGCCTTTAAAAGATAGAATTATAGGAAGATATTCTGCAGAAGATGTAAGAGACCCTATAACAGGTGAAATTATTGTTAAAGCAAATGATCTTATTACAGAAGATACAGCAGAAAGAATTGAAGCAAGATATGTAGAGACTGTTAAAATTAGAACTGTATATACCTGTGAATCAAAAAGAGGTGTTTGTGTTAAATGTTATGGTAGAAACCTTGCTACTAATAAAACTGCTGATATTGGCGAATCTATTGGTATTATTGCAGCACAATCAATCGGTCAACCTGGTACACAGTTAACGATGCGTACTTTCCATATTGGTGGTGCGGCTACTGGGTCAGCTCAAGAAAACACAGTTAAATTTAGTTATAAAACCTTAATTGAAGGTGTTAAAGGTTCTACTATTGATTTTAAAGATGGAACTATTCTTTTTGCAAGAAAAGGTTATTTAGTATATAGTAGATTAAATAATATATGGGATATAAAAGATTGTTCGCTTAAAGTTAGAGAAGGTGAAAAAGTAGTAGTTGGTAAGCCATTGTTTTTGGATAAGGGTGGAAAAGAAATACTTTCAACCGAAGTGGGTTATATTAAAATTCATGGTGATAAACTTTTTGTTACTGCTGCAACTCAAGAAATTGAAGTTAATCCAGGTTCTATTTTATACAAAAAAATAGGTGAGGCGATTGAAGCAAAAGAAGTAATAATCCAGTTTGATCCATTCGTTCAACCGATTATTACAGAAAAAACAGGTAAAGTAAAATTTGTTGATTTAAAAATAGGGATAACAATTAAGGAAGAAATTGACGAAACAACAAGTACAAAAAAACATAGAGTTTCAGAATCTTTCCTTGATACTTTACAACCAAGAATAGTAATTTTAGATATGCACGATAGAGAAATTGCATCATATTTATTACCAGGTGGAGCATACTTAAATGTTAAAGATGGTGAAAAAATTGTAGCAGGGGATATGATTGCAAAAATTATTAAAAAGACTTCAAAAGTTGCCGATATTACGGGAGGTCTTCCAAGAGTTGCAGAACTTTTTGAAGCTCGTAAACCTAAGGATGCTGCAGTTCTTGCAAAAGTAAGCGGGATTGTAAAATTCAGAGGCAAACTTAAAGGTAAAGATATTGTTGTTGTTGAAGATTCGTATAAAAATGAATTTAAACACACTGTGCCAGCTGGGTCTTATTTATTGGCAAGAGATGGGGATATGGTTAAGGCTGGAGATCAAATTTCTGAAGGTCCAATTAATCCTCATGATGTATTACAGATTCTTGGAGAAAACAAACTTCAAAGATTCTTAATGGATGAAGTTCAGGGTGTTTATAGATTACAGGGTGTAAACATTAATGACAAACATATAGGTGTAATCATTAGACAAATGATGAAAAAAGTTGAGATTGTTGATGTCGGTGATACAAGATTTATAATGGGACAACATGTTGATAAATGGGCTTTCCTTGAAGAGAATAAAAAAGTTATTAAGGAAGGTGGTCAGCCAGCAATTGCAAAACCAATTTTACTTGGTATTACAAGAGCGTCTTTGACTATTGATTCTTTCTTAAGTGCTGCTTCTTTTCAGGAAACCACAAAAGTATTAACAAATGCAGCGATTAAAGGTTTAAGAGATGATTTAAATGGATTAAAAGAAAATGTAATTATAGGTCATTTAATCCCTGCTGGTACTGGGATGAAACATTATAGAAATATAAAGTTATATGATGAAAATATGGAAGACTTAGATATTTCTGTAAGTAAAATAATGGAAGAAAAGAATAAACTTGTTGGAGAAAATGCAATCCTTGATAAAGAAGGAATTGATAGAATTGGTTAATTAGGGACACGGATAACGAGTTAACATTTAGCCACAGAATTTCACTGAAAAACACAGAATTAGTATATAATTTTTAATAATTTGATAAAATTTTTGTGAAATTTAGTGTGATACTGTGGCTAAAATCTTTAAAAATTTTAACTGGAAATTCAAGTTCAAAAAAATTCTATCTTCTTGCGTCCTATCTTATGGGTGATAATAAAAATTTAGTTTTTGTCGTCACCCTTGTATTAAATTTGATTTTTTTTAAAATCATTCTTAAAATTATGATTTTATGATTAAATTTTAATTATTACTTCCCTGTTTACTCTTTAAAATCGATTTTTATTATATAAATATGATTTTTTTTATGTGTTTTTGCTTGTTTTTTTAAAAAAATTAACAAATAGAGATAAATTATTGTTTTAAAGCTTTAATTATACAAATAAATTTTATTTCTGTCTAAAAATTCATTGACATAAAAAAATAAATTTGTTAGTATTTGCTACATTTTTTTAATATTTTGTTTATTAATGTATTGTTTACATATTTTATTATTTATTTATGGAATGGAGTTTAAGTAATGCCAACGATTAATCAGTTAATTAGGAAAGGGAGAGAAAAGATAAAAACAAAGACTAAATCTCCTGCTTTAAAAAATTGTCCACAAAGAAGAGGTGTTTGTACAAGAGTTATGACCTTAACTCCTAAAAAGCCGAACTCTGCTTTGAGAAAAGCTTGTAGGGTTAGATTGACTTCTGGTTTTGAAGTAACATCTTATATACCTGGTGTTGGACACAATTTGCAAGAACACTCAGTTGTTTTAATTAGGGGTGGTAGGGTTAAAGATTTACCAGGTGTTAGATACCATGTTATTAGAGGTGCATTAGATACACTTGGTGTTGAAGATAGAAGAAGAAGTCGTTCAAAATACGGCGCTAAAAGACCGAAAGCATAAGAGGGATAGTATATGTCAAGAGATAAGTTTATACCTAAAAGAGAAATATTGCCAGATGAGAAATATAATAGTGTGTTAGTTTCTAAATTTGTAAATGTTATGATGGGTAATGGAAAAAAATCCGTTGCAAGAAAACATCTTTATGTTGCTTTAGAGACTTTATCAGAAAAAACAAAGAAAAATCCATTAGAGGTTTTTGAAAAAGCACTTGATAGTGTTAGACCTTTAGTTGAAGTTAAATCAAGAAGAGTTGGTGGTGCAAATTATCAAATTCCTATTGAAGTTGCTGAAGATAGAGGTAGAGCATTGGCAATGAGATGGCTTATTATGTATGCAAGAAAAAGATCTGAAAAGACTATTGCATTAAGATTAGCAGGTGAATTTAATGATGCTTTAAATCAAACAGGTTCATCGTATAAAAAGAAAGAAGATACACATAAGATGGCTGAAGCAAATAAAGCTTTTGCTCATTATAGATGGTAAAATAAATAATTTGGAGAATGTCTAAATGGCTAGAGAATATTCGTTAGAAAATACAAGAAATATAGGGATAATGGCACATATAGATGCTGGTAAAACCACAACAACAGAAAGAATTTTGTATTATAGTGGTACTATACATAAAATTGGTGAAGTTCACGATGGTGAAACAACAACTGACTGGATGGAACAAGAAAAAGAAAGAGGTATTACAATTACTTCTGCTGCTATTACTTGTTTTTGGAAAAAAAATAGAGTTAATATTATTGATACACCGGGGCATGTTGATTTTACGGTAGAAGTAGAAAGATCTTTAAGGGTTTTGGATAGTGCTGTTGGAGTTTTTTGTGCAGTAGGTGGTGTTCAGCCTCAATCCGAAACAGTTTGGAGACAGGCTAATAGATATAATGTTCCAAGAATTATTTTTGTTAATAAAATGGATAGACTTGGTTCTGATTTTTTTAGAGTTTACAAACAAACCAAAGAAAAACTTGGTGCTAATTCAGTTCCAATTCAATTACCTATTGGTGCAGAAGAAAATTTTAAAGGTGTTATTGATCTTATAGAAATGAAAGCAATTATGTTTAAAGAAGACGATAGGTCTTTAGTAAACTATACTTTTACTGATATTCCTGCTGATATGAAAGATAAAGCAGATGAGTTTAGAGAAAAATTAATTGAAGCTGTTGCTGATGTTGATGAAGTTATAATGGAAAAATATCTTGAAGGAAAAGAAATTTCTGCTGAAGAGATTAGAAAAGCTTTAAGAACTGGTACAATTCAAACTAAATTATTTCCAATGATGTGTGGTAGTGCTTTTAAAAATAAAGGTGTTCAACTTCTTTTGGATGCAGTAATTGAATTTATGCCAGCTCCAATTGATATTGCTGCTATTAAAGGTATTGAACCTAAAGATGGCGGAAATACAGAAAGAAAAGCTGCTGATTCAGAGCCTTTTAGTTCATTAGCATTTAAAATTATGACAGACCCTTATGTAGGTAGATTGACATTTTTTAGAGTATATTCAGGTTCATTAAAAAATGGATCTTATGTATATAATTCTACACAAGATAAAAAAGAAAGAATTGGTAGACTCCTTCAAATGCACGCTAATAAAAGAAGTGAAATCGAGGAAGTTTACGCTGGTGATATAGCAGCGGCTGTTGGTTTAAAATTTACTACAACAGGTGATACTCTTTGTGATGAATCTAATCCAGTTATTCTCGAATCAATGGTTTTCCCAGAACCTGTTATTTCTATTGCAATTGAACCTAAATCAAAAGGTGAGGGTGAAAAATTATCTGTTGCTTTACAAAAAATGGCAGAAGAAGATCCTACTTTTAGAGTTAAAGTTGATGCTGAAACAGGACAAACTATTATTAGTGGTATGGGTGAATTACATCTTGAAATTATTGTTGATAGAATTAAAAGAGAATTTAAAGTTGAAGCAACGGTAGGAGCACCTCAAGTAGCTTATAGAGAAACTATTAAATCTAGTTATGATATTAATCATAAATACGCAAAACAATCAGGTGGTCATGGTCAATATGGTCATGTTGTTATGAAATTTGAACCTGTTGCACCAGGTGCTGGATATAGTTTTGAAAATAAAGTTGTCGGTGGAAAGATACCAAAAGAATATATTCCTGCAGTTGAAAAGGGCTTACAAGAAGCTATGCAGAATGGTGTTTTAGCTGGTTATCCAGTGGTTGACTTTAAAGCTATCTTATATGATGGATCGTACCATGATGTAGATTCATCAGAATTGGCGTTTAAAATATGTACAATTCAAGCTTTTAAAGAAGGTATGAGGAAGTGTACTCCAATATTGCTTGAGCCAGTTATGGATGTAGAAGTAGTATGTCCGGATGACTATACAGGTGATATTATAGGTAACTTAAATTCAAAAAGAGGTAGAATCGAGACAATGGAAGATTCTCACTCTATGAAGATAATTAAAGCAAAAGTTCCATTGGCAAATATGTTTGGTTATTCAACTATAATTCGTTCTTTATCTCAAGGTAGAGCAAATTATACAATGCAATTTGATCATTATGAAGAAATACCAAAGAATGTTGCTGATGAAATCGTAAAGAAATATAATGGTTAATTTTGGTTATATACCATAAGATTCTATAATAGTATAGATAATATGAATCATTGTAATTTACAGGTATATAATTAAAGTAATAAATACGAGATATGATGTATACCATTTGAAATTTTAGTTTGGTATAAAAAATTAAGGAGGATATAAGAACAATGGCAAAAGAAACATTTAACAGGACAAAACCACATATTAATGTTGGTACAATTGGACACGTTGACCATGGTAAAACAACGCTAACTTCTGCATTGACAATGTTTTGTGCTTCAAAAGGTATGGCGAAGGCTATGGCTTATGGTGATATTGATAATGCTCCAGAAGAAAGAGCAAGAGGTATAACCATTAATACAAGACATGTTGAGTATGAAACAGATAAGAGGCATTACGCTCATGTTGACTGCCCAGGACATGCTGACTATATTAAAAATATGATTACTGGTGCTGCTCAAATGGATGGTGCTATATTAGTAGTTTCTGCTGCTGATGGTGCTATGCCACAAACAAGAGAACATATTCTTTTAGCAAGACAAGTAGAAGTTCCATACATTGTTGTTTTTATGAACAAATGCGACATGGTTGATGATGCTGAATTACTTGATTTAGTTGAAATGGATATCAGAGAATTATTAAAACAATACGAATTTCCTGGTGATGATATTCCAGTTATTAGAGGGTCTGCAAAAGGTGCTATGGATAATTCAAAAGATCCAAAGGCTATAGAATGTATTCAAAACTTACTCAATGCTTTGGATTCATACATTCCACAACCAGAAAGACAAGAAAATCTTCCTTTCTTAATGCCAGTTGAAGATATTTTTTCTATATCTGGTAGAGGTACTGTAGCAACAGGTAGAATTGAAAGAGGTCTTATTACAATTGGTACAGAAGTAGAAGTTGTTGGTATTAATCCTACACAAAAAACAACTGTAACTGGTGTTGAAATGTTTAATAAAACACTTGATAAAGGTATTGCTGGTGATAATGTTGGTCTTCTTTTAAGAGGTATTGATAAGAAAAATATTGAAAGAGGTCAAGTTTTAGCTAAAATTGGTTCTATTACACCACATAAAAAATTTAAAGCAACAACTTATATTCTTAAAAAAGAAGAAGGTGGAAGACATACTGCTTTCTTTGAAGGGTATAGACCACAGTTTTTCTTTAGAACAACAGATGTTACTGGTTCTGTTACATTACCAGAAGGTGTGAATATGGTTATGCCTGGTGATACAATTACATTAACATGTGATTTGATTACAACAATAGCAATGGAAAAAAATTTAAGATTTGCTATTAGAGAAGGCGGAAGAACAGTAGGTGCAGGTTCAGTAATGGAAATTATTGAATAATTTTAATAAAAGATATATTTTTATTTAATATTTAAAGCCCCTTATTAAGGAGGGGCTTTTTAAAATGAATACTGTTAAGAATTTTACATTTTGATTAAGAAAATTCTTGATTTTTACAAAAAATATGTTATATTCCTGCAAAATTATTTAGGAATTTAGAGGTAGTTATGGCAGAGCATAAAATTAGAGTTAGATTAAGAGGTTATGATATAGACTTAGTAGATCAATCTGCAAAGGCGATTGTGAATGCAGTAAAAAAAACAGGGGCAAAGTTATCAGGTCCTATTCCTCTTCCTACTAAGATTAATAAGTTTACAGTTTTAAGGTCAGTACATGTTAATATTAAGTCAAGAGAGCAGTTTGAAATGAGAACTCATAAGAGATTAATTGATATAGAGCCTGTAGAAGGAACTTTAGAGTCTATGATGAAGTTGGAGCTTGCTGCAGGTGTTGATGTTGATATTAAACAATATTAAAAGGGTGGGTTATGATCGGTTTAATTGGACAAAAGATTGGTATGACACAGATTTTCTTAGAAAATGGAAATATAGTTCCTGTGTCTGTTATTAAAATAGAAAAAAATCTTATTTTAAATAAAAGAACAGAAGAAAAAGATGGTTATAGTGCATTGGTTTTAGGTTATGGGGATATTTCTGATAAGAAATTAGCAAAACCATATAAAGGTCAATTCAAAAATGATCTTAAACCAAAGAGATATATTAAAGAATTTAGAATGGATGAAACAGAGAAATTTCAAGTTGGACAAGAATTAGGGCTTGATGATTTAAAAGAATTAAATTATATAGATGTTGTGGGTATGTCAAAAGGAAAAGGTTATCAGGGTGTAATGAAAAGACACGGTTTCCATGGTGGACGAGCTACTCACGGTTCTAAATTTCATAGAGTTAATGGTTCTACTGGGCAAAATACTTATCCTGGACATTGTTTTAAAGGTGTAAAAAGAGCTGGTAGAATGGGTTTTGATAGAGTTACTGTTCAAAGCTTAAAAATTATAAAATTTGATTTAGAAAATAGTGTTCTTTTAGTTAAAGGTGCTGTACCTGGAAAAAACAAAGAAATTCTTTGTATAAAAAAAGCTGTTAAGAAAAAATAATTGTATTTTAAGAGGATGAGAAGATGAAGATTAAAGTGATTGATATAAATGGCGTAGAAAAAAGAGAAATAGAAGTAAGTGATTCAGTTTTTAATATTGAGCCAAATAAAAATGCTATATATGAATCAGTAAAAAATGAACTTGCTAATAAAAGACAGGGAACTCATTCAACAAAAACAAAAGCAGAAGTTGCAGGTTCTGGTACAAAGCCATGGAAACAAAAAGGTACAGGTAGAGCAAGAGTTGGTACTAAAAGAAATCCAGTATGGACTCATGGTGGTGTGGCTTTTGGTCCTAAACCAAGAGATTATTCATATACTATACCAAAAAAAGTTAAACAATTGGCTTATAGATCAGTTCTATCAGATAAACTTATTGAAAAAAAGATGTTTGTAATTGAAGGTTTTTCTTTCACAACTGGTAAAACTAAAGATCTTTTGGGTATAGTTAATAATATTTTAAAAGGTGAAAAGTCTGCTTTTATAGTTACAGATAAAGATGCGTTACTAAAAAGAGCAGGTAGAAATGTTAGTTGGTTAAAATGTTTGTCGTATTCAAGATTAAATGTTTGTGATTTATTTTATGCGACAAATCTTTTAATTACTGAAGAGTCAATTATGAATTTAAATTCTATGTTGTTAAAGGATTAGTATATGATGAGAGCAGAAGAAATTATAATAAGACCATGGGTTACAGAAAAAACAACTCATTTAAGAGAAAAATTTAACAAATATGCTTTTATTGTGGATAAAAGAGCAGATAAAATTTCTATTGCCAGAGCAATTAGTGATTTATTCAACGTAAAGCCAGTAAAAGTAAATGTTATGAATGTTAAAGGTAAGTTGAAAAGAGTTAGATATAAATACGGATATACACCATCTTTGAAAAAATGTATTATTACTTTAAAAGAAGGTGATAAGATAGCTATTTTTGAAGGTGCATAGGGAGTAGAAAATGAGTATCAAAAAATATAAACCAATTACACCAAGTTTAAGAGAATTAACAGTTTTAGTTAATAAAGAACTAAGTGAGAATTCTCCTTTGAAATCCTTAACTAAAGGTAAAAGAAGAAGTAATGGAAGAGCAAGAACTGGAAGGATTTCAGTAAGACATATAGGTGGCGGTCATAAACAAAAATTTAGAACTATTGATTTTTGTAGAGATAAATATGGTATAGAAGCAAAAGTAGCTTCTATTGAATATGATCCAAATAGAACTGCAAATATTGCTTTACTTTTTTATAAAGATGGAGAAAAAAGATATATAATAAGTCCTGAAGGTTTAAAAGTAGGTGACATTTTAGTATCTGGAGAAAAAGAGAAAGTAAAAATTGGAAATGCAATGAAAATAAAGAATATTCCAGTTGGTACTATAATTCATAATATAGAATTAGAACCTGGCAAAGGATCTCAAATTGCAAGATCAGCAGGAAGTTTCGCTCAAATTTCTGGTTTTGAAAACAAAAAAGTTATTCTAAAAATGCCATCTGGTGAAATTAGATATGTTAATGAAGAGTGCTTTGCTACTATTGGACAAGTAGGAAACTTGGATCATAATCAAGTTTGTATTGGTAAAGCTGGTAGAAGTAGATGGTTAGGGGTAAGGCCAAAAGTAAGAGGTACTGCAATGAACCCTGTTGATCACCCACACGGTGGTGGTGAAGGTAGAACAAAAGGTGGTAGACATCCTGTATCTCCATGGGGACTTCCAACAAAAGGTTATAAAACAAGAAATAAGAGAAAGTCTTCTTCAAATCAGATAATTAGACGAAGAAAATAAAAATTGTGGATAAAAGAGGAGAACTAAAGTGTCAAGAAGTGTAAAAAAAGGTCCTTTTATAGATAAGCATTTATACAAAAAAATTATTGAAGCTAAAGGTACTAATCAAAAGAAACCAATTAAGACATGGTCAAGAAGATCTACTATATTTCCAGAAATGGTAGGAATAACCATTAATGTCTACAATGGTAAGAAATTTATTCCAGTATATGTTACAGAAAATCTTGTTGGTCATAAACTTGGAGAATTTTCGCCTACTAGAACTTTTAGAGGGCATTCTGGTTCAGAAAAGAAAGGAAAGGCATAGATATGACAGCAAAAGCAGTTGCAAAATATATTAGGATTTCTCCTTATAAAGTTAGAAGAATTGCAAATGAATTAAGAAATAAAAGAGTTATAGATGCAGAGTCTTATTTAACAGTTCTTACTAATAAAGGTGCTCTTGCTATAAAGAAAGTTGTTCATTCAGCAAGAACTAATTATTTAAATATGGATAAGAATGCAGATGAAGAAACGTTAGTGATAAAGAAAATAAATATAGATGGAGGTCCTTCTTTTAAAAGATTTCATCCAATATCAAGAGGAAGGGCATCTAGAATTTTAAAAAGAACTTGTCATATACTTGTTGAAGTAGGTACAGTGTAAGGAGAGGAAAATATGGGTCAAAAGGTAAATCCAATAGGTCTTAGAGTAGGCATTATTAAAAACTGGAATTCTATCTGGTATGTTGATAAAAAAAATTATGCTAAAGTGTTGCATGAAGATATAAAAATAAGAGAATGTATTTATAAATATAATTTTACAAATGAAGATAATACAAGAAAAAAAATGACTTCATCTGAAATAGCTAATGTTGAAATTATGAGAAAACCAGACAGGGTTACTGTAATTATTAATTCTTCAAGACCTGGTGTAATTATTGGGGCTAATGGAGAAAATATATTAAGATTAACAAAAGAAATTTCAAAATTAACTTCTTCAAAAGTAGAAGTCAAGATTAAAGAAATTAAAAAACCAGAAATAAATGCTCAATTAATTGCAAACGGTATTGCAAAACAAATAATGAACAGAATTCCTTTTAGAAAAGCAATGAAAAAAGCTATGGCTGATGCAAAAAAATCAGGTGTTAGCGGAATAAAAGTTGAATGTTCAGGTAGATTGGGTGGTGCTGATATGGCACGAACAGAGTGGTATAGAGAAGGTAGAATTCCATTACATACTTTAAGAGCTGATATTGATTATGGTGTTGCTACTGCTTTAACTACTTATGGTACAACTGGTATTAAAGTTTGGGTTTTTTCAAAAGAAATTTTGAAAAAAGACATAAAAGAAGATGCAGGTCAAATTGTTAAAAAAGCAAAAAAAAGCGGTAAAAAATCTGAAGAATAATTAAAATAAATGGAGTTTTTCTATGTTAATGCCAAAAAGAACTAAGTATAGAAAAGGTAGAAGATGGAGATTTAGTGGTGAAGCTACTAGAGGAAATAGAGTAGTTTTTGGGGATTACGGCTTAATGGCTTTAGAACCAAAATTGATTACAAGTAGACAAATAGAATCTACAAGAAAGGTAATCAGTAGAACTCTAAAAAAAATTGGAAAAATGTGGATTACTGTATTCCCTGATGTTCCTTATACAAAAAAACCTGCTGAGACTCGAATGGGTAACGGTAAAGGAAACTTAGAATATTATGTAGCAAAAATATTGCCAGGTAAAATTTTATTTGAAATTTCTGGACTCCCAGAAGCAGAGGCAAAGAAAGTTTTATGGCTTGCTGGTCAGAAAATGCCAATAGCAACTAAAATGGTAAAAAGAGAAACATTATAAAGAAGAGGGTCATTATGAAGGCAAAGGAATTAATTGAAAAGAAAAATGAAGAGTTGGTTTTAGAAAAGGATAAATTAATAAAGGAATACAGAGATTTAAGATTTAAAAAGGTTACAAGTATTGTTGAAAATCCTATGAGAATCAAACTGATAAGAAAAGATATTGCAAGAATAAATACTATTTTACATATAAGAGAATTAGATAAAATAAAAAATGAATTAAATAAATAATATGGAGTGTAAAAGTGGAAAAAGAAAAAATTATTAAAACAATGAATGGTACTATTGTAAGCGATAAAATGGATAAAACAGTTGTTGTTCTTGTAGAATATAAAGTAATGCATCCTTTGTATAAAAAATATGTAAAGAAATCGAGAAAGTTTAAAGCTCATGATGAAAATAATCAATGTAAAATAGGTGATTTTGTTAAAATAGAATTGTGTAATCCTATTAGTAAGTACAAAAAATGGGCTGTTAAAGAAATAATCAGAGATGTGAAGTAGGAGGTACTTATGATACAGCAAGAGTCAATGTTGAAAGTTGCAGATAATAGTGGTGCAAAACTTGTGAAATGTATAAAAGTTTTAGGTGGAACAAGAAGAAGATATGCTTCAATAGGTGATATAATTGTTGTTTCTGTTAGAGAGGCAATTCCTAATGGACCTATAAAAAAAGGAAGTAAATTAAAAGGTGTTATTGTAAGAGTAAATAGAGAATTTAGAAGAGATGATGGGTCTTATATAAAGTTTGATGATAATGCTATTGTTATCATAGATGCAAATAACAATCCAAAAGGCACTCGTGTTTTTGGTCCTGTTGCGAGAGAGTTAAGAGATAAGGATTTTATGAAAATAATATCACTTGCACCTGAAGTATTATAATAGGAGTTTTAGGATGGTGGCTTTTAAAAAGATAAAGAAAGATGATAATGTTAAGATTTTATCTGGAAGAGATGTTGGTAAAACTGGCAAAGTTGTTGAAGTTGATAGAAATAATGGTAAAGTTTTAGTAGAAGGCATAAACATTATAAAAAAAACAATGAAAAAAACACAGAAAAATCAAACAGGTGGCATTAAAGAAGTTGAATCTTTTTTAGATATATCAAATGTTATGCTTGTATGTCCTAAATGTAAAAAGACAACAAGGGTTGGATTTAAAATTGATAAAGATACTAAAAAAAGAATTTGTAAAAAATGCAGTACAGAAATAGAATGAGGAGACAATAAATGGAGCCTAGATTAAAAAAAATATATAATGAAAAAATTTTTTCTGCTTTAAAAGATAAATTCAACTATAAAAATGTTATGATGATTCCCAAATTAGAAAAAATAGTTTTGAGTATGGGTGTCGGAAAAGCAGTCCAAGATAAGAAGAAAATGGAATCTGCTGTTGGAGATCTTACTTTAATAGCTGGTCAGAAGGCTGTTAAAACTAAATCAAAAAAATCTATCGCTGCTTTTAAAATAAGAGATGGAATGGAAATAGGTTGTAAGGTTACCTTAAGAGGTAATATAATGTACGAATTTCTAGATAGATTGATAAATGTTTCTTTACCTCGTGTTAAGGATTTTAAAGGTGTTAAAGTTTCTGGATTTGATGGAAGAGGTAATTTTTCTATGGGAATTATTGAACATATTATTTTTCCAGAAATTGATTTTGATAAAATTGATGAAATTAAAGGTTTAAATATTAATATTGTAACTACAGCTAAAAATGATGAAGAAGCAAAAGCATTATTAGAACTTTTTAATATGCCTTTTGTTAAGAGAGTAGGAGAATAATATGGCAAGAAAAGCAATGATTGAGAAATATAAAAGAACACCGAAATTTGAAGTAAGAAAAAAAAGCAGATGTAATATATGTGGAAGACCAAGAGCTTATATGAAGAAATTTGATATGTGTCGTATCTGTTTTAGAAAACTTGCAAGTAATGCAATGATACCTGGCGTTATAAAATCATCGTGGTAATTTAGGTTAAGGAGAGAAATTATATGGCATGTCATGACCCATTGGGAGATATGATTTGTAAAATTAGGAATGCAATTTTAGCTAAACAAGAAAAAGTTAGCATTCTTCCTTCAAAAGAGAAGCTTGAAATAATAAAAATTCTGAAAAATGAAGGGTATATTAAAAATTTTAAAAAAATAGTAGAAGACAGTGTTACTTATATTCGTATTTTTTTTAAGTACGATGATAAAGGTAGACCTGTTCTTGAAGGTTTAAAAAGAGTGTCTTCTCCAGGAAGACGAATTTATTTTGGATATAGAGATATTCCAAGATTATATAACGGAATGGGAACAATTATTGTTTCTACTTCTACTGGTATAACAACTGGAAAAAAAGCTATAGAAAGAAAAGTTGGTGGAGAAGTTATTTGTCAGATATGGTAATATTTAATTGACATAATATAAAAAATATTGTATAAATATCGAATCGATAAAATTGCCATAATTATGGAAAGGAAAAACTGATGTCTAGGATAGGTAATTTAGCAGTAGTTGTTCCTACTGGAGTTAAAGTTAATAATAATAACAATGAATTATTTATAGAAGGTCCAAAAGGTAAACTTAATTTGCCTTTAAAATCTGAGGTTAAAATTTCTTTAGAGAATTCTATTTTAAAAGTTAGTAGAGTTGGCGATAACAATGTAGAGAAATCGTTGCATGGTTTATATAGAGTTTTAATTAATAATATGATTATTGGTGTTACAAAAGGTTATGAGAAGAAACTTGAGATAAGTGGAACTGGTTTTAAAGCTAATGTACAAGGGAAAAAAATAGTTCTTAATTTAGGTTATTCTCATCCTGTAGAGTATGAAATTCCTGAGGGAATAAAAATTACAGTTGAAGAAAATACTAAGTTGACAATTGCTGGAATAGATAAACATTTGGTTGGTCAAGTTGCTGCTGTTATTAGAAGAATGAGACCGCCAGAACCTTATAAAGGTAAGGGAATTAAGTATGCAGGTGAAGTTATAAGAAGAAAAGCTGGTAAAGCAACTAAAAAATAGAAATAATGTTTATTAAGTGGAGTTTATATGAGCAGTGTTATTGAAGTAAGTAAAAAAAGAAGGGTTAGAAGAAAAAGGACTATAAGAAAAAAAATTTATGGTACTACTTCTAAGCCAAGATTAAGCATTTTTAAAAGTAATAAATATATATATGTTCAAGCAATTGATGATAGTGTTGGAAAAACATTAGCAAGTGCATCAAGTTTTGTTTTAGATAAAAAGTCTAGTAAATTGAATAAAGAGACAGCGGAAAAAGTAGGCGTGGAAATTGCTGTAAAATTAAAAGAAAAAAATATTGATACAGTTGTTTTTGATAGAAATGGTTTTTTATATACAGGTAGAATAAAAGCACTTGCTGATGCTGCAAGAAAAAATGGATTGAAATTTTAAGAGGTTTTTAAAATGAGTGATTTTAATAATAAAAACATAGGTACAGAACTTATTGAAGAGTTAAATGATAGTTATAATGATAAATTGATTAAGATAAGTAGAGTAGCAAAAGTAGTTAAAGGTGGTAGAAGATTTAGTTTTTCTGCTTTAGTTGCTGTTGGCGATAAAAACGGAAAAATAGGAATAGGTTTTGGAAAAGCTAATGAAGTTGCAGATGCTATTGTTAAAGCAAGTAATGATGCTAAAAAAAACATAAATAAGATAAATTTAACTAAGAAAAGAACTATTCCTCATGAAATTATAGGGGAATTTAAAAGTTCTAAAGTAATTATGATGCCAGCAGCTCCTGGTACAGGTGTAATTGCAGGTGGTGCAGTTAGGTCTATAATGGAAGTTCTTGGTGTGACTGATATTTTAGCTAAGGTTATGGGGTCTAAAAATCAGATGAATGTTACAAAAGCTACTATAAATGCTTTGTTATCTTTAAAAGATATAAAAGAAGTGGCTAAAAGAAGAGGCAAGAAAATTACAGATTTATTTTGAGGGTGTTTTTATGGCAAAGATAAAAGTAAAGTTAGTTAGATCATATTATGGTTGTAAAGATGACCAAATTAATACTGTTAGATCTTTAGGATTGAGAAAAATTAATCAAGTAAGAGAGCATGATGACAATCCTATTCTAAGAGGGATGATTTTTAAGGTTAAACATTTAGTAGAACTTGTATAATTTTAAAGTTATGGAGAATTAATATTATGGAAAAGATTTTAGTTGCACCAAAAGGGTCAAGTAAAAATAGAAAAAGAATAGGAAGAGGAATTGGATCTGGTACTGGAAAGACAAGTGGTAAGGGTCATAAAGGACAAAATTCAAGAAAAGGTGGCGGTGTAAGATTGGGTTTTGAAGGTGGTCAAACGCCTTTATATAGAAGAATTCCAAAAAGGGGATTTAAAAATTCAAAATTTAAAACAGAATATAATGAAGTTAATGTTTATTTGTTAAATAATTTTACTAAAGATTCTGTTGTGAAGTTTGATGATTTTGAGAAAGCTGGACTGATTGATGTTTCAAATTTACCTGTTAAGATACTTGGTAATGGGGAATTAAAAGTAAAACTTGAAGTACATGCTAACAAATTTACAAAATCAGCTTTAGAAAAGATCGAGAAATCAGGTGGCAAGGCTGTACAGATATAATAAAGTAAATAAAAATTAAGGAAATAGAATGAGTAATTCTTTAATAAATATTTTTAAAATAAAAGAATTAAGAGATAAGATACTATTTACAGTATTTATTCTTTTGGTTTATAGAATTGGGACTCAAATTCCAGTTCCTGGTATTGATTTTTCAGCATTGAAGTTATTCTTAGAATCTCAAAAGGGTAATTCTGATCCTTTGTATGAATATTTCAATTTTTTTGCGGGTGGAGCATTTGACAATATGTCTATATTTGCTCTTGGTATAATGCCATATATTACTACTTCTATTATAATGCAGTTGTTATTGCTTGTTATACCTTCTTTGAAAAGAATTTCTGAAGAAGAGGGTGGTAAGAGAAAAATTACACAATTTACAAGAATAGGGGCTGTTCCTGTTTGTATTTTGCAGAGTTTCTTGGCGATAAATTTCATTAATAATTTACCAGAAGATGTTATTGTAATTGCACCAAAGATTTTATTTTACATATCGACTGTTCTTGTAACTACAACTGGTACATTAGTCTTGATGTGGTTAGGTGAAAGAATAACGGCTAAAGGTATTGGAAATGGTATTTCTTTAATCATCTTTGCAGGTATTGTTGCGAGATTGCCTTCTGCTTTAAAACAATTATTTGATAAAGTTCAATCAGGTGACTTAGATATTCCGGTGGTTTTATTTATACTTCTGATGTTTGTATTTGTAATTGCATTGGTTATTTTTGAACAACAAGGGCAGAGGAAAATTCCTGTAAATTATGCAAAAAGAGTTGTTGGAAGAAAAGTATATGGGGCACCAAGTACTTATTTGCCATTAAAAATAAATCCATCTGGTGTTATTCCTATAATTTTTGCTAATTCTCTTTTAATTTTTCCACAAACATTAACTGGTATATTTAAGAATGTTGAGTGGGTTGGTACAGTAAGTAATTTTTTGAGAACCAATGGCGTTCCTTATATGATTGTTTATAGTTTAATGATTATTGCTTTTGCGTATTTTTATACACAGGTTACATTAAACCCAATTGAGATAGCAAAGAATATAAGAGAAAACGGTGGTTCTATACCAGGCGTTCCTGTAAATAAAGTAGAAGAATATTTAACCAGAGTTTTAAATAGAATTGTTTTACCAGGCTCTATATTTTTAGCTTTTATTGCTATTATTCCTACTATCATAATTAATTTGATACCTGATTTTCCAGCTTCTTTTGCCTATTTATTAGGTGGTACATCGTTGATTATTATAGTTGGTGTTGACCTTGATACAATGAGTCAAATAGAAAGCCATTTAAAAATGCATCATCAAGATGGTTTAATAAAAAAAGGTAAAATTAGATCAAGAAATTTTTAATATTGATTTAGGGAGATAAAAAATGAAAGTTAGAGCAAGTGTTAAGCCTATATGCGATAAGTGCAGAATTATTAAAAGAAAAGGCGTTATTAGAGTAATTTGTGAAAATCCTAGGCATAAACAAAGACAAAAATAATAAAGGAGAAAATTAATGGCAAGAATTGCAGGTATTGATTTACCAAATAAACCAATAGAAATAGCATTAACATATATTTATGGTGTTGGAAGATCTAATGCTATTGATATATGTAAGAAAGCTAATATAAAACTTGGTGTAAGAACAAATGATTTATCAGAACATGAAATAAATGAGTTAAGAAAAGTACTTGAAAATGAATATTTAATTGAAGGTAGATTAAGAACTGAAATTCAATTAAATATAAAAAGGTTAATGGATATTGGATCTTACAGAGGTTTAAGACATAGAAAAGGGCTTCCTGTTAGAGGTCAAAGAACAAAAACCAATGCAAGAACGAGAAAAGGCAAGAGAAAAACTGTTGCTGGAAAGAAGAAATAATTTTAATTATTAGATATAAGCCATTTTATTGTTGATAAATAGTTATAGAATAAAAATGAAAACAATATGAAGGAGAACGACATTGGCAACTAAAGTTTCGACTAAAACGAAGAAAAAAGAAAAGAAGGTAGTAGGATCAGGTAGAGTATATATTCAAGCTTCTTTTAATAATACAATAATAACTGTTACTGATCCAAAAGGAAATGTTTTATCATGGAGTTCGTCAGGCTCTCTATCTGGTTTTAGAGGGGCGAAAAAATCTACTCCATTTGCAGCTCAGTTAGTTTCTGATAATGCTGTAAAGAAAGCAATAGATAATTATGGACTTAAAGAAGTAGAAGTTTATGTTAAAGGACCAGGTGTGGGTAGAGAATCTGCAATAAGATCTATTGATAATTCTGGATTGAAAATATTATCAATTAAAGATATTACACCTATTCCGCACAATGGTTGTAGACCAAAAAAGAGAAGAAGAGTATAGAATTAAGGAGTTGTGAACTATGGCAAGATATCTTCAAGCAAGATGTAGAAGATGTAGAGCAGAAAATAAGAAATTATTCTTAAAAGGTAATAGATGTTTGTCTGTTAAATGTCCTATCGATAAAAAAGATAGTTTATTAAGAAAATCTCCTCCTGGTAAAGCTAGTGGAACAAGAGTGAAAAAATTATCAGGATATGGTGTTCAGTTAAAAGAAAAACAAAAATTGAAAGATATGTATGGAATTTTAGAAGCTCAATTTAGGAGATATTTTAAAATTGCATCAAGAGAAAAAGGTATTACTGGTGATAATTTAATTAGATTACTTGAGACTAGATTAGATAATATAGTTTATAGAATGAGGTTTGCGACTTCAAGAGCTCAAGCAAGACAAATCATTTTACATAGACATGTAGAAGTTAATGGTATTGTTGTAAATGTATCATCTTATAATGTTAAGCAAAATGATGTGATTACAGTAAGAGAAAAAAGTAAAGAACTAAAAGTTATTAGAGAATCCTTAATGCTTGCTAAAAATTATGGAATAAGCCCATGGCTTGAAGTTGATTCTGAAAGCTGTAAAGGTGTTATAAAACAAATTCCAAGAAGAAATGATATTACAGATTTAGCTAATATTAATGAACAATTAATTGTTGAGTTGTATTCTAAATAAGCTCTAATACAGAGGAGTTAATAGTGAATCAAAAGGTACTTTTGAAAGGTTTTAAAAAGCCTAAGAATATATTTTATGAAAAAGAAGATCAGACTCCTAATTATGGAAAATTTATAGTTTATCCTTTTGAAAGAGGGTTTGGCTATACAATTGGAAATACATTTAGAAGAATTTTGCTTTCCAGTATTCCTGGATATGCTATTTCTGCTATTAGGGTAGAGACTTATAATGAGAAGGGCGATTCAAAGATTCTTTCTTCAGAATTTGAACCTATACCAGAAGTAAAAGAAGAAACATTAGAAGTTATAAATAATTTAAAAGCAGTAAAAATTGCATTGGCAGAAGACATTGAGTCAAAGACAATAAGGATAGAAAGAAAAGGTGATTGTGTTATCACAGCCGCTGATTTAGCAATAGATGATACTGTTGATGTGATAAATAAAGATTTGCATATTCTAACATTATCTAATAAAGGTAATATTGTTTTTGAATTACAAGTTGATCTTGGTAGAGGCTATGTGGATGCCGAAAGACAAGAAGAATATATTGAAACAGTAGATACTATTCCAATAGATTCTATGTATAGTCCTATAGAAAAAGTAAAGTACGAAGTTACTAATACGAGAGTTGGACAAAGATCTGATTATGATAAACTTATTTTTGAATTGTGGACAAATGGAACTATAAAACCAGAAGATGCAATGGCAGGTGCGGCTAAGATAATTAAAGAATATTTCCAAGTATTCATAAATTTCCAAGAAGAAAATGAAGAAGAAGAAAAAGAATTAGATGATGGGGTTGGTGAATTTAAATCTCTCATTGAAACTCCAGTAGATGAATTAGAACTTTCTGTAAGGGCTTCTAACTGTTTAAGAACCGTGAATATAAGAACTATTGGTGATTTGATTAGTAGAACAGAAGAGGATATATCAAAAATTAGACATTTTGGTAAAAAATCTCTCTTAGAAATTAAAGAAAAATTAGCAAAACATAAATTATCTTTTGGTATGGTAGACGAAGTTAGCAGAGTCGTAAACAAAAGAAAGTAAGGGGTTAAAAAATGAGACACTTAAAAGGTTTTAGAACATTAAATAGAACACACGCACATAGAAAAGCGTTGTTTATAAATCTTACTGAGGCTCTCTTGAAAAAAGAAAGAATTCAAACAACTTTGATTAAAGCTAAAGAATTAAGAAGAGTTGCAGAAAAAATTATAACAAGAGCTAAAGTTAAAAATTTACATAACATTAGAATAGTTGCAAGAATGATTAAAGATAAAGATATTCTAAAAAAACTTTTTGATGAAGTAGCTCCTAGATATGTTACTAGAAATGGTGGCTATACAAGAATTATCAAATTAAATAAAAGAAAAGGTGATGGTTCTGATTTAGCGTTTATTGAACTTGTTGAAGAAAAAGACCTAAACAAGAAAAAGAAAACAGGTAAAACAAAAGAAAAAGTAGAAAAAAAGAAAAAAGATAATGTAGTTGATGTTGAAGCAAAAGAAGTTAAAGAAAATACAGAAGATTCTACTGAAAAAACTGAATAATAAGTGATTAACAATTTAGATAAAAATAAGCCACAAAAGTGGCTTATTTTTTTTATAATTTTGATAAATTTACGTTTCTTATTACTATTTTTAATTTTTATTGATGTAAAATTCTTTTTTATCTCAATGATTGAGTTTGTTTTTTATGTATTCTACTATAAAAAACTATCAAAACTGCTTAGAATATTCTTTATATGTACAATAATTTTTTTGGTTAATCTATTTTTTTATGATGGTAAAATAATTCTACAATTTTGGATTTTTAGAATTACAGATAATGGATTCATAAATGCTATCCAAAAATCTCTTTTTTTACTTAATCTTTTCTTTTTTAGTAATAACTTAATTCAAGATAAAATTTATAATCTAATTTTTTTTTATATAAAAAATAAAGATAATTTAATTGTTCTTTCGATAAAATATTTTTATTCTTTTCTTGAATTAATTAATAAAAATTTTAGTCTAAAAAAAATAATAATCTCCATAATTAGAAGGAAAAGAATAAATTATGATATTTACTCGAAGGAAATAAATTATAATCTAAAAATTCCTGTTATAACTTATAATTTATTTATTATATTGGTTTGTTTTGTTTACATAATTTTTTATTCTTTAAAAATTCTATGATGGAAATGTTTGGCTTATTGCTGGCATTTGTTGAGTAATGCAGTGAACGTTACCGCCGCCTTTTATAATGGGCATGCCATCTATTCTAATTATTTTTCGATCTGGAAATATTTTTTGAAGAGTTGACTCTGCCATGTCGTCAAAGTATTTTGCATCCTCACCAAAAGTAGGTAATATTAATCCACCGTTTACAAGATAGTAATTTATATAACTTAAAGTAAGTCGTTGATTTTTATAAAATCTTTTTGGAGGTTGGTGAATTTTATGAATCTTAAATTTTCTACCTTCAACATCGATTGATTCTTCAAGAATTTTAAGGTTTTCTTGGGTAATTTGATAATTAGGGTCAGTCTCATCATTCTCACAAACTTGAATTAAAATCTCAGTCTCTGAGGTAAAACATGCGATGTTGTCAATGTGTCCATCCGTTTCATCACCATAAAGTCCGTTTTTTAACCAAATAATTTTTTGAATACCAAGATATCTTTTCAAGAATCGAAATATTTGATCTTTTGATAAATCTGGATTTCTATTTTTGTTGAGAAGACACTGTTCGGTAGTTAAAAGAGTTCCATTGCCATTTGTGTGAATCGCTCCGCCTTCTAAAACAATAGGAGCTTCAAAACAAGGGATGTTTAAATAGTAGATTATTTTTTTTGCAACAAGTTTATCTTTATCATACGGTTTGTATTTTTCGCCCCAACTATTAAATAACCAACATATTCCAGCAATTTCATTTTTATCATTTGTAATAAAAGTTGGTCCATTATCCCTTATCCAAGAGTCATTATGTTCAATTTGTAGAATCTCAATTTTATCACTAAGGTATTTTTTCGCATCCTCGTAATTGGCGGGGTCAACAATCATTGTTACTTTTTCAAATTCTGAAATGATTTTTGCGATATTTGAGTATGCAGTTTTTGCTTCTATTATATCATTCTCCCAGAGTTCTTTACGAATAGGGAATTCAATAAAAGTTTGTTGTCTTTTTGCCCACTCAGGAGGCATTTTAAAGCCTAAATCAGTAGGGTAGAACATTGACTACTCCTTAGAAAACAGATAGATCAATCAATTAATAATACTTGAAATGTTTTAAATGGTCAATCTTTTTTTATAGTACTGTATTTTTTTGAGAATTTATGGTAAAATTATCACTCGTTAAATAAAAAATAAAAAGGCTATCTCAAAAACTTTTGAGATAGCCTATGATTTAACTGTATGTCTTAATATGAGGAGTAATAATTTGCTCCGAAATTATTGTCCCAATAAGTAGTTCCATTTACTGTATATTTTATTGCAAAATATTTTGCTCCTGATTCAGGAAAATTATATCTCCATCTTTCAGTTCCAACAGCATTAGGGCTTTTGATAGTAGTGTAGCCAAAACTATATTCACTTACATAAGAAGCGTTTACTGTTTTAACTGTTTTCCAGTTGTCTGTGCTATAAATGATTTCAATATTCTTATTATAACTAAGATTTCTAACATCTATATAACCAACATCATTACTCAAAACATTGATATTCTTACCAAGTATAATTCCATCATTAGCGTTGAGAATATAATCTGTTCCATTATTGTTATCCCAATAAGTAACTCCGTTTACAACATATTTAACTGCAAATTGGTTATCAAGTGTTGGGTTGTATAAAGCGCTGTTTTCAACTCTCCATAATTCAAAATTGCTATTAACATTTCTAATATAAGTACATGGTAAATCAGTCCATGTTCCAGAAATTGTTTTGTGGTGAATATAAACTGTTTTGTTAGAACCTAAGTTTTTTACGATAACATCATAAGTTCTTAGATATTGAGCGTAATATTTTGTCTGAACAAAAGCACTGCCTTTATAAAGACTTACTTCGTCACCTGTTGTAACACTTTTTGAAGCATTATCTACATTGATAGTAGATGTTGTTTGTTTTGGAGAATTTGATACATCTGGATTAGCACAAGAATAAATAAATACAAGTGCCACGATTAAAATAAAGATTACATTTTTTTTCATAGTTTTTTTCCTTTTTTAAATTACAAAGTTTTACTTTTTAATAAAACTAATATAATATAAGAAAATAAAAAAGTCAACATATTTTTAGTTCTTTTTTGAAATATTTTTTTTAATTATTGAAAATATTGTAATTATAATAATTATTTTAACTATTGTAATTATTGTAATTGAAATTGAGGGTTAATGTTATGGATAGATTTTTAAATAATTTAATAAAAGAAATCATTGGTTTATTGAAAAAAAAAATATATCCGTCCCTTAGGGACAGACTCAATAATTTCTTTATAGTTTTACTAATTACAAATAAAATAAATTATTTTATAAAATCAGAGTAATTAAAAATTAAATTAAAAACTTTTTTATAAAAAAACTTATAACGAATTTTTAGAAAACAATTATATCAAAATTTATTTTTCAAAATATTATTGATTTTCAGTAGAAACTAAGGGATTAGTAAAAATCTTATTTTTAATCAATATTTAGTTGTGTGATATTTAAGATGTCTGTCCCTTTGGACTGTCCCCAAAGGATTTTTTGCATAATTTTTTAGGTTAATGGTCTGTTTTATTTATATTAAAACATCGTATAATATTATAGCTCCGTCACTTGGGACAGACCAAGATATTTTTTGTAAAACATTGATTTTTTATTCTATTTGTCATTATAAATTGTTAAAAATATCAATTATTTCCTTAATTCTTTCATAATATCATAAATTATAAATAAAATAATCATAATTTAAACTATAACAATAATTTCAAAAATAAAGATTCTATTTTTAATCCATTTTAACCAATATTAAAAACAGACTTATCTTAATGATTAATATATTTAAAGATTTTAAAAGATCAATTAATAATTTTAATCTTTTCTAAAATTCTGTGACTGCAAATCTTAAATTCTAATTTGATATTTCATTTAATAACTAAACGCCAAGTCCAGCAAATTTTGAGGTGGTTTTTTGATTAAATCAAATATTTCTTTAATTATAAACGATATTCCACAATATTTATACAAAGATGCCTTTTTTGTAAGTCCTACAATAACTGGTTTTTGTGAAACTAATTTAAATGCTTCCTCAATTTCTTCCACTGTTTCAATTATTCTACTCTTAAATCTATCGTACCAAACATGTCCTTTTATGTGATATTTATGATTATATCGCATCGCAAAAACACCCAAAATCCACTGCATTATCTTAGATAGGCTTTCTTTTGTTGGTTTTAGGATGAATTCAATACGATTATCGATTATACAAAAATTAGTTAATTCAAAACTATATTTAGTGTTAGCCTCGTATGTAACTTGTAGAAACATATCTTTTATTTCATCCGTTTTTAAAAT
>Ga0209727_1000087_pt1 | contig 112589 bp, 164 predicted proteins | sample RifGroC1_FD_183995 | JGI IMG/M metagenome (GOLD analysis project Ga0209727, IMG submission 183995) | Groundwater microbial communities from Rifle, Colorado, USA - Groundwater C1 (SPAdes) (version 2) | ecosystem: Environmental > Aquatic > Deep subsurface > Groundwater | place: Rifle, Colorado... | reverse complement strand
ATTAAAGATACCACTTTTAACGCCATCGCCGGAGCTGAAAAAGAAACTTGCAGTAAATCTGGATGAGTATAGGCTTGCCCAATTTGCTACAGATATTCTGGATCTTATATCATCTAGAGATACTGCCATTGTAACCATTAAAGCATTAGAGGATAAGATTAGTTCTGAATATCCAAGATTAATTGCACAAAAGGAATCTGAACGTGCTATTGCTGAAAAGGATGTGGAGAGATTCAAAGATAGGGTAAGAATTCTTGAAAGACTTAATGCCCAGCAAATCGAGGAGATCAAGAATCTCAAGCGTCACCCCAAATTTGCCGGGTATATTAAGGCAAGTGAGGCAAGAAAATAAATTTTAAAGGGAGGGAAAATGATCCCCGTGCCGCCAGTACAATATCTTAGAGGCGAAGGTAATTTGATTGAAGTAGCAATCACTGGTATCAAATTAAATGATGGGCGTGTTGCATTTGGATTTGCCTATCGGTCATATAAAGACCCACCCGATAAGGCGATTGGTGGATATCTTGCCATCAAGAGGGCAGTTGGTATGGTACATGCAGCCGATAATGGGGTAATTGGCATACATCGTGATGCTCACACTCCATTGTGTGGTGATATTTTAAAGGCATTTCTTGGGTCTCCCACAGCGTTAGTTAAATCGTTAACGTATTTGAACCCAAGATATAGTGGCTTATCGGCAAAGGTGCAGAAGATCATCACTGGGATGGAAAATAGGTAAAAATATGCCTGATGATATGGGGCACCTAGAAAAAATAATCTTGAGTCGGATTAAAATCATGAAAAATACTGGATATTGTTCAAAGTGTTCGTGTGGTAAGTGTATACAGAAACATATTGATTTTGAAAATCAGCGTAAAAAGATGACTATAGCTGCAGTAATATCGTCGGCACTATGACATAGATAATAGAATACCAAATTAAAATAAGGAGATTGTCATGCGCATATTGAGCAAATTTCACGATTACTATGATGGTGTAATGGCTCACGGAATGGACAAGGAACTCGTATATGTAAGAGAGCAAAAAGTTAGGCAGGTTGACGAGGAACACGTGTCGTTCTTTGAGAATGTGAATGAATGGATGTTTGGATGCCCAAATGGGTATACCATAGAACCAGGGGTTGTGTTATTTTGCGGGAAACAATTTCCATTCTTTAGGCTTATATTTAATGAGTTTGATATGAGTAGAAGTAAGCCGATTACAATGTATCCATATGATGTAAAGAATACGGATATGTTTGCTAATCAAACATATACGAAATATATGCTTGATCAATATTATGGGACGAATTTAACTGGTAAGAATAGGATTTATAAAAAGTCTAGATCAATGCGTAAGCGTACGACATACAGAGAGAAGATTGAGAAATTCTTTACTAGTGTTCCATTTAAACAACGTAATGTGGATGAGTTTCATTACATTGAAAAATCACCGGTTATTATTATTGAAGAAAATCATACAAAGGGATTTGATTTAGGTGGCTTTGGGTATAGTAAAATTATCACAATAAACCCATGTTTAAGAGATGTTGAGTTTTATAAAGTTGTCCATGCTTTCACTGCTTTTCAAGAGATCTCAATGTTTCTTGGGGGAGTACTTGGTGTCGGTACTCCCAAAATGGTTGCAGTGTCGGATATTGTACGTGCTCATAAACATGGTATGGACAAGACAAGTTTTAGGATGCCGTCGCCTGGAGATCGTAAATTTAGACGTCGTAACGCATAATTTTCCGCTCCCATAGCTCAACTGGTCAAGAGCACTCGCCTTATAAGCGAGAGGTTGGTTGGTTCAAATCCACCTGGGGGCACCAACTTCAAATAATTATCCTAAGGAGGGTAAAGAAATGAAAGATCATTTGACTGAGATCGTTTGTGTGGTGGACAAATCCGGATCAATGCAACGGCGCACCAAGGATGTGATTGGAGGGTTCAACCAATTTTTAAAAGATCAGAAGAATGTTCCTGGTGATGCGACGCTTACTTTGACTTTGTTTGATACTGCGTATCACATCGTTCATAACGGAAAACCGTTGATCGAGGTCCCCCCACTTGATGCCAAGACTTATATGGTTGGTGGAATGACCGCTCTTCTGGATGCCGTGGGCAAGACCGTGGATGAAGTGGGGCTTCGACTTCACAATACCAATGAAGCCGACCGGCCTGGGAAGATTTTGTTCTTAATTATCACGGATGGAGAGGAGAATTCATCCAGAGAATACACGCTTGATCAGATCCGTGAAAAGATTAAGCTTCAACAGGAAGCATACAGGTGGGACTTTGTGTTCCTTGGTGCTAATCAGGATGCATTTGCTGGCGCATCAAATCTCAATATCCCAACAGCAAATGCGATACCGTTTGTCGATTCGGCAAAAGGCATTCGGAGTGCCTATCGTGGCATAAGTGCTTGTGCACAGTCTTATCGCACGAGCGGTAGGGTAGATAGGGCTTCTTGGGATACCAAATAATAGTAGGACATTACTAAGGAGATAGTCAGATGCATACATTAATAGTAGACCAACAACTTGCTGACGGTGTACAAAGGACATTTAAAGTAATAACACTTACAAATGGTCCGAGTAGATCACCTTGGCCTTCAATATCTCCATTAGCTAGTACCTCTGTATGTGAACATGACACTATGAATTATTCAGATAAATATGATGCATATTATTGCGCGACATGTGATATTTGGACCGAAAAGAAATGTAAGGATATAACATGTGAGTTTTGTGCCACTAGGCCAGACAAGCCATCACAAATAATCCCAGGTATGGAGGAGTAATGAGAAAATATTGGTATTTATTGTTGTGCTTAATATTGTTGTCTGGGTGCGCGGGAATGGGACGTGGATGTTCATCTATCTGGGCCGATGCTGCGGGGGCGGATTGGATTGTTGTACAATATGGGATGGATGGTTCTCCGATTGCTGCATGGAAATTGACAAATGTATCAATTGCCAACGAAACAAGTTCCGATGGGATTTATTGGAAAGAAGGGTCTGGTCATTTGGTACATATTTCTGGGTGGTATAATAGAGTACAAGTGGCTAATAGTGATTACGCCAGTGCGTCCAAATTACTGGGTATTGAATTAAATAAAATTCAGAATGGAAAATATACAAAATGATAACACTTGGTCCAAATGAAAAAATAGTATACAAAGTAGTTAAGGTCCAAGGAAATAAATTGGTATCATGTTTTGCGCCAAGTGATTATCGGGTAGAATACAAATTAAATAAAGTTAATAAGCCAAAGAAGAAAGGCACTAAATTATTTGCATTTGGACGCAGGGATTTTGCAGAATTTTGGCATGATACCTGGTGTCACGACATCAATTTAGCAATTTTCAAGTGTGTTGCCACAAATGTGATGCCACATAAAGCGTTTAAAGTAGTTAGAATAGCTGACAGAGGACAATTAACTAACTCTATGTATGACAAAGTATGGCATACAATTCATAGGTGGTTTGGTGGTGAGAAAGTTAATTGGGACTTTGTGTCTAATGAAGGGGCACATGGTGTGGTATGGTGTAATTCAATAAAGACATTAGAACGACTTAAATAAGAGGAGGAGTAATGCCAAGAAATAAAGTGACCAGTGATCCACGATTATGGTTACATTGTGACAAATGTTTGGCCGAGCTTCCGGCAGAACAATCTCCAGCCGAATATAGTAAATTAAGTGTCGGGGTTACAGATTCGGGTGAGGCTATCGTATGGTGCAATCGTCATCATTGCGGAGTCGTTAAACTTCAATTATCTGATGAAGAAGCGGCCAGATGGGATAGATGTTCATGTGGCAAATGTTCATGTGAAGCGACGGCACATTAATGTTTAGTAAGATTAAAGAATTGTGTCGAATGATTAGTGGTGTAGATGAAGAGAGGATAGTGGAAGAGAAAATAACTAAACATTTGGTATGGGTACGCAGAGAAGCCAAAATTGATACAACAAAATTAGAAAATGCGGGATTTGTGGTTATTGAAGGTGATTCAATAACCGAAGGCATTGATTTTAATGTTGCTAAGTCTACCATAGTTAGTATAACAAAATATAATTATAATGAAGGAGAGACTAATGGCGAGAATTAAGCGCGATATCAGTGACCCACAACTTGGGCTTATCGATCCAAATAAGCCAACTTCTGTTGTAGACTTTACTATAGACAAAGATACTCAAAAATTTTTGAATAAAGTCAGTAAGTTGTCAAATCATACAATCAGTAGTGTTATTACTATTATGTTAACAATTCAACTTGTCCATGCAAAGGAAGCACTTAAGAAGGGAAAATGAGACCTTATTCGGCTGGTGCTTGTCCTAAATGTGGTGGACAAGTTAATGATGTATTTGTGCGTGTTAAATATGAAGAAGCAATTAATAGGGAATGTATAAATTGTAGTTTTATTTGGGACGAGCGTCCATTGGATTGGTGTAATGTCGAGGAAATTAAAATACAATCAATAGGGAGAAATGATGCCGAGAAGGATTCAACAAGTTAGTTATCTTATAAAGAGAGTGGATAGATTTGGGCAAAAGAAGTCGGAACATACATTCGCATTTAAGAACGGAGTACAAAAGAATGGGAGCTTGCCCAGGGGTTAGATGTATGCGTAGTTTTTGGAAGGTACCTAATCGAAGTTATATTGTAACATATAAATTAAATCCTGAAGGAGAATATGCCATAAGGAATTATGGGGATAGTTGGAAGGATATTATAAATGTTGAATCGGGCGATGTGTCTAATTTTGGTATATGTTTATTCCCTCCTTCATGGGAAGAAGGTACTTGTTTTGATCGTATGGTAAAATTAGTATAGGGGGTAACATGAATAAATTTCTCTGGTTTGTATTATTTGTCATACTCACATGTGTTGTATTCGTATGTGTTGCATGGATTCATTTTAGTTTTGGTGGTACCTATATAACTTTTAAGGATCCAAATACTGGGGTACCATATTATGGTGATAGTGTGCCAGCTAATGTACCCCATAATATTAAGGTTGAAGTGAGACAACATATCAATATATCGGTGATTGATGGATATAGGCCGGTACCGGCCATATCAAATCAAAGGGTTATTGGCCCAAACTTTAATGCTGTTGCGCCAACCCCATCCACTTCTATGCAGGTGGATGGAGATTATGTTGTTGATCGTGTAAATTATATGTCTAGTAAGCCAACAAGACCAGACAATTCAAGAATGTTTAGGGATTTTAATATATTGACTGGTCAGAGAGAAAAATATGAAGCCGACATGTTTGAGTGGAGAGTGCGGGGCCAAGAATTACGGCAACGATATGGTGATCCACTTGGGTTACAATTTTGGAAATAATCTAATATAATGTGTGTAGTAGAACATCACTTATTGAGCATTTAAGCTCAAATAGTGCTCTGTACGAGTAATATTTTAAGTATACTGTAATGTGGATAAGTAGTTTTATCGGCCTATAGTATAAATGCTATGGGCACACCAAGGAGGCGTAATGGAAGGTAGCTCCTTTAGTGGAAATATTGATTTAGATCAACAATACCAGGGTGTATATTCCCCGGTTTAAACGTGTATTTCCATGTCTAGAGCAAATTTCCAAGAAATGATATCAAAGAGGGCAAAAATGAAGAATGATTGGGGAGAAGTACTAGCAATGGCATTTGTTGTTTTGATCCAATTAATGGTTTTTGTTGGATCGTTGTATTTTATGTATTTATTTGGGAGAGCTTTACTTAAATATATTGGATCATGAGATTTATATTTAAATCGTGATTATTTTAATTGGAGGGAACTTATGGAATTAGCTAGTATGAATTTAACACAATTAGAACGTAGTCATGCTATAAAGGTTGTTCGTGGGATCGATGGGATCGATAAAACTATGAAGGAGGTAGAGAATACCACCGACGAGAACAGAAAGAAAATTCGCAGGAGAGTGGAAGATTATTTACGCAAATGCCAACCGGATGAATTAGCATTGGTGGTAGCATTATGTGGTATTCGTACGGAGGTGATCCAGGAGTAAAGTGAGGTGCATATATGGGACATAAAAGTTAACAACAATTAAAGAACAAATACCCCATGTACAATTAATACATGGGCTCTATATAGGTGCTAGTTAAGTCTTATAGATTATGATTATGATTTAAGGTTAAAAATCTTAGGTTAATTGCGTGGGTTAACCAAGCTCTTTCACTATTGGTAGATTGGTAGTGAGGGCAATGGGTATACTATACCCATTGCCCTCAAAATTTATTGGAGGCATGATGTTAACATTAGCCACCCACATGCAGAAGAAGTATATAATTGTGACAATTGGCATCATGGTATTTAAAAATGATACACTATATATTAAATGTGTATTATGTGGCAATCTGTGTAGTGGAATAACACAACAAGATCAAATAGATGGTTTATTTAAATGTTTGGGTACTCACATACCAAAGCAGGATTTATTTGAAATATATGAACAACATAACAGGAAAATTATTACATCTATTAACAGGGAAGTGTGGGACAAAGCCCAGCGGAGGACAAAAAGCCAAAATGGATGATACCCAGCTTAGTAAATATAGGATAAATATCGAATATACAAATACCACTTGTTTAGTGTTGTGTGATCATAGATCAGGGGTTAGGTTTAAGATAAGTGTACCCATATCTATGAAAGACAAATTTCGTGATTTAATAGACAAATCCATTAAGATTGTTGAAGAAGTATATGGCACAGGAGAAATGTGATCATTATCAATACTTAATTGCGACACATTCTGATATTGGAGCCGCGTATTTATTTGTATATGAATTTAAGTTAATATTTGGCCAGAAGCTATTGTTAAATACTATCTGTAATATATACGAAATGCTTGGAGATGCGAGGTTAACTCACCAGGCTGCTCGTCCTGGTAGAAAGGGGCAAAGTAATAATGAGCAAATATGAATTGGGGGTGTAAATATTGTGTAAGGGCTGTAGTAAATGTATTGTTTTTGAAAGAGACCGTGAATATATGGAAGTGCTATTTGTATTGCGGCTTGTCATAGACAAGCTAACTGCTGAGATCTTTAGAAAGAAATAAGGGTGATTGTGCGACGCACACACACAGGCGGGTTATCCCGCAAAAGGAGAGCTTATTATGCAAGCGACAGTGACCAGAGTGCAGCAGAAAGACCTCAAGTTTGCGACGGCCAAGCGGATGTTGGTACGGGTGATGAAGCTTTTGCATGTTGGTCCCGCTAAGCTTGGTCAGTTTCATGAGCCCAAGGAGAAAAATGGGAAATGGGTGTGGATGCTGGTCAGTCACTCCCAAGATCCGACACGGAAAGTTCCGATTTACTTTTCCGTGAACACCGAAAACCTGACCGCGCAACTCAGTGTGACACGGAAGACCAAGCAAGAGCTTGCCAAGTGGGAGCTCAATCTTCCAGTCGAGCTTAATGACATCAGTGAAGAGAAGGTCCTGGATGCGCTTGGGTTCAAATCGGTAGCGTAAGTATCACCGCCTTGGCCGGGGGCGGATAAATACCCGGCCAGCCCACAACTACAACCGCGCAATGCGGCACCAGTATCGGGCAACATAGGCACCCTAGCCTATGAGTTATTTATCCCCAATATATGTCATAAATATCTATGAAGGAGATCTAGGTGGGAAAATGTCAAAACCTGTCTTTAGACAATTATTTTTTGGATTTGGCTTGATGGATATTGATGCTTTAGAGGATAAAATTGATCAGTTAATTAATGAAGTATGTGATAAAAACCAGGAGATTAAAGAATTAAAAGACAGGAATGAACAATTGGTTGATGAGGGGCAAAATTTAGAGGGACAAGTAGATAATCTTGAAGAAGAAGTTAGAGATTTTAAAACTGAGATTGATGAATATAAAGATGAAATTAAAGACAAAAGTGATGAAATATGCACATTAGAAGATGATATAGGAAAGTATAAACATGCCGCTGATAGTTTGGATCAATTAGCGTATAAATCGATAATTGCCCTATATATAGTGAGAAGGTTTATCCCAGATAAATATAAAGATTTGGTTAATATTCATATGATGATGGAACTCAAAGATAATATTGATCATTTCATAGATGAGCAATATGACATATTATCATCTGATATAAATTATAATGGAAGCAATAAGTATAAACTTCCCATATTTGATGACAAGGAGGAGTTTGATGAGTAAAAAGCTGACTAGGCGCTGTCTAAAATGTGAGAAATCATTTAGAGCCAGGAATAAACATAATCACATATGTAGCCTATGTAAGTGTGGGAGTGATTATATTAATGGTCCTTCATTTAATGAAGTATTTCATGAGTGTTTTGGCTTAATAACACATATTAAGGGTAACAAAGTTTACCTATCGGTGGACTAATGATCGTTGGCGATTTAAAGTCGTTATTTTTAAATAAACAAATAATAGTAATGCCTTTAATGATGTCCACTGAAAAGGTATTAATTAATGATGCATTGCGGATATATAAACAGTTTAGACCAAAAGAAATAATAGAAATCGATAATACAGCAGTCCTAGTTTCTGGAGATTATTTATTATATGAGGAACAATTTCGTTTGATAATTAGGGCTGTCTTGTTATATAAACTTAATATGCAGGAAGGTACGTCAAATTATCACACAATCAACCGAATCATTCACAGACTTAAAGGGAGGGCAAATAAGTATGGATTGGACATTGATGAGAGGGGTGAAGGAGAAACTTAATGAGGCTATTTTACCATTTGATGAGCTTGCTGCTTTAGTTGGTGGGATTGATAGTTATATACAGTTTAAACCAGACCAAAAGGAACCTTTGGGTGCCGCAGTAGAGAAATTGAAGCGTCAAAGACAGTCAGCTATGAATATTGTTACACTTGGATCAATGGTAAATACCAACATTAAGGAATGTATTTTATCTAAAAAGGAGATAGATAATATAGCTAGGGCCTTCTTATTTCATAAAACGTTATCTGATAATGTTGAATGGGGAGAAAGATCGATTGGTATATCGCAACATATGGTTGATATGAATAAATGCTTTAAGGATGCTGTTAGGGCATTAATGGAAGAAGAGTTGAAGGATGAAGAGGAGGAAGGTATAATTGACGACATATAAAATAATTCATCCGACCATAAAAGAGTACGAGGAAATGGATAGAATAAGGTTTCCATTTATGTTTACCAAAGAAGCTAGATTAAAAGAAATACGTTATAATATAAAAAATATAAGAAAATATAATCACAAATTAAAGGAACGCATTATAAGGTTAATAGATGAAAATAAGGGGAAGTTTTTTGACCCTATTTTGCGGCAGGAAATAATACCAATGAGGAGGAATATGTTAAAGGAGGAGAAGGAATTAAGAGCCGCAGTAGATATGTCATTTGAAGAGTTCGCAGGTATTGATAAATTAATCACTGATTTTAAAAGAGTGCTAATAAATAATACTAAAAAAATATGTGGAAAGAATTAGAACCGTTCATTGGTCTAGACCCACGCCATGATGGTGACCCATCAGATTGGGACAAGAAATATTCCCAGTGTACTGCGGTTCGTAAAATAAAGGAGAAATATAGGAGATATAAATGAAAGTTTATGCTAATTTTATTAATGAATGGGCGCAGCTTTTTGGTAAGTATAATTGGACTAATTGGAATTTGGCTCTCATCCAATTTGCATATGAAAATGATATTATGTTGGGTGCGTGGGAACTTGAATTAATATTATTGGGTATTGGTATTCGTATCAGGATTACTAAACCAATTAAAACCAAGGAGATGCTTGAATTAGAGGAGATGGTAAAAGAGATTGAATCTGGAGAAGCTACCAAGACTTGGAAAGATTGGGAAGAAGTAAAGAAAGAACTGTTTGGAAATTGTTGTCCCAGGTGTTTCTATAAACTTGATGGATCAGAGGAGGAGGAAGAAAATGACACCAAGAATTAAGGTAGTAAGTCAGATAGTTAAACAATATGATAACGGTTCTCTTTTCATTCAGTGCGGAAAAGGGGTAACCGTGCTGGTTCTGGAGTTGGCATAGATGAAATATTTAGGGGCACTGGAGCCAGGATTCCTAAAAATTGGGATGAATATGTTGTAACATACAAATTAAGTAGAAAGGGTGTACTACGTGTTTGTGAGTGTACATACGGTTTATATTGGACCCCAACCACTGTAGTCTATAAATTAGGAAAATACGCTCGCGCTCGATGTTTTGTGTGTTTCTTACCAAAGAGTTGGGTCGGACATCGTGTTACTCGTACAATGAAAGTATTGAAAAAGGTAGCTTAATGTCTACTACTAAGGCAGTAGTGAAAGTTACTATTAGTATAGTTGTGGGTGGTGTTGTTGGGCACACGATAGGTGATTCCATTGATAACTTTCTTGAAAGAGCGTTATGTAGTAACATACCTATTAGTCTTTACCCAGAAGGGCTGGTAGATACTCACCATATAGACACTGAAATAATACATGAATGGGAGGAATAAGGATGGTAAAGTTTAAAGTCAATAGAATAGAGAAAGATACTATTGACCAAGATTTCTATCAACTCCAATGGAGGACGTTAGATCCTAGTAGCCATTATTCAAAGAAATGGACGACCGTAAATTATGATAATCAACCAAAAGAAGTGTACGAAGCCGGTTGTAGAGGATGGGATAAATATGGATTTCCTTGTTTTCTAAATGAAGATATTGGTATGCGGTGCTTTCGTATTACACAAAAGAAATGGAAAGATGATAAGGAAAATCAAGGAACATTACTTAGATTGGTGCATATAGTAAAAATCATTCATGTTGAAGTAGAGCAAATAGTTCAAAGCTGAATGGGAGGGATAAGATGCAAAGAATAATGAATTTTCCGTCTGCGATTAGAGAGATTATTGAGGGCAACAAAGTTACTAAGTTAGAATGGGATAATCAGGAAATTTATATCTTCCTTCATGAAGGATTGTTAAAAATCCATGAGGAGGATGGTAGCATACCAAGGCTTATCGTTTCGGAGGCTGATATGGTTGGTACTGATTGGGTGACGATAAATGAGCCTGTGACTATTGAGGCTGATTTGGCAACATCACCATCAATAATAACACCAAAAATTCCTCCATCTGGTATGATAGGAAATGAGTAAATATGATGGTACTAATATAGAAAAAGTAGCTAGTAGAGAACCAGATGGTACGTGGGCGTGTTGTCTATGTAATGGATGGAAGAATCGGGGATGTGACGATAAGGATTTTAAATATACTGATGAACAGATATTCTTACATTTACGAGATGCTCATCATATTAAGACCAAAACATTGCAGCAAAGTGATTATAAAAGTGGGTGGGAAATAAACGAATCTATGGGTAAACCAACAATGTCTCTTTATGAGGCTCTCAAAAAAATACTGGAGGTAAAATGAAAGCCATGCTTGAACAGGTTATTGTTGAATCATTAGCACCATTTCCACTACCAGAAATAGATGTAAAATTTACTACTGCTGAATGGAAATTAATGCGTAAGTTTGTCCGTATGGCCAGGGAACATATGGAGACCCTGGAAACTGAATTACAAGAGAATGAACGCTTGGTATATAAGAAGATGATACCGATTATGATTGATATTGATGAAAAAGTTGTGAAATCGCTAGAAAAAATACACACTGAGCACGAAAATGTTAATATGAATACTGTTGAGGATTTCCATAGGTATGATTGGACGGAGGAATTAAATAAAAATGTTGCCACTAATGAGGAAGTGGCAGAAATGATGAAGGAAGAGGAAGAGGCGGAACAAGCCGCAAATACTTGTGGATGTGGTCAGCCACATGTACCATGTAAATGTGCTGTACCATCTGCCAGTGAGTTACCATAATGAAAAGAAAAGAGTACCTATATCAAGTTGAGCTATCGTACAAAGGAAATGCGATTACTAGAGAGAAAACAGCACGTGAAATATTGGTTTATATTAATTGGCATATAAGGAGTATCGATGGAGCATAATGTGGATGTGATTATTGCCGAGCTATGTGAAGATAACAATGATGAAGAAGGATGGGAGTGTCGTTTGTGTGGGGATTTCATACCACATAGTCTCCCACATAGTAATGATCATGAGGGATCAGAATATGCTATAGAAGGTTCACGTATTCGTGAACATTTGCGGGTGATACATGGTATAAATATGGCTACCATTGATGATGTGTGTTATATAATTACTAATAAACTACTTGAGATCGATGAAGAAAAGGAGCACAAATGCAAACCGGCATGAAAGATGGGAAAATCACAATAATATTGTCATATGAAGAGTGGTTAGAGATGTCTAATATGTTTAAATGGACCAGATTAAATCGCAATTATGTATCATTTAATGACCAAATAGCATACCACATTTTTGAAGAAATTATGCATTTAGACGTGACCTTTGATGTAATGACCAAGAAAGAATTGGCCAAGGTACCGGATTATCTTCAGACAATCATTCGTGAACTCCCACCAGCTATTAACCCAAATCCTAAGGAGGGGACTGCCGTATGACGATCGCAGATACTAATAAAATCACAATAAAGGACGTGTTCGAGAAGGCTGGTCTGCTTTCTAAGGCCGCTGAGTGTCTGAATGCTGCTAAATCTATTTATCATGAACATTTCGCGGATGAGATCAAATCTGATGAGAAATACACCCATATTTCCAAGGAGATTGATGAAGTGATTGAGCTTCTCAAAAAGGAAACAGCTGAGTTTAACGCCCAGGTAGAAGATTTGACAATCTTCAAAAAGGCCAATGGCAAGAACAAGGAATCTACTAAATTGGGGGAGTAATATATGCCAACTTCCAAGATCTGTGGTCATTGCGCAGCATGTGGGAAACAATTGCAAGCTGGAGAAATCGCAATATTTTTTGGGACCATTAAAGTAATCACAGATAAGCCAGAACCAGGGACTGTGGAATGTCCCTATAGGACTGGTATGATATGTAGGGTTTCACATTTACAAGGAGGGGAAAGATGTGCCATTTGTAAGGTATGTTGGGTTGATATTAAATCGCAATACTTCAGATCAGAGGAACAATATGAAAACTTGTAGTAAGTGTAAAATTGAGAGACCTAAAAGTGGATTTTATAAACGAAAGGATGCGAAGGATGGGTTAAAGTCTAGCTGTAAAGTTTGTTATAATAAGTGGCGCAAAAAATATATAGCGACTCCTGTGGGTAGAAAAGCCATAAGAAATTCTGTAAGGAAGTACAGTAATACTCCCAAGGGCAGAGAAGCTAACAATAAATATAGGGCGACCCCAGGGGCCAAGAAAGTTAAAAGAAATTCTCATTTAAAACGTAATTATGGTATTACTTTAGAACAATATAACGACATATTAAAGGATCAGGATTATGTTTGTGCTATTTGTGGTACTAATAAACCAGGTGATTGGGGTGTGTTTCATGTTGACCATTGTCATAAAACTGATAAAGTTAGGGGATTATTGTGTGGTGTCTGTAATAGACGACTTGGTTGGTATGAAAAGAACAAACTTAACATTTTCCAATATCTAAATCGGCCCGATTTTAGAAACGACATAGAAGATGTGGCATAAGTTAAGTGGCAGTATAAGAACACAGTTTCGAGATTTAGTGGTGTGCCAAGAGGGCGAACCTAAAGATGGGCCAGTTTTAATTAGTAATTACTACAGGGTCAATAAGGTAAATAAACAGTTAATGTATTATATTGTAGCAGAGCACTCACAAAGAAGTGTTAATAAAATATACATTAGAAATGAGGCTTATGATAAATGGGGAAAGACAGAAAAGGGATTTGCTTTGGTGGTAGATATCATCGATGAAAATTGTGTAATACAAGAAGTATGCAGTATACAGGAAGCCATCAGTGAAATAAATCGGAATATGGTATGATAGAACTTCATCAGCATGTGGATGGTTCAATACCGACCACATTTATGTGGGAAAGATTAAAGAAACATGGGTTACAGCCATGTGAAGAGTTTGAGAAATTTGAAGAAATGATATATGCCACAGATAATGAAACATTACTCGATTATTTGAATCGTTTCCATACACCAATGTGGGTGACGCAATTTTATGGGAATATAAAAGACGCCATAGGGGTGATAGCACGTGATGCATATAATATTGGTGTACGTACTTTGGAATTAAGGTGGTCACCAATCATTCATACATTTGCCGATCTTTCAGTACGACAAACCACACGCGCAATCTTAGATGGTATGAATAAATTTAAAGAATCACACCAAGATATGAAACTTGGATTAATCATCATCTCAATGAAGCATCATGGACCACATATAGCTAAAATATTAGCACGCGCTGCTTCGTCTGAGGCACAACATCTGCATACTGGATGCGGAGTAGTTGGGTTTGATCTTGCGGGAGCGGAACGTCTATTCCCACCCAGGCTTTTTAAAGAAGCGTTTGATCTGGCACGTATTGGTAAGTTACATTTAACGTGTCATGCTGGTGAGGATGGCCCACCAGAGAATATCTGGGAAGCGATTGATATTCTTGGTGTAGAACGTATTGGGCATGGGTGCTCAGCCATCAGAGATAAAGAATTAATGAAGAGGATGGCTAGAGACCAGATATTAATTGAATGTTGTGTTACTAGTAATTATCATACTGGTGCGGTAGCACAAGATATTGTACACCCAATTAAAATTTTTCTTGAGCATTTAATCCCAGTTAGTATTTGCACTGATAACCCGATCATCAGTAGGACTAACATAGTAAAAGAATGTGAGAAAGTTGATAGTATTTGTGGCCCAGTATCAGAACATATAATGAATCGTGCACTTAACCATTCATTCATAGGGAGGTGATTATGTTTGAAAAATTAGATGATATTCGTGAAGTATTATTAAATCTTAAGGATGACGCAATGAAGAAGAATGATTTAACAGAGAATATGGATAAACTTGCTAAATTCACAGAAGAATTGGGTGAGTATATTAAACAAAGAGGAGGTAATCGTGCTCGGGGCAAGAATACGAAGGCTACTCAAATTACAAAATAGTATTATTATTCTTTCCGGTTCCATCCATTCGCCTAATTATAGCCATCGTTTTAAAAAATGGTACCCAAAACAGAAAGCACAACATGAAAACCAATGTAAGGGGTTTGAATTATTATTGCGGTGTATTAATGAAAATGCTCAAGTTTTTGTTGATCTAGATCTTTTAGATAATAAATATGGGAGATAAAAGATGATAGACTGGATTGCATTTGGTGTACTTATTGGTGGGTTTATTTTGTTTCTTTATAAATTTATCCCAAGACATTGGGGTGGTATCAAGTGGTTTGATAAATTTTAATGGCTAATGTCGATGTTTTTGTTTATGAGGGACTAAGTAGACTTTTACTTATTATGAATGGTATGGCCGCAGAAAATGCACAAAATAAAAGTATTGGTATAGCAGACATTTATACAGAAATAGATATTATGAATGTTATTAATAATGAAAAGATGATGTATGTTGCAAACACTACATCTATTAGTATGATGATAAACTAGGGAGGCAATATGGATAAAATGATATCACCAAAAGTAATTAAAGAAATTAAAAAACTAAAGGCTGAGATTTCGAAAAGAAGGGATCGCCTAAGAGAAATATATATAGACATTGAAGAAATATTAGATTCGGGAGATCGTGCAATAGATGCACTAGAGGTAGCAATTGAATCTTTGAGTGAATATTCATGGTAATATCTCTTTGGATATTGGTTGTAATTGTTTTAGCTATTGCAGCTTTGGTATGGTGGATGACAAGTATACATTATAAAGGTATGATTGATAATATGATCACCAAAAATCAACAATTGATTGAACGTATGAAGAGATCGGAAGAAATAATTCTGCATGATCTATTGCAACTTACGCCAGATGATGTAATGGTTTTACGTAAAAATATGGAGGAACAAGTAACTAAAGATACACAATGAATTTGTTTATAGGTATATGTGGGTTGGGTATGTGGATATTGTGTGGTTGTATGACTAGTTTATTTGTGTATTTATTGGATAATGATAGAGCTTCTAGAGATTATATATACTTTACCAACTTTTATATTTGCTTTATATTGTTATTTTGGCCCGTAATTGTTTATCTCTTCTTCCAGTTTTTATATAGTATGTTTGTTATTAAAATAACCACTAGGAGGAAACGATAAACAATGTTGGTAGATGAGTTTATCGCAAAGTTTAAGGAAAAATATGGTATGGTTGGTATTGGGAAAACATCATTTAATCGATTAATGACCAACATATCTTTAATTGATTTATATAAAATATCACAAGATATGGATATATACACATGTTCATGGCATAATATGTGTACATCATATTACGATTTTCATCATATATTAAATGAATTATATAGGAAATTTTATTCTGATATACCCATTAACTCAATGATTGATGACCAATCATTAAATATATTGATTGAACTGATTAAAGATACCATGGGTAATGATGATAGTTTGTGGAATCATGGTAAAGTAGCGCCAGATGATATACCACGTGTTTTTATACAAACAGCAAAAAATACGAAGTTTGAATTTAGTGATTGGATACGTGGTGGCGCAGCCACTAATCTACTATATCAACCACTAGGGTTAATAGCAGACAAATTTTTAACGATGGAGTTTATGAATAGGCATGCTTCTAATGTTGGAGTTATATTGAATTGGGATGCTAGTTTCATGGATATAGATTGCAGTAAATATAAGTTAATGGTGATTGATAGATGGGATGCCATAATTGATAGATTAATTAAAAAATTTGGTGGTGATAATAAAAAATTGCCACGGTTTTGTTATGGATTTAATGATTTTTATTTATTACGCCCAATCACAGTAACCATACTTAGAGATAAGAAAGTGCCAGATGAAATATATAAATGGTTTTGTTTGTGGCACTTTAGAAGAATGTGGGGCAGCACGCCAAGTGATGAGTTATTTGCGAAGGCAATATGTAAATCATGGGATAGGTTTCGTGAAACTCTTCGCCAGGAAGGATACCAAAGAAACCATATGTTTAATTGCTTAATGCGAATGTTGCAACAGCTAAAGACCGTACCACTTACTAAAGATCAGATAGGCGATTTATATCCAGTGTTAGTTAAAGCCGCCATAAAGAAAAATGATAAAACTGCAGCTACATTTTTGCAGGGCCTATGATTAGCCCAAAAATAATAGAAGCAGCCATACTAAATAAAAATATAAGTTTGGGGTCTATTTATAAATATATAAATGAAGTTTCTTCTTTGGGTATTAAGGGGATTTGTTTCCCTTCGTCATTTGTAAATATCATAGAATTGCGTGAATTTATCGAGGATTCAAGTTATAGGAATAAATTTGATATTATTGGTGTAGTAGGATACCCAAATGGTGACACATCAATTGCTTCCAAGCTTACAGAGATATCAGATCTTTGTGGATTTGCATCTATATTGGATATTGTGATCAATCCAGTGTATATGCAGAGTGAGATGTGGGATTGTGTACGCACAGAACTAATTGAGGTATTTTTATCTACTAATGCAGAGATCCGATGGATAATAGAAACTCCGACATTAACAGAGAAACAAATTGTTACAGTCACTAATTTAATACTAGAAACTGGAGGTAATATTAAAACCGCTTCAGGTATAAAGGGAGGCACAAGGAATGATCATGTTTTATCAATTCGAGACACCATAAGAAGCTCTGGTAAAAAAATAATAATTAAAGCAGCTGGGGGCATCAAATCTCATAGTGATGCATTGGTGCTAGTTACTTATGGTGCTGATATATTAGGTTGTAGTAATCCTTCTTTAATCCTGTAAATTAATAAATAGAGGTAATAATGGAATATTTTATATTGGGTATTGCGTATCTGTTTCTTATGGTGTCGGTTGTTATTTGTATAACAATACTGAAGATGATTGAATATGTGTTTTCTTGTTTGGTAAATATAGTGAACAAAATTAATAAAACTATACGAAGGAGAAAGAATGGTTATATTTGAGTCATTGTCTAAAAGAGTACAAGGAATAGTTAGTAAATACATGTTATCCAAGAAGGCTCTAGATAAGGCCGAAATAATGAATAAAAAATGTAGGGAAGTTTTAATTAAAGAATTGTGTGAAAATCATGGGTTGTTATCGGAAAAAATTGTATTCACAAAAGAAAAACTTGAATTGAGTATTGCTGGTAATTCACGTACAGACACTGCTTGGGCTAAAGTATGGCAGGAATTTGATAAAACTTTTTATCCCCTCATTGAAAATGATGATTTTCTATCAGGGGAATATTTGAAATTGCGGCGTACTGCGGAATTGAACAACAAAAAGTCTCCATATCTGCGATGGGAGATACGACCAAAGAACGGTCAAACAGAGGAGTGATATATGGAACGAAATAATTCTTCATTTGATGTGAAAATTAACGTTGATTTATATATGAAAATAAAGGCACAGGCTGGGAATGATGCTGAGTTTGCAGCAATGCAGATTCTTGTGGATAAATTGCTCAAATCAGAAATAGTATATCGTTTTGATCCTAGGGTGATTACTACTACACCTACAACGGAGGATGTGAATGAGGGTAAACATTGATGCAGCAATCTTTCTGCCAGGATATATGGCTGATGGCAGTGAAGATATTAATGTACCGCTATTAGCAATAGATCAGATTGATCGGCTAATCAGTTTATATCATGGTGATAAATGGGCACCACTTTATCCATATATTGGTGAGGCTCTTTCGTTGATGCGATCTGAGTATGTGTGTGATAAAACACCATTGATTAATAAATGGGTACCCATAATATCTAAATGTGATCACAAACAATTGGACAATATATTATGTTTGTTATTAATGAAATATGGATGGGACATCCCACAAACAGTGATTGACCGATATAAACAATATGCAAATGTTTTATCGGTAAATATACAATATAGCGATTCGAGTGGTTATAAGGGAAAGGGTGAGTTTTCTCATAGAAATGCTAGAGATTCTAATGATTTTGAGTTATCCCGTATATTGTATCAAATTGATCATAAAAATTGTGTTGATCATTTAATATACACTGCTGAATATTGTTTAAGCGTAATAAAAACCATGCCCAAAATAGATATTACTAATATGCTCGAGTTATTATCCCCTAAATATGATACGCCATCTTATTTAAAGCTGTATGCTGAATGCGTAAAATCACTTGTTAATATGTGCATATTGTCTTCATATATAAATATAATCATTGATATACCAGAGCAAATTTTAAATTCAACACCATTTAAATTGTGTTTATTACAACAACCACAAGAATTATTGAATTATTATAGTGGTAATATGTCAGTTGTCAATCGATTTATTCTGGGTATGGGCAAGAAAATACCAGGATATGCTGATAAGAAAACTCTCACATCATTGATGGGCAAACTTGTGGATAGTAATATCAATATGTCAGGAATATCATTAATAGGTATCCCAGAGATGCACGAACAGATTACTTCATATAATTATGGCAAAACCGTATTGGGAATCAATCCATCTGTATCAGATTATTTAAACTTACATAAACACAGAGACATTTCGGTACAAACTTGGTATTGTGGTGCTTTGGCACTGGGGAATGATGGTATGAGTGTTATTAATAGAAACATTATATTAAAAGTATTGGCTGGTATATGGCGAATGAATGTTGCTAATTATACATATGCTCCGATTAGGTATGTTGCAGAGATCGCAAAGAGAATTGGCGCAAATATGGATGATGTATTGGGTTCGTCTTATTCAATGAAGATGTCTAATTTGTCATGGGCCTTAAAGGATATGCCAGTATTATATGAAATGGGCATGTCTATTGGGCCACTCACGACCAATATGATCAGTATTTTTGTCATTAAACGCGCACAAAAGGCCCAAGCAGTAACTGGGCTACAACAAATGGTGGAGAAGATCAATGGCGACAAATAAGAAGAGTGATCCATTAAGTGGTATTAAGGGTAATATCCCAGCATCTGCTCCATGGATAATCCTTGGAATTAATGCAGTTGCAGCAATTATAGTACTTATATCGTATTATAAAAAAGAAGTAGATCGTGCTTTTATGGTGCCATATACACATGTACATTATATTGATCTTAATGGTAAATATATATGTGGAGATAAATACATTAACAATAAACACATTTGTGATGGTAGGTTTTTGAATATAAAGGCAGAGGTTCCAGATCTCAATACTTTTCTAAACCTTGGGTTTACAAAAGAACAATGGGATAATACACAGAAAGTACTTAAACAGTTTAAGTGTGAAGGGCCTAGTAATGCGGAAGGAAATTGATAATTTCCTATTACAAGTAGCTTTTAGTATATATAGGTATGATATACATGAGGATATATCAATGTTATTAAATGATTTAGAGGATTTATGGGTAGATATTGAGCCCATTAGAGATGTCAGTCAAATTTATATTGGGCCATTAAATACACAACCAATATACAAATATACAGTCGATGATGCTTTTTCATCTATATCCTATTTATTGTATCAATATCGACATGATATATATAAATCACCAACTTATGTACCAGATCCACTAATTGAAAGCATAAGACATATCAAACACGATTATGTGGCTTGTGTTTTGCTTGTTCTTTATTTTTTATATGGTGAACGTGTTCTTACGCATATAGGATTGATGTATAGGTTACAACATCTCGAATGGACTAATTTAATTAGTGTGCAACAATATACTACCGCAGTATGTGGACATAAAAGGCTTGATCAATTTAAACACACAATCCCAATGTTTAAAAGGATTTTTGAGGCATTATCGTTGATTACTAATGAAGTGGCAAATAATAGAACATATGGGATTAGTGAAATATTTAGATATATTTATAATGGGCAAGAGTTACCAATAAAAGTACCGCTTAATTTAGTGTCGCATCCCTCTATTAAGAAGATGTATTTGCGGCATATTTTGCATAATCCTGAAGATGTTCGATATGTTGATGTGTTTAATGAAATATACACCAGTTCTAGTAGGTATGAGAGATTGGCAGTATATTATTTCAGTCAATCTATTGGTGGCGCATATATATTGACTAGTAATTATTCAACAAAATTGTCTAGTTGGTATAAGGGCGAATTAGATGAAAAACAATTAGATGGTGTTTTTGATGATATACTTGTGGAGGAGAAGCGAACATTTGAGGAATTGGGGCAACTTGGTATTGGTATAGCAGTTGATGCCAATATCAGGCTAACCAAGAAACGGTTTTCTAAAATTAAGCGTTGTGTAGAAAACCGAGAAATCGCTGAATATAAAGAATTAGCTGGGCCATTTTTGATCAGGGACTCATCAATGATCGCATGCAAAATATTACGGAGGCAGATACATGACTAATGTGGATATCGCACTAATAAGTGGGCATGATTTAAAGAACGACAACATCGATTTATTACGTGCGATTGGTACTAATGATAAAATAGAGCCACATTCACAACTATTAAAATTGTTTGAGCATTATAAGTATGTATTGTCGTCAAATGGACGACAAGATACAGTGGTATATCGAGCGTCAATGATATGGGTATATTCTGAATTTTATAGAATGTATAAATCACGTACCATATATAGAGAATCAATGGATAAATATGATAATCCAAATGAGACGTTTTTTAAAGACTTTTTATTAAATGTTGATCCAATGCTTATATCGTTGGCATTTAATAGTGTGTCATATTTATATTTTTGCACAAAAGAGTATATATTAGTAGAAAAGATAATAACTAGACTAAAATTTTTGTCTGCTATATGGCAGAGATATACAATGGACATACGCAAACACACTATTACTCTACCAGGCCCATACATTCTTGAGGCAATTTGGGTTAAACATCTACCAACGATCGACAAAATAAATGATACGAATAATTTCCCATCATTTTTACCACGTCCATTTATTGTTTGTTTGGGTGATTTGCTTGTTGCAGCAAATCTGTTTGAAACAGATACTCCATATAATCCAATACCAGATTCAGGCAATTATTCTGTATATTTGCGAATATGTATGACACATATTAAAAATATTACTGACCTGATAACTGTATTGCAAAGAATAAATTCAACAGTTTTTGATTTAGATTCAGTATTTAGAGGACTTCATTGGGAGTGTACGCATAAGGATTTATGTGAGAGATTACAGCCATCAAAGACTGGGTATTACAACCCGCATGTGTGGCTAATACTTTCCTATTTGTGTCATAATGGGCAATTAACTATTACTGCACGTGAACCTCATGTATGGAATGTATCAGAACGATCATTAGGGCAGGCTATGTTTGATTATCATGCATATCATAATAAGGATAGTATATTTAAATTTTTAAACCTTATACAATATAATAAAAATAGATCATTTAATACTCACAGCAAGGAGACATTTATAGGGTTAATAAAGAAATATAGGGAATTTGGTATGGCATTAGATGTCAAGAAGTTAAAGATTAAAAGAGGTATACTACTTAACTTTTTGGCAGCTGGGTTTGGTGATATTTTTTGTGTAGATTGATATTTTGAAAGGGGGTGGAGTAGTTGAAGTATTTTTGTGTGTATTGTAAAACTGAATGTGTTGGGCCAAAGTGTGAATCATGTGGTAATGATGTGAAACAGTATGAAAATATTGTTAGAGTAACACCATTGCGTCGTCATAAGACCCCTGGTGAACCAATGATTCAATCAGATGAGATTGAAAATATCCGGGATGGGCCAACTATTGGTGTGAGTGCTGTATTAAAATTTCATGGAGAAGGATTAGTACCGAGTAAGACCCTTATAATATTTTATCCTAGTGGTGTTAATGCATTAAATTACCCGATATTGCTTCAATTTATATCACTTGGGTATGATGTGTCTGTCATGTTTTATGATTCATCGGTGGGGCAGTACTTCTAATTATTGTATTACCATTGTGCCACACTATCCTAAGGAGAGTTCATGCCGACAATTGGTAAGGTTAAGGAATTGATCCGCACAGTAATAATGAATTCACCACAAGTTTCAATAGGTTTATGGGGAGCCCCAGGTTTAGGAAAGAGTAGTATTATTAAACAAATTTCAAAAGAAAACAAGATGCGATTTATTGACATTCGGCTGGCCCAATTTGAACCTAGTGAGATACGTGGTATCCCCTATATGAAAGATGGGGTGAGTAAATGGGCACGTGCGGACTTCCTGCCTATCATCAATGAACCTACTATATTGATGTTTGACGAATTTTCATGCGCAGAGCCATCAGTACAGAATGCGGCTCTGCGTATAGTTTTAGATCGTAGTTTAGACAACTGGGAAGCCCCACCACAAACCCGCATTATTCTAGCTGGTAATAGGCGCGAGGATTTCGCATATATCAACGAGCCTTCCGTACCATTCAAGACACGGTTAGTAAATTTTATTGTAGAATCATCTCTACAAGATTGGAAAGCATATGCAAAAGATACTGGGGTTGCCACCCAGATTATATCGTTTCTTGATTATCAGCCAGACCTTCTCTTAAAGCTGATGCCGGATCAATATGCAAGCCCAACTCCACGCACTTGGGTAATGTTGTCTGATGTTCTTACTGGGGCTCTCGGTGATAAATGGATGAACGTTGATAAGAGATCCTTAACAACTGTTAATGACCTGGCATATGCATGTGTTGGTGAAGGTGCTGCGGTCAGTTTCGTAGCATATTTTGAGACGTTTGCTAAAGTCGATGTGCGGGCGATTGTTGAGGAAGGTAGAATCCCCGATGGATTTAAAAGTATGGAACTATCAAATCAGTTTGCCACTGTGTATGCGGTTCTTCATTATGCCAATAAACAAACGATGTCACACAAGATTGCAAAACATCTTGTCATGTTTCTGGAAGTAATACCACCAGAATTTCAAATGAAGTTTATCGTGGATGTAAAAACCTCATTCCTGGATAAAGTGGTAGAGATTCAAGAAGACAAGTTTAAGCCAATCATCAAGAAAATAATGAATCTGTTGCAGCAAAAATAGTAAATTGGGTGGGGCAGAAATGCCCCACCCAACCACTTTATGCCCCAGGAGGGTTAATGGTAACCGTTGTCACTGATGCCAAAGAGATGATGAGTGCAGCAAAGATCCAACTGTTAAGAGATCATCCATTTTGGGCCACGATATTATTGTCTCTTCCAATCATAGAAACAGAATCAGTATCCATCATGGGAACAGATGGATATAATTTATATTGGAATGCAAATAGAATAAAGTTGCTGGGATCCATTGAAAATATCAAATTTGCATTATGCCATGAAATAGTTCATGTCATTATGGATCACATGCAAAGGGGGATGAATAAAGACAAGCAATTATTTAATATCGCAGCGGACATCGTTGATAATCACCTACTAGAGAAGAACAGTATATCATTCAATCAACGAGATACAGAGATATCTTTGTGGAATGATGCCGCACTTGTCAAAATCCAATCTATGAAAGATATAAAATTAGATGAGGTGGTTGCTGAGGAAGTTTATAAGGTATTACTGGAGAAAGCTAAAAAAATAAAATGTAATTGTGGTGGCAGTGGGAATAGCAAGGATAGCCAGAGTGTATCTGATGATGGTGATGGTGATGGTAGTGACGGAGATAATAAATGTCCTATACATGGCAATCCTTCAGGATTTGATACACATATTCAGAAACAGAGAGAAGATCATGAAAATACAAAGGTTAAACATGCCATTGTAAAAGCTACACAAGTTGCCAGGGCCGCTGGGCAGGGTAAATTACCCGCTGGACTGGATAGATTGATCAAAGAGATATTGGAACCACAGGTTGATTGGTGGGTGAGACTAAAGAATTTAATGGAATCCAAGTGTCGTGGATATCAACGTACTAAACTTTATCCTTCAAAGAAGTCTCATGCTATTGGGTTTTTCATGCCATCATCATATGGTACACAGGTTGGTGATATAGTTGCAGCCATTGATACCAGTGGTTCAATAGATGACAACATGCTACGAAGGTTTCTTGCTGAACTAATTGGTATGGCGCATTTATCTAAACGTACCTACATAATGACATGTGATGCCAATGTACATGAATTTATTGAGGCCAATTCACTGAATGTGTGGCAATTGCCTGGCAAAATTAAATTTAAAGGAGGTGGTGGGACAGATTTTCGGCCAGTGTTTAAGCGTGTAACAAAAGAGAGGATAAAGCCAAAGGTATTGGTATATTTAACAGACACTTTTGGTTCATTCCCCTCTAAAAAACCAGACTATCCAGTATTATGGGTGGTTGTAGGAGGTGCGAGTAAGGTGCCATTCGGTGAAGTCATACCGGTACGAGAATAACTAATGGCGCGAAGACATTATGCTGTTTATATGCTAGTAGGTGACCCAAATGTATTTGTATATACATCAACAGACAACGACAATACACTAGCATTACTAGAAGATTTGGGGTTTACACATCAATATACTGCATTTGCATATGGGTGGGATTGTACTAAAGGACACCTTTACAGTGTACCAAAATATTTTAATATGGTGACTACAAACAGAATGGTGTTATTGGTACGAATTAATAATGATACAGATGTTAAAATAAGAGAGATATATAAGGAGGTCTGTATTGTTAAAGGTGTGGCTCGGAAGAGATGGTATGAGCATTATAGTGCAAAAAATGAAAATTTGCTCTAAGTGTAAAGTTGAAAAATCTAAAGATGAATTTTATAAGGATGCGCGAAAGAAAGATGGGGTACGATCTCAATGTAAGCCTTGTGTGAATGCGAATTCAGAAAAATATAGGGCCACACCTATAGGCAAGATATCTATGAAGAAGTGGAAGAAAAAATATGAGGCTACACCCAAAGGTAAATTGGTTACACAGAAGTCTAAGAAAAAATACCAGACATCACCAAATGGGAAGAAATCTATGGCGAAATCTGGTAAAAGATGGAGACTAAAACGTGTCTATGGTATTACCATCGAACAGTATGATAACATGTTAAAGGACCAAGAGTATGTTTGTGCTATTTGTGGTACTAATGATCCCAAACCATTAGGTGGTTTTTGTGTGGATCATGATCATATTACAGGAGAAATAAGGGGATTGCTTTGTGCACTGTGTAATTCCGTTTTGGGTTATGCTAGTGATTCGGTTGAAATTTTAGAAAAGGCTGTTAATTATTTGATGGGGAGGAAGGAGGCAAAAAAGATTGAACAAGACGGAAACTGAAATTCAGTTTGATCCAAAGAAGTATAAGTGTATTAGATGTAAAGCGCCAGCAGATATTATTTTCAAAAACATGTTGCCGTATTGTTTCCTACACGAGCCAGCGGAATCGAAAGCCGCTAGGCAACCCAAGGAGGATGAGATGAACGAAGTAGCCAGTACTGTTGATGAGACCACAGGAGCAGCAGTAGTAACCACCATCGAGTCTGCTACTGGAGTAATGGCTAGTGAGAACGATGGATGGACTGTTTATGCTAAGGATGGATCAGTATTATGTGGCGGGTTTCCACTCAAGAAGGATGCGTCTGCGTGGGCAGGTACGGAGGTTAAGGCACAGCGTTTGAAGGCTGGGCAGTATAAAATCAAGAAGTAATAAATAAAGGAGGGTAGTATGAAACTACACACACACAAATTACGAATATTAAATGCGTTTAATACTGATGATTTAAAGATTTTAAAAGGAGTCAACACTGAGGTTGAAGAAATAACACCAACAATTAAAACAATGATACGAAATATGCATTATACCCTAGAAAAGAACCCTACTGGTGTTGGTTTGGCTGCTCCACAGGTTGGTATCAATAAACGCATATTTATAATACATTATGCTGGACGTAAGATGATATTTATTAACCCGATTATTTTACATAAAGATACTTCTATGAAAATAATTAATGAAGGATGTTTGTCAGTACCTGGTATCAATATATTAATTGCCAGAAATGAAAATATACGAGTATCATTCACCGATATAAATAATAACAGAACTACTAATTGTCCTCTCAATGGATTTTTGGCTAGGATTTTCCAACATGAATATCATCATTTGGAGGGCCGACTAATAGCGGATTTCTCAACAGAGAACAATATTACAATATAAATATGAATATTATTTTATTGTGTATCAATAGGTTTATACCACACTAAGGAGAAATACATGGTTAAAAATGGTGAGTTGACTATTTTTCGTACTGTATATGTAGAACGAGTAAAAGGTGTAGCCAGCAACCAATTTCGTGTCACTAGATGTGTAAATATGCATAGCCCACTACCTGGTGACTTCTTAACAGAAGCTCAGTATGGGGAGCTTGTCCAGAATAAATTTATTAGGGTTATTGCTGATGCTGATGGCAAAATTACTAATAAAGTATGACACAGCTTGAAATGATTGGGTTTAGAAAATTACATGGTACGGAATGGGTATGTAATTCGTGTGAACGGTTAGTTTCATTCCCAGATTTAGACTGTCTATTGGAACATCTAAAAATTACACACAATATACAAGGGGTTGACATTGATGCCGATGGAGGAGCCTGGATTACAACGACCACTAACTAATTCAGAATTAATTTGGATTGCTGGTCACGCTAGAGTATTTGCTGGTCATTGTGTCGATCCTACTTTAAATAACATATCGCGACATTGGTTTATTAGTAGAGAACTATATTATATTTTTATATATTTTTATGGCGCAGTATATGCAGACCATAAAATGAAAGGGTGTAAAGTTGATTGGTAAGACAAAATTAGAGATAGACTTATTAGAGAATTTTATAACACGAGTATTGATATTTAATGACTTTTTGAATGACATAAATACATTTTCAACGTATAATGTATCAATTATTTTGTCATATATGACAATTTATGTCACAACATTGCACAAATTATTATTAAATATGTGTGGAGAAGCAACTCAGATTAACAAATACTCTAGGGAGGCGAATGTTGGGCAGTGAAATATTTGCGTTATTATCAATTAAGGACTTAGCGGAAGATTTAATTAAAGTATTTCAACATGGGCCTGGGTATAAAAAATCTAAATTAGTCGGTGGTTCAGACCATGGCAAGTGTAATAGTACTGCATTTGTTTCAATTAGTGGGGAAGGATTACTGCATTGTACTATTGTTGAGGAAACAATTGGAAGGATGAAATATTACATAAATACTTATCTTGCGATAAAATAGTTATGGAAGACAAACCGAGTAAACGTATTTCGGCTTTTGTGAAGCGTGCTGAGGCATATACTATCAATTCAGATCATATTAGATATAAGCATGTAGCTATGGTCATAGGGCGATCTTTTCTGTCAATTGCCACCAATGTTCAAGGGAAAACTTGTCCCATGCCCTCTTCTTATGGTAAAATTAAGGATAAGGCTCATGCAGAGATGAGGGCCTTAAACTGGGCATCACATACTAAGGGCGCAACACTTTTGTCTATTAGGGCTGGTCTAAAGAATGCTAGGCCATGTAAAGGTTGTTTGCAACTGGCCCGTGATTGTGGTATTAAGGATATAGTGTATTCAAATGGTGGAAAGATGTACACAATTAAATTAAATGAGGAGAAATGAGGGTATGCAACTTGTATTAGATAATTATTTAGGCGGAGCAACCCAGGAAGTTACTATTTTTACCCGGACTGAATATGAAAAGATATTATTAAATTATTTATCAAAACACCCAGATAATTTCGTATCCGTTAGGGGTAATAAGAGTTATACTATTGAGCTTGGTGCTGATGATTGGTATTCAGTATACGAAATCACCAATCCAACTAATAGGCAATCAATGTCTTTAGATGCGGCAATCCAATATGTATACGAGGAGACAATATTTAGAGATAAAAATTGATGATTGGAAGAAAGTAAAACTAACGCAAAAGCAAGAGGAAGTGTTAGATAGAAGAAGGAAATCGGGGTATATAATAACTAGATCATGGCGCACGAAGTATGCCAAATGGGTACGTGTGGACATACTTAACATAAAAACTGGGGCAACTAAGTCTTTGTATTGGCATAATAATATGTGGCAAATTGCTCATTAGTATTGTTTGTTTGAGTTACATAAATACTCACTACGGAGGTTATTATGCCCACAGTTAAGGTAGATCCTAAAATCGAATATCAGAAACAACTTGATGACGCATTTGAGGAAGTAATCGGTGATTTAGAGTCTACACGTAAGACCCTCAAGGACAAAGTAGAAGAGATAGCGACAGCGACCAAAGAAGAATTACTTAAACCCAAAAAGTAGGCTATTATCAGTCCACAACCCGGAAAGGTAGGTGGTAATGGGTATATCTATGTCTAACATATCTATCTCTGAGCCGTCTAATGATGACAAGGAAAAATTATTCCAAGAAGTTTATGATCAAATCAATAAACGCGGTTTACCAGTAAAATTTCCCCCATCCTTACTTTCATTTTGTACCACGGATGATATTCGGCAGGAATTCATGGTCGGGGTTGTAAAACGTCTCAAGAAAGTCAAGACTTTCAAAGAAGGTACTGGTACAAGTCCTTGTTTAGGATATCTATTAGATGGTGGTGTAAAGAGTGTTCAGGACTACATAAGAAAAATTTGTAATCGTAATTTACTCCCCCATTGTTCATGTAAGATATGGGCGGTAAAGAAATATGATAAATGTCCTAAATGTCATGGTCCAATTGAATATACAACAGTATTTGGAGAAGAGGTTTTATCTGGAACAGCACGACAATCGGGTACAGATAAAATAGTTGAGTCTAAACTTGAAGTTGAGAAATTTAGAGAATTTTTAGGGAAACAAAAAGCCAAGAAGGCCGTTGATTTATTTAATATACTATGTGGGAAAGATACTGGGCCATGTATTACATGTGGTGGTACTTGTAGTGGCAGTATATCTGATTTTGAATTTCGTAGAGGTAAATGGCGCTCCGGGTGCATAAACATTAACAAGAAGGTAGGAGCATATTGGGGAGTATCATCTGCAAGAATTGGTATCATATTTGCTCAATTAACTAGTCTCGCTAATAAATTTATAGGGCAAAAATAAAATGAGAAAATCTACTGCATATTATCGTACGATGATGGCACTTAATAACATTAGTCTTATACCAGTTAATAGTAAAGCAAATTATCATGCAACGATCGCACATAATGCAATTGTCGAGGTATTGGAGGGATTACCAGAGAATCAATCAATTTGCCACCCATCTATAGATCAATTTGTCATAAAGGCTGAGAAATGGGCGAAACTGGCAAAAAGGAGATGGGAACAAGAATCAAATGAACCGTGACATTCTTGACCCCAAGATATTTAGTAAGTGTAATGGGTGGAAGGATGTAATAGGAAATATCAATAAGGCCAAAAATCATCAAGAGTATTTTATAGTACCCCCGCTTGAACACTTGATGCCAGATACGGTCCCAAAGAAGGCCCGATGCGAATCCTGTGAAATTGAGTTCAATCGTTATCAGGTATCGATCCGGGTTAGACGTTATAGAATTCAACAGAAACAACAGGAAATACTAAAGAATTATATAAATGCATATCATGCCAGTATATCTGGTGAAATAATCCTCCCACAAACTATAGTAGATCAATTGCGCAAGGTGATTATTGAAAATGGGGGCGGTCTTGAAAAAGCGAAAGAGGATGAAATCACTAGCACATAATATATACACAGCACAAATAATAACCCTACTTGGAGATACCACTGACAATATAGGGATAATAATTAGTGATAGGTTGTATGATAAAATCTTAGCGTTAGAGGTAAAATTTAATGATTATTATTGGTATGGGTGGGATGGTGATAATGGATTCTAATATGGGCTCTAATAAAGATGTCGGTTTACAAATTAGAAGATTATTAGGGAATGCAATAATTTACTTATATGACAGTAATGTCGGGTATCCAGATCATATATTTAAACGAATACATAGTATTAAAAATTATGTAATACATATTACATATGATGTCAATAAGGCAATAAACTATCATGTTTTATCATAAGGCTGATATATTATATAATATAATTATTTATATAAAAAAATCAATATCAATCAGTACAGATATACCACTAAGCAAGGGATTAAGAATAAGGATATCTCAATTAAAATCTTATTGTTGGGAAGTTTACTGGTCGAGGTGGAGATAATGTATAAACAAAGTGTTTTTTGTGATCAAATTAATAAAACTAGTTTGACAATTTTCGATGCTATTGATCGTCTATCTGATATCAGAGATCTTTTAAATGATGCGTACAATTATACAAATAACTGCGTTATTGTGCGAGATGATCGATATCAGAATATCATTATTGTTAGCTCTTTTATAGATAGGAAAATAGAGGGGGTAAGTGGTAAAATATTTATGTTAGAAGATAATTTATATAAAGTGATTGAAGAAGGACTAAAATAGATATGCCTATTGTTGATCGTCGTAATCCCTATATTAAACGTTATAGTAACTTAATTGCATTACGTGATATTAGGCAGCGATTATGGTTCACTTATGGTATATGTTGTGGTATAACAGTTGGTGATCTTCGTAATCCTTTATCTATTAGATATCATATTTCTATAATTGTACATAATATATCAATGATAATTGAAGACCGGGAAATAAATGCATATAAATATAGAGACATGCAGTTTGAATTAGATAGAAGGAGGAAATAATATGGCTATTCCACCGAAATTTTTGATTGCACCAGAATCAATTGAAGATACTGCTGATTTCTTAGCAAATACTTTTTTCCCCAAGGGAGATATTGACCCAGTTAATCTCCAAATTGTTATGCAGTGGATTATGGCTAAGGAGCTTGATGATGAGGAGGTTGTGATTGCTTTGGAAAAATTATATAGAAGGATGATGTTTAATGCACGAGGGTAAAGATACGTGGCATCATTTATATGAGATGTGGATGAATATATTAAATTGTTATGCCCTTTTTAGAAATGATAATTATCATTTGATGACTCGTTATCGCGGCTTATATAAAGAAATAAAGCATCTTGAAGATAATATATATGGGTTATATATCCATCATCGGCTACGCGTGATGAATAATGTAGGCAAAGAAAAGAAGGAAAATAATAAAGCTTCTGATTTTCGTAGGAAAGAAGATATAAAGGAGCAGCTAAATGAATGCCAGGTATTGGAGGGGAGATATGGGCAGGATTATACGGATAGACACAGGTAAAAATAGTACGATATATCCATTAAGATGTGCCATGCATGATACAATATTTATGTTAAATAATGCTGGGATAGAAGTACATAAGAATCAATTATATAATAAATTGAGTAAAATTCGTGATGCCATGAGTAATTTTTATACTCACCAACCACAACGATGATGAAATCATATGGTACTATAGTTATGCCACCAGATAATATTGATTATAAATTTGTAGATCCCGCTATGAGAAATTTAATAAAGAAAATTAATATGAAATCATGGATTAAGACATGGGGATGTTGTGGTGGACCTGCCTCACATAGGGTAAATTCACATAAGTTTTATATTATATGTGAGGTGTTTAAACAAAATGGGGTTTATAATTTAGCTAAATGGCTTGGTCGTGCACATGAATTTGGGTATAAGGCCAAATATGAAAATAATACATTGTCTGATTCTGCTTTGTATTGGGCAGTTTTAACCTATCCAAATTTGCTTCATAAAGACAAATGGGCTGGTGCCAATTTTGGAAAAGATTGGTTTCAATTTTATTTAAAATTGAATTATATGTATAGACCAAATAGAAAAGCAACATTAGGTAGCATATTTTGTCTTGAAAATACTATTTGATGATCCCCATATAACGATAAAATAATAAATGATTCAAACACAATTAAAGCTTAAATTAACTAAGGCTTAAGAAACCCAAATTAGAGAGGTGTCTAATACCTAATGTCCATAAAAATTTATGGCTGAATTTACATCTCTACGGGAAGCGATTAAATATGCTAAGGTTGGGGGGCTTAGTGAATTACTGGTCCCCCCAGTATATGTTAATTTCATATCATTTGATAAGGTTGATATTACGATCGGATATTTTAATATTGGTGGTAAAACTGAACAAAGAAAACTTCAATTTAATGTCCCCCCTTATTTACTCCCCATCATCTCTCGTCTTTTTACTCATCGACCTACCACTTATTCCTTGTTAACATCATTATCTAATGATCTTGCAGTAAGGTGCTTAAATGATATATTTAGTAAATATACTGAAAATATATATATATTATATGTTAATGGTATTATTAGGTGTATGGTCCCAGAAAAGTACACATTTTTACCAAATGAATATATATTAAGTGGTATAATTAATAAAGACACCGAAGCTAATATAGTAAATATCTTGATGTGCGATCAGACCAGAATAATGAGAATGGTATATACACATGGTGAGCCAATAAAGACACAGGTTGGGATGATTAAGAAAGCAGTAGCCATATTGAATAGTGAGATTGGTATGTTGGATCACAAAACTATCAAGCGGTCCTCTATTGTTGCATATCCGGCTATATGGTATTCAGATATTGATAAATGTGCGATATTGAATGGTGATGACATACCATTTGCAGGAGTTAATCAATTAAACCAAAAACGTAATGACATATTATTAGATTTTGTTGTTGATATGGAGATGAGGAAATTATACGAAATAGTTACAGATATTCATATTAAAATGTTACAAGAACGGCCAAATGATAAGATCACCAGTATAGTGAGAGTGGCATTTAAAACTATTGACCCTTTATACTATAAGGTGTTATCTAAAATGTTAGACACTATGTCTGTATATGATTTGTATATTAATTTATTAAATAGAAGTAATTCATATACGCCACAGTTTAGAGTTAAAATTGAGAAACTTTGCGGACAAATTTATGGAGGGTTCTATGACAAATAAAGAATTGTATGATATTGTTAAAACTGAGGATGTTGATAAATTAGCAAGCGTTTTGCCCAATCATTATTTAGCTAGGGGTGAAAAGTTTGTATTGCCAGAAGGCAAGATGGAACATAGTAATATATTTAATGATATTAATAATATTACTGAGTTATCGGATTGGTCAACCATCAATTATAAATTATCTGGTAAATATTCAGATTATTTGTCTGTAATATTTTTACCTGATGTGCCAAACATACGATTAGAGATTAGGAATAAACAAATAGTTAGTGCATTGTGGGTTGTTAGTCTGGGTTTGTATGTAGATATAACACATAACATTTATTTTTTGAATAATATGCCCCTTGGACGGATGGTAGCTGCTGATGGGTATATCCACGGGGCGATTTTGTCTAAATTACCAGAGCTCGAATTGTATAAATTACTTACTTCACCAATTCCAGATGAACGGATATTAGAATGTGATTTTATTGTTACCTATGCTTCTTTTACTCAGTCCGTGGCAGATACTATTGATGATCTATTTGAGACATTTAGAAATGTTGGGTTTAAGACAGCGACTATGCTGAATACGACAATACCCAAATGGACGCGTACTATAGAAAGTGCTAAGTTAATGATTGGCGGTGGCAATTTACCATACAAATGTAATAAGATATTGACATCATATAGTAGTATGGAAATGATTCAACTTTTATCTATGAAAACATTGAACCAATGGGGTGTAACCACTAATATAGGGGCCAATAATTTGCTGGCGGTTCTTAATATCTCATGGGATACGATGATTGATGGTGGTAAAGTACGTATCATACCAGTAGTTGCATTTAATTTTGGTGGTGAGTTTGATACTAAAGACCAATATGTAACAATAGATAAATCAAATTATACACTTTACAAAACTTTCCCCAATTTTACTACTAAGGATATTGGTAATTATTGTGTTGGTGATATGTTTACTGGTACAAATGTAAATGATGTGTTGGTTTTAGACAAAAAGTATGGGAGTAATAAAACACCCTTCATCACATCTTCGTGTCCAAAATGTAAGCATAGTGTTGATATTAGTAATGGCAATATATATTGTATTAATCCTAGGTGCCCAACAGTCGTATTAAATAGTATTCAGGTGTGGATTGACAAATTTTGTCCGACAGTTGATAAATATGTGATGGCCGATTTTTTACACAGACATGATATAATTAACTTAAATGATATTTATACAGTCATAGATTCAATAGAGATAGTGGATAATGAATACAAATTAATATTTGAGGGAGTTCAAAAAAGTAGAGAGATGCCTGGTGAATTTTTAAATATCATTATTCCATTTTTAAATATCAAAGAATGCAACGAGATCATGAAAAATTTTAATAGTATGTATATAAATTTAATTACCAAGCACATTTTTACCGATACAACATTATCACGTATTGGGTTTGATAGTATCACCATCAGTAAACTTTTAGGATTTATGGAGACCAATAAAATTCAATTTGTCCGAACAATGTTTAAATATTTCAAGCAATCCCTTGACCATCCACTATATAATAAAACCTTTTTTATCGATGGTTTACTCTATGATAGAGATAGAATTAAATATGAAAACATTATAAATAAATATGGCGGTAGGGTTGTTTCACAGTTTGCTCCATATATTACTGGATTTATTTATGGCAAATTTGGTAATAGTGCTATAGTAAATACTGTTAGACAGTTGTCAACACACAAAGATGTTGCGATATATTCAGAAGAGGAGTTTAATAAGCTTGTTGAACAAGCGAATGGAGGTAGTAATTGATGCCTAGTGATGATGACAAGTTTGAAACTGCGATAGACCCAGGTGAGCCAGTTCCGGTAGTGGCTTCAGAGGAAGAGCCTACAGAGGAGGCTAATGAGGAGGGACCAGAGGCACAGATTATTGTAGACGAGGAGAGTGGTAAAACCTATATTGCGTTTGAGATTGATTCAGGGGATATAGAAGAAGAGACATCAGAAGAAGGAGAGGGAGAGTAATATGACTGATGAAGAATATGATGCATTACCAGGATTGACAGATGAACAGGAAGCACAAATAGCCGAATATCTTTTCCCAAGATATGAGGAAATCCGGGACGCACTGGTTAAGGAGGCAATTGGGAATTTAAATGTACAGCTTAGTGTGAAGGCAAAGGATGAAGTAGAAATGTTTATTGAATATCTTATTATGGATATACTAAAGGATCAATATGAGAGCGAGGAAGAAGGAGAAGAAGTAATCCCAAATTGAGATTGTTTTAAGTATCAATGTGCTAATTGTAACCATAAAAAGAAATAATAAGGAGAAGACTAAATGTCTAAAGTAACAGTATTGGTGGGAGGGGCCGCTGGATCAGAAGGCAAGGGCAAGATTGCCAATGTTATTGCTGACGACTATAGTGTACACGTGAGAACTGGGGCTCCTAACGCTGGACACACAATTTATTATAATGGCGATAAAGTCGTCATGCAGACAATCCCTTGTGGGTGGACCCGGATGGATGCCAAGTTGATCATTGGTGCCGGTGGGATGATCATTCCAGAGTTATTCTTTAAAGAGATTGAAATGATTAAGAAATACGATCCAAACATTGAAAAACGTGTTTTTATTCATCCAAACGTGGTTATTATTGAGCCTAAACATACGTTGGCCGAATATGGACAGGCTGAGCCTTGTGATTATGCTCATAAGCCAATGGAATGTAAGGCATGGCAGGATATTAAGCAGGGACTTCCAGAAATCGTTGATCCGTGCACAAAATGTGATAAGTTAAGTGCTAATGACCTATGGAAGATGGTTGGATCAACGCGTGAAGGGTGTGGTGCTGCATTGGCAGATAAGATTTGGCGTGGTGCATCACCACGTGGACCAGTGGTTTTAGCTAAAGATTGGCCAGGGATTAAGGAATTCTGTTGTGATACGACAGAAATGATTAATCAGTTAATCGACGATGGTGAGTCGGTGCTATTGGAGGGGACGCAGGGATCAGTCCTTTCATTGCACCACGGTTTATATCCAAAAACTACATCAAGGGACACCAACGCTGGAGGATGGGTAAGTGAGGCCGGTATTTCACCACTAGTGGTTACTGACATTATTGGCGTTATTCGTCCTTATCCTATTAGGGTGGCTGGTGATAGTGGTTCTATGGGTTCTCAGGAAATTACGTGGGCAGAGGTTGAAAGAAGGGCTGGTGCACCAGAAGGCTCTTTTAAGGAGATCACAACAGTTACAAAAAGGGTTAGGCGGGTATTTGAATTTTCTCATGAACAATTTAAGAAGACTGCAATGATCAATCGGTTCACTGGTATCGGTTTGTGCTTCCTTGATTATTTAAATGTCAAAGATTATAAAGTTAACAAAGCCGAAGATCTTTCACAAGAATCTAAAGCTTGGATTAGGGCATTTGAAGAAGAGTATAATATTCCAATTCTATGGGGATCAACTGGTCCTTTAAAGGAAGACACAGTGCATTTTGATATTTATAATGAATAAGGTATATGGTTATGCCATATAAGGGTGAGAATAAAAGAAATGTATTTGTTGTGGAATCGTGGTCTGTATTCGATAAATTATCTGAACATTAATTGTGGGGGTTAAAAGATGAAATATAGTGTATCACTTGGTGTCACATTTAATATGGGTAATTTCAATTCAGTCCGGGCTGAAATTACCTCTGAGTCTGATGATTATGTTGAAGCATTCGAAGAATCACGCATAAGACTCTTCGATGCAGCATATCACTTAGCAAAGGAGGTAGAAAAGGGACTAGGACCAAATGTTACTAGCGACAGTGCCATTAGATTTTTGGCGAGCAAGCTAGCAGACGAACCACGTATTTGAGCCAAGTAGTCATTAAATGATGGGGCAGAGCCCCGAAGGAGACTAAGTATGTGCGCCTGGAAAGATACCCGTTTTGGGTTTATGAAGATTGAAGATAATAAGAAATATAAAGTTCGTATTCTTATGCCGTTTAAGTGTAAGAAATGTGGTAAGGATGGATATTATCCTAATTGGCCCAATGTTACATGTGCATGTAGTGCCGGTGTCACTGACCTAGTTGAGTCTGAATGTGTATCGGGGTGGTATCATAGAGTACCCAGTGTTACAAACCCAGTAACGCGACAGACTGTCCGTAAATATCGTACTTTCTTGTGTAATATTCAGGGTACTGCGCGTGGTGCAAAGCGTGAATGTGCCGCAGGATTGTGTGGTAAGTTAGACCCAATGTTTAATATGTTGACCCCTAGGGACCAGAAACGGAAGCGTGGTGGTGTTGAGGTTGATAGTCATCTTGGCATGACGCCGCAGCACACTATCACACTGTGGAATTATGAAGCCAATTTACCAATGGTACTCAAGTTTGGTAACGAACTTCGTAGTGAATTTGTGCGGATCATTACTGCTAAGAATTCTTTGGCTGGGCGTGATATTCTCATATGGCGGGAGAAGAATGGGCAACAGGTTACTTATAAAGCTGAGGCCCAGGATCCATCAGTATTTAATGAGGATGTCGATTATAGTATGATTTCATTTGAACAGATCCTTGCATTTGAAAACGTTGATCCAGTAAAGGCATGGGAATTTGTCTCTACTGGTAAAATCTCTGGCGAGGGGGAATCAGCAGCCCTTCCTGTGGGCGAACAGCCCAAGGCTCTTGGTGGCGGATTTCCAACTCTAGATGATATCAATAAATATACTGCTGTTCGCGCATTAATTGTAGATGTCGGTAAGCGTTTTACTGGTAGATCGTTTGGTCATCTTATTGATACAAATGAGTTTGATTATTTTAAATGGTTAGCCAATACATCAAATTTGCAGGAAATTAAGAATGGAGCAGCTTGGATTTCTGATCTGTGTGCTAATGGTAATATCCAGTTGCTCATCAATGCAGTAAACAATCCAGAGCCTAGTGAAAGGCAGGCTGATGAGCCTACTGGAGAGCCAGAACCCGGAATGAAGGTTACTTACTCTAAGCTAACTGGTGGCACAAGTCAAACTTCAACCAGCCGTGTTGATTTGATTAACAAAACATTTGAGATTAAATTTGCCGGTAAGCCGGATAAGGATATGATTGATTTCCTAGCTACTGTGCATGGTCCGTATAAGGACATTACTGAATTGTCAATTACAACGTGGTCAGAAGAAAGGCTAAATGCGTTAGTTGAAGCATTAGCGAAGCTTTAATCCAATGGGTAACGTAGTAGACGTCATGTGCGCTAATTGCCATAGGAAATTGCATTTTGTAATAGGAGGCAAAAAATGGCAAAAAGCGTTGTAGATGTAATTAATTCTCGCTACGGAGCGACGACCATGATGTCCGGTGTAGACCGGACAGAGCGTCTACCCATCTTACTTGATTCAGGGGTGTTGAGTTTGAACTTAGCCCTTGGTACTAATGGATTTCTTGGTGGCAGAATGGGATTAGTGTGGGGTGAGAAGCAATCGGGTAAGACCCTACTATCCACTTGTTTTGCCACAAGAGTTCAGAAGGACAATGGTAAGGTAGCGTTCCTTGACGTTGAGGGAACATTTGATATGAAATTTGCTAAGAATATGGGTATCGATCCAGCCAAACTGTTCATTATTTCATCGAAAGATGAAAGGGTAGATAAGGATGGTGTTCTACTTGATCCCTTGTTTGGGGAGGAATGGATTGATATCCTTATTGAATTGATCAAGAGTAGGGAGTATAATCTTATCATTTTAGATTCAATACCTGCCTTAGTGCCAAAAGTAAAGATGGAAGCAGCAACGGTTGACCAAGGTAGACTTAAGGCTGCATCAGCACAGTTAATGGCTGAAATGTTACCAAAAGTCAACTCATATCTCAATATGAACCCGGCATGTTTCGTTCTCTTCATCTCCCAAGAACGCGCAAACCCAATGGTGACCTATGGATCTAATAAGAAGGCTGCTGGCGGTAATACGGCAGGGTTTTTTATTTCATATGAAATGTATGCGCGTAAAACTGAGAGTATTAGACGTAAAGTGCCACTTACTCCTACTAAGATGGTGGAAGAGGAAGTCGCTATCAAGGTAGCGTATAGAGTAATGAAGAATAAAGTGGCACGTGTGAATGAGCCAGCAGAGTTCATTGTCAACCTAGACACTGGTGTTGATATTGTTGATGATACATTTGGTGTGGCGAAAATGTGCGGCATTATTAAGACTACTGGTAGTTGGTTCTCATTTGGGGATAAGAAGGCAATGGGAGAGAACAAATTTAAAGAGTTGCTTGTAACTGATTTGGGATTATTGGAAGAGGTACGGGCTAAATGTGTACAAGCTCTAATTAATAGAGATACTAATGGGCTCTTAGGAGAGGCTGAAAATACTGTAATATCTGAGTGATCACATATAATGACACACACAAGGAGTCTTGTAATTGGCTACATCTAAGAGCACGTGGGCTGGTATGGAGCGTCATATAGCTAGTTTATTGGGTAGTTGCCGTCAATATGGACAATCTAGTAAGGGGTCTAGATTTAAGGACTCTAGTATGCTCGGTGATATAAAGACAGCTACATTTTTAATCGAGTGTAAGTTACGTGACTACGCTCCCAGATCATTTAGAAAGAAACACCCACGCAAGTTTTACCCTCTGTTTTCAATAAAGAATGAATGGTGGCAAGGGATAAAAAAGGAAGCTGCGATATCAAACAGGATTCCTGTATTAATTATAAAACCCAAATATGGTCAAGATGAAAATATGGTAGTAATAATGCGTATTGAGGAATTACTAGAGGGCAAGTACCCAAAATCTAAACAAAACGTAATACATAAGGTTTTGAAGTCTTCTATTAGAGTGGTAATAGATGACAATGAATTACCATGGGACTTTGAAGCAATGGGTGATGAGCTTATAGCGATACCATTTCCAATATTTTTAGGAGCCGTTAATGATTCCAGAGCCACAGGCTAAACTTAATGTTAGTGTAGTAAATATTGAGAATGTCGATGCCAATGATTTGGTAGAATTTATTTATCCCATGAAGTCCATACCTCAGTCTGATAATATTGAGGTTATAGCACCGCTGTTGCCTCATTTTGCTAATGAGTATAATCTATTTTCACAATTACACGCCAAGATGATGGCGATTAAATCTAAGAATAAATCAACGGAAACGAATGTAAAAATAGATATATTGTATCGAGCTCTTCGATGTGCTGAAATGAATTATAATGCAGTATCGAGGGTACTTACTGTGGTACAATCTAAAAATCCAGCACAGAAATGGAATAATATAGGAGTTGGAGAATAATGGTGCTATATAGACCACTAATTGATGATGATCGCATACCAGATGGGTGTAAACGCTGTCCCTCCTGTGGCGGTACTGGTGCCAAACCACGACCAAGAGAGTCATGGGAAGCACCAATATATGGTGATGATATTATTACTTATACTAAATGTTTTGGATTGCATTTTATAGAAAAGGAGAAACAAATGTCATATAGTAATGACATTCAGGTACTTACTAATATGAAAAAAATAATTGAAGAGTTTAATACTTTGTTGTCCACTAAATTTAATGAGGGGACACCAGTTGACAAAGACGGTCTTAGTGAGGCAATGTCATATGTCGATATTGCACTTGACATGGAGTTATTGAAAATTAATGAACATAATCCGGATTAAGGTTGATAATGTCTATGGTCAAATACTTGATGAAATACCGGAGAATGTATTTAATGAATTAAGAAAAGAATGCTCATATATTTCCAAACAAGCAGCTTATTCTTCTAGACAGTATGGTTATCGCCCACACCCAATTTATCGGTTTAGTAAAACAATGATTTTCCGTGTTGGCCTATTAAATAAAGTACAAACAATCCTTCGATCTTATAACATACTTTCACATATAGAAAATGATGATATTGGGGCTGATATTATTGGCAGCCCATTACCGATAAGTGCCAAATTTAAGTTACGGGATTATCAAATTGCTGCAGTTGATGACATTTTAAAACGTCGTAAGACTGCACACGAAATTGCTACTGGTGGTGGCAAGACAATCATTATGGGGGATGCAATAGCCAAAGTTGGTGTAAAGACGACAGTGTTAACAAATAGTACGGTTTTATTGTATCAGACAGTTAAAGTATTAAAAGAAATGCTCAATACTGAAATTGGCATAGTTGGTGATTCAATCTGTGATCCAAAAGATATTACGGTAGCCATGGTACAATCTTTGGAGGGAATTTATGACAAGGAAGATGCGTCGCCAAATAGGAGTGATAAAATTACGCTTGTTGAAGATACGAGATTCCTTATTGTTGACGAGTGCCACCGGATCGCGGCAAAAACGATTTTTGATCTCTCAAGTGGTTTTAAAAATGCGCGATTCGCGGCGTTTTTTACGGCCACTATGCGAAGACTCGATGGAAAAGACCTAGATCTTGAAGCAGCGTCAGGGCCAATTAATTATTCAGTTGACATGCGCAGACTCATCAATGAAGGATGGCTAGTACGCCCACATGTTTATTATCTTAAAGTCCCACCAAGATATATACCACCAAATAAATCACATTTATTAAATTGTAAAGTATATAATACATTGCGAGAATTTCACATTGATTCATATAAAGAGAGAACTGAGTTGGTAGCAAACGCCGCAGCCCAATTGACATCTAATGGTCATTCTACACTAATTTCCGTAAGAAACATAGAACATGGCAATAATATTAAAGCATTGTTGCCAAATGCTGTTGAAATATATGCAGAAACTTATAATAGGGTGGCCCTATTTGATAAATTTAGGAATGGGGATATTGAGCTTGTTATTTCAACACTATGTAAAGAGGGTATAGACATACCTAAGTGTTCAGCGGTAGTGATAGCACACGATACGCAGGATAGCCAGCAGCTAATTGGCAGAATTATCCGATTACACCCAGATAAGGAAAAAGCAATTGTTGTTCATTTGTTCGATGAACATCCAGTATTTAAGAAACATATAAAACATAATGAAAAAATATTTTTAAAACCACAAAAAATTAGTACAGAATATATAGATGATATATCAAGAATTGCATGATTATCCAGAACGATTCTTATTTAGATATGTACTTACTGATTATGTGGATGACTATCTATTTCAAGGATGGGAAGTAGTTGGCATGATGCAGAACACAATTAGGGCACTCAATAGTGTCACTTCTTTTATTATGGTATTTAAACTAGAATGAAAGGGAGGGCATCATGGAAACCTGCGTTGGGTGTAAAAGACCAATTAGGTGGTGGCATAGAAAAGATATTTATGATCGTCCATGGCACAGAGACTGTTTTATTTCATGGGAAGAAGGGTATCGAACTGCTCAAACCTTTGCCACAAAAGAAAACCAAATTGCCGGATATTTAGGCCCGTGGGAATTATATGCTTGGAGATCATGTAACCAATTGGACCATCTATTAGAATGAGGTGCCAAAATGAAACATATATTTTTATGTTTAATGATTTTGGGGTGTTTGGTTCTTAATGCTTTTGCAGTAACACGTACTGTATCCTGGGACCCAGTAACAACTTACACTGACAATACTTCAATAGAACCAGAGAAATTACCAGTTACTTATATAGTAAAAATGGATAACGTTGTTATATGTACCACAACCAATACTTCATGTACTATTGAACACACCAATGCTGGCCAAGATCATTTATTTACTGCCATGGCAAGGTTAGTCACACTAGAAGAGTCAGCATGGAGTCCAGATTTCCCGTGGCCTTGTCCTCCTGCTGGCACCCCATCAACTACCCCAGATAAGCCGATCATAATTACACCAATACGTAGGCCATAATATTAATTTGTATTAATTGTATGTATTACAAAATATATGAAATATACTTATATAATAATGTTGATTATATTAATTGGCTGTGGCGGGGGTGGGGGTGATGGGAGTGTTATTGATAATACCCCCAGAGACCCAAATGCTATTCACATTCTTGTATTTAATCAACCTCCAGTATATGATGACAATACATTGATGGATAACACACCAGATAGAGAAATAACAGGATATGAAATATTTGCTGGGCAAAATACCACTAGTTTGGTACCAGTTGCTTATATTAATAATCCGTTAGAATGGACCCCAAGTTTAAATCAATGGGTTGGTACTTGGAATATATGGGACAATCATAATGTTGATTATATACGCGATTCTAGACCAAATGGATCATTAGTATTTTCTTTGCGGGCCATTTCGGTAAAAGTAGACGACAAAGGAGTACAATTTAAATCAGCATTTAGTGTGCCATGGGTATACACCGATCCACCATACGCACTAGATAACACCACCCCAAAAGAAGGAGATATTTATGCACAAGATCCTAGTAGCCCTGTTAACATGTTGTTTAATACTGGTAGCGGGAATAAGTAATGCGGAAACTATCCCAGTAATTGCCCCATATTCTATTGATAACGTATCAATAACAGTTCAAATTAAGGCTTGGACTGGTTCATGTAATGGGTCCCAATATGGGGCCACTTCTTCAAGTGTTACTTCTGGGGCTAATATAAATATTACTGGCCCATTACAGGCGACTGGTACTACTGTATATTATGTTAATGCAACGAATGGGACGCAAGTAGGTGCATGTGCTTCTTCGTCATATACCTATACACCAAGTACAATACCTGGCGCTCCAAGTATTGGGACTATTACCAGGTAATAAGGTACGACGTACTTAATTTTTAAATAGTTATCTGGCCCAAACTATTAACCTGGGCCAGATAACTTCTCATTCTCCCTTCGTCTAATTAAGGCACACACATAAGTTACATATTTCTTATATAATTGTCCAATATTCGCAACGTCAAATAATCAATCCCAAAGATACCAAAAGCAGTTATAAAGGGGAATGACTAATGAGCACAGCATATAGAATCGGTGGCCGTGGGCATCGTTTAACAGAAAAAATATTGCGGAGGATAGCTGGTGAGAAAGGTTGGCGCATAAAGAAAAAAGGAAATAAAAATGGTGATTTACTACTTACTACTAGTATGGGATATATACACATATATAAAATAGGGAAAACATCCTATAATGCATTTGAACGATATGGTGGAAATTTTGCTATAGAATTCATCGAAGGGCTTGAGGATTATGGATACACCATTTATAGTGAACACGATGATGAATTTTGGAGATAATAATGTCTAAACAAATGATTGATGTTGAAAGATTGGCCATTATTGACATACAACATTTTTGGTTATTATTATATGAAATGGTTGGTAGTATGGCAAATGATCGACCAAAAGATAATGATGCAACATTTATCTGGGTGACATTTAATTCATGTGTTAAGGCAACGTCTATGTCGGATCTTGTTGATGGTAAAATGTTAAAATTAATCCTTAGTATTAAAAGGCCGTGTGAATATGATAATGATGATGGATTAGAGAAATATGAACTCAAAATATATAATGTATGTGAAAAGATATTAAAAATAATTGGATGGCCAAAAGATGTGGGAGGATACGACGGCACATGATATATCTTGATGTTAGACCACCAAAAATTAATACGCAAGGATATGCTACATTATTAATTGGCAATACGGAAACTAATAAATTTTTAAAACAAAAAACTTTAGAATTAAAAATCCCAATATTGGACCGAAAATGGGACAAAATTGATCTTAAATTTGTTTCAAGGAATGTTAAATCTAAGTATAAAGGAGGTGGTCCGCATGATTTATCTAATTGCTGACACTCATTTTCGGCCACGCTAATATTATTAAATATTGTAATAGACCCTTTGCATCTGTTGAAGAAATGAATGATGAAATTATAGGGCGATGGAATTCAGTTGTCAATCAGGGCGATGTCGTGTACCATCTTGGTGATTTTGCCTTAGGCCGGGCCGAGAATTTAAGGGAATGGCCACGGAAATTGAAGGGTACTATTGTCTTAATTACGGGTAACCATGATCATAAATCGGTAGGATTTTGGGCTAAATTGGGGATAGTGGCACACAAAAGGCCAATTATAGTTGATAATATGATATTTAGCCATCAGCCAGTGATCGATCCAGAATTGCCAAATATACACGGGCACACCCATAATAATAATACCAATATTGCTGGTATACATATATGTGTATCAGTTGAGCAAATTAATTATACACCAATTGCGATAGAAAGGGTGGAGGAGATGATATGCGAAATGAAGAAAATATTAAGTTAAAATTAAATTATAAATTACATTATGCTTTATATCTCTTAAGTGCGATGAATGTGTCACAAATACTTATCACAAAACTTATTAATTTGGTTGATTGTCATTCGAATGTTATTATTGGGGAATAATATGAAAAAGAAAGTGGGTAAACGTATTGATTATTATTTAGGCAACAAGCTTTTTCATTGTCAATGGATTTTGAATGGCATATTTCCGCATAATACAGTTTTAATACTAAAATTTGATAAATTAATCAACAATATGTTTTTAGTACGGCCTGATATAATATAATATGGCCGATAAAGAGGAAAAAATGATGAGTGTTTATATGAGGCCCGAACATGAAAAATTAGCAGAAATAAACACATTATTATTAAGGGCATGTCAATGGCAACACAATAATTCAAAAGGAATTAGTCGCAAAATTTTTAAAAAGATATGGAAATTACATCATTATTTATGTAAGAATTTGTGTAAATATGATCAATAAAGAACTCTGGTTAGAACAGATAGAAAATATGATCAATAAAGAACTCTGGTTAGAACAGATAGAAAATAAGTTATTAGATGCACAGGCTGTTATGCCATATGACGATATTAGACGAACAATATATCTTGCAAAGTCTAAAGAACCTTTTTATAAAATAACAAGAAGAATAGTGGTATTATATATATATATTAATAAATTACGCGTATTGGGTATATATGAGAAATAAATGGATGTACTTATCTAGGGTGAGAGGCAAATTATCAATCGCTGCTCTTTTGGTTTCCAAATGGGATAATAAGGGAGAATTTTCTGAATTATATGTTAATATTATGGCTATCTATAATGCTACTTGCAAACTTGGGGTATTAATTTTAGATTTGGGTTGGGAGCAAAAATATGGAAAATAAATTACTTTATTTGGCCAGGGTAAAGATGCGATTAATAGGAGCCGCATATCAACTATATACCACAAATGATGATATATTTTGTGACATAGCTCATCAGATTGATGATTTATATAGAGATATTAATAAATTACAACGCAAAAGCTTTCCATATTTACAACATAAGCCTTATGATGTCACCAAGTATTAGTGAAATGGAATTTCGAATACATAGGATGATACAGATTATGAGTGAGTTGCGCAATGCCAATAAATATTTGTACATCATTGATGACGCGATAAATATTCGTATGAGAATTACTGATTTAATAGAAAGGATTGATTTTGTCATATGGTTATGACAATGATTTATGGATTTCAATCTAAAAAGGAAAGATTGCGTCAAGCTACTAACTTAGTATTAGATACTGATGTAGCACTAAATCCTTTAAGAGCTAGTAAAATAGATATAAGCCCGGAATTTAGATATAGGATAGTAGCTCTTAGAGGATATATGATCAGAGTGCTGCGCGGAGAACATTAGTATTACCTGCCCCCACACCTATCAAGGTGTGGGGGCAATTTAATCTGTTTTGGAGGCATATGTGCGAGTAATGTCAAAGTTTGGCAGGGAATTGTTAGAACGTTTACAAGATATCCGCCCAGATATCCAATATGATATTTGTGATATAGAATATTATGGTAATAATTATGTACTTAGAGTAATTGCTGCATGGTGGAATCGTAAAAAATCAGACAATTGTAATAGTTATGGTGGTACACAGGATTGGTATTTGCCGATCATGGGGTCAGCAGATTATAATAATTTATTGAAATATATGTGTGATAAGAAAGCTGTAGTTAAAGAGTTTCCGCTGGATTGGGGTGATGAGCATAAACAAGTATATCACTATTTATGTAATACTGTATTAGAGCACGATTTTAATCAAACAGAATTTAAAATGATTTTAGACATTGGATCAGAATTTAATATTCAAGATGTACAACAAATAATAGAAAATATTAAAAATAGAGATGGTGGCACAGAATTACCATATATTATGTCGGCACTAAAACGACAGAAACAATTAAAGGAAGTTCAATTTCAAAGAAGGCTTGAGGCCATGGAACGCTCTCAACAATGGATTAAAAATATCCCAACTAGAAAGGCAACTGTGTTAGAAGTCGCACTTATGGACGCAGAATTTAGGGAAGTTAGGGAGAGACAAGCCACAGAAAAGGCTATGCGAGAGGTGAGAGAGATTAATAAACGTAAATGGGGGCTAAAATAATAATAAAGAGGTGAGTATGAAAGAAGGAGATGTATTTATCCCATATAAAGTATTTATAGGTGTGTTTATACCAAATTGTGTATTAGAGGCCGAAGATTTACCACCTTCGGCCAAATTATTATATGGTGTATTATCAAGTTATAGCGGCAAAAATGGTAGATGTTACCCATCACAGGCTGTAATAGCTGAAAAAGTTAAGTTGAAAGAGGACACAGTTTATCGTTTATTGCATATATTAAGTATGGGTGGATATATTAAAATTATCCCACCTAGTGGCATTAATAGATTAAAACATTATAATAATGAATATAAGTTTTTATGGAAAGAAACATTTGATGAAGACGTTAAGCAAGAACAACCTTCCGGAAAAGGATCCGGTTCCGGAACCGGAAAGCGATCCGGGCCTGACACCGGAAAGCGATCCGGGCCAATAACCGGAAAACAATCCGGATCCGATTTTAGTAGATCCATAGCAGTAGATCCAAAAGTAGTAGATTCGTTTTTAGTACTTCCTCCTAACCCCCCTCCAAACCAAGAGGAGGTATTAAAAATCAAAGACAAATCTCACAAACGTGTATTACCTACTGGTAAAGATTACGACCCTAAGTCTGGTTTATTAGAACCTGGGTTTTATTGGACGAATACTTGGATTCCAGTGGAGGAACATCTTTCATGGGAATGGAAGTGTGATATGTGTCAACTAGGTAAAATGTTCGAGGTTGATGTACCTTATTATGGGACGAGTAGTTAAATTGATTTTTGTAGCGATAAGTATTTATCTTATTAAGTGAGGTATCTGGATGGGATTACGTTTAACTAATCTGACTGGTGCTATAGGTTTAGTTCTAAATAAGGTAAGTTTGATTGAGTTGGTCAAACAGCACACTGGAGAAGATGGTAAGGTACAGGGTGTTAATTCTGCCTTCTGTTGCCCATTTCATTCGGAGAGTGTGCCATCGTTCAAAGTAAATACTACGGGTGAAATAAGTGAACATTATTTTTACTGTTTCGGATGTAAACGTGGCGGCAATGCGATTGACTTCGTACAGTTTGCTGAGGGTGTTGAAGTAATTGAGGCCACTCAGTTACTTGCTGAACGATATAATATAGATCTAACCCCCTTCCTCGATTCCTCGCAAGACTCCCGTCACATCTTCCACTCTAAAATTTATGATGCTGTGGTTGAAGTATGCCACGAAGCGCTTCTCGGGGATTTGGGTGATTCATCTGTTTTTATGGTAAATGAACGTAAGATTGATATTGAAACCCTAAAAACATTTAAGATAGGGTATACGGTATCCACCCAGTGGTTACATGAAGCCATTACTAGGAAACTTGGTACTACCATACCATACACTGATTTGAAGGACATTGATTTATGTAATCCAATGATGTGGGATAATGCCATAGTATTCCCAGTGTTTAATAGTAGTGGACACGCCACACAATTTTATACAAGACCATTTTCTGGTAGTGTTAAATATGTCGGGTCATCATCAAGTTCTCAGATGTATGATGAGACTTCGATTTATGGGCTTAATTTAGCTAGAAAGGAATTGAGAAATAATAATTATAAATTGAACGTGGTAGAAGGACAAATTGATTTATTACAGATGTATTCACACGGGCTTAAAAATACAATAGCTACTTGTGGTCTGTCTAAATTTCTATCACCAGTTTTAATTGGGGCGTTGTCTAAATATAAAGTTAATGAAGTAGTATTAATACCAGATGGTGATGAGCCAGGTAAGAGAGAGTTGATAAAAATCGCTGATGAGTTTACTATATATGGTAATATATTTGTATCATTTGTTGTATTGCAGGGCGGAGATCCAGATGAGATATTGAAAGAATTTGGGGCCGATGGGATTGGTAAATATATTAATGCCAGTGTACATCCCATCCATTTCTATATTGATAATGCTTATAGTGTGGTACCTGGATTAACGGAAGAGATAAAATTCTTGGATGTAGTGTGTAAATATATTAATAAATTTAGTACGGTTTATCGTGAGATGGCATCTAAATATATAGAGATCAAGTATAATATTTGTAATGCGCTTGATTATTTCATCACATATTCGTCAAATCCAAGGGACATACATAATAAGGAAGCCGAGAGTACTATTATTAAATTAATGGTCGAAGATAAGGAATTTGCCTATACTGTCAGGCACGAGATCGCTGAGCACGAATTTTATGTACGTAATAATTCAGATCTATATAAGACTGTGTGTTCATGTTTGATGAAATATAGCACCATATCTGAAGAAATTTTACTAAGTACCATTAAAAAACCATTGCAACAATATTGGGCAACGTTACAGAAACATAATTTAGATGTTGAGTTTTGTATTCAACAGATTAAAGAATTGCATATGCGACGTAGTGCTAGCAAGGTGGCGGCGAAATTATTGGCAGAGTCTATGGATATAGACAAACCAGTAGATGTTATCATGCAGGAACATCGTGCTTCAATAGTTGAGATTAATGATCGTAGAAATACTATGGTTACATCATCAACACAAGATCTAGCTGATAGGTTCTCAGACCTTTACATAGAGCGGTCTAAATCCGGCAAGGCGATTCTTGGTACACCATTATCTGAGAGATGGGCGACACTTAATACAGCTTGGTCTGGGTTGGAATTAGGATATGTGCATATGGTAGCCGCGCATACTGGTGTTGGTAAAACATCTGTCGCCGTAAATTGGTTTAATGATGTCATCACCATATCACAGGAACCATCATTGTTCATTTCTGCTGAAATGTCTAGGGATGACATTTGGACAAGAATGATATCTATTGATTGTGATCTTTCAAATACGATGATTAGGCTTGGGAAGTATCCTCAAGGGTCAGTAGAATGGCAAAAGATGATGGATTCATATAATCGGCTTCGTTCTTCTCCTGGATATGTTATAGTGCCAAATAATTTTACTATTTCAGAGATCATGGGCATCATTGAATATCATAGATTAAAATTTGGATGTAAACATGTGTTTATTGATTATGTTCAATTAATTAAATCAGATAATAAAGTAGGGAAGAAATGGGAAGTATTAGATGTTGCTAGTTCACTATTACAAAATAGAGCAATGAATCCTCGTGATCCGTTGTGTATTGTTACCGTTGCACAACAGAATAAAGATAAATCAGAAGCGTTTGGATCAGTTGAGGGGGTTGGTGGTGCGTACAAATTATCACAAGACGCGGCCAAGGTCGTTATTTTTACTAAAAAATCATTAGATGATATTGGTAGATTTGGTGGAAAACGTGGCAATATTACAATGAATATAGCCAAGGTTAGAATGGGACCTTCTGATATAATGATTGATGTGTTTTATGATAAAGACCCTAATGTTGGGTCGCTTAGGGCTGGAGAGGCAGCAAATTTTGGTAAGGAGATTAATATAGACACAAATATTATACCAACATATGTGTAACGATACAAAGGGTATAGTATAAATTTTTAGGGGTATATAATGAGACGAATTCTCTGGGTAATCGGTCCGGCTGGTTCGGGTAAGACTACCATTTCTAAACAAGTATCAGCCATAGTTGGGGCAGAATTTATTTCATCTGGCGATATAGTTAGAAGTCTTGCTGATTCACATAAGGATCTGGCTAATGGTGATCTTTATTATAATGATGATGCTATCATGGGAGGGATCAGTGATCGCATTAATAGAACGAATAGGGAAATTATATTGGTTGATGGAGTTCCTAGGACAGAGGGACAGGTTACCTGGATTAGCAAGAACCTCAAGGCATATTTATGGAGCGTGGTCTATATTGATGCGCCAGCGATTAAACGGATTGGGCGCTTAATTAAAAGGAATCGTGATGATTATGATACTGCTGAAGTAATAATGAAGAGGATTACTAAGGATGAAACAAATATGCAACAAATTAGAGACATATGTTTCAATATGCTTAGACACGATAAAATTAAGTTTTTAGAGTCACTAATTAATGGGAATACTTCGGCAGAGGTTGATAGGGTGATGACACTACTTAGGATGATGGAGGAGTAAATGTCAGTCTCTGTATATTGTGCGGGGAATGTTGATAATAATACCGATAAATTGGCTTATTATGATGTAATTAACAATTTAGTTAACAAGGACCAAAATGTTACATTATTTATGCCAGGCAGGGCATTTATACCAATGGGTGATGTGGACCCAGATTATATAGTTGATGTTAATCGTTTGGCCTTAGAAAGGGCCAACATTGTTGTAGTTTATATCAATGGAATACCAACTGTTGGTACGTGGTTAGAGGTTTCGTGGTGTATAGATAATAAAAACAAATTACATCAATCGGTCATTTTGTGCGCGGACGCAGATGTAAAGATATCAGTATATATGAAATGGGTCGCCAAACAATTTAATACTAGATGGATTACTAATTATAGAGAATTAGGGAATATTTTAAATAATAAGATTGTGCAGATAAATGCTGAAAATTTTATAGAGCTCACAGAGGAGTTTACGCTTGGTGAGTCATTGAATATTTGTGAAGGAGGAGAGTTTAATGAGCAATAGGCTACAGGTAAAAGTATTAGATAATGCGGCATTTATACCCCCGGTATTAAAGCCAGCCCGAGAAGGTGATATAGGTTTAGACTTGGTTGTATGTATTGAAGAAGAGAAAATTATTGTCCCGAGTGGTGGTATGATAAATATCCCAACTGGAATTAGTATAAAATTGCCCTGGGGAACGTGGGCATCAATCAGACCTCGTAGTTCAACATTTGCTAAAAAGAAGTTACTTATTATGGATGGGACAATAGATGAGGGCTTTACTGGCGCTTTGCTTGTGTTTGCATTGAATCCCAATAAATATGATGTAGTGGTTAATAGGGGAGACCGACTGGCGCAGTTAGTGCTACATCAATCGGTTGTATATCGTATAGAATATGTTGATGAATTGCCCAAGACTGAACGAGGTGAGAATGGTTTCGGAAGTACAGCGGGATTTTCAGAATAACAAGATGGGAGACTATAGATGCACTTAAGCCAAAATGCTCTTACGGTACTGCGTAGAAGGTACCTTCGTAAAAAGGGGTCTACATATGAAACGCCAGAGGAATTGTTTTCACGGGTAGCTAAGGATATAGCCAGTTGTGAAGAGCTTCCCAAGAAGAAGAAAGAAGAATTGGTTGAATCATATACTAACATGATGGCCAATCTAGAATTTTTACCAAATACCCCAACATTAGTAAACGCTGGTACTGGGAATGGATGTTCCTATCCAGCGTGCTTTGTGTTGGATGTCCAGGATTCATTAGATGATATTTTTAGTACTTATCGCAAGGCTGCCTTAATTCAAAAGGCTGGTGGTGGTGTCGGGATGGACTGGTCTAATATTAGACCACGAGATACTATTATTAAGTCAACCGGATATAAGACTCGTGGTGTTGTTCAGTTTATTAAAATTTATGCTGATGCAATGTCAGTAGTTGATCAAGGTGGTATTAGACCATCAGCCAATATGGGTATTTTATCTGTCCATCATCCAGACATTCTTGAATTTATTAATATGAAGCATTCTGGTGCTGCGCAGAATATGAATATTTCAGTTGCTGTTACCGATGAATTTATGAAGGCAAGAGACGAGGGTAAGAAATATAATTTATATTTTCCTGTCTATGGTAATAAAGAGAAAGTCGGAGAATTAGATGCCAAAGAAGTATGGGATAAGATTGTGTCGATGGCGTGGCGTATTGGTGACCCAGGTGTATTGTGGATTGATAGAGTTAATCGTGACAATCCAACGCCATCGCTTGGGATTTTGCGAGCATCAAACCCATGTGTCGTTGGAGATACACTAATTGCCGTTGCTGATGGACGTAATGCGGTTAGTATTAGACAATTAGTTGAAGAGGGTAATGATGTGCCAGTGTATTCACGTAATTTGGAGAATGGACAGGTAGAGATCAAATGGGGCAAAAATCCTAGGCTTACGGGAGAAAAGAAGGAAGTTTGGAAGCTCACACTCGATGACGATTCGACGGTTATTGCGACACCAGATCACAAATTTATTAGGCGTAATGGTGAGAAGGTAGAACTTAAGGAGTTAAAAGAAGGCGATAGTTTAATGCCATTTAATAGTAATAGTGTTGCCAATATACATAGGCATAGAGATAAATATAAATATAATAAAAACTTAGATGAGGCGGTTCAATATTATAATCATAAAGTAAAATCAGTGGGATTCTATGGATATGATGATGTATATAATATAACTGTGGATGACAATCATAATTATGGGATAATAACGAGCAAAAAAGATGGTAAATTTGTTGTTTCTAGTGGTGTGTTTGGGCGAAATTGTGGTGAGACAATATTATATCCCTCTGAATCATGTGTATTGGGGTCTATTAATCTTGTTGCTATGCTAAAGAAAAAGGTTGATTCAGAAGGTGTAGTTATCTATGAGTGGGATTATGAAAAATTAAATAAGTTAATACCATTGGCTGTTAGGTTTTTGGATGCTGTGCTTGATGTTAGCCCACAACCTCTTCAAGAGATTAAAGATGCCATCATGAAGACCAGAAAGATTGGTCTTGGTGTCATGGGTTTTGCTGATGCACTTATTAAGATGCGGATTCAATATAATTCAATGCAAGGGCTAGAGCAAGCAGAACATATCATGGGGTATATTAATACTCGTGCGATTGAAGCCAGTATTGAATTAGGCAAAGAGAAAGGCATATTCCCAGCTTGGGAGTTAGATAAGATTGGTGAGGCCCGCAGAAATGCAATTGTTACTACCATTGCCCCAACTGGGTCAATAGCTCTTATTGCTGGTGTATCATCAGGCATTGAACCTTTATACGCCGTTGCATATAATCGTATGGCGTTTGGCGATAAAAAATTGAGTGAATTGCATGGCGATTTTGATGAGGAAATACGTAGACGCAATTTAAATATCCCAGATCTATTTGATGTCATATTTAATGAACACAATGGATCAGTACAGAAGATGAATATACCAGAAGATATTAAGTATATATTTGTTACTGCACATGATATTGCTCCCGAGTGGCACGTACGTATGCAAGCAGCATTTCAGAAATATGTTGGTAATTCAATTAGTAAGACTATTAATATGAAGAAGGACGCAACAATAGAAGATATTGATGCGGCATATCGTTTATCATATAAACTTGGTTGTAAAGGTGTAACTATTTATCGTGATGGATCAAAGGGTGTGCAGGTTTTGACTTCCGGACAACAGGCCAAACCAATTGAGCAGAATGGTGGGTTTGGGCCAAGAGTTAGAATCGAGGCCCCAACTGGTCGTACATATGAGATACCTTTTGGGTTCGGTGACGCACTAATCACTGTCAATGAAGATGATATTGGGTTGTGTGAGGTTATTATTAAGGCCGGGCGGTCCGGGTCACCGATCGCAGCAGAAGCCGAAGCACTTGGTAGGTTGGTATCGTTACTTATGCGGTGTGGTGTGTCTACAAAATATATCACGAAACAACTTCGTGGTATCTCCGCTGGGGAGACGGCTTTCTATAAGGGTGGGCGTACCATTACATCATTATCTGATGCCATATGTGTGGCGATAGAAACTCATGTAGGAGCAAAAGAGAATAAAAATAAATTGGTTCAAAATAAGGATAAACATGATTCAGCGATTACATATAAACAAGCTTGTCCTGAGTGTGGAAATCCCGTAGTGCATATGTCAAAGTGTATAGAGTGCTCGGCTTGCGGATGGAGTCGCTGCAAATAAAATGATTAAAGACGATCCAAAATATAAGACTCCGTACAATATACGCTTATCCAATAAGCGTAGTCGTAATAAGAATAAGGTGAATATTAAATTAGACCCCATTATTAAAAAAGGAGAATAAATGAGCGCTAAAAATCTTTGGGATGTTAGTAGTATTGATGACATTGACTCACCAGAAGTTTATATGGAAAATGCTAAGATGGGGATAGTCCGCATACAGATAGAAGTTTTAAAAATGAAAGAATTACAACGTACGAATGAAAAGTTAGATAGGTTAATAACATTGTTAAGTATTAAACCAACGGCAAAAACTAAGGCAGGAGCCCACGAGGAGGGTAAAAATAATGACTGAATCAAAAGAGAGGGTTCATATGGTAGAGATGGAAGCAAAGATTGACAAGAAGTTCAAGGAATTCGAAGTAAGTATTTTTCAGACACTAGGATTGATTGACCCCTATTTTCAACGTATTGTGGGTGAGATGATTAATAGACACAAGGAAGCCGTTATTCAAATTGTTAATTTAGAGATTGATGTTATTGAGGGAACTCCTAATGTGGAAACTAAATAATATGTCATGGAACTACCGCGTAGTTCGTAAGCGCACTTATCATGGCAAATGTTTGAATGAGAATGTGCAATTTGCTATTTATGAAACTTATTATAATAAAGATGGTGTACCTACTGCCATTACAACGGATTATATGTCACCATATGGTGAAACATTAGAAGAATTAAAGAATGATTTGTCGTATATGGTTGCAGCATTAAATAAGCCAGTATTAAATTGGGAAGCTTTTAAGAATAAAGAGATCCCAGAAGACAAACCAATCAAACCACAGTATTTAGATGAATCCACTAATACGATAAAATAAGTAAATAATCGTATGGGGAGAATATGTCGCCATCCAAAATACAGCAAAAGTGTGTTCAATGTGGTATAGTATTTGAGAAATCTAAATTTAATCCATATTTAGATAAATGTGAAGAGCATAGGGGCAAGAAGACAGATAAGAAAATATCTAGGAAACAAGATGTTAAAGTGGTGTCTATTAAGCAATCTAAGAAGGAAGAAGTCCCCTCTATAATATTACCATCCCCACCTACTGTTCAATTTAAGAAAGCCGTATTAGTTATAGAGAAAGAAAAAATATTTATACATCTTTTGGGTCGTGGATGGAAATTATCTAATAATAATAAATTATATAAAAACACGGACAAGGTTAAAATTATTGCTACACTTGGTTCCGATAGTTCGCCATCACAAAAATTTACTGTTAGTTTTTGGACTGGCGATTCATTTAATGGGTTTGATGGAAGTTTATCAGTAGTAGATAAGGCCCAGTTAAAGAAATTACCAACAGATATTACTGATGATATAGAGCCCATACTTAATTATATATGGCCTGAGGAGAAGAAGGATGAGGAAGCGAGTAAATAAAAGAAAATTGTTATATACGCTTTCCGATCGGCAAGGCTGTGGAAACTATCGGTGTATGTTACCAGCCTGGTATTTACAATTAAATACTGATATATATCATATAGTTTGTGCTACTGAATTACAGATAGCTGATATGTATTGTTATGATATGATTATATTCCAAAGGCATTTTGAGGACAAAGTTAAACCGTTATGGAATGCCGCAAAGGAATCTGGTGCAATAGTGGGATATGAAACTGATGATGATTTCTTTAATGTACGGCCCATAAATCCTGCCTATAAGTTTATAGATAATAATGCTAAGCAAAATGTTAGAAATTTTATGAAATCAGCGGATGCAGTTATAGTTTCTACCGAATTTTTAAAGAATCAAATGAAATGTTATAATAGGAATATTTATTGTATCCCTAATATGATTGAATTAGACAAAAATTTTATTGCTCAGCGCCCATATAATGTTGATAAAGAAATACGCATAGTATATGCTGGAGGGCCTTCACATATTGATGATTTTAAGGGTGTAGAGGGAGCGATTATTAAGTTACTCGATACCTTTGGTGATAAGATTAAATTGTTTTTTATGGGATGGATACCAGCAGGGCTAAAGGATGATACTCGTATTAAGTATATACCTTGGTTACCAGTTAAAGACTATCTACAAACATTGGTATCTATTCAGCCACATATTGGTATAGTACCACTTGAACACAATATTTTTAATAAGAGTAAGAGTAATATTAAATGGTTAGAGTATACGGCGGTTGGTGCGGTTACAGTGGCATCTAATATTGTTCCATATCAAGAAGTTATTACTAATGGTGTAAATGGTATATTAGTAGAAGAGCAACGGCCTCGTGATTGGTATAATGCCATATCAGGACTAATTCATGCTCCAGGTAATATTAGATCAATGGTTATGGAGGCCATGAATACGATAGAAAAGAAACAATTGAATATTATAACCAGTACTTTATTACCAGAAACTATGGATGTAATATTTAATAATGTGTACGCAAGAAGAAACAGTAAGAAAGGATAACATGCAAGATTTCATACATTGCCACCAGCACTCATTTTATTCATTGATGGACGGCACCACATCACCTAAGAAAATAGTAGAGCATACCAAGAAGCTTGGGTTTCAGGGGGCTTGTTTAACTGACCATGGCACAATGTTTGGTGCCATTCCATTTTACGAGGCTTGCAAAGAGTTTGATTTGAAGTGCGGCATAGGCATTGAGGGGTATGTATCAAAAGAGAGGAAATTTGAAGGTAGAGAGAAACTTGGGCATATAGTTTTAATCGCTAAGAATCGTATTGGATATCAAAATTTAATAAAGATAGTGTCTGATGCTTTTGAATATTTTTATTATAAGCCAAGAATGTCATTAGATGTTATTGCCAGATTTAGTGAGGGCATTATCTGTTCAACTGCATGTTTACACGGGTTAATTGCTAGAGACATTTATAATGATAAAGCTGATGAGGCTGTGGCCACAGTATCTCGTTTAAAATCAATTTTTAAAGATGACCTTTATGTGGAAGTCATGGAAACCGGCGTACCAATGCAAGCTGGTTGGGTAGATGTTATGTTAGAAATGGCAGAAAAGTTTCATATTAAGCCGATTATTACTAATGATGTTCATTATTTAAATAAAAGTGATGCTGAAGTTCAGGATGCACTGTTATCACTTCAGTTTGGTACACATATTTTAGATAGAAAACGTGGGGTAGTATATGGTGAATTTCCAGACGACATAAGTAAGCCAGCTATTCTGAATGCTGAATATTATATGAAGACTCGTGGTGAATTAGAGAAGTTTGCGTCAAATATTCCTAAGGTAGCATTTGATAATACCATGGAGATCTATGAAAAGTTAGAAGATTATAATATAGAGTTCAAAATGGGTAAGTATATGCCAGAATTACCCAAGTCGTTCTTACCTGCAAACATAGAGACCAATGATGAATATTTAAAGACTCTTGCTTATGAGGGCCTTAAAACTAGAGGGGTTGCCACCAAGGAGTACAAAGATAGATTAGAATATGAATTGGGGATTATTTCGAAACTCAATTTTTCTTCTTACTTTCTAATCCTTGGTATTGTTATTAAGGAAGTGCGTAAAAGAGGGATCTTGATTGGACCGGGCCGGGGAAGTAGTGCTGGTAGTCTTGTATTGTTTGCTCTCGGGATTTCTGGTATAGATCCGATTAAATATAAACTCATGTTTGAAAGGTTTTTAAATCCCAGTCGTATTGATCTTCCAGATGTTGATATTGATTTTGAACAACGGCGGCGGCCAGAAGTAATTGAGATAGTTCAATCAATCTTTGGTGCTGACAAGGTATCTAAGATTGCAACATTTAATAATATGACTACTAAGTTAGCTATTCGTGAGGCCATCCGAGCAATAGAACCAGATCGTAGGCGAGTAGATGATTTAATTAAAGATCTCGGGGCATTGGATGAATTGGAACCCAAGGAGTTATTTGAAGAGACCGCCAAAAGAGAAGAAGAGAGTATCATATCTGCTATGGAGAAGATGAAAGCCTTTAAATCCCCACGTGTTGATAAAAGCTGGTATGATTTTGCTATGGGATTATCTGGTAATCCTAAATCGGTGTCTATCCATGCATCGGGAGTTATTATTTCAAAAGATCGGTTTAGTGATATAATACCAACATTTAAGGTAAATAGTGAGTCAGAAACAGCGCTTATGTGTGATATGTATGTCGCATCAAAGGTAGGGCTGGTTAAATTTGATTTGCTTGGCTTAACAACATTAGATATTATTAAGATCACATGTGAGTTGATCAAAGAAAATCACGGGGTTAATATTGACCCATATACACTTCCGCTTGATGACATGAAAACGTTTAAATTATTACAAGATGGCAATACGTGTCGTGTTTTCCAGGCTGAAAGTGATGGGTTTACAAATATGATGAAAGGATTGATTCCTACAGAATTTGAGCATATCATAGCCATGAATGCTTTATATAGGCCAGGGGCCTTGGCATATGATGAAGTAATCAAAATGTCTATGGCTGAGAAATATATAAGAACTAAAAATGGGTTGATGCCACCGACAAAAATTGACCCATGTATTGATGATGTTCTTGCGCCTACACATTATATGATGTTATTTCAAGAACAGATCATGGAAATAGCACGTAGGGTGGCTGGATATTCAATGGCCGAAGCCGATCATTTGCGCAAGGTTGTTGGTAAAAAATTAGTCAAAGAAATTGACGAAGAGGGTGAGAAATTTATAACTAGTGCTATTAGATTTGGCAAAACAAAAGAATTCGCTGAATATATATTTGGGCTTATTAAGCCATCAGCAAGGTATATGTGGCCGAAGGCTCATGCTGCGGCGTATGGTGTTATTACTTATATAACCGCATATTTGAAGGCAAATTATCCTACAGAATTTATGTGCGCCAATCTTATAATGACTGATTCAGACCAGCATTCAATTATAATAGCGGACTGTAAGAAATTGGGGATTAAGATCTCTAGGCCAAATATTAATAAGTCAAAACTAGTATTTTCTGCTTTCAAAGATACTATTTATATTGGCTTGTCTTCTGTGAAGGGAATCGGTGAATCATCGGCTAAAGTGGTTATTAAAGAACGTGAGATGAATGGAGAATATAAATGTTTTGCTGATTTTATTAATCGTAACAAAAGCGTCCCATCTAACCAGATTTCACAATTAGCATTGGCTGGAGCGTTTTTGTTTGATCCCACATTAAATAGGAAGGATATCGTTAAAAACATACAAGAGATTAAGAAATATGTACGTACTAAGAGTATAGCTATTAAAACTGCGACAATTAAATATAATGAATCTGGGGCATTTGACAAGCCAGCCTATAAAAAAGCAATGGAGAATGGGCAGATTAGTTTAGATCTACCAAATAATATGATTACTATGCCATGGTTTGTTAAGCAAGAAGAGTATGAGTCGGCTGAGATATTGGAAAATGAATCAGGTACTATAGGACTTCTTGATGTTGATCCAGTATTGGATTTGTATCAGGCATTAGCAGATTCAGTTGGTGCCATCTCCCTTACTAAGGCACTAGCATTACCAACACAATCAGTCGTATATATATATGGGATTAATAATGGGATTGAGGTTATATATCCAAAGAAAGATCAAACATGGAATAAATTTGGGTCAGTTTCTTTAATAGATCGAGAGGGATGTCATGATAGGAATATTAATGTTAATACGGAAGACTTAGATGACAAGATTATTAGTGGAGTGAATTATGGGTGTATTAAGACATCATTAGCCAAAAAATTTGCGCCAGTTATTTTGAAGGCAATAGTAAAATACAGTAGTAAGCGTGGCAAGGGGCTTACATTAATTGGTAAACCAATATTGCCACAATATGGTATTAAGATCAAGAATCTTGGGTTTATGAAGCAACCATCAAAAATGGAGGGGATGTTAATTAAGCAGGTTGTTGGTGATATTGTGAATCTCGATATATTGAATAATACTATAGCCAAAGCGTTAACAGATATTGTTGGGCAGACTATATATGCGGTAATTAGGGAGTAGACATGACAATGGTATCAGTCACCACAAATATTGAAGTTAATGTTGATGTACGAGATGTTATGAAAAGATATATAAATGAGAAATGTAATAAACCAACTGGGTATCATTTACATGACCAAATTCAATTTGCACTTAAAGATTTAGCTGATATATTAATTTCTTTAGGTAAAAAAGAAGGCATTAAAATTCGTGTGTCGTTTAACGACAAATGAAAGTACTACGATAAAATAAGAATGATTCAATATCAACGTAAATTAAAGTTAACCAAGGTTCAAGAGGCCCAGTTAAATACTTGGCTGTTTCATCTTACTTCTGTCTGGAATTGGGCTATTCGTAAAATTGAGTTAGATGCCAGGGATAAGGTTTATTATTCACGAAAAACATTTCAGAATTTACTCACTGGCCATAGTGGCAAACTTGGCATCCCCAGCCATACTATACAGGGCATGTTAGATCAAACTTGGTTATCTTGGCAACGTTGTTTTAAGAAAATTTCTAGGAAGCCAAGATTTAAGGGCCGTCGAAATAAGTTAAATTCTATCCCATTTCCAGACCCCATTAAACCACCCCTAAATAATAGGGTTAGAATGCCATTGCTAGGTTTAGTAAAATTCCATAAACAGGATATCCCTGAAGGCAAGATAAATTCAGGCCGCATTATTAAACGGGCTTCTGGCTGGTACTTGTGTTTAAATATAAATGCCCAACCTAATGTTATCCCTCATGTTTCTGATGATCAGGTTGGTATAGACCCTGGATATGTTACCTTACTTACACTTTCAACTGGTGAAAAGATTGAACACCCCAAGGAATTACAGAATAATTTAATCCGTTTGGGCCAAGCCCAGCGTGGTATAAATCGTAAACAAGTTGCTAGACTTCATGAAAGGATTAAGAATCAGCGCAAGGACAGAAATCATAAGATATCTCGTGAATTAGTGTCCAAGAATCAAGTCATTGCGATTAGTAAGGATAATTTGGGTGGTTTGGCTCGTTCAGGGTTTGGCAAGTCCGTGGGAGCAGCTGCCCACGGACAACTTCGATCAATGCTTTCTTACAAATGCCGTGCAGGCGGTAGAGAGTATATCGAAGTGCCATCTAAGTTTTCCACCATGACCTGTTCTACCTGTGGGGCGCGTTCTGGTCCAACAGGGAAATCAGGCTTGAAGGTAAGGTACTGGGAGTGTAACGTTTGTGGGACGGTTCATGATCGCGATGTTAATGCTGCGATCAACACTCTTATTGCCGGGCTGGGGATCAGCCACGAGAGCTATCGTGAGGTAGCGTCAGAAATTAGGGAGGTAGCCTGATGTCCAAAGTTTTAATAGTCGGAGATATTCATTTAGATTCACAATGGGTTAGTGACACCGATGAGTGTTTAGATAAAATTATTAAATTTGTTAATGAGCACGGATGTGAGAATGTTGTGTTGCTTGGTGATATCTATCATCGTAGAGATATACAGAAAGGCGGAGCAGAAGAATTAAGATTTCATAAATTCCTGGAGTCATTCCCTTATTGGACTAGAGTTCATATATTAACTGGTAATCATGATTTGTCAGATGATAGAAATTTATTAAGTGAAATAAAAACACTTGATTTGCATAGTAATGTATTTTTATATGATACAATGCAATCAACATTTCGTATTAAAGATGATATTGTTGCCGTTATGTTGCCGTGGGAAGTACATCGTAGGACTAATACGGTTGAATGGTTTGAGTTTAAATGTAATGATTTAAGAATGATGGGTATAAAATTCGTGTTGTTTGCTCATCTACCATTTGTTGAAGCAAAGTTTAATAATAGTAGAATGATAAGCAATCAATCTAAGAATTTTCCCTCCATTAAATCATTAGAAGCAATTCCAACTTTTGAGTTTGCATTTCTTGGTGATATTCATTCGCCCCAAGATATTGGTACCCGCGCATTATATGTCGGGGGCATTAGGAATTCAAATTTTGGAGAGAGTGGTGATAAGCGTGTTGTGTTATTTGATACAGACACAATGTCTGCCACCAATTTGTGGCTTGGGTGTCGTGATACACATATAGCAGAAATTAAGATGGCGCAACTTGAACATTATTTATTAGACCCGGTTATTAGTAATAAGATGGTAAAATTAAAGGTATCTTGTACCCAAGAAGAATATGAAAGAGGTATTGGTCCTATAGTTCATGATGCGTATGATTTAAAAATAGAGTATGAAATATCAGGCAAAAAAGAATTTAAAAGCCTAGATATAACTGATGATGAGAAAATGTTTCAGGCATATTGTGATACATTGTCAGATAAATACGGAAATGATATAATTGATAGAGTAAAAATTATTGGTAAGGATATCCTATATGGATGAAGCAGCGTTTAAAGAAAAGGTAATAGCGTTGTATAATCATAGACAAGAAATCGGGTGTCCTACAATGAAGTGTAAGTATTTACAGGAGATTATTTTAAAAGAAGTAGCAGATAATTCCTACGAATTATGTCTTGGTATAAGTGCCTTATTATTATTGCATGATATAGCGTTAAAAGATGAAATTCTTAGTGACATGGTGGCGTTAATGTCTAGAAATATGGTAAACCATAGTGTAAAATGTTCTAATGCTGTATTTGAAATTTGCCAAGCGTGTTCTGCCAGTAAATTAATTGATGGGAAGCAGATACAATAATGCAAATCATACTAAATAATTTTTTGGCTTTTGGGAATAATGTTGTCGTTGACATACCCCCTGGAGTGACCTTAGTCCGTGGTGATAATGGGGTTGGTAAGTCAGGCTTATTAGAAGGGGTTACTTATGCAGTTTGGGGTAAAGCACGTGGCACCTCCGAATTTCCTGGTGGTGACCATCTTATTCGTGATCTTACTGGAGATATGTCAGTAAGTGTTCAATTTCCATTGCCTCAACAAATCAAACTTACTCGGGGGCGTGGTAATAATACCACCAATCTTGATATTAATGTGTGTGGCGCAAATCAACAATTCGTTACCTTGGATGCTGGGGAGAAATTAATTAATGATATAGTTGGCATGGGATATGATACTTTTATAAAGACTGCTTATTTTCAACAGGGCAAGGATAAAGCGTTTTCCGAATTAACTTCTACCGAATCTAGAAAAAAGGTTGTTGAAATGCTTGGCTTGGACAGATGGCAGGAAAAGCAAGCTATCGCGTCACAGAGATTATTAGAGATTAAACAACAAGCATTAAAATATAAGACTAGTATTGATAATATCGATAGTAAGGATTTAACAACCAAGATAGAGCAAGCTTTATGTGATATAAAAGATACACACATTAAAATCAATATCCTTATACTAGAAACAGAGATTGCCAAAAATATACTAGCCAACGTACAAACCAATGCTGCATCGTTATTTGGTCAGATTAGTGCCATAAATACTCAAAATGCTCTAGAAGAAGAGAAATTAAGTAATTTATCAAAGATTAAGGTAGAGATTGAAGAATATACACAAAAGATGTGGAATATTAGAAAGCAATTAAAAGGGTATGTTGACCGGAGAATTGCGATAGATAAAGAGGTTGATAGTATTAATAACCAGATAAATTCGATCAATATTAAAGATATACTAAATAAACAAGAAAAAGATACGGCATTACTTGTATCATACAGGGCCGTATTTATTAATAAAAAGGAAGGCTTAACTGGGCTTATTACTAGGATCGATTTCTTAAAAAAACAAATAGATACTTTAAGTACTTGCGGTGATATGTGCCCAATATTGAGTGTAAAGTGTGAAGCATTATGTGGTGACAGACTACAACCTAGAATTGTTGCTATGAAAAATGAGCATGATCAATTATTTGCAGAGATCATAAGTATACGCCATGATATTGACGAATTACAGTCTAAAGTGATTTTATATGAGAATAATATAAGTAATTATGTTAATATTAAATCTTCATATGATAGTTTGTGTGGCAAGATATCTCCATTAGTGGTTGAATGTAATAATATAAATGAATTAATGGAATCTGCTCAGGCTAATGTAAATAATATAGATACTTTAATGAATAATGCTAATATTAAGCATGCATCAATATCTATAGAATTAATGCAAATTAAAGAAGGGGCCAGTATCATTATTGGGTTGCGTGATCAACATATCAAACTTCTTATTGATATCGCTTCATTCCAAGCCGACTTAAAAAGTAAAGAAGACCAGAACAATAAATTACAAGGTATTGTTTCGTCTAATGAGACTATGATAAGGGTAAACACTGAAAAACTTGCCGAACTTGAGAAGATTACCAAATTATATAATGAGTGTGTAAATGAGCAGTGTGTTTATGATGTATTGGTGTCGGCATTTGGCCCGAATGGTGTACCAGCGATGCAAATTGAAGCTATGAAGGACCAAATTGAGGTATTTGCTAACAATATATTACAATATGGTGGGCAAAAAGTATCGATAGCAATATTACTAAAGGAACCAAAGAAATCTGGCGAGGGTACTAAGGATGTTTTCAAGATTTTAGTTAAGAAGGGTGACAAGATATTACCATTATTTAGGTTTTCCGGGGGAGAGGCGTATTGGATAGACTTAAGTATTCGAGCAGCATTATTTTTAGTATGGCGGGTTCGTAATCCAGATAATATATTAGACATTTTAATGATAGATGAGGGTATTGGTAAGATAGATGATGGTAAGCGTAGAATATTAATAGACGTGTTAAAATATTTATCAACTAAGATTAAACGTATTTTGATTATTACACATTCTGATCTTAAAAATTTGGTTGATGAGTTTGATAATGTTATAACCATTAAAAAAGTAAATGATGTTAGTATAATATAAAGGAGATACAAATGACCCAGTTTAATTTTGGTAAATATTTTAATTTTCAGGGTGCAATTGCTTTGGTCGCTAGCCTTGCCTTGCTGGTGGGATCAGTACTTGGTGTTAATGCTTATTTTGCCAAAGAACGTGCTTTTCAATCATATGTTGATGTCACTGATAAAAGGTTCGTTGAAGCTAATACCAAATTACTGATCTACCAAGCAGAGCAATCAAAATCGTATGTACAGGAAAAGATGTGGAAAGTACAGGATAGAGTTGAACAGAGGCCAAGTGATAGTGTGGCCAGACAACGGTTGCGTGAACTAGAAGCAGAGAAAGATAGACTAGACATACGAATTAATGACTTAAAGAAAGGCAAAAACTAATGAAAAAATTCTTGATATTATTAATTTTATTGGTGCCCATTTCCTCTCATGCTATTAATTTAGAGAAGTTTGAATTAAGTGCTGCATTTACTATTCCCCACAACGAACCTATCATACAAGATATGGTGGCACGATATAAACTTGAGGCTGATGGAGGCATTAGATTTTGGAAACGCGTTACATTTGATGTGAATACAAAGATATGGTTTTTACAGAACTGGCGTACTCCGGATGTGGTAGGGCATGGATTCCCTGATGCATGGAAAGGATCGGATTGGGATTTTGAACGGGCACGCATTGACTATAATTTGAAACTTGGGGTTGATATTTACGGACCAATTCAGGTATTTGTAGAACATAATAAGTGGGACTATTTGACTGAGGCGAGACCACCAGCACAAATGTCTGAATATTATTGGATGACTGGTATTAGAGTGAAGGTGAAATAAGATGGAATTTGTGATATTTAGAGATAAATTTTTCTTATATTTTAAAAGTTTAGGATATGGTGTATCTAATTTTTTGCGTGGGATAGATATGCTAGTTAATGCAATTTTAGGTGGGGATGGAAAAGAAACGATCTCTAGTCGTCTAGGTAAGTATAGACATGGGCATCCTGGAGTGGAATTTATTGCTAGAATTGTGGATACCATTTTCTTTTGGGAAAAAGAACACACAAATAAACACGAGGATTCAACGGTCGGAGACAACCAAACATGGAACTAATAAAAGTATTAGATCATGGATATGTTAAAATATGTAGAATTGATGGGGTTGATGTCGATATTGAGAATTGTGCACGAGCTTCATTTGTTAAAGAAGTAGTGGTTGTAACTCCAGGATTTATTGAGCGACTAGCCAATGAAGGTCATTCGTCACCATTTCGAAGCGTTGGCATATGGGTCGAAGTGAAGATGCCACTATGTGTACGTCAACAATATTATAAACATGTAATTGGTGTTTCTAATGTTGAAGATGGGACAAATTGGAATGAACAATCTGGTAGAAATAAACGGGTTTACGAATTTTATTGCCCAGTGCCTAGAGAGCCTAAAGGAAAATGGGGCCAGGGGCAGGTATTAGAAGAGTATAAAGATGAATTTAAGGATGATTTAAATATTGCGTATGCCTCAGCTTTAAGTCTCTATAATAAATGGGTGGAACGTGGCGTGGCCGTAGAAAATATTAGGCAAGTTATCCCCTATGGTTTATATACTACTGTACGTAGTAGGATGAGTTTACAGGCAGCGTTTTATTTTTGGGAATCACGACAAGATAGTCATGCGCAATTAGAGATCCAAGAATATGCGAAGGCTATAAATATTATTTGTTCTAAGTATTTTCCTATATCATGGAATGCTTTAAAATTAGCCAATAAGAAGGATAAACCTAATGTCCGGTTGTAATAATTGCCCCAAATATAACAAATGTACAAAAGTCTGCCCCTACATTGAGAATTTGTTATATTCGCATACGCATAATATATGTAAATATAGTAGAGATGGATGTTATCATGATATAGGCACAGAATGTATGGCTGGCGATCCGGATAAGTTATACCAAAATTATGATGGTGAATATGGCACGTGTAATGAAGCCAGATGTTCAAAATTTAATGGATGTTCATTTGGGCACGAACATTGGGTACTGGGATGTGATATAGATACATGTGAAAATTATGATCAGATTGAAAAGGGGCAGGTGTTTAAGTATGGTATAGAGAGTGGGTTTAGAAAAGAGATAGCTTATGATCCTAGTGCAATTGAGATAGCCAAGCATAAACTAACTAATTATTTTGATATTGATGAAGACGAACAAAATGTGGTCATACCAGTTGGTAAAATTGAAGATATAGTGCATATTAATGGTTTAGATTGTGGTGTATGTAAGAGTAGAAATAAATGTTATGCGTTAACGTTGTGTAAGAAAATGGCCTCAGTACTAGCTGGTGTTATTAATGATAGTGTTGAGGGGGAATTTGAAAATATGAAAGTTAAATTATTATCTGGATCTAAATATGTTACGCCAGAAATTAGGTTAAAGTTAATAAAATTACTTAAATGTGAGAAGTTTCTATCAAAAAGACAGAGAGATGTATTATGGTTACATTTTATAGAGGGTGTTCACCAAAAAGATATTAAAGACATTTTATCAGCATACAGGTGTCTAGGAGATGGGTGTGTATTTTTCAGTCCTAAAAAGGTTGATGCTTGTCCAAGATGTGGATCGATTAAGTTTTCACATACCAATATTACATCACAGGCCGTTAATAGGTATATTAAGTGGGGACTATCAAATATACGCAAGAAATTTTTGATCGATTTGGATATGTTTGACATACCAGAATATGACAAGGTGTGTATTGTATGTGGGAAGTCATTTAAAACCAGGTATAAGCACCAACAATTTTGTATTGAAGAATGTAGAGTGAAATTATATACAAAGAAGCGTAGAGACATTCGTAGAGATCGTAGGGCCAGTTTACAAAAGACCCGGTATAAAGTTAAGGTTGTTAACCAGATAAAGTGTGCGAATCCAGCCTGTGGTATTTTATTCACACCTAAACCATTCCAAATATACCACTCTAAGAGTTGTCGATTAAGAGTGACTAGAACAAATTATACGATTCATATACCTGGCATCAATGATGTCAGTAGCCGTATTAAAAGGAGATGAGGTAATTCAATTTACGTATGTATAATAGAATATTATTTTCTTTGAAGACACAGGAATTAAACATAAATTTTGAGGTAACTAATGCCTATTATTTCTATTGAAGTCAAAGACGAGATTTGGGATAGGGCACTAAAACTCCAACCATCTTACGTAATAGCTCGTGATATGAAGTTAGATATTAGCGACGTTATCGACGTGATCGCTGAATATAAGATTATCTTGGATAGAAAAATCCAAGATAATCCTGACATATTAGACAAAAAACTCGATCATGTCCTAGCCGCACTAGACAATCTTGATTTGGTTAAAAAGGAAACTTGGATTTTATATCAGAATACTCCAGTTGATAATACTAATTCTAAATCCAAATTATTAAAATTAATCACAGAAGTTGAGTCACAACGTAGCCAGATATTACAGCTACTTGGTAGTGATAAGGATGCGATTACTAGGCTACAATTAGCCCAATCAACCCAAAATCAATTTATTAACATAGTAAAAGGCGTGGTATCTGGGTGCCCGAAATGTTTAGATGGGCTTAAGAGGGCTTTACAGTCTGGACGAATGAAGATAATTGTAGAGGATACTAGGCCAATCAATGTTGTTGAGCAAGAATTAATAAACGCCGTTCCCATAGGAGGCAATAAATGATTGCGTATAACACACAAAAATTTAGTCGTACATGTTCAATTTTTAATCCTAAGCCTAATAGTATTACTTTTGCGCGTAAGGTAGAATATTTAGACAGAGTTCGTTCTTTTAATAACCCTCTTTTGGTTATTATTGCTGATGATATTAATATATCTAAATTCCCAGTATTACCAGAAAATATTCAATTATATCCAACAAAATATGTTGATTACGAATTTACAATTATCCATAATAAAATTAACTATGGCCGTCAGCCAGCCCCAGATGAATATATGAGAAATGTTATTATCCATCCTACGGCAGTAATTAGTGAAGGTGTCAATGTTGCTATTTCGCCTAAGGGTGGTAAAGTACAAATTAAACACATGGGTAATGTTTTCTTTGGTGAAGGTGTTGAAGTTGGTGCACTTACTTTAGTCGAGCGAGGAGTACTTGATTCTACAACTATTGCAATGGGTGTAAAAATAGATGGACGATGTACTATTGGACATAATAGTCTTATTGATCAAGACACAGTGATTGCTACGGGAGCCATTATTGGAGGGTCGGCTGAGATTGGTAAAAACTGTTGGATTGGTCTTGGGGCGGTTATCCGAAATGGCATATCTATTTGTGATAATGTCATCGTTGGCATGGCGGCTTGTGTTACTAAGGACATTACTGAACCAGGTGTTTATGCTGGTATACCCGCCAAGCTAAAGGCCCCATATACGCCTAATTGGAATTTCTAATGGACAGAGTATGTTTTATTGGGGCGCATATTGATGACATTGAAGCAGGATGTGGTGGAGTATTAATTAACTATTGTGATAAGAAAGATATCCATATTAATTGTATTATTACCAATTCTGATGATCAATTTGGTGGAGTCCCCAGTACTAGAATGCATGAACAAGATATGGTGTTATCAAAATTGGGTGGTAATAAGATTCATATAAGATATTTTACAAAGATGTATACTATTGATGAAATGGTTGGGCAGATAGACATATTATCGCCAATGATTATATATGCGCCATATGAGTTTGATACGCACCAAGATCATATAAGAGCTGCACGTGTTGGGCTTTCAGTATCCAGAAAGAAGGATCGTATATTATTTTCATATCATAGTGGGTCAAGTTATAATTTTGTGCCAAATATTTTTAGCCGTATTAATAAAAATAGAAAAGAACTTTTATTGAAAATATTTAAATCACAGGTTAATACTAATCGTATATCTATTGGTCGTATAATAGCACAAAATAGATATATGGGTACGTTTCTTTCTGGAGATGATGTGTATGCAGAGGGGTTTCATTGTCATAGGTTTGAGTATAAAATATGACTAATAATAGCATATCACTAAACCTGATTTGTCAGAATGAAGAACAAATGATCGGTCAGACCGTACGTTGGTTGAAAAAATTAATGAATTCAATTGAAGGACCGACCGAGTTAATTATCGTTGATGGTGGTAGTACTGATTCGACATTAGATATCATAAATTCAGAAAAGGATGAAAGATTTAAGATATTTCATAATCCCTGGCCTGGATTTTGGGCTCAACGGAACTTTGCTATAGAGAAATCACAATTCAATTGGATTTATTGGACTGATTCAGATGCGTTGGCGTGTGATTGCCTTTTTAAAGATATCAATCAATTAGTGAAAACAGATAGATATTTAATATATTCATTCCCCAAGTTTCATTTGGCGAGTGATATATATCATATCTATAACACAGGGCCAGACCCATTAATAGGACTATTTAGAAACATACCAGAGATTAGATTTAAGAAATCACATCTTGGGTTGGAGGATTTTTATTATAATAACGACGTAATTTTTGGGGCACATTTTAAGTACTCATGGCAGCGATTACATAATAATGTGTGGGCCATTCATTTTGAATCATTAAAGAGTATTGATTTGTTACTCACAAAATATAGAAAGTATGCCGCAGTGCCAGGTAATCCACATTATGGTAAAACTGACGAAGTTATTAGGTGGTCTATGAGAACTCAAGAGAGACCACATGTGATCCCGATTAGTGAGAGGTTTAAAAATATATCATTTTATCATGAGGTAGAACATGCCTTCGAGTAATTGGAAGTACTAATTATTGATAGGGGAGGTTTCTGTGCCATCTAGTGATCCAGCAGCAAGAGAAGCATTAGTGAATTATGTAAAAGGGATTGGTATACCAGATGTAATTCTTGATCTTGGGGTTGGTGCTGGTGGATATGGTACTATGTTTAAGCAGATAGCACCAAATTGCAAAATATATGGCGTTGAAATTTGGGCACCATATTTAACTACATTTAAACAGAATCTTGCCTGTTATGAAGATATTTATATTGGTGATATTAGATATTTTGATTATAAATATGCCATAGCAGATCTGGTTATAGCGGGAGATGTATTAGAACATTTACAAAAGAGTGATTGTATACGAGTAGTTGATAGGTTAGTAAGTATCTATAATTGGATCATTATATCATTACCCATGCAAAAGTTTGAGCAAGGGTCAAATAATAAATGGGGTAATAAATATGAAGCACATTTGTATCATTGGACAAAGGAAGAGGTAGAAAGGGAATTAGGGTTTAAATTTGTTACAATGGCTGGGGTATGCGGGCTTTTCGAATATAGGAACAAATAATAATATGATTGATTTAGAAAAAAGGTTCTTTAATAAAATAGATATAGAATCCAGTAGTCCCACTGGGTGCTGGGATTGGGGTGCTTGCAAAGATAGTAGTGGCTATGGCCAATTTAAAATTGATGGTAAACAATACCCGGCTCATAGAGTTTCATTTGAGTATTTCCACAATAGAAAGATTAAGCTTGGGTATTTATTGGATCATATGTGTAGAAACCGCGCATGTGTTCGTCCTGATCATTTGAGAGAGGTTACGCCACAAATAAATTCTATCGAGAACAATAATGGTCGTGCGGCTATAAATAATGCCAAGATCTGTTGTATTAATGGACACAAATTTATTAAAGAAAATACTTATATTCGCCCAAGCGGTGGAAGGAAATGTAGAATCTGTATGAAGGAACAGGCGGAAAAATATAGAAAGACTGATAAGTGTAAAGAGTATCACAAACAATATTATTTTAGCTATGGTGGGTATATTGGAAGATAATAGTACTAATAAAGGGCTATATACTTCATTAGATGATTTGGCTAATGATTTTACTGCGTATGTTGATTCAGACGTACGTGCAAAATATAGGAATGATCCATTAGAATATTTTAAAGAGTTTCATGGATTTGTATTGCCGCCTATTTTAAAATGGGTATTTAATAAGATATATCATATGGCAAGAGAAAGTGTTGACACGGGTTCACGTGCAAATGGTCTTGATATTATTATGTGCGCTGCTCGTGGAGGCGGTAAATCATTATTTGCATCAATGATTGAATTTGCATTGTGGTATTTTCTTGATGCTGACGCCCTTTCATGTGGTGGATCAGAAGACCAAGCTTTAATTGTTTATGGGTATGTGTGTTCATATATTGATGCAGACATAAAGGTAGCCAGTGTTGTTGATAAACGTACACTATCTATGACTAATAAAAAGGGACCAGCACCGACACCATTTTTACGCTGTGTCGCTAGTTCTGCAAAAGCCGTGAGAGGTCCCCATTTAGGAGCATTACGTAAAGCTCCGGGATTATTGGTCTTGGACGAAGCCGCAGAAATGGCGGATGGGCTTATGAAACAAGCATTGCCAATGACCAAGGAGGCTAGGCCGCCATTTAACTTGATCATCTCAACATTTCACCATGCTTTTGGTGATTTTCAGGATTTCTGGGACAACGCTGAAGCCCGTGGCTTCATGAAAATTGCAATGGATTCGTTTGATGTATGTGAGGAATGTACAGGTGAATGTGCAAAATGCGTACCAGAATTTGATGAGCTTTATTGTCAACTGGTGTGTGGTTGCTATTTTAATTTTGATATACCAAGAGATGATTTGCCTAAATGGACACGGTTTACTTATCAAGAAAGATTAGATGAGACTAGGTTGGACCAGAAGCCGTCTGGGTGTATTTACCCCGAATTATGCTCAGAATGTAAGTATAAAGATGGTTGTGCAGCCATCAAGGTAAAAATGAGACAGCCTGGTGATTTAGGCAAGATATGTGATAAATGTGGACACAAAGTTGAACATAAAGCTAGACTTAGTAGGGGGCATTTCCCAGTTGAAGAGGTACGTAAGGCATGGAGACGTAATGATAAAGTTACGTTTGAAGTTGAGTATATGGGATGGCGTCCCGGACGTGGCATTTTCGTTTTAGATCCATATGAAGTTGATATGTCTATATGTCCAGATAGGGATGTTCAATATAAAAAAGGATTTGGTGCAACAGTACTTGGTATTGACTGGGGGGCTGCTGGTACTACAGCTATGACGGTTGCTCAATATATGGCAGATGAATATGTTAATATCATTTCATATCACTCATTGACATCACCATCAGATACTGATTGTTATCAATTGGTCGCCGAACTTGCCAAGAGATATGATATATTACAAGTATTACCAGACAGTTCACATGTATTTCAGAACATGCACATACAAAGAGAATTTGGATTATCGGTCAGTCCGATTAATTTTACCACACAAAAAGAAGCGGGTGTCGGGGCCATGCGTATGAAGTTTGAACGTAGGCAGGTAAGAATCCCAGAAAGGTATAAGGCTACTTTAGCCAAAGATCTTAAGAATTGGCGAAGAGATGTAAATGGGAACATCTTGAAGAAAAATGATCACGGGCCTGATTCATTACTTTGTGCGATGATAAATAGTGCTTCATTCGGGACGGCTTCAGCATATTACTCTGAGGATGAAGAAGCCACAAACAAAAGTTATTACGACCGATGGGGGATGGCTGACTTTTGATAACACCAGCAAATCGTAAATGGCGAGAAGCGAACCCAGACAAAGTTAATGAATGGAATAGGAAATCATATCACAAACATGCTATTAAAATATTGGCTATTCGTAAACAGCGACGGCAAGAAAATATTGAAGAAGTTTTAAAATATGAAAAGAATAGACGTATAAGAGACAAAGAAAAAAATAAAATACGTGATCGAATAAGACATACAAAAAATAAGAAGACACGTTCGCAAAAATCACGTATAAAACGGCAAAATCGCAAACTTTTAGTCTTGGCTCATTATTCTATATGTGAGTATCCAATATGTGCTGTCTCAGGATGTGGTATAACCGACCTTGATATGCTTACATTAGATCATATTAATGGTGGGGGCAATAAACACAGAGAGAAAATTGGTAGACATCTTTATGAGTGGATTATTGAAAATGATTACCCATTAGGGTTCCAGGATTTGTGTTGGAATCATAATCTTAAAAAAGCATTAAAAGACAAATGTAAACGTAAGATTAAAATAGATATTTTAACTCATTATTCGTTATTTGATCATCCTCAATGTGCATATCCAGATTGTTTGGTTATGGATTTAGATATGCTAACCTTAGACCACATTAATGATGATGGTGCGGAACATAGAAAGAAACTAAAGAAAAGTGTGTATCTTTGGATTATTGAAAATAATTACCCGCCTGGTTTTCAGGATCTATGCTGGAATCATAATATACGTAAAGAAGTAGTTCGACGTAAAGAAATTAGATATAATAAAGAAAAGGAGAAATCTAATGTCTGAAGAACGTATCTGTGCTAATGAGAATTGTAGTAAGCCATTTTTCCCAGTATATGAAAACGCCGTTTATTGTGGCCGTCGATGTAAACGCGCAAGGATTATGCGTCGTAACCGTGGCCGTAAGAATGCTGCTATTTATACTGCACGTGTTGCAGATACTAAAATGTGCCAACACTGTAATAAAGTTATTCAACGTGATGTTCATACACCAGATCATCAATGGGAGACGCAAAAGTATCATAGAAAATGCTATATTGATAGTCATATTTCGGTCTAAGGGGTAATTAAATGGGTATATTTAATAGAATGTTTGGGGTTACAAAGCTAGAAGAGTCATTATTAGATACCGAGATAGCAGTTGATCATTTAGAACGCACAGTTGGTGCGGCTAAAGAGTTGTATGAGTCTACTATGATTAGCATGTTAAATGAATTGGAATCTGAGAACGCTGGATGGCGTAGTATTGGCACTTCCAATGATTCCATAAGAGACTTTACATCTGATACACACAAAGAATTAAGTAAGATGGCTTGGTCAGCCGTAATGACCAATCCAATTGCTGCTCGCGAGATTTTTTATAAGACCGTATTTGTGGCTGGTAAGGGACTAAGGGTGACATCGCAGATCCCAGAAATTCAAAAGGTGATTGATGAATTTTGGACATCAACTCGCAATAAAATACCTTATCATTTCCCTATGTATATCAATAGATATAATATTGATGGCGAAGTATTCTTTGCGCTGTTTGTTGATAAACAGAGTGGTAAGGTTACATTACGAGACATTGAGCCTCAGGAAATTGTGGAAATTTTATTTGATCCAGATGATGTTGCCGTACCAGTTTATTTCAGACGCCAGTATGTTAAGGCAACTGGTGCCAAGGGTGTGAGTATTAATAGTGAAATGAAAGATATATGGTATAAGAGTATTGATTGTATTCAGCATCCACAGTTAGAGAAAGAAGTAAAATTGCCAGATAATGCTGAAATTGCTGGCATGGATGAAAAAAATATTGATGTATTTGTATTTCATTTTAAAAATAGTCTTCTTACCAATCGTAGGAGAGGATTATCCACACTTACAAATCATTTACCATGGTTGCGTGAATATAAAGATATTCTTAGGATGCGTACTGGTATTAATAAAGCAAGGTCTACATTTTTCCTTGATATAACCATGAAGGGGGCCAATAAAGTACAAATACAGGAAGAAGCCAAAAAGCATAAGTCACCGCCACGGCCAAATACAACTGTTGTCCATGGTGATGATATGGTGTACGCTTTTATGACCCCAAATATACAGGGGTCCGATGTTCAATCTGATTTGTCGGAAATTAAAAACATGTCTGCTACTGGGTCTATGTTACCACCGGATATTCTTGGGGATACTGGGGGGAAATCTAACTATCAGAATTCTGGCAGGACAAAATTCCCATTTTTGCGTTCCATGGAATTTCAGCAAGAATTGTGGGAGTTTGCGCTTAAATATGGTATTATGTGGGTAGTAGTGTGGGCAGCAACTGAGCATGGTGAATTACCTGATAGTTTTAAAGTCGCAAAGAGACTTAATATTTCATCGTTAGCATTAACGCAAGAGGGGGAATTATACGATACGAATACGATGGCGATAGTTAATAAGCGGACTACAAAGGTCGTTAAAGAATATTTAAAGAATGTGATGGAAGCTGCGGCAATCCCTGGTAATGACATTACCAGTATGCCAGCCGGTAGACGCCCAATGCCTGGTGTGCCACCGACCCCCGAAATGCCCATTGATGGAGGTGACCCAGCTAAGGCAGAAGGTATGATGAATGATTATGTCGTAATTACGATGAGTGAGGAAGTAGATGCAGTAGATTTAGTTGAAATTCATTTCCCAAGGATTGATACGGAAAATCTTGGTGATATGGCAATGGCATTCCAGGCATTTGATGCTATGAAGATAGTATCTAAGCGTACATTGGCTAAACTTGCTGGATTTGATTATGAGAAGGAGAAAGAGCTAGTAGCCCAAGAAACCGCTGAAGCCATGAAGCAAATGGAGCAGCAACAGGCTAGTTTGGCTAATAATCCAGCCTTGGGTGGTGGGGTCAATCCTATGCCTGGGGCTCCTACTCAAGATGATATTGGCGCTGGGCCTGGTGCTGGTATTATGCCAGGGATGCCAACCCCAACTGGACAGAATAATGAGGCTGGTAATATACAGATGGTATTGAGTGATATATTAAATAGACCAAGTAGGGCCAAAAAGCGTGCACCAGTTACAGAATCTCGTCTAATGATGTCACATAAGCTAGTTGAGGCATTTTTATCGGAGGATGATTAGTGGCAGAATCTCATAATGGGTTTATAAAAAGGTATGTTGCGGCATATACTGATCACTATTTAGCACTCGTAAATAATGACGGGAGTGATGAAGCCCAAGAGCGTATTCAAGAGCTAGACCTTAAGTTAGAGAATTTGCGTTCTGAATACAAGACAATAGCTGGTGAAGAGGGAGTAGTACAATTAGACCGTGCCGCGCTCGGGTATACTGCCGATTCGTTAATAGACGCAACAGATAAAAGAATAGCTGACCTTATTGTTAGGAAGCCTGTTGTTAATGGTGCAAATACCGAGGCATTACGTGTTAGTGGTATAGGTAATAGATATGGTATCCAAATTCTTGTTGATAGTGGTAAACAAAGATTTTCCATTGGCGTTGGTAATAATAGTATGCATGCTTTTTCTGTTGAGGCTGGGTTTAATCAAGTAGTGAGTGTTGAAGAGATTAACAGGATTAGCAAATTACAAAATGAAATCAAAGATGTAAATAAAAAGATTTTACAGATTAATGAAGTGATAACCGCCCCAGCAAAAATGTTAGTTGGTGTTAATCCGTATGCTGGCATAAAATCAGAACCACAAAAAATACAACAAGAACGTAGCCGTTTAATAGGACAACTAAATACATTACTCGATGAAGTAGGTGCGACTATAGTTAGTAGAAATTATACAGATTTGGTTCTGCCAAATAATGATGTGGCTTATTCTAGATTAGCCACTAAAATAATTAAACAGAACCCAAGAGTAAATGTTTGGATGGATAAAGATAGTGGGCTAATCTATACGCAATTTCGTAGTGGTAAACTATTACCATTAGGTGAAGCGCTCAAATTAGCCAACAATGTTGGGCTGATGTCTGGTGACGCCACACAAGAAGTTGAAGATTTTATTATGCAACGTATTAAAGTTGATGATCATTCATTTGCCATATTATTAAAACACAAGCCTAGCAATAAAACAATAGCATATATCCCACCAGTTAAAGATAGTGGTGTACTAGAGCAAATCTTCAAAAATGATATTGATATATTATATATAGATGCGAGATATAGTAATATATCTAATTATTATATTAATGATCTAGAATTTATTAGTAGAGCATCACAATATGTATCTAGTGAAGATATGGGTGATGCAATAGTTAGATCATATCAGCGTAGTACTAAAAGACCCAAATTTATTCAATTGATGAATACTGATGATAATATGCAAGCTGGAGTAGTGGCCGAGTCAATTAAGAAGAGATTAATCGCTAGTGATATTTTGGATGACGTTGATGTTAGATTATCACCTATTAAACATAATGTAAGACCAGATATCATTGGTATTAGTTATAATGACATTGCCATACGAGCAGGCGAGCAGTCTAATGGGGATATTGTTCAAGATGCTATATTACGATCACAAATTAGATCTAGGGAGGCTCGTAGAGAGGCTTATACTGGAATTGAAGATATTTCTTTGGTATCACTAGATGATGAAAGACAATTGCCTATATTAATGGATGCTGTAGAAGAGATAAATAAATTTGTCAATGCATCAAATCTTGATATACCACCAGGTATTATGGGTGATGTTGTTGAGCCGGATCCTTTAATTAAATATGGCATATCAAGTGAAACATTTAATGTTGTTGCGGACCCTAGTGTAATTAATACTAGTGCCGAGGAATGGATCAATCTCCATGTGCGGCCAAAGGATCCAGTTACTATAGAGGAAATAGTTAAGAAATTTAAGATTAGTGGACAGGGAGTAGATTTAAGGACGGCACCATACAAAGAAAGTTTGATTACTTCTATAAGAACTGCCATATTATCACAAGACGAATTTGATAAAATCATTGATTGGCAAAGTATTAAAAGGGCTGATGGTTCAGCCAGGTTTGTGTCTAGTATTGATGCATGGGCCGAATTTAATAGATTAATAAGAGATTATACGTGGGTGGTCCCGCATTTTAGTCCAAGGATCGATTGGTTTAAACATGAGCAAGATGCTATTAATATGGTATCTACTTCTGGTATGTTATCAGAAATTGATGATTCACAAAAATTAGTTAGAGTATTTAAAGGAAGGGCTGCAAGAGCATTCACCAATATAGATAAGAAACTTTTTAAAAATCTAAACTCGGGAGATAAGGGTACCGAGTTTATTATACAAAGAAGTAAATTTATTAAGAATATTAGTAAATTAATAATACAAGAAGTTGCTACTAATAATACTACGTTAAATAATATCCTATATTCATTGGGGTTGAGTGATATAGATATTAATATAACAAGAGACAATGCTAAAGATTTAAGTACCTTTATGAAGTTAGATTTAGCATATTTTAAAGGCGCTTCATCGGAAACTATTGATGCGACCAGAAAGAAATTATTATATCATATTAATTATAAAGATTCATATGGAGGATTTTTAGATTGGATCAAAAATAACAGCAAATCAGTAAATTCGGCTGTTGGTTCATATCTTAAGGGCAATACCTCAATTAAACCAGTAGAAGAGATGTTATTTTTAGAATCACTTACTAACTCATATATATTAGATGAATTACGGGTTGAACTAGAAATCAAATTTAATCAACTAACTAAAATACGTGACGTCACAAAACTTTTTGATCGTTCATTTGAGCAAGGTATTAGTATGGATAGAGTTAGTAGTTTATTGACCAGATTAAATAAGATTGATAAGATCAAATCCCCAGAAGAATATGCGGCACTAACTAAAGAGCTTGATAATGTTATTAAATATTTTGGTGGGGCCAATAATTTGTTTAAAGACCCACCAATTTATTATGGGTTTGATACGTTAATAGGTGGTCGTGTGGCGTCAATTTTGACAGAGATCCAAACATTACAACCACCAATGTTGTATTTGTTACATCCTCATGGGCCATTCAGTTCAGCAGAAGAATTTGGTAAATTTGAATATGACATACATAGAATTGAAGATTTAATTAAGGAAGATGCTACTAATATTAGAGATAGTAATAAACTAAAACAATTAATAAATGATTATTTTAAGTTTAAAGTTAATGGATTTACCAAAGAATTGGATGAATTGGAGAATATCCCTGGAAGGGCAAAATATAACCAGAAATTAGATGAAGCAGTTGATTTTGTAATGGGTGGTCTTGGATATTTACCTACTGAACAAAGACGTTTTGTATTACTTGATCTGGCAGATGTAGATAAACTAAAGGAAGAACATTTTAATACTGGTGCAAGTAACATATTTTCTGAAGTTAAAATACGAGTAAAAGATGCTAATAAAAAGTTATTTGAGTCTATTGGGCATAATCTGGTCACCGAGAATAAAACAAAGAGCGCTAGTAATGCACTATTGCGTAAAGTATTAGATGATAGAGAAGTTCTTGTAATGCAGTTAAGTAGTAAAGTTGAAGAACTTTCAAAGTTAGAGACTAGGTTTGCGGCTATTGCTTCTAATATGCCCGAAGACCAAGCCAAAGATATTGGAAAAATACCAGATATAATAGAAGAGAGTGCATCAGCACTTTCTATACTTAATATGGAGCAGTTTAAGCGTAACCGGCTTTTGTTAAAAAATGATATAGTAGATATTCGTTCAAAGATTGTAAAGTTAGATATAGATAAGTTTGCCCAATTTGATGCATCTAACCCTGATTTATATGCCGATGATGCCATTGGTGGTTTTAGTATCATTAGAGCTGGGAAGATCAATCCGGATGCTATCGGTGAGGTATCAAGTGTTTTATCAGTGTTAGATAGTAGGAATTCTGAAAAAGCAAGATTAATGGTTGTATTACGTAAAATACAAGAGTTACATGAGAAAAGAACATCCCTTATTGATATAACCAAAAAGAATAAGATAAACGAAGAGATATTTAATGTTATTTCTGGTGAGATTTCCTTATCAGATCCACATAAATATATGGATATTATATTACCATCAATTAAGGCTGAGTTTGCATCTGATGGAGATGTTGATAGACACATTGGCATGATAGTTGATGCTATTGCTTTTCGGTTAGAAGAGCTTGATCAGACCATCAATAAAGCAGAAAAAGCGATTCAAAGATTAAAGAGTTATTCTATTAGAATTGACATACCATTTAAAAGGTTTATGCGTGAGAATATTATTGATGATGGTTTTAGATTATCAACTGACCACATCATTCTAAGTATGAAAGGTGAAATGGTTAGTACTGTAGAGGTTATATCTCCGTCATTAATAACTGGAGCAGATGGAGCACCAGGATTACCATTTGATTTAATGAAAAGGTTCGGGTTATTGGGAGACAGAGCATTTTTATTCCCAGATCGAGTAGGTGCGATGGCTGTATATAAATTGCATATTCCTATAAATGCCACACCAGCTCAAGCTAATGCATTGATTACTGAAGCAGAGATTATATCGCACGGTACCAAGGGGCTTGATGCATTAGTTGTAGAATTTCCATCAAAGATGTTTGGTGGGTTTATACCAGATGAAAAGGTTTATCCAAAATTATATAAATATTATGCTCTATCTGATATAGAGCGTAAAAGTGTAATTGAAAATTTTAATTTATTTGGTATAAATTCTAAGCCATCAATAATTGGGTCTGGATATCATTATGACATATCACGTGATGGTAATAAGATTAGGAAATATCAAACCATAATTGCAAAGGCACCAGTCGATGATATTGATGATATTAGTACTATTACTAAGAGTGCTATAGACCCAGATACTCAATTAGATATATATAATAGAATAAGGGTAATTGTTGATGATATTGGCACACCAATACAAAAGTCTATTATGAAGAGCGAAATAGACAATATTGGTATTGAGAATCTTGAGAAGATTACTCCAATGATATCCAGTAGGGTTAATGAAGAGAAACGTAGGCAAGTAGGTAGAGTCGTTAAAGAAGGAGGGGATAAATTATTTGAAATACTAAGAAGCAAGGCACCGGATGGTAGATTAAAGGGATGGGAGTCGGCTGAATTTCCTGTTGTTGTATATGTGGATAAGAATAATAATATACGTACTATGAACCTTGGGTTTAGAAATATAAATGGTGAATTAGACCCATATACTCAAATAATTTTAAATAGTGGTAAAGGATTTAAACCACATGATGCCAAATTTTCAATAATCGTTGAAAGTATGGAGAATAGATTTAGGATAATTGGTGCTGAGGGCGTTTTACCAAAAGATATATCATTTAATTCAATGATCCATACTGCTACTGAATTAATATCGGCCAAAACTAGAACACAATATACTACTGATATGACAAGTATTGACAGAGATATACAAACTTCTTTTTATGAAATGAATAAAGAGATATCTAGAATTGGGCTTACCAATCAGGATATTGAATATATCAATGAAGCAGAAGGGAAATTAAAAAGTATTCTTACAGATAAGATACAAGATGCCATGGGGTCGGAAGTTATAGAAAAGATGGCTATGGAAGAGTATCAAAAAGGCATTAGGCAACTCTATGGTGGATTAGTTGGGCTGAATAGAGAAAAGGGTATAGAAGGCATTAATATTAAATGGCAGAAATATAGCAATATTAAGACCAAATATTTGGGCGAAGCTGGTAAAGATATATATGGATATATCCCAGAAACTGATGGTATCATAACTTCAGCCACAAAGATTGGTAGTGCCTTTGGTGTGTCAATTTGGTTTGATCAAAGTATCCCAGTACAATCCATATCATCATCATATATTGATTTACAAATCAAAGAGGCATATGCGGCGCTTACAAAAGAACCCCAAAAAGCCACTGAATTATATGCTAAGCTAGATGCTTTAAAAACCATGCGCTCGCATTTTGTTAATATGGACAGTAGAACGTTAATATTCAATCCATCATTGAATGCAATATATAATGATTTCATGTTACGGCAACTTATTGATATAGACTTAAGATATGCGCGTGTAGTGGATGACAAAACATTACAAGATAAGGTATTATATCAGATTGAATTATTACGTAATAGTATTAAGAGAGAAGAAGATTTAGCTAGTAAAATTAGGGCTTTTGGGGTCATTAATGAAAGATGGTTGTGGTTTGCGAATGACAATGGTAAATTTATAGGTGGTGAAGAGTTATATAAATTAAGACATAAAGCAGTATTAACAAATATTGAGAAAGAAACATTAAGCAAATTAGAACAAAAATATGGGTATTTTGTAACACTAACCACAACCAAGTCACAGCTTATTTCAGATATTGATAAAATGATGTTACCTAGGGTTGATTCGTCAAACCTAGCAGACTGGTTTAAATTACGTAGTAATGTTGTGAATATTATTGCCAAAGAATGGTTATCAAATATTGGTTCATCAATGGCAAGAGTACTGCCTAAGACTACTGATTTTTGGAATAGTATCAATGGATCACCTGTTAAATTTATTAATTTATTCGCTACTAAGGATACAATAAATGGCGAAGTAGAAAATATTAAGAAGAAAATAATTGAACTTAAGGCTGAATATAATTGGATCATTGGTAAATCTGGGATTAGTGAATTACGCGCAGAATATAAAAATATTAAAGAAGAATTAGATGGGTTAAATAGAAATCGTGAGCAGATAATTAATAAATGGACCCATATATTTAGCGATATTGCTACTTCTGGTGATATATCTGCAAATACGAGAGAGATCATACAACAATTAAATGGTGGCGTACCATTTTTTAATCCTGAAGTAGTTACGCGTATGAAGTACGTATTACGTATTAGATTGGACGAATTAGCCAAAGAAAAGACTGATGATGCCAATAAACAAATTATAGATATTAATGATGTATTAAATAATTTTGATGAACTTAATAAAAGAAATATGGTAGGTAAGGCCACTTCACTTGGTGTTGACAAGTTAGATCAAGAGATATTGGCAGCTCGTAATAGATTGGTAGTTATTGAGAGTAATATTGGCAATATCAAGGAATTACCTAGGGCCGAACGTATTGACGCTGAGATAATCAGGCATACTGATTTACTTGGGACACTCAATGCTGAATTAGATAGTGTGGTATTAAAAATCAAACAGTTGCCAAGTGTCATAGCCGATGATGCACAATATATATACACAATGAAGATTCAACCAAATGACCAGGTAGAAAGATTGAATAGAATATTAGATATAAAGAAGAATGAGTTTTCAAAGGCTGGTGGTGATATTGCTGGTAGAGTACAAACTGAGATTACTAAACTAGAAAATGATATTACTATTATACGTGATATTATTAGTGCCCATGAAGCAAATATGAAGGTCGTTGAAGATAGGTTAGCACAAAATGTTTTACAATATGACGATGTTAAAGTGGCTAATTTGGCATATATTAATGAACAAATAAATAAGCAAACTATTTCTTTAAAAGACATGAAGGAGCAGTTGGATATTGAAATGTCTAGGCCAGTTCTGTTGCGTCGTAATGTGTCCAAATTACGTAACGGGATATCAATTGCTGAGATTAATATTAAAAAATTAAAGGATACGAAAGTTAAGAAGGATTTATACGATGAATTATCAAAGGCTCTAAATGATTTAGGTGTGGTCCAATCTGAAAGATTGTATGTATTAGCAAATGCTGGTAAAGTACTAATGGAACCAAAATATACTAGACGTTTAATTGAATTACAGGAGCAGATCACTGCCTTAAAAAGTAAGGTAGGCGAATTAACAGGACAATTAAGCGTCCATGATCCATTTTATACTGCTTCAATGCTTAAACATGATTATGAGGTTCTCAAAAAGGTATTTAGCAATTTGGTTAAAGCTGTCAAATTACCACCTAAACAGATAGAAACTATTGCCCAGAATAATCTTGTTGAAATATATGTGAAGAAGTATATTCAAGTACAATTTGCTCGTAAATTTAATAATGCTGCCAATGAAGTAGATCAGTTTATATCAGATATCGCTATCGGCAAAAAGGTTAGTAAAGATACTGTGGCCAACATTATTGCCGAATTAAACACAAAAAGTATTAATGATTTTATATTTTTAAATCAAAAATATAATGATGAATTTAAAAAGGCTGCAGAATTAGGTACCGATGTTAGTTTGGTGATACAAGATATATCTAAATCAGCCAGTAAATTAGTATCATTGACGGCAAAGCAGAAATCTGAATTGCGGGTTCAGTTTATTTTAAAGGATGTGATTGATTTCATAGAGTCACAGAAAGTCATGGTCCCATCAACAAAACCAGAAGAATTAGGTAAATTAGTTCCAATGGTAGTTGACTATGATCCAGGGCAGATAAAGGGGCCGCTTAAAGATCTGGTTGAGAATTTGACTGTACGATATGCTGATAATTTTGATGTTGTATCGGTTGATAGGTTTAAACTATTAACATTGTTGTCCCGCAATGTTGATAAAGGAATCTTGAAGATCAATATCACCAAAGCAGAGACCAAGGCTCATGATTTAAGGGTTAAATTGAATAATATAATTATTGAGCGTGATGCAGCATATAAAGTTCTTATTAGAGAAAATGCGAATGAGATTAAAGATAATTTAAAGATTGGCAATCTAGAGAGAAAGATCAAAAGTTTATTTAGGAAGCAAACAGAATTAGATATGCAGCTTACAATACAAGAAGAATTAGTATTGGTAGGGAAGGCTTTCTCGGTACGTAGTGATGATATTGTGCATCTATCTAAAGTCGTCCCATTTAAGGAAACCGTGTTGGATTTTTTACACTTATCATTAGCTAAAGAAATGTTAACCAAGGAATGGGAAAAGATTGATGAGGTTGATCAACAATTTAAGATAGTACGTACTACTAGTGACGCCAGAAGGGCAAGAATATTTAAAGATCTTGAAAGTGATGTTTTATATAGATACCTACCACAAAATGATTTAGGTGAGGCCATACTTGGTATAGTCGATGGTGTTTTAAAATCAACTAAGGATTATAATGTTAAAACATCTAGAGAGGTAGCTACTGAATTAGAGAAATACCTACGTAGTGCTGGGGTTAACATTAATTCAACATTTAAAGTCGCTGGGTGGAATTTGCCGCGAGCAAGGAAGACTCTTAATAAGGCATTGTTGATTAATATAGATTCGCCAGTATTTACCGCAGCCTTACGACAAGTCGCTAAAAAGCATGGTATTATATTAGACGAATTTGCCTTTGATTTGTCAAATTCATTGTTGGGTATGTCTGGTATATCTAAAGATCATTATGGTAGAAATATTGTTGGTGCTTTACGTAGATATATGGGTGAGCGTACCTATGAATTTATATCAGCCTTGGCCACAGGATCAATAGAGGTACCGTTCGCCAGCCTACAACGTGGGCTAACACAAAAAGAGGCAGAAGAATATAGAAATTTATTAGTACGAGAAAAAACATTGGCTGGTGTAGAATTCGATAGATTTAATGATTTAAAGCGTTGGTCGGAAAGTGTACGTGTCATGCCCAAATTTGAATATAAGGATGACATGCTTAAATCGTATATACGTACATATGCTTTAGATGATGGCAGAATAGTCATTGCCAGTAATCAAGTAATGTATGATCCAAATTTTGCGTTGATTGAGCCTAGATTTAGGATATTAAAGGTATTGCATGAAAAACCATTAGGTGGGATAGAGAAATATTTATTTGAAAATTATAATGCTGACAGAAAAATATACAGTAATTTATTAATTAATCCCAGCTATGATAGTCGTGGATTAGTTGCTATGGCCCTACGGATCATATTGAAAGATAGATTTAATATTGTCGTTGACGCCAAGATTGTTGATGACCCAAGTGCGATATATATGCAATATTATGACAAATTGAATAGTATTAGTTTAAAGAAATTATTAGACCAAACCGTTGAAGTTACACATATAGCCAAAGAGAAAATGAAGGTTAATCCGGATGAATGGGTAAAATTATTAAATGAAACCACTGGTGGGGTGCAAGAAACATTTTTAAATATTTTAAGGGCTGCTGGTGTAGATGACCAAGTTTTAATAAGAAGTGATGAATGGTTTAAAATCTATCAAAAGAAAGTAACTGAATATGGTAAGGTGCATGAGCAAGTTTTAAGGATTAAGAAGAGAATATCTAAATATGAATCAGACATATTTAATAGGATTAATGGTCCATCTCCACAAGGTGTACAAATTAGTTTAAATCCAAAGTCTATTGTAGACTTCTTGACTCGCGGGACTATTGGTGAGGACATTAAAAAAATAGCAGGTAGATATGAGCAAAAACCTATATTAGAACAATTATTGGGCAGGAATAAGGACAGGAAGTTGTTTATTGAAAGTTTATTATTGCGTGCCAAGACTAATATTAGGTCTATTGGGGTTGTTGATGGTAAAGAATATACTATTGATGATATAGGTAATGTCGCTACGGTTCTAGAAGAAAAGATGCATGGCATTATAGATATATTAGAAAAGGCTGGGATACAAGATAGTAGGGTACCAGATTTTAGAAAATTAAAATTCTCAGAGCCAGAAACCATATCTAAAATTAGTAAGGCATTAGATTTAATTATATTAAATACTATAAGCAATGCAGTAAGCCCTTCTTATAAATATAAGCCATCATTGTATGATGATGTTTTAGAGAAAATAGCTATGTATGAGCGCAAGCTAGTTGGCATCCCATTTGTTAGTGCGGATCTTAAGATTAAGCCTAGGATAGGCGGGCAACCCAAGCCTCCTATATTTATAGAAGATTGGATGATCCGCGTTAAATTATCTGATGGTAGTACTATAGAGTCTATCAAAGGTATCCAAGAAAAACTTGAATCGTTAAATAAGATATATTTAGAAACCAAAGATATAACTGAAAAACGCTTGATACAGGTTGATATAGATAGAGTTGGTATAGTATCAGATATAATTGATAAGCTTAAGGGATTATATAACCAAGACAATGTTTTAAATGCTATGATGGTAGATTCTGGAAAGATTTTGAGGCAAATAGAGTTATATAATGTTTTGTCGTCAATAAATAATGATATTATTAATACTGGAATGAGTGTTGATAAGCGTTTAGCTAGGATTAATAGATTAAATATAGCCATAAAGAAATTAGTTGGTACGGGTCCCTATGAATTAGGTGGGTATATTGGCAAATTAAAAAGTAAACTTGGTACACCACATATAAATAATAGGATCAAGACAGCAGATAAAATATTAAAGAAATTAAGAGCCGAATTAAATGGGCTAGCAAAAAAGGATACTCCATCAGCAATTAGGATTGCTGAGCGGTCATCATATGGTGGATTTGTATTACATACTGTGGATGAATTAACAGATGAATTAAAATCGATCCATTCAGTCATTGATGATCTAACTCATTCTTTGCCAAAGCTTGATGAAGTACATATATTTAAAAGAATGATGCGGCCAATACAAGAAAAGGTTACAGCTACTAATCAAGAAATTATTAAGAATATTGATTTAGTTATTGATGAGCTTAATATTACTATTGCGCTGAAAAATAATCTGGTCCGTACTTCTTTACCCAATAAACAAAAATATATATCTGGTATTATTATCGCTGGGATTGATGCTTTTGATAAGAAAATGAAAAGATTGAGGGGCGAGATAGAAGAAGCTAGGAAGATTAATGACCAGAACAAGGTTAATCAATTATTAGTGGACTTGAATGATCTTACTGAACGTAGAAAGGTTATAATTGAAGGACGTGGTAAGATGTTCGTTGATAAATACGATATTTTATCAACTTCTAATATTGATATGCAGTTATCTTCTGCATATAGGGCATTACGGAAGGCAGAGGGTAATAAAACTGAAACAGGATTAATATTAGGTGAGATTAAGCGATTACAAGAATTGTTACGTACTCCTGTAAATATTAAACAGATAGATGAAACTGAATCATTAAATAAAATGGTAGCACTACAGAAAAAACTTACTATCGTTGGGAAGGCAGCTAGTCCACAAGACTGGGCTGAATATAAAGAATTGATTGAGCAGCTTAATCGCATAGGTGATGCTGGACTACATATTAAAATGAATTCTAGGCAAATAGCTATATTTGATAGGCTTGGTATTCTATTTGAACAGAGTAAAAAGATGAGTAATAGTGAATGGATGAATGAATATAAAAATGAGTATAATAAATTGATAGCTGAACTCGATGAAGTAAGTGATATTTTTATGGGGGCTAAATATATTAATTCTACATATCATAATTTTGGGCTTATGATGCAACGGGATATGAGCATTGAGCAAATATTACATACATGGTATAAAGATGCAGGTGGGATATTAGATACGGAGGTTAAAATAGAGATTGATCAGATTCTGCGGCCCATCAATGATACAGAAATGAGCCGTATTGTACATCAGATTGACAAATTTTCAGTGGAACTTGAAAAAACAAATGATGTTATATTGCAGAAATTATATGGAGAGAAAATTACCACATTACAGGGACGATTGAATGAGGCGTCACAGCGTGGGTTTAGAAAATATCAGGAGACATTTTATGTTTTAAATATGCAATTAAAGGGGGGGATTAATGAAAAAGGATTACGTATTAAGGGATTGGTAGCCCAAAAGATGGAGTTTATTGAAAAAATTAAATCATTAGAAGACCGTTTGAGTAAACTTGATATATTATTAGATGCTGGTGAGATAGAAGCTTTAAATATTGATCTTTTTACCGCCCGTGGTGCATTATCTACTATTGAAACAAGAATAATAAATATAGAACGCGCACTTAAGATGAGGGTTGGTAAAAATACGGAGTTTTATACAGGTAATATCCAACAGTTTAAAAATATAGCAATAACGTTACCATTGACTGACGATGAATTAAAATATATTAATGGGATAACGACTAAATTTTCTATTTCTATTAATGAATTTTTGCCAAAATTATGGGATAAATTTAAGGATAATGTAAGATTACGACCTAGTGTAGAACATATGTATGCTCTTATGCATGCTAATAATATTTCTGCTATAGATGCAATGCAAGCCATAGTTGATGAGATGTCTATATTAAACTCATACTCAATACCAAATGGCGAGCAAATGGCCGGGGATATCATGGCCAGGTATAGAATCGAAGTTGGGTATTTTGATAGTGGTGATATTAAAATACCGATCTCTATGGATAGAGATTCTGCTGTTTCTAAATTAATGGAGGCTATCAAAGACCATAAAAAGAAATTAGATGCACTACCAGCTGGTTTTGTTGAGATGTCTGATCAGCAAATTCAGTCAATGCGTGAATATTTAGATAGATTGCATATACCAGAGGTCACTAAAGCTAAAAGAGATGTTTATAATGACGTTTTATCTGAATTGGTACAAAAAGGATATGATTCAAGTAAGCCAAATGCTGAAGCAGATAAGGTTAGAATATTAAAAACTATTACGGCAGACAGAAGGAATATGTTTTTAAATGCTGAGAGAGAAATAAAGCGGAATATAGTTAAGAATAGTCTTGGCGAAGAAGTAAAGGCGCTAATGAAGGATATAAAGATCCAGACTGACCTAGCTCATATTCGTGCAAGAATAGCGAAATATCGAGCTGAAGTAATGTTGATTGAAAACATGGTATATTATAATCAGTCGGATGCTTTGACTAAAGAGGTTATCAAACTAACCAATGCAAAAGGGTTACTTGGTGCATATAAGCGTGCGGTTGATGTGGTTGAAAAAGTTGGTAAGGATATAAGGATCCCAAATAGAGTTCAAAAGATATCTATGAATGTTAATCTTGTTAAAGAATTAGCTAATACATATGAGCGCATGATATATACTACTAATTTATCTGGTAATGGGGTGCCAATTAGTGAATTGGTTAGTAAATTTAATGAAGGGGTAGATATTACTGCGCTTACTGAAGATCGTATGCGTATTTTGCGTAAAATCAGCAAGGATATAGCTAATAAGGTATCCAAGGAAACAAATATTTTATTAGATTTTAAGGATGACAACGTTTTTAAGGAAGCATATAAATTAATGAGTAAAGATGGTGGCATCCCATTATATAAATATATTGGGATTGCTGATATCACCAAAGATAGTGGCGGGCAATTTGTTCCAATTATTAATGGGGTTATTGACCCAACCCAATCATTGAGCAAGCTTTCTGATATATCATGGCGCGATCCCTTTAAAGGATATATAAGTGATGCTCCAACTGAAGTGCAGTTATTGGAAGAATATTTAAAGGCTTCATTCATTTATGCGGACAATATAACTATACGTGATACACTTGGTAAGATTGTTGAAACAACTATGGAGGACAAGATAGATCGTATTATCAATGTAATGCGTGAGCGTATACCAAATGAATGGCAACTCAATGCTTTAAATAAGGCATTTGGTGCTGTAGTGGCCACTGGTGTCATTACGAATAAAATAGTCAAGGAAGCTGTTGTGCGCATAGATAAGGTACAAGGATCAATAAATGGGTTCATGCGTAGCTTACTTAATGGTGTATCGGAAGATTCAATTAAAGAACTATATACGCATGCCGCCACGGCCAAATCTTATTATAAAAAGGGGGCCAAATTTGTTAAATATTTTGGTGGTCGTGGTGATATTGGGTCATTATTGCGTAAACTTGCTATTAATACGGCGATTAAGCAAGGCACCACTTTAGCCAATACTGCAGAGATGATATTTGGTGAAGAGACGAGAAGGACTTTATCTGGGATTAAGAATATTGTTAATGCGGCATCGTCTGGGGCATACTTATTAAGTGCTAGGGCGACCACTGATTCATTGAATCAGATTGCCGCAGTAGCACAGCCTTTACCATGGGACATGACTGGACCACAGTTCATGGCTATGTGGGATAAAATTGAAAGAGAAGGGGACAATTGGCAGAATACTATATTTGACAAGCGTGCCGATACGGTTTTAAATAGATTGCTTGGTAGAGTTAATAAGGCCGGTAATGATATGAATAGAAAAATGGCACAAGGCGTCATGCCGTCTTTGGCAGTTGGTGGAGCGGTTAATGAAGTTCGTGGGGCATATGCTCGTGCTGCAGATGATCTTGAGGGGATGATTAGTGATGCTGGGTATACGGCATTTAATCAGTCGGCTATGTCTAATTATATTGATAATGCTGATCAGATTCGATATTTTGAATATACAGCCATTAATGATTCAAGAACATGTAAATATTGTAGGGCTACCCATGGAATATTATATAAACCAGAAGAACCACGTCCTCAATTGCCGAGACATCCAAATTGTAGATGTACATATCGTCCATGGTTTAAATCTATATCTTCTGCAGCAGAAGAATTAGAGCAAGTACCACGCAAACCAAGAGTCCCCATTGGAGCAAAATTTGATATAGGGCCAGATGATTTTGCTGGGTTTGGTGATGGGCTTAGTAAATTAATAAAGCCCATAAAGCCTGATGGAACTATTAGTGATGAAGATTGGATCATGTGGTTTAATAAGCAGCCATTTGATATCCGGCAAATGATGGTTGGTGATGAACATGATCTTGCTAATTCACTAGGTGTATTTGGGGTTGATGCACCCATAGATAAAAAGGCACTTATTGTTAGTGCTAGTAAAAATGTGGGCAAAGTGTTTGCGAAAGATATGGCAACAAATAGTGTAAGACAATTAATGTTTAATACGTTTACTAATAGTGAGGTTTATTCATCTTTATTTGATATATGGAATTCTCCAAAGAAAGCAATGACAACTATTAGTAGTCTTGCGTGGAAGAGACTGATGTTTGGGCCTGGTGGTATCATTAAAAATTCAGTCACTGAAGCATTTAATAGATCAGTTAATGGACTTATTCCGATTGATCCAAATGAGGCTGGGCCATTGCAGGCATTAATTAATAGAGTAGCTAGTACTAAAACATTTAATAAAGCTAGTTTTTGGTGGAATATGTTAGGTGGCAAATTTATTAATAATAAACTTATAACTAAATTGAGTGGTATGGCTGAAGAAGAACGTGCGGTATGGGGTAAGGTTGCAGCTGGAGATACCAGTGAAGCAGCTATCGCTGAAGCATATACTAAGGCTATTGGTATGCGCAATAAAAAAGTAAAAGAAAATAGTGGCTTTTTACAGAGTGAGTTTATGAGGGCCATTGATCCATGGTTTAATATTGGGGTAGAGGGAGTAGCACCATTAGCCGATATGTCAATTGTTCATAGAACTGAAATATTTCAACAATTAGCCAAAGACATTATTACTTTACCAGAAGATGAAGCCATTGCTGCTAGACTGAGACCTATTATGAGAAATAAGAATCATATTAGTAATAGTATATTTAATTCTACTAGTTTTGCTGACGATGGATTATATAGAATACAGGATTTAGTTAATACCACTGTTAGAGATACTGAAAAGGATGTCTTAGGCAAAAAAGAAGTTCTAGACATTTACGGCAAATTAATGGGTACCCAGCGTTCTTCGGCTAAAATATTACTTACTGATGAGGCATTTAAAGGTAGATTATTAAGATTACCAGAAAACCAACGTACTATATTATTAGACTTATTGCATAATCCAACAATTAAGTCGGTAGTTAAGAAATTTTATATTGATTCCACTACTAGTATTGCTAGTGATTTAGAAGCTATTCGTGTAATTGAGATAACCCCACAGGGGATGCGTGTTGGCATTGGTGGATGGCCAACTAGAGAGATTAATAATATTACTATTGGGCCTGATGGTATGATGTATAATGCCACCAAGGAAGAATTAATAGGCATGTGGAAAAAGGCAGACCCAAGGGTTGATATATCTAGGTTTGTATCTATAGATGTTAATATCGGTGGCCGAGTTGTTGAAACGTCACCTACTATATCATTTGATAAAATGTCATCTAAAAAGCTTGACGATATTAAGAAAAGACAGGCGGTTATCAAAAAAGTCTCAGCTACACCAGATAAGAATATATATGAATATATATTTACACTTAAAGATAAGGATGTTTCATTAAAAAATAGGGGGATGATATCAAATGCATTAATGCGTGTGCAGGGTATGAGCCCATTTTCACTCCCATCAAAGATTGATGAGTTAATTAAAACTGGGGTGCTTAAGGTTGGGCAAGGTAATCCAGCTGGATATGGGGAGAAATATGTTGAGGCTATTAATAAAATAGAAGGATCCATTAAACAGGTGTTGGCTAATATGAAGAATGAATTAACTCCTGGGGATAAGGTGATAGGTCGGATCGGAGAAGATAAGGTTAGTGATATTGCCACATCAGTTCGTGGGAATATTAAAGATATATTAAGCCCGTATGGTGAATATAAATTTGTTCATGTGCCCATTAATCAGTTTGTTGGTGAGACGATAGATAGTGAGGCATTTTTAAGTAGGATACGTTTACTTGCACATCAAATGTATGGTGTGTAATATTGTGTCCAATTAGATATAATTTATCATTTTTCATATGACAGGTTTATTTCTATGGAGGTGTTGCGTTGGCTAAAAAGGTAGATCAAAAAACGGAGATGGTTGGGGACATCCTGTTATTTGAGGGCACACCTCAGGTTGATGTGGATAAGAAAACTATCACTGCGGTATTAATTAAGTCGGGACTCAGTAAAAGAAAGAATTACTACACTCCAGAATGCTTAGAGTCAGCGGCTCCACTATTTATTGGTAAGAAGATGTACGTAGATCATCCTGTACCAGGATCTCCCGAAGCCACGGGAAAAGCAGCCCGTTCATTTAGGGATTGGGTAGGTACCATTCTTGAATCCTATTACATTCCTGAAGAGAAGGGGATCGGCGCAAAAATAGGGATTAGAGATAGTGGCCTATGGGAAAAGGTACATGAGGCCCATACTAATGGTTGGCTTAATGAAATTGGGCTATCCATTAATGCTATGGGTAAAACACGTATGGGGAAGATTGGTGATGATGTAGTAAATGTTGTAGAAGCCATTGTAAAGCCGCATTCTGTAGATTTTGTTCCAGATGCGTCAGCTGGTGGGCACATTCAAGTCGTTCATGAATCAGATATTTCAATTTTAGAGGTAACGGAGGAGAAAGGGATGACTACAGAGCTTACGCTAAAGGGGTTAATGGAGTCCAATCCAGAGATCGTAGCAGAGATTAGTAATGGTGTTAGAGAGAAGGCTCTTGCTGAGGCAACTGCGGCGATCGATGCAATGGCTGAACATACTAAGTCACTCATCGATGAGTTTGTTGATCTTGTTGAGAGTGAGACTGCAGAAGTTTATACCAATGTAACTGAAAGTGTTGCTAAGGCAGAGGTTCCTGAGGGTACTGAGAAGCTGGAGGAGGCTAATATGGGAGAGTTTGTAGAGGTGCTTGCTGAGCGTGATGAGCAGATCCAGCTACTTGCAGAGGCTGCAACTCAGGCACAGGAAGCTAATGAGGATCTTGGCAAGAAAGTAGAAGAGCTTGAAGAGAAGCTTATCGCTGTAACTTCTAAGGCAGTTGCAGAGAAGAAGTTGCAGGAATCTGGGCTTCCTGCTACAATGAAGAAACGGTTGCTGGCTTCTCTTATTGGATCAGACCCAGATGAGATGGATGCAATCATACAGGAATCTAAGACTATGTTTGCCGAGATTTCTGAAGAGCTTACTCCAAAGGGTACTGTCCGAGGGCTTGGTGATGGCAATAATAAGATAACCAAGGAAATTCGGCAGACCAAACTCGACAATCTTTTTGGAATTCTTGAAGAGAAAAAGTAATCACGGATCTTACTAAGGAGGAATAAAAGATGGCTCAGAATTTTGTCCAAGATGGTGTTACGCTACAGGCTGCTGTGGCGAGTGGTGTTACAAAGATTTATACTGGTACTCCAATTTATTTATCGGCTGGTGGAGTAGGTGCAGCCCCAGCAGGTAATGCTACTGGTATCGATGGGATTTCAATGAACACTTGTTCTGCGACTGCCGATGCGGCCAATTACATTACAACTACTTGTGTTTATCAGACTCAGGGCGTATTTGAGTTTGCGGTTGCAAGTGGTGTCACCTTTATTCTTGGTGATGATGTTTTTATCGCGGCAGTTGATAACACCACTGCAGCAGTGGCTGGTGAACAGGAAGGCGCACGTACTACAGTTAATAATCGTGGTGCTGCTGCTGGTAGTGATGTAGGAATTGGTAAATGTGTTGCACTTGGTTCTACAAAGGGATTTGGAACTACCGTAGGAACTGCATATATTCAGTGCAAGATTGTAACTCGTGCTAATAGCAATATTACTGATGCAACATAAGTAATAGAATAGACAAGGAGGGAATATAGATGGGTGTCCACGTAATTAAAAGTTTGCAAGAGGCTGCTCAGGCAGAGCTTGATAGTGGGATGTATTCGCGGTTACTTCAGGAAGCCGCGTCTACCACAGATTTTCCGGCTATCATGGCTAATACGCTTTACAAGGTGATGTTAAAGAGTTATACGGAATATCCTTCAACATGGACTAATGTTGTTAGTGAAACTAGTAATCTGAAGGATTTCAAAGAGCAGACACGGACTCGTTTCTCAGAATCTGATAACCTCCTAGAGGTTGGAGAGCACGGGGAATATAAGGATTCCTCGCTGCAAGACGAGAAAGTCCGGTACGCGCCTAAAAAGTTTGGCCGCATGTTTGGTGTGTCTTGGGAAGCACTGATTAATGATGATATGGCTGAGATCAAGAAACAGCCACAGCGTTTTGGACGTGCAGCTGCACGTACAATTGACTATGATATCTGGAATTTCATCCGTGGTAATCCTACCATTTATGATGGTGTGGCCCTTTTTAGTAATGCCAGCCACGCCAATGCTCCAGCTACCATGAACGTCGCACTTTCAGAAGCAGCACTTCAGACTGCTTATAATGCGATGATTGGACAGACCGACCTTAAGGGATACCCAATCCGCATCGTACCCAAGTTTCTTGTGTGTTCCCCACAGCAAGAGATCAAGGTATGGAAGCTGTTGAATCCTGGAGTTCTACCAACTACCGGTGTGGCGGTAGACACACTCACTGGTACAACTCAGGCAGTACAGCCAACTTCTCGTAACTTTTTCGCAGGGAAGTTGCAGCCACTGTTTGTGCCCTGGCTTAACGCTAGTGAGTGGTATTTAGTTGCAGATCCTGCACAGTATGATACTATTGAGGTTGGTTTCCTCAATGGCAAGAAGGAACCAGATCTTTTTGTACAGGATGGGAATCTTGGTACAGCATTTGAACGTGACCAAATTCGGTACAAGGTCCGGATTGTTTGGGGAAAGGGCCTCACTGATTACAGGACCTGGTACTGTGGATACGATTCAATCAATTAGATAGTAAAATGTAATTAGTTATTGAGGGTAGGTGGGGTTAATATCCTACCTACCCTCAATAGTATTGAGTTTAATGCATATTATTTGTATATCATACAATAAGTAATGGTGTTATTGGAGGCCCACGATGGCGTATGATTTTAAGGTTAATACGGTAAGTATTGGTATTACCGCTGCAGATGTTTTAAGTGCTACTCCCGATCCATTTATAGAGGCTGTTTTCCATAACCTAGATGGGACGAATACTATTTATCTAGGTAAGAGTGATGTTGCAACTGATGGTACTAATGGTTTTGGGTTGCAGCCTGGTGATATGGTTGAATGGCATGCTCATGGGGATCTTAGTGAAATATATGCCATAGCTGGTGGTGGTACGGCTCTTAAGCTTTCTTATGTAATTTACAAATAAGGACATTAAATGGACCCGGTAATGGCGCTCAAGACATTACAAGAGGGAGTACAATTATTAGATGGGACAAATTGGTGGGTTTCTGCTGGTACAGCACTTGGTATCCATAGGAATGGACTAGATGATGAATTTTTATTTAAGGATACAGATATTGACGTAGAAGTTGAAGGTATTGGTATTGAAGAGATTGAGAAAAGATATATGAATGCTGGGTTTAGGTTTCATGTAAAACAATTAATATCTGGGATACCTTCACAACTTGCCTTGATTAAAAATGACATTATTTTTGACATTTATTTTTATCATCGTGAGGTTGATAATTTAGTAAATATAAACCCATATGGTAGGTTATTAGTTCCAGCACATCTTATAGATAATGCTAAGATGATTACGATTAGAGATATTGAGTTACGTATACCATTTCCTATTGAAGAATATTTAACTGTTAGATATGGTGATTGGCAGGTGTCTAAAGCGAAAGTAAGTTGGTGGTGGGAACAAGCAAATAATATGGTAAGGTCATAGTGGAAATTGGTTTTACTGTTGGAGTGTGGGATCTTTTTCATGAAGGGCATCGCATTTTCCTTGAGCGGGCCAAAGGATTGTGTGATTATCTTATTGTTGGTGTGATGACAGATTATTGGGTGATGGTGCAAAAGGGCACTGGGCGTCCAATTGATTCGATTGTAAAGCGTATAGAAGCGATTACTTCTTTAGTTGATAAAGTTATTGTTATTGATACTATGGATATGACTCCATATTTGCAGATTGCAGATATATGGATTAAGGGAGAAGATCAAAATAAGATGCGTCCAGAGGTATGGTCAAATGAAATACGATTACCTCGTACGCCAGGAGTTTCTACGACACATCTTATAAATAACCTTTATATGTGAGAGTGGGTATGTGGGAAACTATACGAATAATAATCATACAATATGGTTTGGTTGGGCTGGTATTGATAGGGATTGGTTTTTTGGTGTACATTTTTTATATAGACAAAAATAAACAAACAATAAAAGATGTTGCAAGAGAAGAACGCTTAAATCAGATGACTGATAAGGTCATTGAAATTACGGCACAGGTTAGTAGGGTGGTTAGTTCAAATACAGAGGTTGTTCGTGAAGTTACGCAGAGCATGAGAGAATTAAAAGATGCCAATATTGCTGATCATCGATACATTGTGGATAAAGTAGAAAGGGTAGATACAAATGCAAAAACTGATCATCAACGGTTAGAGGATAAAGTTAATGATCTTAAATAATCGAGGTGTCAATATGGTATTAATGGATGATTTTTATGAATAGTATATTAGCATATCCTTTTACTGTGGCTTCATTTGCCCAGATATTTAGTATGCTAGTTCATGTAATGGTTATATGGGTTGGAGTTATATTGGTACGTGGATATTATAAAGTTTTTAGGAGCCATCCGTCTAATATTGCTTTCGCGATGGTTATGTTATTATCATCAATGGTAACAACTAGTGTTATATTGGGCGCTAATGCGATTGCATGGTTTGTACAGATGTGTATATTTTGTGAATTAAATAGCCATTATTTATGGGTGCAGATATTGTGGACTGGGGTTTATAGTATTGGGTTTATAATGCTTTATTTAATAATAAAACGTAAAATTGATCTTTAGGGGAGGGATTATGGATATATTTTTAAACATACTTCAGTTTATTGTAGGTGTGGTGGTTATATTTGGTGGCGGGTATTGGTTATTGAATAGGTTTGTTCCAGAAGTAGCATTACAGATTAAAACTACAATTGTTGGCGTAATAGCAAAGTTTAAGAAAGGTTAATACTTATGGATGTAATTCAAAAGGATATCGTACGTAGTAATCGGCTCTTTACTAAGAATGGTATGTTCTCTAAAACGTCAACGATTCTTGTGTGTGCATGGGGCATTGCTTTATTTAAGTATATTTTTCAGGGGTGTATCCTTACAATACCAAAGATTGGTATATATTGGGCCATAATATTTACATCGGGAGATGCACTAGCAATTACGGGTGCAGCAAGTGCTCTTTATTTTGCTGTGCATAATATGAAAATTAATGTTGGGACTAATAATCAACCCAAAGAAACAGGGAATAAACAATGACTTTACCCACAAAGGCTGTCCTTATGAAACTCTGTACTAAATGTGGAGTGAAAAAACCCAAGGCAGAATTCAATAAAAATAACTACAACAAGAGCGGACTAACTTCTTGGTGTAAAACTTGTAATAATATAGCAGTTAAAAAGTATAAGACTACACCAAAGGGTAAGGAGACAAATAGAAAAAGTAATAAGAAATATAGAGACACACCAGAAGGCAAGGAGATAAAGAGAAAAGGGAAGAGAAAATATAATATAACCCCTAAAGGCAAGTTATCTGCGAGGAAAGCCCACCTAAAACGCACTTATGGTATTACTTTAGAGGAGTATGATACCATGTTAAAGGATCAAGAGTATGTTTGCGCTATTTGTGGCACTGATAAACTAGGTGGAATTGGTAGATTTCACGTAGATCATAATCATATTACTGGGAAAATTAGAGGGTTATTGTGTACTCGTTGTAATACTAAACTTGGTATTATAGAAGACGAGAAATTTAATAAACTTGCAATAATATATTTAAGTGGAGATTTATAATGCCAAAAGTAAATGTTTTAATCCCATATATTTTATTGTTTATTGGGATTGTTGCATTTGGTTTGTACATTTGGTTGACGCCTACTGCGCCTCCAATTTACATCCCTGGGCCAACATCGGTGCAAACCGTTTACGAACCCAAATGGAAAGACAAAGTTACGCCAGTGCCGTATTTAGTTCCAACTGGAGCAGTAATAGAATTTTTCCCAAAAGAACAATTGGCGACTGCTTCAAAGATACCAGATGCACCAGATAATACCATTGCTTTTGGCCAAGTTCCCAAACACTCTGGGAATACAACAGTATTTGCAACACTTAAACCAGGGCAGGATAATGTTTTAAGAGGTGGTTTGGAATATAGACAGGAGTCAACTCCTTTTTGGGGCTTTGATAGAGAAATACATGGTGGTATTTATTATGGGGTTATTGGACTTAATCAGATTGAAGGACAAATTAGGGCAAAACTATTACGAACGGGAACGATAACCTGGGGTGCTCAAGGTAGGGTGGGAATTGAGAAGGACGGAGGACGTTTGAATGGTGCAATATTGGTTGGTATTGAGTATTAATGATAGGAGGGTTGATTGGCTAATTTAGTTTTTCAGGGCTATTTTGGAACATCACCTTCGTGGACCTCGCTGCAATCTGTGGGGCAACTTATTGGGTTCTATGGTGCTGCATATGGTGATAGGGTAGCAGTAGATTCCTATCAATCGTCCACACATATTTCTGGGGCTGGTGGTGATGCATGCACTACTAATCATAATAGGAATGTTAAATATATTGCTGGTGGGCAGTTTGATAGTGGAAGTGGCACAGAAACACTAAATGATACAAATTTAATTGCTACTGAGTGTACTGTTCGAGTTTATTTATCTGGTGGGGCGCAATCTATAGCCGTGCAAAATGGAAGGATAGGAATATACGACGGGACGACTATCACTACTTTCGCAACAGACATTCAAGTGTATGCATTTGAACAAGGAGTTAGTGCCACTACTTGGACATCGATTAATAATGGCAGTACAACTGGTGGAGATAATCCAGGACAAAGGTTGGATTTGGGTGATAAAACCGCAAGCACTGATCATTATTGGTATGTGGCTATATCATGTTCGCCGTTAAGTGTAGGAGAAAAAACAAATTTTGGGATATTTTCTACTTTGGAATACTATTAAAGCATTAACTAAAAAGGAGAAATAAGAAATGGACAAGTTTACTAGGATTTTTGAAGCAGATATGCAGAATTCACTTGGTAATATCGAGGAAGCAGATATAAAAGACAAAAAGAAACGCCCATTGGGTGGCAAACTTGCTGCTGGTATGGTTGTAGGTGGACTTGTTGGTTCGACTGTTCCGCTCATTAAAGTAGGTGCACGTACTGCTAAAACTGGTAATTCAATAAAAACAGCACTAAAACAGCATCCCAAGATGACCACTAAAGTGTTAGAGCGGCTAATGAAAAATATGGGCAAAGCTGGTACTACAGGTGCTATTGTTGGTGGTGGGGCCACATATAGTGCCATGGTTGCTAACGCTTTACGTAAGAAGAAGGTTGCTGAATCAGCTATTGAAAATGTTGAAGAAGGTATTGGTAGCACTGTAGCAGGGCTTTTGGCTAAAGTTAAGGGATTAAAGGCAGTTAAACAGGCCGGTAATGTTGTCAATGATTTGAAAGATATTGCTAAGGCAGCTGGACCCAGGAATAAGTTATATAGAGGTATTGGAAAAACTAAGTTTGGGGCGTTAAAGGCCAATACTGGTGCTGTTGGTAGGGGTGTTACCAATACTGCTAAGGCTAATCCTTATGGTGCCGCACTTGTTGGTGGTGGTACCTTGGGCGCTGCTGGTCTTACTGCTTGGGGGCTAAAGAAGCCTAAGAAGTCAGTGTATGAAGCTGCCCCATTTAATTTCTCTAAGCTAAAGGACAAGAAAGATGGTGGTAAGGGCACCGAGAAAGATGGAACGACTCCCGCGCAGGAAGCTTTAGCTAAAGCTAAAGAAAAAGACAAGAAAAAGGGATTACCAGACTTTTTAAAGAATGGTAAGGGTGATAAAGATGATACTGGTGACGAAAAGAAAGATATGAAGGCTATGCATGGTAAGATGAAAAAGGGTGGTATGAAAGATGAAAAGGATATGAGTGTAATGGAAAAAATGAAGATGATGAAAGAAAAACATGGTGGCAAGGAGTAATATAATGTTATTTCCATTTACTATAGGCATACATGCTGCATTAGCCAAAACACGCAAGAGTGTCCCAAATTGTTTAGTCCAAGAAGGTATAGCAGAAAGTATCGCCAAAATTTTTAATATAGCAAAAAAGACTAAACCAAAGCCTAGTGTGTTATCTCCTGAGAGATTGGGTAAGGCTATGTACGCTAGTCCCAAGGCAATGGAGCAGGCTTTTAGATTATATGGGCTGAATAGTAAAACAATAAAAAAGGCCATACCGACAGCATTTGGCAAGGTTTAATTTGTAATAGTTACCAACACCATATTATGGTCAATTGGGGAAATTATGAGTCAAGATGCGTGGTTGGCAAATTTGAGTGATGGTACCACCGTTGTAGAATATTGGGCACCAAATGAACTTTCACCGTGGCTCAGATTGATGGAGTTATGTAGAAGTAATGGTCTATATTTAACTAATCTACGATTGACCATTTGTTCTAAAACAATAGCATTAAAGCCACATGCACAAGCATATTGGCAGGCGCATCAACGCACATTACTCTCTGGTGGTGGGGAAGTACCCATATCTAGAGGTATTGGGTTCGTCGATAATAATATTATAAAAATTATATGGGGTGTAAGGACTTCGACTGGTCAACCACATTTTTACCAAGAACAACGGCCAGTGGATAGAGAAAAATGTATTATATGGAAAACACACAAGATAGATGGAGGGATTAATGGATAAGGTAAGTATTCTCATACCTAGTAATAAAGAGATATTTTTATCTAAGACAGTTGATGATGTTTTTAATAAGGCACGAGGAGAATTTGAGGTAGTGGTTTACCTTGATGGGTATTGGCCAGATCCACCATTAAAAGAGCGGTCAAATTTAGTTATACTTCATGGAGATGTAGTTATAGGTATGCGTGGTGGTATTAATGCTGCTGCGGCTGCTGCAACTGGTAAGTATCTTATAAAAGCAGACGGACATTGTATGCTCGATGAAGGGTTTGATGAAGTGCTCAAAGCTGAATGTGATGATAATTGGGTGGTAGTGCCAAGACGTCGTTCGTTAGATGCTGAAAATTGGATTATTGATGTGACAAATAAGAAATCTCCTATAGACTACCATTTTCTTAGTTGGCCATGGGCTAAACCAAATGAATTAGGAATGCATGGGTCTGTCTGGAACGAGAGGGCTCGGACTAGGCAGCATATTTTACTTGATGATGAGATGAGTAGCCAGGGTTCGTGTTGGTGTATGACTAAAAATCATTTCACTAATTTTCTTGGTGGGTTAAGTGAAGTGGGATACGGTACATTCGTACAAGAATTTCAAGAAATTGGTAATAAGACATGGCTAGGTGGTGGCCAGGTAAAAATAAACAAGAAAACATGGTATGCACATTTACATAAGGGTAAGCGATATGGGCGTGGGTATTATATTTCACAGCGTAAAATGATTGAGGGGACATTATATAGTGCAGATTTTTGGACCGGGAATAAATGGGACAAGAGAGTCCATGATCTAGAATGGTTGATTGAAAAATTCTCACCTGTACCAACTTGGCCAGTGGATTGGCGCGAACAAATCCCTATTAAAAGAAAAGAATGTGGCTGGGGATGAAAGAGATCCAGTTATCACAAGGTAAAGTAGCGTTGGTTGATGATGAAGATTTTGAAATGCTTAATCGATATAAGTGGTCTGCAATGAGAGGAGCAAATACTTATTATGCATACACACATATTATATTAGAATCGGGAAAGCGAACCTCAATTGCAATGCATAGGGTGATCATGCAAACGCCCGTAGGGTATGAGACTGACCATCGTGATCGTAACGGATTAAATAATCAGCGGTTTAATCTTCGTATTTGTACGCATTCGCAAAATCAAGGCAATCGTAAGATAAGTACAAATTCATCATCTGGATATAAGGGTATTGTATGGAGTAAAAGAGACGCTGTATGGCAAGCTAGTATTGTGTATAGATGTAATAAAGTACATATTGGGTATTTTAAATCGAAAGATGAAGCCATTTTAGCTCGAAATAGTAGGGCCAAAGAATTGTTCGGAGAGTTTGCGTTATGAAATTTTTAGTAAGTAGTTTCACATTAGATTTATCAGGTGTACCTACATATACACTTACTCTTTATCGAGAGCTAGTAAAGCGTGGGCATGTTGTGCAGATATTTAGTCCACAGTCTGGGAAACTAGCTGTTAATATGAACACATATACAGACATTAGTAAGGTTGATAAGCCAGACATTATTATTGGGCAACATAGAGATTGTGTGCATGTAATGCGGGAGGCTTTTCCCGATGTTCCAATGATTTTTTCAGCGCATGGCGTAGAACCAAATGGTGAACAGCCACCAGATATAGAGGTTGAATTATATACCGCAATAAATGAAGAGACTTTTAATAATTTAGTGTCTAAAGGCATCTCACCAATAAATATAGCAATATTACGAGATTTTGTAGATACTGAATTATTTAGTCCTACTAGTAAAATAAGTACTAAATTAAAGAAAGTGTTGTTTATTAGTAATAGGAAAAAATGGAAGACATATGCGATTATTAAAAAAGCTTGTGAGATTTTAGATCTAGAGTTTAAAGCTGTTGGTTCACCTTATGGTAGAGCATACTCCATAGAAAAAGATATTAATGAGGTAGATCTTGTTATCGGGTCTGGACGAGCCATATTAGAGGCAATGTCTTGTGGTAGGGCTGTGATTAGTTTTGATAAGGGTGTTGGAGATGGATATTTTATAGATGATGTATATTGGGAAAGTCGTACTCATAATTTTTGTGGGAGTATGTGTAAATATCAATTTGATGTAAATAGTTTAATCAATGAAATAAATAAGTATGATCCCATACATGGTAAAATTAATAGAGAGATTATTTTACAAGAGCACAATGTTGAGCGTAGTGTTATTAAATTGATTTCTACATCGAGGAGGCTGTTGAATGGATACACTAAAATATATAGTCAAAAAGTATACCCTTCACTTATGGAAGGCGAAGTTGCCGATTGAAATACCAAATACTGACAGGGTAACTCTTGCAGGAGTATTTAATGAATTGGGATTTACTAGGGGCGTTGAAATCGGGGTTGAAGAAGGTAAATATTCAGCTACATTATGTAAAGTTAATCCTAATTTAAAACTTTATTGTGTTGATCCATGGCTTTCTTTTGATGTATATAGGAAACATTTAGATCAGGCTTATGTTGATAATCTAATGAATAATGCATTAACAAGACTTAGAGGGTATAATGTAGAGATTGTTAGGAAATTAAGTATGGATGCAGTAAAAGATTTTGAAGATGGCTCATTAGATTTTGTATATATTGATGGCAATCATAGACTTGAGTATGTAATTAATGATTTAGCAGAGTGGAGTAAAAAGGTACGTATTGGTGGGATAATTAGTGGACATGATTGGATTAAGATGGCTTATTCTTCAGAGCAAAAATGGCATGATCCGATGCAGGTAACATATGCAGTGCGTGCATTCACAGAAGCATATCATATTAATCCTTGGTTTTTATTAGGCACTAATGCAGTCAATCCAGGAGAAAAACGCGAAAAAATGCGATCGTTTTTTTGGGTAAAAGGACCGGATAGGTATTAAATATGAATACGATTAGGTATCTTACTTTTGAGATCAATCGTGTTTGTCCTAATATTAAAATGCATACGGATAGATGCCCAATAGGGCATCCAGAAAGATATAAATTTTCTACATCAAATATCATTATTTCTGATTCTATAATATTAGATTTTTGGAGATGGTGCAGAACTAAAGGATTCCGTGGGATCATCCTTTGGCATATGTATAATGAACCTATATTAGTTCTTCCACGAATTCGAGTTTTAAAGCAACAAATAAAGATAGAAGATCCTTTTCAACCATTTCAATTGACTACTTCAATAAAAGGAGATTATTCAGACTTTGATATAGTAAAAATAAGTGATTATGAAGGCGGTGCACAACTTGACAACAGAATAGAAACTAATACAGGTGAAGGTAAACTATATTCAGAAATGTCGGAGCGAGGTTGGTGTGGTAGGGGCTCGGGATGGGAGATTTTAATAGATAATTTTGGTAATTGGTGTTTATGTTGTGGTGATTGGCGATGTGAAGAGGCCATTGGTAGTATATGTAATACTGATTGGGAGATACTTTATACTAGGTGGATGGAGAAGAGAGCACGGATTAGATGGTATGATGAGGGTACCTATAGAGCTCTACCTAGGATGTGTAGGGCGTGTCTTGACAAGAATCCTACACTGTCTAGGCAAGGAGGTATTTAATGGAGGTACTTTTATCTGATATTCAAGATCGTTTTTCTATTTTATTATTAAAATGGATAAATGGGGCAGAAGTGAGGAAAGAATTGAAGGCGTATGCCAAGGAATGCCCCATCAATGATGATCTATTTGATTTATTACGAGTAAACGCAGATATTTGGACATTAGAGTCGGATATTAGACAAGGCAAAGAAGGCATATTAGGGTTAGAGGAAGTTGGTAGAAGAGCCCTAGCTATACGTAATAAAAATAGGGATCGAATTGAGATTAAGAATAGGATAAATTCTTTATCAAAAACATTCCCAGAAATAAAGATCAATCATGCCTCTCAAGATTGATGTTTATAGTGTTATGAGGAACGAGATTAAGATATTGCCGTATTTTCTTCGTCATTATGAGCAATTTGCTGATAGAATATTTGTATGGGACGACCAGAGTGATGATGGTACCAGAGAAATGTTAGCAAGGCATCCAAAAGTTGTTCTTTTAGGATTAACTCATCATGGTGCTAATGATATGTATTATGTGCAAAGTCTTTGGCCTCAGTATAGACTTATTAGCCGTGGATATGCTGATTGGGTGATGTGTGTGGATGCTGATGAATTCATTTATCACCCAAATCTTGTTCAGTTTTTATCGGAATGTAGAGAGAAAGGGATACAAAAAATACGATGTACTGGGTATACCATGCATTCCACAGAATTTCCTCATTGGAAATTTAAAGGACAGTTGTATGATTTAATTAAGATGGGATGGGCAGATAGGTGGTCAACTAAGACTGTGGTATTTGATCCTGCGATCCAAATTACTTTTACTCCTGGGAGACATCAATGTTTACCTTCTAGAAATATTATTACATATAAAAATATTGGACTAAAAATGCTTCATTATAGATATCTTGGTCCCAAGTATTTTAAAGATAGGAATATTAAAAATTGTAAATCGATGGGTATACCATTTATTAAAGAGAAAAAACATAATTTACCAGATGGTACTCATGATATTCCATATGAGTGGTATGAAGACAACAAAGATAAATTGATCAATGTAGTAGATCTATGAATCCAGATATTACAGTAGTTTATTATACTGCAAATCAAATTAATGATGTTGCTGCTGAACGTATTCGTGGTGATTTATTACGGAAGACTGAAGGATTGAGAATTATTAGTGTATCGCATAAGCCAATTAATTTGAGAGATAATATATGCGTTGGTAAAATGGAAGTAGGATTGTATAGTTTATTTACACAGGTACTTATTGGAGCACGTGAAGTAAAAACAAAGTTTATGGCTTGTGCAGAAGATGATTATTTGTATAGTTTTAGTCATTTCGAATTTATACCACCAAGCGATGATACGTTTTATTATGATACCAATAGATGGGGACTAAATCAAGATGGTAGGTATTTTTGGAGACTACGAACCATATTTGGAATGTGCATTGCGCCTACCCAGGCGATGATCAATACTTTAGAGAGTAAGTTTGATAAATATAAATCTTCAGACACCAATATGCTTAAATATTTTGGTGAACCAGGGAAATATGAGGGGCCGCTAAGAATACCATCAGTAAAAATGGAAAGGGTATATTTAGATGCACCAACTATTACATTTAATCATAGATTATCAATGGGGAAACGAAGGATGGTACGTAAGACAGATATTGTGAAGTATGAATTACCTCCTTGGGGCGACGGACAAACACTATGGAAGGAGTATATGTAAATGAATTTAAGCATACTTATCCCAAGTCGTAATGAAATTTTTTTAGGCCGCACAATACAAGATATTCTTGAAAACATTGGAGGGGATACTGAAATTATCGCGGTATTAGATGGGTATACTATCCCCATACCAGACATACCCAAAGACCCACGAGTGAGATTAATTTATAAGGACACATCCATAGGACAACGTGCTGCTACTAATTTGGCTGCGAGAGAGTCTAAGTCAAACTTTGTGATGAAGCTTGATGCGCACTGTGGAGTGGATCGTCATTTTGATCTTAAGTTAATGACTCCTTATTTAGATAACATACTAGATATGAAGACCACAACGATACCACGCATGTATAACTTTCATGTTTTCAGTTGGTCGTGCCTTGCTTGTGGAAATCGTATATATCAAGGCCCAGAGCCTTTAAAATGTGAGAAATGCCAGGCTGAATCTGGATTTGAGATGGTGGTTGTATGGAAACCCCGATGGAATAGATGTTCAGATTATGCTAGGTTTGATAGAAATTTAAAGTTTCAATATTGGGGTGCATATAAGACTAGGCCAGAGGCTCAAGGAGAGATTACAGATGTCATGTCTTCTATTGGGGCTTGTTGGATGATGCCACGTGAACGGTATTGGGAGATAGATGGGATGGATGAAAGGCATGGGTCATGGGGGCAAATGGGCACCGAATTAGCATGTAAATCTTGGTTATCTGGTGGGAGGCAGGTTGTTAATAAAAGAACCTGGTTCGCGCATATGTTTAGGACACAGGGTGGGTTTAGTTTCCCCTACCCATTATCTGGCAAAGATGTGGAGAAAGCTAGGGGACATTCGCGATTTTTATGGCATGAAAATCGTTGGCCAAAAGCTAAATATCCATTACAATGGTTGATAAATAAATTTTCCCCAGTACCTGATTGGGAGGCCCCAAATGTAGCAGGAGTTACAAAGGGTATTATTTATTATACAGACAATCACTTAGACTCAACAATTGCCAATAAGGTACAAGAACAATTAAACAAGATAGGTTTACCTATCGTATCCGCTTCATTAAAGCCCATCAATTTTGGGAAAAATATCTGTCTCCCCTTGGAGCGTGGATATTTAACTATGTTTAAACAAATTTTGGCCGCATTAGAAGCAAGTACTGCAGATATTATATATTTCTGTGAACATGATGTTTTATATCATCCAAGCCATTTTGACTTTACCCCTCCTAAAAAAGATACTTATTACTATAACGAGAATGTATGGAAAGTGGACAGTAATACTGGTAGAGCATTATTTTATTACACAAAACAGACTTCTGGACTTTGTGCATATAGAGATCTTTTAATCCAACATTATAAGGAAAGGGTTAAAAGAGTTGAAGCTGAAGGGTTTTCTAGAAAGATGGGATTTGAACCAGGTACTCATTCACCACCAAATGGGGTGGATCATTTTAAACCTGAAGCGTATTGGTCCGAAGTCCCAAATGTAGATATTAGACATACTAAGAATTTGACTGAAAGTAGGTGGAGTCAAGATCAGTTTAGATCCCAACGATCTTGTAAAGGATGGAAAATCGAAACTGGGGTACCATGTTGGGGCAAGACACAAGACAGATTTACTGAATTTTTAAAAGAAATATAAAGTAATATTGAAAGGAGATGAAAATAATTTGTGCCTTACTGATATGGGATTTATGTTAGTGATGTACTCTTTTCTCTCTCCTGTTTGGTACTATCAAATAGGCTTGATTTATCGGAAGCACATAAATATCACTACCTAGGGAGAATAGATATGCCCTTAATTTACGCCGTTAGTTCCCTTGCGTACACTCTGGAGTTACAGAAGCATTAGGAATACAGGATTCTATGCAAAAAACTATGGGAAGATTACAAAATAATTCAGATATAGTTGGATTTATAGATTCTGGACGCAAAATGATCTACGTTCGCACTCCTGGAAGTTTGCAGGGGGCTGAGTAGATGGCGACAACCATCACACGGTATGTTGATCCCGATTCCGCTGGCGGGAACGGTACGACTACGGCTCTGTCTGGTGCTAATGCCGCATATGCCTCTTTAAATGCGGCCATGACGGCTGAGGCCAGAAATTTAGTCACCGCTGATGAAATCGCTGAATTCATTTGCATGTCGTCTCATGCAAATCATACCGCCGATACGACTCCTGTTAGTCAATGGGCCACTGAATGGACCACCGACGCGACAAGGTATGTGGATATAAAAACAGATTCCGCTTCTCGCCATGCAGGGGTGTGGAGCGATACGAAATATAGAATCGTAGTCAATGCCGACCCAGATGCGGATCCCAGTGTAGTACAGCTGAGCTTTCCATACGGAAGATCTACCGGGATTCAAGTTAAGAACACATGGACGGGGGCAGGAAACCCGAAAGCTGCTTATTTTGGTTATGGAACTTCTGGCCATTGGCGTGTCAGT
>Ga0209727_1000086_pt1 | contig 112820 bp, 157 predicted proteins | sample RifGroC1_FD_183995 | JGI IMG/M metagenome (GOLD analysis project Ga0209727, IMG submission 183995) | Groundwater microbial communities from Rifle, Colorado, USA - Groundwater C1 (SPAdes) (version 2) | ecosystem: Environmental > Aquatic > Deep subsurface > Groundwater | place: Rifle, Colorado... | reverse complement strand
TTTGTTTCTTTTCTTTAAAATATGCAATTCCTCTTTCATCTTCGTCCATATCGAGATAATTTTGTATGAATAATTCAATGTCTGGAAGAAATGCCTTTGCTAAAACATCTTTTGCTTTGAGTTGATAAATTATTAATTTTTCCTTTACAGATTCTCCTACTAGTTTTGGATTAATGCCAGCTAACCAAAGAGGAAGAAAATCTAATTCTATCATTATAGCATCTTGAATTCCTCCATTTGAAGGTAGGGGCAAGGTTGCCACCCCCTTTGAAAATACTTCGTGTTTCTGAATTTTTTCTCTTTGGCCTTTAACATCTAATCCAAGACCATCGCAAACCCATTTAACACCTGCATACATTTTACCATCAATATTTTGTACTACTAATATATTAGCCCCATTAAAATCTACTTCTTTAATTATTAATTCAGTTGTCATTGTTGTCATGTTTTTAATTCCTTCTTTCTTATAATTTAATTTATTTTTGTATTTGTATTGTTTTTATGAATTACTATTGATGCTTGGATTTGTTAGTCTACCTTATGTATCTTTTACTCCGGCCCATCACGAATGATAATATCCACTCCTTTCTATCTTTAAATAGTATACCATGATGGATGTGGGTTTGTAAAGTATAAAATAAATATATTTAAGAAGGTGGAAATCATAATGAAACTTGAAAAAGCAACTGAAGCAGAAGGCGAATATGCAGATAAAATTAGAGAAGAGTTGTTAAGAAGACCAAGTGATAAGGCAATTGCAAGGAATAAGAGAGCAAGTGAATTGTTGAGGAAGTTGAGGAGATGATTTTGGGTTGGGTGTTTGGTTATTAAATTAAATAAAAAAGAAGCTGTTCAATTTTGAACAGCTTGGAAAGGAGGAATACACAATGGTCACACTTAGCAAAGATGGAATGTACATTGATGAGAAAAATATTAGTATTGCTATCACTTCAAAAGGAATAAAAGCTGAGATTAAGCGATAATTTCTAATCCGTTAGCTGATATTTTAAGTTTAGTATTAGATGGAATAGACTTTGAAGTATCTGTTTTAGGGAAAATTACATTACCATTTTCTTGGATCTCAATAGGACAGTTGAATTTCATATACATCATGTCTGAGAGATTCGTGGTTTCAATAATAGTTCCGTCCTTAAACTCAACTTTACCAATTGTGCCACCCACGATATTGCTAGAAGACATTGATTTAGTCTCTTTATTAAAGTTTAGCGTCTTGATATTTTTATACATTCTTCTTTCACCTCCTTATTTATGTTCATTTTAACATATGTTGGGAGGTAAAAGACAGATTCGACAGTATTTGTAAACATTGGATATGATTTAATATAATTCGATAGAAAGACCTCTATTTGGGGGCCCCCTTTTTTCTTGTTTGTGATTGAGGTTTGTAAGTTTAGAGGTTTGTAAAGTAAGATATAAATATATTTGACATGAATATATTTTCATGATATTATGCTGATAGGAAGGTAAAAGTTACTGATTTTTAGGTTTAAGTTATTATTTTGTTTCACTCCTAATACATATGTTTTGATTTTTGATTACAACATATGAAATTCTGGTATAATAAGATAATAGATAGGAGTGATTGGATATGGACAAAGGATTAAGAGTATTATGTGATAGATATCAAATCAATATTAAATTGGATAGTAGAAAGATTCAGTGGTTGGTTGATAAATATAATGAAATTGGAATACTTATTGAATACAAAGCACTTGTACAGCTTTTAAACAATCGGGCTGATTGGAGATTGATATACGCAGTAGGGTTGTGTCAGATATTCGAATCAAGACTTGGAGATTTATTTTACTATGATAATAATGGTGAGCGAATAGAGATTGATTTTGTGTAATCATATTATCTAAATAGATAATATCAAATATTCAATATCTAAATAGTTTTATCTATTTAGATATTGACATTATCCTAGTTCTCCTCTATAATAATATCAAGAGGTTGATAGTCAATCGGCCTTAAAATATTAGAGTAGAGGAGATACATAAACATGATTAAAGCATATGTAATTAAGGATACTGATGGAAATTATGGTGGTAAAATTAATATTTTCTCCAACTCAGAAACTGGTAGAGGAGATTATAAGTTTAGTTATTACTCAACTCTTTATCCTTTTAGTTGGTTCGAGTGCGAATGCGATAATTGCGATATGATTAATTTAGAATTGCAGAATGAGATTAATAAATTAAGAGAATTAAATTTGTTGGCAGGATTTGATTTAGATTGGGTAATTGAAGAATTTGAAAGTCGTGAAGACATTGTAGAATCGTTTGTGAGAGGTAGGGATTCGGCTTGTGGGAGTTGTGATAGCTCGATTGTGATAAATGACATAAAGAAGGGTTGTGTGGGTTTACACAGGAAACTGGTGAGAGATATAAGGAAAAAGTATAAAAGGATGGATAAGGATAAAGGTGATGAATACATAGAGAAGTTGGTTTAATTATGGGTAAGATTATTGAATTCCCTTGTAGAGATCATTACGATGAATGGAATTATGAAGAGTATTATGCTAACAAAGAGGATGTAGAACAGGATTATGGTGAGGAAGTTTTAGTTAAGGACGGTTTGGTTAAGGGATTTATTAGAAAATGTTTGATGTTTGTTTTGATGAGGTTATGATTATTTTGGTTAAGTTAGTTTGAATATTATGGGGAGCTTATTCTCCCTCTTTTTAAATATCATTATTTCATTTCATTACATTTTATGGTAAAATGTGTATGGAAGAGGTGATTATCATGAGAGTGAAACCACGAGCAAGAAGGGTTAGGCGTAATTCCCATAAATCATTAGTAAAGATTATTGATTCTAGAATCAAACCAAAGTTATGGAAAGGAGTGAAAAGAATGAGTGTGATAGCAGTAAAACCAACGTCTTTTTCAGAAATTATTTTTGACAGAAAGAAACGACAAGAAACTTATGATTATTATGATAGTATATACGTAGAAACGGAAGATGAGAAAGAAATATTCGAAGGATGGAGAAAACGAAGATTGAGAAAGGGTGAATAATATTGTCATGTCCTTTAAAACCGAAAAATCCAAAGTATGCAATTAGAAATCATTTACAGAATTCAGGAATTCAGCCAGAAAGCCTCCACGCTTCAGCGTGTGAGGATGAATGGTGTTTATATTAAGTATAATAATTAAATAAATATACTTGCAATATATTCTCATAAATTGTATAATTAATATGTTACATAAGTAATAAATAAAAGAAATGAGGTGAATATTCATTGCCAAAAGATAATTCAAAATCAAATTATGTTTTAACTCTTCCTTTAAGTACTGAAATATATCAAGAAGATATTTTGGATAAACGATTTAATATATGTAGACAAATATATAATGCTTGTTTAGGTGAAATATTGAAACGATATAACCACATGAGAGAATCTAAGGCATACCAAAAAATTAGTAAACTTCCTAAAGGCAAAGATAGAAACAAACAATTTAATGATTTGAATAAACTTTATAATATTAATGAATATTCACTTCATGAATTTGTTAAACCAACGTATAAACATTTTAAAGACAATATTGATAGTTTAACTTGTCAAAAATTAGCCTCAAGAGCATATTCAGCTTTTGAAAAATTAATGTTTCATGCTGCTAAGAAAGTTAATTTCATTAAATATGACAAATTAAAAAGCATTGAAGGAAAATGGAATAAGAGTGGTATTAAATATGATATTAAATCCAATCAATTAATCTGGAATGGACTTAAAATTCCTGTAATTATTAAGGATAATGATGTTTATGCACATATGACAATTCAAGATAAAGTAAAGTATTGTCGTATCAAAAGAGAAATGATTAAGGAGAAATGCCATTATTATATACAGTTAATTATGGAAGGCATTCCTCCTACTAAAGTAACTAAACAAGGTGAAATTAAAGGTAAAATAGGCATTGAATCACCTGTCGGAATTGACATTGGTACTCAAACTATTGCTTTTAGTAGTCAATATCAAGTAAAGTTATTAGAATTAGCACCTGAAATTAATAAGATTAATAGAGAAGTAAAACTTCTTCAACGAAAAATGGATAGATCAAGAAGAGCAACTAATCCAAATAAATTCAATAAAAATGGTACTATAGTCAAAGGAAATAAAGATAAATGGATTTATAGCAAACATTACGTTAAAATCAAGAATGTTAGGAAAGAATTATTCAGGAAACAATCGGCATTGAGAAAAGAATCTCATAACATTTTAGCAAATGAGATATTGAATTTAGGAGATAAATTCTATGTTGAAACTATGAGTTATAAAGGATTGCAAAAGAGAGCTAAGAAAACTACCAAAAACAAAGATGGTAAATTTAATAAGAAGAAACGATTTGGAAAATCTTTAGCAAATAAAGCACCTTCAATGTTTCTAACAATTTTAGATAATAAATTGAAATGGAATGGAACACAATTGTATAAGATTGATACTTATAGTATTAAAGCAAGTCAATATAATCATATTGATAATACTTATGTTAAGAAGGATTTATCAGAGAGATGGAATGATTTTGGTGAGTTTAAGATACAAAGGGATTTATATAGTTCATTTTTAATTATGAATGTTAATAAGAATCTAAATACACTTAATAGAGATTTGTGTTTTAGTAAATTTGATAACTTTAAAATATTACATGATAAAGAAATTAGTAGATTATTAGCAAGTGATGACAAGAAAATATCAAGTATGGGAATTTAATTAAAGGTTTGACCAAACAAGTCGAGAATCGGGCTTGATGCTAACGCTAATGGATTCAATGGAATCTTTGTTAGTAAAATTCTTATCGGATTAAATTAGTTCATATATGTGTAAAATGTAGATGAATACAATGCCTACAAATGAGAGTATATGATAAGTTTAAATAGATAAGAACCTGCCGAGCTTCAGCTCGTGCAGAGGTTCAGACAATTTCAAAAGCAGAACTTTATGAAGAATGGTTTGTTGGTCAAATTATCAACATGTTAGATATCGATAAAGCAATTATGTATAATTACAATTTGTTTGAATCTATTCATGCAACATATGCTGAATTATTGCAATTATTTCCTTCTACTTATAAAGAGCAATATACCAGAACATAGTTCCTTTCTTTAAAGAATCCATAAAAATATGGGTTCTTTTTGTTGTGTGTGGGGTTAATTTTAAATTTGATAGTTTTAGCAAATTATTGGACGCTTTAGTTTGCTATTAAATAAGCAACATCTACAATTGCAATGTAGTAGAAGGGATACACTCCTCCCTTCTTTTTTGTTGCCTTTTTATAATTTATTGGTTTGGAGTGTGGTTGGTAGGGATAAGAATATAAAATTTGAAGGAGTGTTGAATTAGATGAGAATTATATGGTCAAAAGAAGAAAGAGATTTTTTAAAAGACAATTATATGGTCATGACAGATGAAGAATTAGCAGAAAAACTTAGTAAAACAACAACACAAATAAAAGATAAGAGAAATCATGAGCATTTAGTAAGGATAACGAATTTTTCTAAAGAATTTTTAATATCTGAATTTTGGCGTTTCTTTAATGAAAATGAGAGATATCCTTTAAAAAAAGAATTAAAACCAACAATTGGTTATCCATCAGGAGTTAATTATGAACGTAAATGGGGAAGTTGGAATAGTTTTTTAAAAGAAATTGATGTATTAGGTGACAGTGGGTGGTACAAATGTGATGAGCAAGTTTTAATTGATTATTATACTAATAGTTCTATTGAAGATATTAACAATAAGTTAATGATTAAACGTAATAAAGAAATAATAATGAAAAAAGCAAACAACTTAGGATTATACATAAAAAAAAGAAGTAGTGAAGAATATCAATTAATTATCCAAGATTATTTGAATGGAATCAATTGTCAAGAAATAGCTAAGAAATATGGATATAGTGATGGAGCTTCAATATATTATGTTCTTAAAAAATACAACATTGAATTAAATAGAAATGATATATGGTCTGAAGAACAAATACAAAATCTTAAAACATATTACCCTACAACAGAATGGGAGGAATTGTTAGAAGTATTAAAACCATTTGATAAAGATGGAATTATACATAAGGCATCAGATTTGAATATAAAAAGATTGCTAAATTCAGAATGGTCAGAAGAAGATATTGATATTTTGAAAGAATATTATGGAGAAAAATCTACAAAACAACTAGTAATGTTGTTGCCACATCGTACAGAGTCATCAATAGTTACAAAAGGATATAAATTAGGATTGGAGTCAAGAATAAGATGGTCGGATGAAGATATAGAAATATTTATCAAAGAATACCCAATCAAGACAAATAAAGAGTTGGCAAACATTTTTAATAGAACGCCAAATGCGGTTATGGCCCAAGGAGTAAAACTTGGATTAAAAAAAGATTTAGACGAGCATTTATATATTACATATGATAAAGAAAAACTAATAAGGGATTTAAAGGATTTTGCATTGTTTCTAGGAAGAACTCCTCTTGCACAAGAAATAAGTGAGAATAAAGAAATGGCACATCATAATACATATGGACGTTGTTTTAATGGTTATGTTAATGCTTGTCAAGTGGCAGGGTTAGAACCTAATTACAGTGGAAATATATTCTCTAATAATACATATAGATCAAAAAATAATGATTTATGTTTATCTCATCCAGAATTAATTATTACCAATTTATTTATAGATAATAGTCTTGGATATGAAAAAGAAGTTTATTACTCAGTTTTTACAGATGATATTCGTTGTGGATATAAACGATGCGATTGGTTTTTAGCGAACGATATAATTGTTGAGTATTTTGGATTACAAAGAAAGGAATTTTACCAAAAAAGAACAGAAGAAAAACAAAAGATATGTAAGGACAATAATTTAACTTTGTTAGAACTTTATCCAGAGGATATGAAACATGGATTGAAGGGTTTAATAAATAAATTTAAAGAACACGGAATTGAGTTAAAGGTAAATAATTAAGGCAATAAATAAAATTACGAAAGAAGGAAAAATAAATGACAGAGAAAAACTTAATTAAAGTATCAGAGATTAAAGAGGATTATTCAAATATTACTATCAAAAAATATATACCATTTCTTGTAAAACAAAACATAATTGAAAATATTCTACTCGCTTGTGTTACAATCGAAGAAGATGGATTTAAGCATATTGACCATGTAATGAAAAGAATGGCTATTGAGTTTTCTATTTGTAATCAAGTAAGTAATATTGATATGTCTGAAGAAGATAATTTAGAATTATATGATTCACTTAAAGAATCTGGAACAGTCGCGTATATTATGAATAATATAGATCAAAGTGAAATGTCTTTTATCACAGATAGTGTAAATGAGCAAATTGAAGAAATATATAAAGTAGATAATTCTTTTCAAAATGTTGTGTCACAAGGTTTAAATAAGTTGCTTGCAAAAATACCAGACGATAAAGGAATGACAAAGTTTATTAAAGATATTTCTAAACAATTTGATAAACTTGATCCAGATAAACTTAAATTTGTAAAAGATGTCACGGCATGGGATAAAGGTGTAGATAAATTATAATAAATTAAAAAAGGGGCGGTATAGTGGAATTTAAAACTGTTTCTGAATTAGAAAAATACTTACTGAAACAAATATCAGACAGTTTGCAAACAGACGTTGCATTAGAAAGTAGGCATTTGATGAGAGAACATATACAAGATGATGTCTATAATGAGTACATACCAACACATTATGAACGCAGTTGGAAATTAATTGATAGTTGCAAGACTACAAATATTAGCAATGATACTATTGAATTAACAAATACTAGACGAGGAGATGAAGGTGAAAATATACCATATATAATTGAGTATTCTAAAGGATATCAATGGGGTATTGATTTAGATGATAGAATTGGCCCAAGACCATTCTTCGCAAAGACATATGAAGATTTATCAAAAAGTAAAGCAAGATTATTTATTAAAAATGCTTTAAACAAACGAGGATTCAAAACAGAATAATGGTCAATAGAAAAGTGTGTTAATTGTTAGTTAACACACTTTTAATATTATTCGATTCAATTCTCATGCGATTTATATTGCTAATAATACTTCCTAATTCTTGATGGTCTTGCATTTGTTTAAATACACAAGTTACTTCTACACCATTGTCTATATATGTTAAGATTAAATATTGAGTATTTGTTTCTGTCTTCTTTTTAATTCCAAATGCAAAAATACCAAGTGCAATTAATCTCGTTAGAGTAACATCTCTTCTAATTTCCGTTTCAGTTTTAGATTCATACTTAGTTAATTGTGATATTAGAATTTCACTCCCTATAAAATTGGATTTCTTATGAGTTTTTGTATTAATATTTTTATTCTCAATATATATTGTTTTGTTTTTGCGTAATTGAAGAGTTACTACATCATTAGGTTGTAAGTACGGGTGTCCATTTAGATGAAGGAGAAATGTGGTTAATATATTTCCAGATTGTCTTTCTTTAACTTCAAATGCTTTCCTTTGTTTTGCAATATTATGACTACAATAAATATAAATAATTGCTGATAATAAAATTGCTATAAAAATTGCCATTCCCAATTTGTGTCACCCCTTTTATTTTCATTATATGCCAAAAATGTTAGAATATCAATAATTTTAATAATAAATTATAAAGAATTTTCAAGAGGGTTGCCCCTCTTTTATTATATTTAAAAATAAATTAAAAGGAGGTCAAATCTTTGGACAATAAATTGTCGATATTAATTAAAGGTAAATTAGATATTACTGATTTAACACAAGATAAAATTAATGAACAGTTAAAGAATCTTAAAATTAACTTGAAAGGACAATTAGATACAACAGATTTAACTCAGGATAAAATAGATAAAAAATTAAAGAATGTCAAGATTATTCTGAAAGGAAAATTTGATGCAACTAGTTTAACACAAGATATCGTAGACAAGCAAGTTAAGAAATTTAAAGTAAATTTAGGGTTTCAATTAGATAAATCCACCGCATCAATTGAAAAATTCAGAAAAGATTTAGAAATTTTATCTAAGAAATTCAAGTTAAATTTGAATGTAAATGTCAATGGAAATTTAGGAAGTAGTGGTACTGGTGGGAGTAACGGGAACAATAAAAATATATTTCCTCAAAATGTAGAAGATCAAATTAAGCGTATAAATAACTCTCTTGATAGGTTAAAAATAAATAAAGATAAGGTTTTTGCTGATTCAAGGGTTAGTGCTGAAGTTGCAAAATTAAAAGAAATGGAAAATGCATTTAGAAGAGGTGAAATTTCTGCTAGACAATACGGATTACAATTAGACACTCTTAGAACTAGAGTTGCTCAAGTATCTGGCCAGTTTAGAAACTCAAGTAGAGATGGATATGCTTTTAGTCAAATGCTCACTTTGGCCGCAAAAAAGATCGCAATTTGGGGAATAAGTACGAATTTGGTCTATGGCAGCCTCAATCAGTTAAAATTGGGAATTTCTTATATATACGAGCTTGATAATTCTCTTAATCAAATTCGTATAGTAACTAATAAAACACAAGCAGAAGTTGAAAGTTTAGCACAATCATATAATAAACTTGGTAAAGAGATGTCTGTGACTACTAAAGAAATAGCAGGGACATCTGCCGATCTTTTTAGACAAGGTTTATCTGAATCTGACGTTGAAAAACGAATGAAGTCTATAATTCAATATGCAAAAATTAGTTCTCTTTCCTTAAAAGAAAGTAATACAATTATTACTGCGACAGCTAACGCAACTGGCGAAGATGTGCAAAAAATTATAGATATATTTGCATTATTAGGAGACACAACTGCTTCAGGAGCAAATGAGATCGGAGAAGCCCTCCAAAGAGTTGCATCAGCAAGTGAGAATAGTAACATTTCGCTCGAAAAAAGCGCTTCATGGCTGGCAACAATTTCCAGCATCACACGTGAGTCGTCCTCAACTATTGGACGAAGCTTAAATTCTGTGATCAGCCGTTATGAATCCATAAAAAAGACAGGATTTAATTCAGACGATGAGACACAATTAAATGATGTAGTAAAAGCCTTGGACGACATTGGTATTAAAGCAACAGATTCTCAAGGGCAATTATTGGATTTTGCAACAGTAATGGATATGGTCGGTGCAAAATTTGGCAGTTTAGAAAAGAATGAAAAAGCATATATCGCTACAACTATGTTTGGAACATTTCAAAGAAACAGAGGTATAACACTATTAAATAATTATAGTGACTCATTAAAGAATTATGAAAATGCCTTAAATGCGTCTGGGACGGCAGAATCAAAATTCAATGTATATCAAGAATCAACATCGGCAAAATTCGACAAATTGAAAAATTCAGTCGAGGGGTTTTGGCAGTCAACATTAGATTCAAGTTTAATTAAAGGAACACTTGATGGTTTAAGTTACTTAATAGACGCATTTGGAAATTTAACAACTATAATAATGTCAGTTACAGCAGTATTGGCCTTACTTAAAGGAACACAAATTACTTCAGCTCTTATTGCTTGGGCAACTTCATCTAGGACTTTTGGTTTGGCTTTAACTGATAATATTCGATTAATGATTATTTCTAAAGGTGCGATGGCAGGTTATACAGAGCAAATGTTAGGATCTGCCATCGCAACAAGAGGATTAACTTTAGCAATGCATGGTTTAAATGTAGCAATAAAATCAAATCCAATTGGTTTTATCATAGGTGCGATAACAACAGCAATAGTAGTATTTGATATTTGGAAGCAAAAACAAAAAGAAAATGCGAGAGAAGCAGAAGAGTTAACTCAAAAACTTAATCAAGAGCGAGAGTCATTAGTTAGTTTAAAATCTGAATACGAAAAAATTATTAAGTCTGGAGATTTAACAAGTGAATCAAAAGCTCGTTTGAAAAGTATTCAAGATGAACTTATTAAGACTTATGGTACTGAAGCAAAAGATTTAGATTTAGTAAGTGGTAAATATGAAAAACAAATTGGTATAATTGATAAACTAGCTGTAGCAAAAGCCCGAGAACAATTGGCTTCAATGGGTAATTCAGGAGAAGAAGCTTTAGCAAAATCTAAAAATGTCTCAACTTCAAAATTATATGTTGGGCATTCAGTAGGTAAAAAAGTAGAAATTGACAACATATTAAATTCTATAGCTGGAGATTTTGATGGACAAAAAGGCAGTAAAGATATTCTTGAACTTAATGGAACTTTAGAAGAAAGAGTCGCAATATTAGAAAAGTTAAGTTTAGCAATAGGTAAAGTTTCTAATAAAGACAGTTTTGCAAAAACAATAGTAGAAGATATTTCTGCCGAATACAATAAACTCAATGCAGAACTTAAAGAAGTTAATAAAAAATTAGGTATATACATTCCTGCTAAAAATATAATTGATTTTGCTGATGCAATTGGTGATAGTTCTGAAAAAGTTGAAGAATTAAAAGCAAAACTTGCTAAAGATCCAACTAACCAAGGATTAATTAAAGAGTTGGAAGACATTCACAATCAAACTGAATTAAATGCAAAAGACAAAGGAACATATGAAGACTTAAAAGATGCTATTGGTGAATTTTTCAAAATACCGGATGCAAATGATGCATCAGAAAAAATTAATAACCTAACAAATTCAATATCAAACATGGACAAAGCTTTTAAAGATGGAATGTCTACTCAAAAGAATTATACAGATTTATTGCAAAAAATGAAGAATGGAGAAGAATTAACAGCAGAAGAACTTGTTGAATTAGCAGAAAAACATAAAGATTTATTACCATATATTCATAAAGTCAATAATGGTTTTACAATTGAGATAGATGCTTTAGAGGATTTACGCAAACAATCTATTAAGACAAGATTACAAACTATTGCAGATGAAAAGAAAAAATCTGAGGATGTTTTAAAAGAATCAGAGAAAAGAATTAAACAACTTGGTCTTGAAAAAAATGCGATGGCTGGTTTATCAAACACTCACGAAAATATAACTAGTGTTTTACACCAATTAATTCTTCAAGAAATGAATAAAACAGGTAAATCGTATGGAGAAGTTTACAATGGTTTTGAAAAAGATAACACATATGGTGCCTTGTATAATTTAGCTGATGCCCAATCTAAAATAGATGAGGCTAATAAAAAAGCAGATTTATATACAAAAGCATTAGAGATGCCAGTTGTTGCAACAAAAAAAGTTGACATTCCAGAAGTAGTAACTGGACCATATGCAGAATTAATTCGTGAGTCTGCCAAGCAAAATGGTATTTCAGCTACACTTCTAGACGCTCTTATAAAACAAGAATCTGGATTTAGAGCAAAGATTGTTTCGCCATCTGGTGCAGTAGGATTAACTCAACTCATGCCAGCTACCGCTAAATCACTTGGAGTATCTAATTCCTATGACCCTGCACAAAATATAGAAGGGGGAGCAAAATATCTTAAACAACAACTAGATAAATTTGGTGGAGATATATCACTTGCTTTAGCAGCTTATAATGCAGGGCCAGGGGCAGTTACAAAATATGGTGGGATACCTCCATATGCCGAGACACAAAATTATGTAAAAAGTGTGTTGGGAGACTATAACGCTCGCAAAAGCAATGAGACAGCAGTTGCAGAAATTGGCGATAAGAAAATAGAAGATCCTCAAACATTTAAAGACACAACAGATGCAATAATAAAAGAAATCAATGCTCAAAATCTTCTAACTAAAACTAAATCAGACTCTATTCAAAAAGAAGTTGAACAAGCAAAATCGCAAGAAGAATATATATTAACACTTTCTAAAACAAACGAATTAATTGCCTCACAAGAGTTACAATTAACTCAACTTCAAGATGCAAAAGCAAAAATAAATGCTGAAACTCCACAAGGTTATTGGAGATGGTTTACTGAGGATAATGAAGAATCATTAACTTTCCAATCCGAATGGAACGAAAGTTCAAATGCAACCAGAACAAGTATGGAAGCATTATTTACTAAAATCCAAAAACTTCGTAAAGCATGGGTAGAAAATAAAAATGCTACAGAGGAAGCAACAGATTCCCAAAAACAACTCCAATCCACTATCCTAGACATAAACTACGATATCGTAAAATCAGACCTAACCACCTACAATAAATCAATCGAATCCATCTCAGATTCCCTATCTCTCCTTAAATCTGAACAAGATCAATACTCTCAATCCTCATCCCAATACTCTGATAATCAAAAACAGCAAATTGAACTCCTCAAGCAAAAATCAGAAGCAATTCAATCTGAAATTGATCATCTTCAAATCCTAATCGCCACAACTAATCTAACTGCATCTGCACAAGAAGAATTACAATCTACTTTAACATCTTTATATTCTTCATTATCATCAACAAAAAGTGAAACTTTGTCCATTTATAATTCAATTGCTGACTCAATAATAAATACTTTCAAAAGAGTATATGAGAAGCAGAAAGATATTGCTATTTCTAAAATTGAAGATGAAATGGATTATGAAGACAAAAGACATGAGAAAAAACTTGACAATCTAGACAAAGAAATGCAAAAATATCAAGATGCTTATGATGAAAAAATGAAGTTAATTAATGATGAAGCAAATGCAGAGGATTATAATTTAAATCTAACAAATGCTCAAAAAGATGCACAAAAGATTCAAAATGATATCAACATCTTATCTTTAGATGATTCAATTGAAGCAAAATTTAAACGAGAAGAACTAGAAACTCAACTCGCTGATAAAATAACTGAAATTGAAAAGATGCAAAAAGATCATTCTAGAGATTTACGTAAAGATGCTTTATCAGAGCAATTAGATGATTATAAAACTGATATTGATGCCAAGAAAGACTCTGAAGAATCTAAATATAAATCCATTAAGGAAAATTTAGATAAGCAGAAAACTGATACAGAATATATGTACAATGAACTTATTAATGATGAGAGAAAATATGCATCAATGAGATTAGCTATTATTAGTGGAAATACTAATGCAATTAAATCTCAAATGAGTTCGTTCTTGAGTGATTTTAAGGATATGAATAAGTCTACAGCAAGATCGTTGGGGGAGAGTTGGAATGATTTATTAGATTTAATTGATGAAGTTAAATCTGCGAGTAAATCAGTTGATGATATTAAGGATAGTAAATCTGAATCTAGTGCTAAGTCGTCTAAAATAAATGTATATGGCAATTCAATTGATATTGGTTTAGCGAAGAGCGTAAATAATGCTGATAAGTTTAATTTTATTACTGTAAATAATGGGGATGCATCATCAGCAAAATCAGGTGACATAGTATTGGGTGGGTCAGCAGTAATACCAAATATAGGTCAAGGTGAGCGAATTTGGGGTGATGACAGATACGAAACACTAGAAAAGTTTAAAAAGAAAACAGAAGGATTTAAAACAGGTGGAGTTAATAATGTCCCAGGAATGACAATGCTACATGGAACTAATTCAAGTGTAGAAACAATTTTCAATGCGACAGATGGGAAAAAATTATGGGATATTGTTCACAATTTACCTAGTTTATCTACCAATTTGATGAGTAATATTAAACTCCCAGATTATAGTAATATATTAAAACAATCTCAACAACAAACAATGGAGTTTAAATTTGATAACCTGATTCATGTTGAAGGGAATGTAGATGCAAAATCACTCCCTAGTTTAGAAAAAATAGCCAAATATACTATAAATGAGTTAAATAAAACGTTTAATCGTAGCGGAGTTTTTAGAAAGTAAAAAATATAAAGAGGTGTATGTGTGTAATATACCTCTTTATATCGGAGGTGAAAATAATTGATAAATATGTCATTCATATTTGACAATATATCTAGTCAGGACATGGGATTATACATAGTTCGTATAGGAGGATCAAGTGAAAATTCCTCCCCATTCGCTCCTGCACAAAATATTATTGAAGAGAAAAAATACAAAAATCACATACCTGCATTATATAGAGTTGAAAAAGAACCATTAGAATTTGAAATAATCTGCTCTCTATTAGATGAAGAGTTCACGCCAGAAAAGAAAATGCAACTAAGCAAGTGGTTAATTCATGAAGAATATAAGCAATTCATATCAGAAGATAATCCAGACCTTATATATAATGTAATTTCTACTGATAAAATTGATCTTATAACTTTTGGTTCATTCAAAGGATATATAAGTATAAAATTTCGTTGTGACGCTCCATGGGGCTATTCTTCAGTATATCAAAACAATTTCGATTTAAGTGCATCAACTCTTCCAACCACTATAACAATATATAATTATTCTAATGCAGTTAAATACCTTTATCCTGAAATTGAGTTTACATTAAGTGGAACAGATACAGGATTGACCTTAACAAATCTGAGCAATGGAGGAGAAATATTTGAATTTACTGACTTGATAGTAGGAGAAAAAATTTATACAAATAATGAACGAAAACAAATAATAAGCGACATAGGATTATATAGAATAGGCAATTTTAATAAAAAGTGGTTTAGATTTGTTTATGGAGCAAATAGAATTGAAGTTACTGGAAAATGTTTATTATCTTTTAGATATAAATTCCCATTGTGGGCATAAAAAGGGGAGATTAATTAATGCTTGGAGATATTGACCGAAGTTTAGAACCCATAGAATATGAATTAATATTATGCAAACCTGATAAAACTCAAATAGGGGTTATAAATTATGAAGATATAACTTATGATGCTAGATTTCCAACAACTGACGAATTAAGCTTTAATATAAATTATGGTGAAAATTATTATGATTTAATTAAAGGAGACTATTTAGTACTACTAAATGATGAGAAATATTTCATCATTGATAGTCCTGAAGAAATTGGTGACGGAATAGAAATTAAAAATATCCATTGTTACTCTTTAGAATATATGCTAAATAAAAAAATCATTAGAAGTTATAATTTTGTTTCTCGTAAGTTATACACACTGTCTAATGATTTAGACGAAGAGGGTTACCAATTAGGTGTAATGAATTATATAAAGACATTAACTAGTTGGAAACTAGACGCACAATCATTTTTAGATTTTGTAAATTCGCACACAATATATCGTTCATTTGATATAAGTGAAAAAACTTTATTTGATTTTTTAATCAATGATGTTCAACCTGCTTTTGGATGTATTTTCCTTTTTGATACAAAAACTAAAACTATATCAGTAAAAACATTAGATCAACTTCAAGGAAATAAAGGTTTATATATATCTGAAGAAAACTATATAAAAAGCATCAATAAGCAAATAAAAAACGATGAGATTAGAACAAGATTATATTGCTTTGGAAATGATATTAGTATTAGCGATATTAATCCAACTGGTGCTCCGTATATTGAAAACTATACCTTTTATAAAGATACAGATTATATGTCGCAAGACCTGATTAATAGTTTAAATGCATATGAAGAATATTTGAGTAGTTTAGAAATACTCACTACTTGGAAAAGTGCTATATTAAATTATGCATCCCTGCCATCTTCTGGTTTAACTATTGGAGATACATATCAAATAACTTCTGATGTTAATCCTGATAATAATGGATATTGGCGTTGGGATGGAACAATTTGGGAACAAATAAATATAAATTATAGTATTTTATTATCACAATTAAATATCATTCAAATCGAATATACAGCACTCGATAATGATTTAATTGATGCAGAAGGTGTTTTAGAAATTGCACAGGATGCTGTAGATATGGCAATATCCACGAACCAAAGTTTAACACAACTAAATATTGATTTGGATAATGCTGAAATTCTAGTTTCGTCAAAACAGCAATTAGTTGATTCAAAACAAAGTGAGATAAACAATAAAAATAATGAAATTATAAATTATAGAAATAGTATTGATATTTCTAATTATATTAATACAGAAGCTTTAGTTGAAGAATTTGATAATTTTATTAAGGAGACTACATGGCATGATTCTAATTATACAGATTCGAGTGAATTATTAGAAGAAGGTAAGAAAAAATTATTGAAATTATGTACCCCTCCATTAATATTTGACATTGAAATAATTGATTTTTTACAGATTGTAGAATGTCAACATGATTGGAGTAAGCTTGTATTAGGAGATATCGTAAACGTAGAATTTTCTAAATTTGAAATTGATATTTGGGTCAGATTAATAGGGTATACGTATAAACCAAAAGATAATTCTCTAGTGCTATCTTTTAGTAATAAAGATTCTATTGATGATCCTAATATTTATTTCAAAGATTTAATTAGTAATGCCATAACTTCTTCAACGACTTTAAGTATGAATAAAGTAGATTGGGATAATAAAGTAAACCCAAGTGTAATAACTGAACTTAGAAATGAAAATATTGATGCCACATTAAAAAAGATACTAGCTTCAAAAAATCAATCTCAAATAATTGATAAAAGAGGAATCTGGTTAAAAGAAATAGACGATAATGGTATAGTTTCTCCAGAACAATTAAGAATTATAAATAACATTATTGCCCTAACTAAAGATGGTTGGCAAACTGCCAGCACTGGAATTACTCCAGACGGTGTTAATGCTAGTGTTTTGTGGGGTAAAACTGTGATCGCCAATTCGGGGCTTTTCGATGGTATTGATGTATATGATGGTACTGAAAATCCAGTCGTTGAAATTGGAAAATATATGGATGGAGAAACTGAAAAAAGAGGAATTAGAATTAAAGGAGGTTCGTTGGAAATTGTTGAAGGTCTTCCAGAATCCCAAATTAACCAAACTTCAACTTCCAACTGGAATTCAGCAGAACAAAATGCCATTGACTCAGCAAAAATATACGCAGACAATACCTTTTCTACAATTGCTACACGTAATACAGATTACGATTATCTTCTTGGTTTAATAGATGGCAGCGTTTCAACTTGGTTTTATGACTATACTCCAATTTATGCAACAGTTACAACAACCACATTAACTTCAGACACAATAATTCATCTAGATAATGTACTTGGTTTATCAGATGGAATGTCTATTAGTTTTTATGGTAAAACCGAAACTACAGATATATTAATAGTAACAAAAATAATTGCTACTGATGGTGTAGATAGTGTAAACAAAACTATTACACTAACAGAAGCAATCGGTGTAGAATTAACTGCTAATCAAGTAATTATATATAATGTTCCTTCAAGCGATTGGAATACAACTGCTCAAAGAGATAATCATTTAGGTGATGTATTCTATAATAATTTAACAGGATATGGATATAGGTTTATTTATAATGTAAATTTATATTCTTGGAGTTTAATTACTGATAGTGCAATTACAGAAGCATTGCAAAAAGCAAATGAAGCATATGATATAGCGACAGATCACAAACGTAGGGTATTTTATCAACAAGATCCTGATTATCCTACCCCACCTTATGATGAAGGGGATTTATGGGATACGGGTGGTGTTTTAAAAAAATGTACTACCTCAAAAATAAGTGGAGAGACTTATTTACTGACCGATTGGACAAATACAAGTGTTGGTCAATCACTAGAAGATATTTCTAGTGATTCTAAATTATCAGCTTCAGAAAAACAATCAGTTAAATTACAGTGGGATGCAATTGTAGCAGAAAAATCAATATTAGATAATCAAGCTAATACTTATGGAATTCTTATGGAAGACGTTTATACGATATATGATGAAAAATATAATGATTTAGATGCTTATCTCAATACATCTATAATTTCTCCTAATACTACTGCTTTATTGTTTAGTTTAACTGCTACTTCCGATATTAATGGAGAAACTTTTAGAACTAATTTTTCAAATTATTATACAGCAAAGAAAAACTTATTAAATGTAATGAATACTACAATCCCTACGGTTGGTACAGTAGGAATTCCAGTAGCAAATGCAGATGGGACAATAACTATAAGTTGGAGTGGCTTTACTGATAATGGTTCAGGAATTGCAGGTTATTACATTTGGAGAGCAACTTCTGCAACAGGTACAGATAAGTTTATTGTAGGAACCGCAACTCAAGATATATTATCATTTATAGACAAAACTGTACAGCATCAAGTATCTTATTGGTATTATGTTTCTGCTTATAATAAAGTCGGAAATGAATCCGAGTTACCAGAATTAGAATGGAAATCATGTACTGCCAACAATACTAATATTCCTTCTGCTCCAATAAGTATTTCTGCTATTGCAAGGTTAGGGCGTATAGATATTACTTGGGATAAAAGTTCTAGTAATGATGTGGTAGGCTATATACTAGAAAAATCTACAGATAGTGGTTCTACTTATCCAACAATATTTAATATAAATACAAACAATTACACAGAATATAATATTTCTGCATCTACCACAACTTTAGCTAATTATAGATATAGAGTAAAAGCAGTAGATATTATTGGTTTGTCAAGTTTATATACCATATCTTCTGCTCCTAATACTAATATTTATAAACCTGCTGATGCTTTTGTCCCTAATACTCCAACAAATTTAACATTGACTCCAGATTATGATGGAAGAATAACAATTTCTTGGACAGCGAGTACATCTACAGATGTAGAAAAATATAGAATTTATCGTAGTTTGAATAATATAAATTATTATGTAATTGCTGAAACAACCTCGCGTCAATATACTGATCCATATTTAAAACCTGCCCAAATATATTATTATAAAGTTTCGGCTATAGATTATAGTGGAATGGAAAGTAGTTTAACTTCTGCTCAAAATAGTATTGCTGTAGATAATACAGCCCCTACTCCTCCTAACCCGACTACCACTAGTCAATTTGGAGCCATAAAGGTTACATGGACTGAAATATCAGAACAAGGTTTAATCTATGAAATATGGAGATGTTCGGGTTCAACTTGGAGTGATGGTTCAGCAACAAAAATAGCATCTGTAGCAGGAAGTGGTGCTTCGCAAGGTTATTTTATTGATTATGATCCTCCTGTAGACATTCCTACAACTTATACTTATAAATTAAAAGTTAGAGACAAATGGAATAATGTTTCAACATCTTTTAGTTTAAATTCAAGTTCAGCAACGTCATCTATACTTAATGATACAGTTGGATTACTAAGCACTAATCCTAATTTTTCTAATTGGCTTGCATCTAGTAATTATCCTGTTGGATTTAGTGCATGGAGTTCTTATTCTGGCCCAACAAGAGAAACAACTCTTAAAATTAATGGAAGTTATGCCTGTCGTTGGAATATAGGTACTGCGCAAGCTGGAATGGCTATGGATTCTTCAGCCTATGTTTCTAATATAGCCAATCACAAATATTTAGTTATTGAAATTGATTTTATGTTGGTTAGTGGTGCTTTGACAGGTGCAGGAATTTTAATTAACTGGATAGGTATGTCAACGCCGTATCATGCAACTATTAAATTATCAGACTATGTTTTAAGTCCAACTTTAGGGAAATGGTATACTGTTAGAACTTTAGTCACTAGACCACATGATAATTTAAGTGGATGGACTGGAATGACTGGATATGTAATGGCAAATAGTTACTCTATTGATACAACAGCAACAAAAGACATTATCTTTGATAGGGTATCGATAAGAATAGCAACTAACGAAGAGATTAGTACGAACGAATTTGTTAATGTAATTTATCCTACTGATAAAACTACTCTTGAAGGTCTGATTGATGGGAAAGCAGATACATTTTATCAAACCATAATGCCACATCCTGAATATGTCAATGTCCCCGATAACAGTGATTATAATAAATTTGTAACTGACTTATGGTATGATTCTACTCCAACTATTAAAAAGACTTATATTTATACTAAAACTGTGAATGGAAGTAATTTTGATTATAAGTGGTCACAACAAGAAATACCTAAAGACATTTTTGACACTATTGATGGTAAAAAGACTATATACACTTTAAAACCTACAAGTTATCAGAAAGATGATTTATGGATATTAGAAAGTGATATTGTCCATTCATTATACTCACAAGGTGAGATTTTAACATCAAATTCTAACAATACTTCATATTTAGAAAGTAATTGGGTTTTAAAAGTAAGATATACTGACGATACAGTAGCAAATCAAGCATGGAATAAATTTAGTGGCTTAAACAATACTCTTCCATCAGGAAATGTAGAATTTAATTTTGCCACATCTGATTCTCAAGGTGGAAATGCAATAAATACTGATAATGTTGGTACACAAACTGCCGAAACTGTTCAAACTGCAACTATAAATTTTGATGGTAGAAATGATAGAAAGTCAACAACACCTGCTAACCCTATAATTGCAAACGATGGAACATCAATAGATCATACTATTAATACAGATGGTTCGGCAAATATTAGTTTTGAATGGGATTTTACTGGTACAGGTGATGCCTACGATATTGATGGGTTTATTGTTTATGTTTATCAATCAGATGTAAACTTTTCTTATACATTTGGAACAACTGTTGCAAGCGAACAAGTATTTTATGTAACACCTGAAAAAAGAGCATTTATTTTACATGGAATTCCATCAAATAAATATTATACTTTTGGTATTAAAGCATATAGAATAGTCGATCAAGATATTAATGTATCTGGATTTTTATCTTCTTCTATTATTAAATCTGTTTATGAAGGAGAAAATCCTTACCAACCTTCATCTACTGTTGCTTTTGGTGGAGATGTAACTGGCACTATTGATGGAGTATCTGCCTCAACCGTGAAAGATCAAGCAGGTAATTCTCTTCAACCTGATACTAGTTATAATAGCACATATATTACTCAAAATGGTATTCAGGTTAAGAATGGAACTTCTACAGAAGTTGTTAATATGGGCGAATTTGCAACTGGGCTGTATGGTATAAGAGCAAGTCATTCTGATTCAGCAGGAGGTGGTCATACACAATTAACTGCAAATGGGTTAGAGAGATTAGTGGATGGTGAAACAATTCCTTATCAATATGAAACCCATATAATATCCGGCTCAACTATAGGGTTAGGTGTTGCATGGGTTGATCTAGATTGGACGGACGCTGAAGAAGCTGCAGCAAAATTAGTTTGGGAAAATGGATTATATATCGACCTACCAGTTAGGTTTAGAAATAAAGCCTTTAAATGCTTTTTATCTACTACTGCTATGCAACTCCCTTTGGGGGTAGATGCTGCTTATTCTTACACAACTTTAACAATAGTATCTACTGATGTAAGTTTGGCTAAAGTCCAAGTGAGAGGTTATTGTACAGCATATGAATCGTTTGAAGGGTATTACTATCAAGGTATAGAATTTTTGCTTATAACTGTTTTATAGAGAGGTGAAATTAGTGCTAATAATTTATGAAAAATCAACGAGACAAATTCAAGCCAAGTTTTCGGGAGACCAAAAAATTGAAAACATTTATCAAAATAATTCTTCTGCCCTTGAAAGACTGTCAGGAATTTATATTAATGATGAAGATGTTCCAAATGGGAATATTAATCATTATAAAATAATTAATAACACAATTATAAAAATGACAGACGAGGAATTAAAAAGCAAGAAAATTAAAACGTCTTTACAAAAGAAAATTGAAAAACTCGAACAAGAAAACGCATCCTTGTATTCAGCAATTGCTGAAATGTCAATTATTTCAGCACGGCAAGAGCAACAAAATATTGAAACACAGAATGCCATTGCTGAATTAAGTATATCATTTTCTAATATAACTGGAGGAATTTTATAATGTTTAACAGTGAAAGTGGTTTAGTAAAAATTTGGATTAATTTAATTAAAAATAAAAATAATAAATATTCAAAAGAAGATATCCCTAAGTTGGATAATTTGAGAGAGGTTGTTTTGTTAATTTTAGAAAAATAAAGTAACTTTCAACATAACATTACTAAATAAATCATTATTTTTCATTGTAAATCCTCCTTTATTGCTATATACTAATTATTAGATAAGACAAAAATAGTAAGAGGAGGAAAATACAATGAGAAAAGTAATGACTTTGCTAACAATGTTCCTATTTTTATTTTCAAGTGCTCCATTGGTACATGGAGAGGAAACTTTAAATTTTTCTATAATAGAAGTTCTTGTGATACCGAATAGTGATAGAAACGCTCCAACGATTACAAGTGGAAGTGGTTCATTTCTAGGAAGGGGAATAGATTCTTTTGCAAAATCTGGAGAATCGTTTGAAATGCAAGTGTGGGTTGACTATAATAGTATGTCACCTGTGGAAAGTGTTTCACTTGAATTCAGTACACCAAATGGAAACGAAATAATCAATCCATCAAGCGAATTTCTTCTTTCTCGATGGAAGTTCACCAGACTATTTAATGACAGTGATATTGGTACTTGGACTTTGAATAAAATAATTGCCACTGACATTGCAGGAATTTCAACAGAGAGAACATTTACAGATTTCACATTCCATGTTTTCCCATCTAATTATAGTTATTTTAGTGACCAAGAATTAATTATTGAAAGAAGCGATGATTTTGTAAAAATTTCTTTATCTGAAGAAGTTGATCCAACAACAATTACAACACAATCGATTTTATTGTACGAGTCTCAGTTAAATTTTGGTTTTGGCAATAATAATGTTCCATATGATCTTAAACAACTTACAGATTATAATATAACTGTATCTGATGATAAAAAATCTTTCACAGTAGAAAACAATTCTTCTTATTTAACATCTAAAAAATATCATATTATTATTAAGGATACTTTGAAGGATTTGGAAGGAAATATTCTCACTAATCCAAAATGGATAAATTTGAAATATGTTGATAATTAGTGTGATGATGTTGAGAAGATTATCATTGTTTGTATTAGTTTCTATGATGATACTGCTATTAATAACTAATAACGCATTAGCTGATACTGAAAGTCAATTTGAAATCATTAATGTAGAAGTTCAATCTAAACCATCAATTTCAATAGAACAAGGGAGTAATGAAAATGGCGTAGGATTATATATTGGATTAGATAATATTGATCCAGAAAATTCACTTTCTAATTATGATATTGAATTAGATTTTTGTTCTACTGAGATTGAGGTTTTGGATGTTTTAAATGAATCAAATTTTGAACAATTCAGTCAAACTATTGATAGTGTTTCTGGAAAAGTAATAATTTCTGGTTCAAATACAGAAACATTATCAGTTCAAAAATTAGTATTTATTCCAATGTCAATTAGTAATTCATCAAATGCACAAGTTAATGTTACTGTAAAATTCATTAATCTGAAAGACAAAAATTCAAATTCAATTATATTGCCCGAACAAGATAATTTAAAATTTCAAAGAGGAAAAATTATTAAAGATGATTCAGTTGTTGGTATTTCAGATGCGGTAGCAGGATTACAGTATTTAGTTGGATTGAAAAAAGAGAATGAAATTAATTTGGTGAATATGGCATCTATTTTTCCTGACAATAAATTGAATATCAAAGATGTGATTGTGCTAATGCAAAGATTGGTTGGATTAAGGGATTAATATAAGGATTAGAAAAAAGACTTCAAATTAATTGGAGTCTTTTTATTTTGTGTTAAAAGAAGAATAAAAGGTGAGAGGGAAAGGTGATTTTAACCTCTTCTTTTGTATGTCTATTTTAGTAAGTAGGCAGATGATATCTGAAAACACATTTAACTTTCCTCCCATAGTGTGTTTCTGCTTGCTTTCTTATTGTTTGTATTTATATGGGAGGTAATCTTAAGGAGGGATTTAGTTTGGCGTTAGTATTACCACAAGAAGTAGAGGTAGGGTTAAGAGGGAGAACAATTAGATATTATGAAGAAAAAGGGTATGAAATACCTAGAAGATTAGATAAACGAAATAGATTTCATATACCAAAAGATGCAAAAATAATGGTTGATGTATTAGACTTATCTGAGTATAGTAACATACAAGTTAATTTTATATGTGATTATTGTGGAAAAGAATATACTCAAACATTTGATAGTTATTCCAATAAAAATAAAAATGGAATAATACATAAAGATTGTTGTGTTGATTGTATTGTTTTAAAAAGGGAGGAAAGTAATATGCTTCGTTATGGAGTGAATATTCCTACTAAATTGAAATCAGTAAGTGATAAAATAAGTAAAACTTTTGAAGAAAAATATAATGGGATAGGTTATTTTTTACACACTGAGGAAATTAATAAAAAGAGATTGATGTCTTTATATCGAAATGGTACGGCTCCTTTAAGTCGTGGCCAACAGTATATTTCAAATGTTCTTGGAGGTGAATTAAATTATCTTCAGTCTTATTTCTTTTTAGATATTGCTTTTTTAGAAGATAAAATTTACATAGAATATGACGGTGGAGGTCATAATTTATTAGTACAAAGAGGATATCAAACAGAGCAAGAATTTAAAAATAAAGAAATAAAAAGATCATATGCATTAAATAATAAAGGTTGGAAAGAAATAAGAATAATATCTTTAAAAGATAATCTTCCTAGCAAAGAAATAATTATTGACATTTATAAATACGCAATAAAATATCTAAATACTGGACATTCTTGGATAAAATTTGATATTGATAATGGATTAATAATAACATCGCAATTCCACAATGAATTTGATTATGGAAAATTAAAAAGAGTTACTTATATAAAATTCGAAGAAGAACTAGAAAATAGTTCTTCTTCTGTTTAAAGGAGGATTATTATGGAAAATAGATATTCCCTGATATTAGATTTTAAGCAAAGTTCATTTACAAATATAAAATTTGTTCAGAATGATATAGATACATCAGTATTAGAATTTATGATTTGTAATCAAGGAGTACCAGTAAATCTGACTGATCAAGTTGTCACATTTGCATTTTTAAAATCTGACCAAACGTTAGTTTTACAAGATGTTTCTTCAGGAGTTTCCACGCTTGATGCCACAAATGGTAAAATAGAATGTATATTAAAATCTCAAACTTTGGCAGCAGTGGGAATAGTAAAGGCAGAAATTAGTTTTTCAGATGTGTCAGGTAAGAAATTAAGCACAGCACAATTTAATTTTACTGTTACAGCTTCAATTGATAATGGTGAAGGAATTTTAAGTTCTAATCAAATCACAGTAATTGATGCTAAATTATTAGACATACAAGCTCAATATAATGATGATTCAACTCAATGGAATTCAGATGTAAACAACAAAATAGCAGAAGCAACAAATAAAATTGCTGAAACTGAGGTTGCTAGGCAAGGTGCAATAACTGCAACAAATAACACCACAACGGCTATTATAAATGCACAAAATGCAACGACTTTAGCTAATAATACGGTTACAACAATAAATAATAATACATATACCAATCCCAAAGGAATTAAAACAACCTATGCTTTGCTTCCTTCATCTGGTAATGTATTAGGTGATAGTTGGCATGTAACTTCTGATTCAGATACTACAAAAAATGGTCATTGGAGATGGAATGGAACTGCTTGGGTTTTATGGTATCAATTTAATCTTAGTGGTGTTCCTAATACTGCGTCCCTTAATGATATCGACAAAGCAAAAGCAGATATAATTCGTAATCAAAGACATTCAGGTTGCTTAAGACCTCTTCCATTTGTCACTGGTTCAACAACTAATTTAAATTCAATTACTGTCCCTGCTGATACTTATTCGATTAATGGATATGAAGTTTCAGTACCACAAACTGTCGTGACATTTGATGCACCTCCAACCACAAGCAAGAGAACAGACTTAGTATTCCTTGAATTTTGGTTTCCTCAAAATGGAAATGGTTATACCTTAAGCTATAGATTCAGAACACAATCAGGTGTAAATATCACAACTTATCCTGAAGGTGTAAATGACACTGTAAATGTAAAAGCATGGGGAGGAAATTCAGCTAATACAACTTATACTTTTGCTTTAGATTCAGTGGACAAAGGAATTTTTAAATCTGGGGACGGTTCAACAACTGCTAAGAATGCACTTTTGACATTCGACGGGTACGTGTACGGAGTTGGAATCTGCGCCAATCAAAGACGGAATTCATCGGGTTTCAGTCCGAGTAATCCGAATGGGGCGAGGGGTTATGTTCAATCATCTGTAACTGCTTCATCTTTTGCGTTTACCGCTATCGGGGTTCGCAATCAAGTTCAAATATCAAACACTTCATTGTTTAAAGTGGGTGATATTGTATATAGAAACAATGATGCAAGTATAATATATATCGCAAAAATTATAAGTATTGATAGTGCTAACTTAATGACAATAGAGGCTATTACCGCACCTAATGTTTGGAATGTATTTGCTTCTTACTCGTTATGCTTACTCTCAGACCATCCACAATCCCTCTACTCCAACGTAATCGACTCACGCGACATCACAGACCTTCGCCACGAAACAAAATCCCAATATAATTATGACTACCTCCTCAAAAAAGCAGATGATCAGTTCAAGCGTGGAGAACTTTCGCTGAAGAAAATGCTGACTGTGCATCATGGTATACCTAAGACAGAGGTTGATGCTAACACTGTGTTTTATGCTAGTTTGGATGGGACGACTGTTGCGGAGGTTGGTGGGAGTCCTGCTGAAACAACGGCGGGAGTATTTGCTCCAACGGTTACAGGTTCAGGTTATAATGGAAGACTAAGATATAACACTACACTGCAGATATCTGCAAATAAAACTTACACTATTGATCTATGGATTAAAGATTATGCAGGGCTACGATGGGATACTTTCAATGATATATTAAACGTAGATGGGATATGTACCCTTGAAACAAGAACTACAGCAGGTTCGTTAAAACTTTGTGGTCCCAGTAGCACAACAGGTCTTTCTATTTCCGTTTCAAATAGTGAATTTCCCCTACATTTACGTTTTGTTAGAACTGGAACATCTGCAGACGTCTATAAAAATAGTAAATTTTATACTTCAACTTCAACATTAACTGCTGTAGTAGATATCTCCAATGCCGTTGTGAGTATAAATAGACCTAGGGATAGTGTTGCTGAATATAATAATTCAATTTTATCAGACATCTCAATCTCCAACATTGACCGTGGCTCCATTTTCCCTAATATCCCTCCCGACTTCATCTCAGGTGATGCAATCATCATGCCAGCATACACCGACCAAAGACGCATTTCATCGGAAGCACAAATGACACAAACCGTCAATTCTATTGTTAAAGCGACAAATACTGGCAATAGTCGTGGTGTGAATCGCGTAGTAATTGGTACTCCTTCGACATGGAGTGCAGGAGATACTGTCACAATTACTGGTATGGCAGGGGAATTAATTTCTGGTGTTTTTGATACTGATACTGCTAAATCTACATTAGTAAAAGACGCTTTATCCACAGACACATCAGCATATTTTGATATTGTTGATACAACTTTATATTCAGATGGAGATACTGTAAAACTTGTTGATAGAGTTTTAGGAACAGTCTTAGCTACTAAAATAATTAATACTGGTGGAGTAGATGCTACAAATAAGAAATTAACTTTCACTGAAACAATTGGAATAGCTTTAAGTAAATATCAAGTTGTTGCTATGGAGGCAACTGCTACTAGTTCAGTTCCAAAAGTTTATTACATGAATGGAACAACTAAAACAGAAGTGGTAGGCGATGCAGTTACTCCTTGGACTGGAATGTTTGGAAATGTTGCTACGTTTAAACTAGGAACTAATGCTAGTTTAACAAATCAAGATTTACAGATTGATTACTCAATGATTATGTCAGCAGGTCAACCTGCATTGAGTGTACCTACCACAACTACTCTGATGGGTGAAGCAGGGTTTAGATTACCTTATGCAAATCAGACAATTACGAGTGATTTTGCTAGTAAGGTTAGCGGTAGGACTTGGGAGAATCCGAATAAGCTATATGACTGTGAAAGTAATATATTAGAGTTTCCATATCCTGATGGAACGGCAACAAATATTGTAACGAATGGCGATTTCACTAATGGGACTACTGGATGGAGTAATATTACAGCTATAGTGGATGGTAGAGCGAGCAAATTAGCAACAGCACAGTTCGCCTCTATATCACAACTAAAAACAACTATTACAGGTAATAAATATTATGTCTCAGCGGATATTGAGACTGATGTATCTTCAAAAATATATTTAAAGTTTGGACAAGGAACAGATGCCTATGCCTATTCCCCTACCCTGCAAAAAGTATCATCAATTATCACAGCTACGACCACGAGTACCTTATTGGAGATTGGAGATTCTAGAGCTTCTGCTTGGTCAACTTATTATGTTGACAATATTATTGTTATAAATCTAACCGCTACATTCGGTGCAGGAAACGAACCAACTCAAGGCCAATGTAACGTTATCTTTGCGGCATGGTTCGATAGTTCAAGTCCTTTGAGTGTTCCTGCAAATACGACTATAATTGAAGTATCTTCGCAGACGGATATTGATAAAATCAAAACACAGGATGGAATAAGTTATACTGTCACAACTTCTGAAAACGGAAAGAGAGCACAAGTTCCTCTTATACTAGATGTGATTAAAATTGTTGAACGGAAATTAGGATGTAAAATTCCTGCTAAAACCACTGCTGAAAAAGCAACGTGGATGAAAAATAATATTAGTACCATGACTTGTAAAGTTTACTGTCATGGTTCAAGTCCAACAGGTAATAAAGCAAGTGTTAGTTATTATACGAGTGCTGCTTTTGCTACAGCAGTGACCAATACTCAAAGTACGCCAACTCTTACAACTCTTACTATTTCTCCTAGTTACATTTCGCCCACTGGTACGATTTACGCTATTGCCTACGCAGACGCATCGGACGGAATAACCCCATCCGTCATCAACGTAGATTACGCATCATTAGACATCAAATTCTCCGATAAAATCGTGATTTGCTCGGAAAATTCTATAGGTACTTCATCAAGTATTGTCCTTTCTGATGACTTCGCTTCAAAATTAAAAGGCGATGTTGCTTCCAATCCAAATATAATCAGGTATAAAGAAGGCACAATTGCAAGTCGTAATACAGAATTTGTTCCTGGAACTGGAACAGAAATTGAATCAACAAGTGGTGCTTATAATTATAGTGGGTTATCCAAACTTGATGCCACATTATCTTCATATGCGACTTCAACAAGTGGTAAAGGTGCAGGATATATTATTTCTTACAATGCCATATCTGAGTTCGAGCAAAAATATGGTTCTATAAGTGCCATAGACAAAGTTGCATATTTGAAATCCAATCTAGGAACTATTGTTGGAAATGTATGGACATATGGTTCATTAGCAAGTGGAGGAAATAGTGCTACATTTGCAGTATGGAATAGTGTTGCCCTAACATTTACTACTATTGGTTCTGTAAATACAACTAGTGCTGTAACAAAAATTAGTGGTGGCAGTGCATCTGTTTCTATTGCAAATATGATAGATAGTTCTGGTTGGGTTCATTTCTTAATACACTCTGCTGCAAGTGATGAAACTGCAAGTACAATTTTTGTTGATTATTGTAGTTTGGATTTAAGTTTGGCTTCAGGTATGTATCCTAGTGGATATGATATTTTGATTCCTAAAAGTTTGAGAAGAGATTCTGGACTTGCGAATGTAATGGTTATCAATAAACAAACAAAGGAAATGCAGACTTTATTTAATTGGAGTAACGAGTATAACCTAACAACATATAGTGAGTATGTGCCTAGTCCTTCACCTATTACTTCAAGTACAGACGTAACAATTGTTAGGGAACTTTCAAATTGGGTAATTTGTGATATTTCTTCGTCTGTAGGTGGGAAATTTGGTAATCATCCTTGGTCTGGTTTGACATATAAAATTGGTCAAGATTCTACTTCTCTTTATGGTGAATTCGGAATATCTCAATTAGGATTCGCCGAAGAGAGTATCAACCTAAATACAGGTGCATTGGTTAATTTGAACACTGGTGGATTTACAAATAATTACACCAAACAGTATGGATTAACTGCTATATCAAAACCAATGGTAGGAATTGGTAGATGGCTTGTCATGTATAATTCTCAACTTTATTTACTTGTCTTTAGTAAACTTGTAACAAACGGTGTGTTAAATACCGATAATACAGGGCAAATATTTTTAGTCAGTTTAACTGGAAATCCTTTGATTAAGATGGATAATGGCTTAGTTCGTTCAGGAGTTATTACGCCAACCACATTTAAAACAAATGGATTGACAATACAAGGTTTTGTAGATAAAGCAACTAATAAATTAATTACTACTTAATAATCTATAATTAAATATGGTTCTTTGTAGTGATTCGAAGCATTACAAAGGTAATTAAAAGAGCTGTGCTGACACATTGGCTCTTTTCCCATTTCCTAAAACTTTTGTCAGAAAGGAATGAGAATAATGGGTAAAAAGAAATGGAATGTAGATTCAATGAATACATTTTGCGAAAGTAAGTCTGAATGCATGGAATATAAAGTATTAGATATTAAATGGATACAAAAATCATATCAAAAAGAATTATGGGCACTAATAAAATGTCCAAACAACAATCATAAGGAATCTTGGGTGTTATGGAATAGTTTTAAAAAAGGATTTCTATGTAAACAATGTTATTGCGATAAAAATGGACTAACTAATTGGACAAATGAATTAGCGTATTCTTTTTTGGATGAACGAGGATATAAAATGATAAATATAGATGATTGGAAAAATGTTGACAAATCTATATGGTGTCATGATAAATATGGATTTAAGGTTCAAGTATCTATCTCAAATATTAAAAGAAAAAATTCTTGTCCTTCTCCTTTTCAATATAATAAATTTGCATTGGATAACATACGGTTATTTTGCAAATTATTCAGACCAGATTATGAGATAATAAGCACAGAATACGATAAACTTAAATCAGATTATCAATGGATTTATAAAGGTAACTTGCCAGTTAATATAAACTCAACATTTACTCAAACTGCTGATTGTTTTATTAATGGAGGAAGTGGACACCCTTATTTTTCTAAATCAAATGGAAACAAAATATTTGAAAATGCGTTGATTTTAAATGGTATATTGTATAAATCCGAAAAGAAGTTTAAGGAATGTAAAGATAAAGCATTGTTAAAATTCGATTTTTACATACCTGAATTAAATGAAGTTGTAGAAATAGATGGAGAGCAACACGGGAAAATTATTGATTATTTTGGTGGAAAAGAAGGGTATTTAGATAGAATTAGAAAGGATAATATTAAAAATAAGTATTGTGAGGATAATGGTATAAAAATAACTAGAATACCGTATAAAACAAATAAGGTAAAAGAATTTAAAAAATTAGTCGATACTAAAATTCAAGAAATACTACATAATTTAGAACTATCAATCCAAACCGATAGTTCTATTTTATTGCCCACATTAACAAGTAAATAACAAAACTAAACTAAATATAAAGGAGGCAACAAATCTTAATGAAAACAATATTATTAAATCGCTCATCCAACAAAATTACAGGAATCGACAGAGAAAAATTAAATTTCGAATATTCAGTCCTTCTTCCATTCTCCATCAATCTCAACAAAACAATATCAGAACCAACAAATGAAAAAATCCAGAAAGTCAATGAAAATAACCAGTATTTATACAAAGATAATATCCAAATCACTACTGATGAATTCGGCAATAAAGTTGAAGTATTTGATGAAACCATTGAATCAGAAAAAGTAATAGAATGGGATGAACAAACTGTAACATATCGCATAGCGTCAGATGAATATATTACAGAATTACAAGATGTGATTCAAGAGGATGGGAGCATTGTTCAAGAAGAAGTTCAAATTCCTGTATATCAAGAAATAACAAATGTAGCTAATGTTCCTAAGACTATTGTAAAATTAGAACCTGTGATGATTGATCAGATGGTTGGTAAAACTTATACATTAGAAAATGGATATATGAATTTTGATTATTATGAAATCCTAGAAGCAAAGAAACAATCAATAAATAATAATTCATTAACAAGCATCGTATATATGGATGAAGATTTTTTGGGCAACGATTTAATTCTATCTAATTGTAGCATTGGTGATGGATTCATTTCAATTATGCCTAACGGAAGTGTCGCTACTCCAATAATCCAACTTCCTAAATTTACAACTATCATAGAATTATATACAGAATCACATGATGGTTTAGTTTTTAAAGTTAATGATACTTTAGTCGAAAATAATAGAGTCAAACTTCCAACCCAAACAGACAAAATAACAATCAGTGTATCAAATCCTACTAATAAAAACTTAGAACTCTATTGTTTAGGAGGGTTGTGCTGATGAGTGAAAATAATACTGATTTATGGTCAATAGTAGAGAATGATTTAATTAAAAGATCAGGCGCATTAAGTAAAAATATAAGTTTTTTAGAGTATTATACAGATATCATTTCATTAATTCTAAAAGATGTTGTAGCAATTCTTCCCCCAGAATCTATTACACCTCAATTACAAACTAAATTAAATATATTGAGTACGATTTTAGAACAGTCTAGTATTGACTTGAATTTAATAGAGTCTCCTTATGAATATTGGAAAGTCGGAGGAATTATTGAATTGAAGAAGTTAAACAATGACTTGAGACAATTATATTTAGCAAAAATGAATGGGTTATAATTATGGACATTAATGATATAAAAAAAGGAGATATATTAGCATATAAAGGTAAAAATCCAATATCAAAAATAGTTAAGAAATTAACAAATTCTAATTATTCTCATTTATGTCTTTATATTGGTAATTCAGTGTTTGTAGAAGCAGACTGGAATGGTATTCAATATTGTAATATAGACAAATATAAAAATTATTTAGATATCTATACCTGTGATTTAACAGATATTCAACGTCAACAAATCTGTGATTATGCTATATCAAAAGTTGGAGATAAGTACGATTATGGTTTATTAATTTTTATGTTTTTGAGACAAATATTTAAATTTAGATTTAGAATCAGGGATAGAAATAGTGATGTTTGCAGTGAGTTGGTTAATGATTCATATTCTGAAGCAAATGGAATGAGATTAGTAAAGAAAAGATATCCTTCGCCAAAAGAGGTAATTAACTCAGAGAGGCTAAAATTTGTTGGAAGTTATTAAATAATTAATTAAATATAAAATAATTGTCGCTTAAATGTGACTTTATTTCATATTGTAAAGAAAGGTGAAATGAAACAATGTCAAGAGGAACTATAAATTTTGGTCATGGTAAAAAATCTAATGGTACATTTGATCCAGGGGCAATAGGAGCATCAGGACTTAAAGAATCAGATGTTGTAAAAGCAGTAGGAACAATTGTTGTCTCAGAATTACAAAGATTAGGTCATAATATTAATGCTATTCAGAATGGCGATTTATGGGCAGTTGTTGATTCATCAGATAATTTTAATTCAGAATGGTTTGTATCTATACACAATAATAGCCATTCTGATAAAACTGCTCATGGAATCGAAACCCATGTGTCTGCTTTGGGGGCAGATGCAGAAAAATTAGCAAAAGCAATTCAATCAAATTTAATTTCAGATACAGGACTAACAAATAGAGGGATTAAGGTTACTGATTTATATGTAAATAAATACACCAAATGTCCTAGTTGTTTAGTAGAATTACCATTCATAAGTAATCCTACAGAAGAAAAATTGTTGGCAAGTCCTGAATTTCAGAGAAAATGTGCAATTTCTATTGTAAAAGGCATACAACAATATCTTGGTTTGGAATATGTGACAGAAAAGACTATTCAATCAACAAATAATAATCAAGGAGTGAATGACATGTTAGATGTTTGTGTACTTTTATATTCAAAAGAGGATTATTGGAGTGGAACTGATGTAGCAGAAAAGAATGGCAATTGTGCTATTTTTATTAGACCTGCTGATAAAAGTGTTCCCAAAGGTGCTATGAATAGTAAGAAACTGATTGTAGTAGGTGGTTCAAAAACTGGACATAAAAACGAGTTGCTTCTGAGTGGAAATGATAAATACGATACGGCAAACAAAGTTCATCAGTATTTGCAAGGAAAATAAACAAACTCAAATTAGAGGTGTAAATTTATTTTTACATCTCTTCTGATCTAATTTATTAATTCTTTATAAATATTATTTATTTTCAGTTGTCATATGTAGCGACAAGTACAGAAAAATTGCCCAATTTCTGTAGCTTGTCTAGGAGTACATCTGTACTAGAGATGCAACCTTGATTAATAATACATCAGAAAGGGGCAAATGTCAAATGGAAAATATAATTATGGAGGTGTTGGAAGTGGATGAAAATGAAATAAAAGAAGTCCTTGAGAGTCATTCAGGAAAAATTATAGATTTACAAACAAAAACAACTCAACACGAAGAAAAAATTCATGGACTTTCTGATAAAATTATTAATCATAGTGAAAAACTCCATGAACTTGAGTTAAAGGACATCTCCTACGAGACCAGATTTAATTCTCTGGACAATACTCTTGCTAGAGTAGAAAATACAACATTGCAAAATCTACAAACTTCTAATCTCTTAATTAATACAATAAGTCAAATAGCTATAGGTAATTCAACAGGTAATACTGAAATAAAAAAACAAGAAATAATTAGCAATACTGAAATAAAAAAGATAAAATTACATAATAATTTGAGCATGGCATTGAAAATTATAGGGATTGTAAGTTTACTAATAACTTCAGTTGTGGCTGTGAAGTATGGCATTTCAATAAAATAATAAAAGAAAGAAGGAAATAATAATGCAAAATCAAAACAGATTCAAATCATGGGGATTGTGGCTCTCAGTTGCTTCACTTGTAACGTTTGTTAGTAAGACTTATATTGGATATGAAATTCCTCAAGCTGATGAATTGGTTAATTTAATTCTTGTAGCTTTAACTGGATTTGGGATTCTTAATAATCCTAGTGATGGAGATAAATTTTAATTAAATTATAATTAATAATATCACAAATATAATCGCTCTCTAAGCGTTTAGAAAAGTCTCTACCATATATACTTACATAGCATCAATTTGAACAGCTTAGAGAGTCCTTTCTGTGGATATTAGATTATTGTGCGGCCTGAAAGTGTTGATATGATTGGGTTTTTTAGAGGTTGGAATTTACATTTTTTAAGAGTTAGTTCACTAAGGTCACATTGGGTGTAATTAATTTAAAATGCTAATTTTAAAGGTATGGTTGAGATTGTTTTGAGAGGAATTTATGAGAATAAATTTCCTCTCTATTATTATGTCCAAAATTAATTTTATTGAAGGGAGGTGAGAGGATGGAAATTGATCCAAAGGATAAATATGTTTACTTATATGATCTTGTCCAAGTACAATTCTATATTTCTAAAGGAAAAATGGTTAAGGATGTAGGAGTTCATTACGCAACAAAAAAGATGTGGCATAAATTTGATAGGAAAGAGACAGCAGACGTTTACGAACTGTGGAAAAATTATCAAAGATAAAAATGGTTTGATATTAGGTATTTAATGAAATAAGGAAATAAAATTAAAGAAAGAAGGAAAAATATAATGGAAAATAATAATGTATTAGCTTTGGTAAATAACTTTGAGGGAACAAATGTAGGAATTATTACAGATGAAAATGGGAATGTTTTGTTCGAATTGTACTCCACAGGTATAGCTTTAGGTCACACAAAAACCAATACAGTAAAAGGTAAAGTTTATATTCAATGTAGAAAAGATAGAGTTGATAAAAACATTGAAAACGCAGGTATAGTGCCATTAGTCCATAACGGACTAACTTATTTAAACGAAGAAATGCTGTATGATTTTATGCTTGAGGCTAGAACAGACAAATGTAAAGCATTTAGAAAATGGGTAACATCAGAAGTTTTACCTTCAATAAATAGAAATGGTGGATATATCATTGATAATGCTTCAGAAGAGCAAATTAATAAACTAACTAAGTATTCACTACCCAAGTTAAAGAATACTTTTAAAACAGAGAATATTGAACTAATACATAATACATATCAAGATGTAAAAGAGTTCTATAAATATAAATCTAGGGATACAGATTTTAGGGTAAAAGTAATGAAAAACATTGAACAAGGATTAAAAGATAGGATAGAAATATATAGTGGTGATAGCAAGTACCTAGCCCTTATAACAATATGTGATGATTTGATTAAGATTATAAAAGAAGATAAGGAGTCATTAAGATTAAAGATTAGTGGAGGCAGAATGGCCTACAAAACCAGAATAATAAACAATCAAGGAAAATTAATTAATGAGAAGAATGAGGAATTATCTAAATTAGAGAATGCAATTGCAATATTAAATCCTTCTTTATCAGAATATATGGTTTTAGACACCCATCCTCTTTCTGAGAATTATATGTATGAGACAGTTGTAAGTGATTATACTGGCAAGAATATTATGGTTAAAACTAATACATATAATAATTGGATTAGAAATTTCCCTTCACATCAATTATTAAATAAAGAAGATTTAAACATTGATTGGAATGTTCCAATTGTGGTATTTCTTAAATATGATTGTTTAGATAGATTTGACCTACAGAATTTTACGAAGAGTATTTTAGATCAAGTAATAACGAGAGATTATTTAGAGGACGATAAAATTGTTGATAAAGTGATACTTGAAAGAAATAAGACAGTAAAATCATATGGTGAAGGACGTATTTATATTTGTATAAAGAACGTAGATTAAATAATACATAATTTTAAGGAGGAATATAACATGAAGAAATCAAGAATTGAAGAAATAAAATTACTACTAAAAATAAATGAGGATTACTTTGTTAATATGGAAATTGATAACTCAACTCACACCTTCAATGTTCACATTATAAATGATAATGATGAAATTGTAGACACTTATACAATTGGTTTAACTGAATTATATAATAAAATATTTGAAGATGATGCTGAATTTAGTTTTGATTAATGTGAATGGTTGGTGAATGAATATTACTTAATTTAAGGAGTTGTCCATCACGGATGACTCCTTAAATAATTAAAAAAATAAAGGAGATTAAACAATGCATAGATTTTTGCGACTAAATGAGGAAAAATTAGATTTATTGATTAAAGTATTACATGATTCACAATATGAAACTGAACATGAAAAGGTCATAGCAAATGAATTATATGAGAAATTTAGACATTTGTGTTTAGATAATTTTTATAATCTTGGTGAAGGTTGGGATGATGAAGAGGAATGTCAAGAGGATGATTATTGGAAACCTAAATTTGTGAAGGGTAAGAAAACAGATGTAATTGATGATGATTTGGGTTGGTAAAACTTGTCCAATTTAATTATGTACAGATAGAGAGCCTATCCTATTAGTAAATTAATAAATAAATTTATTTGACAAGTATTCATAAGTGTAGTATAATTATCACAAGGAGGAAACTAATAAATAAAATTATCTACATACAAATAGAAAAGGGGATTGATCTATAATGACAAATGCCATTGCAGAGAAAAAGTACGCTTTCATTTATAATAAGTTTCAATATGAATTTTATTTCAGTAAAGGAATTGTGCCACTAAAAATTGATTTTGGTTCAAAAGGTGACTTATATGTTCAATTCCTTAATACAGATGAACTTCAAAAAGCTTTTAGAGAATGGTGCAAAAAGGATAAATAATTTAATTTAATATTACCGATATAAAGGAGATTGATTTATAATGCTAATAAATCCAGAGAAAGAGGAAATTGTCAAAGCAATTAATGATTTATACATATTACAAAGATTTAAATATCTTATATGGAGTGAGAAAAAGGATAATTATGTTTCAATTCATTATTATAAGGATTATCCAGAAAAAACAAATGGGCCAATGTTGACAGATTCTATAGTTAAAAATCACATTGATGGAATTAAAACTATAGGTGTTTTTGCTAGGGATATGAAAGGTGTTGAAGATAGCAAGTTTATAACTTTTGATATTGATATAGGACAAAAAGATAAAACTGATAAAGAAGAGAAAAGGAAAAACATAGAAAAGGCAAAATGGGTTGTCGATAAAATAGTTCATGTTTTACAAGATGTTGGCATAGATTATGATTTTATTAATATTAGCTTCTCAGGAGGTAAGGGTTATCATATAGAGTTGTTTTTCGATTCACCAATTGAAGTAAATCTGCTAAAGAAATTTCATAAATATGTATTAGATAAAGAGAGTTTAAAAGAAAAAGAAGATTTAATCATTGATGGAGAGAATTTTGGTAAAGTAGAATTTAGACCAACTAATAAGCAAGGCGTAAAACTTCCTTTAGGTATTAATTTCAATAATAAAATTGATAAAAACAATTATTGCTATTTCTGTGATTATAGTAAGGGGTTAAGAAGAATCAAAGATCCATTACATATAACTAAAATTAAGAAGATGGATAATATATTATTTAGACTTATTCTTGATAAAATATTTGATATTGAGGAAGAAGATGTTAGTACAAAGAATATAGAAGACTATAAAGAAACAAAAAATGCTCACAATCCATTGCCCCAATATGATCAGAATGTTGATGAAAAAATAACTATAGAAGCAATAGAAGACTTAATAGAAAAAGGGTTAACTCAGACAGGAATGAGATGGAAGTCGTTAATAAACATCACGAAATATTATAAGCATTTAGAGGTATCTAGGGAGGATTGTAAAGAGTGGATTACAGAATGGATGAATCAGCAGGATAAAAATTGCTACACAACAAAATGGAATAATGTTTTAAAAGATATAGATAATATTGTTGAATATGTTTATACTCATGAGTTTAATCTTGTTGGTGGAGTAAAAACAGTAAAGATTACATATGAAGAAATTAAAGAAATCCTTAAAGCAAGTGGTAAAAATAATAAACTGGTATTATACTCAATGCTTATACATAGCAAGAGATATGCTAAGAAATCTGGCATATTTTATTTTCCGTATAGTTTAATGGAACAAGCCACAAATTTATCAAGAGTGACATTAATAAAAATAGTTAATCAACTATCAGAAAATAGTTTTATAGAAATTGTTTCTAGAAATACTCCAATAGAACATAAATACATGAAAGAGCCAAATAAATATAAAATAACTTTGAATATTATAGAGGATAAGGATGTTGAAGAAGAAAAATGTTTTGAATTTAATGAGGGAGATAATTACATAGAATCATTTAATAATTGTATTATAAATAATTTTGAGAATAAAGAAATAAAATCTCTATGCGGAAGAAGATTCTATGAGGATTTAATGGATTATAAAAATAATAATATTGTTACTGTTTAATATTTTATATTATCTCTTAATCTTTATCCCTCTTATAATACTTTAACCAATAGTAATAGTGGTAATGGATTAAGAGACACCTTCGGGGTTACGTAGGGAACGAGGTTACGCAACGTAAGAGTAAAATAATATATTATGTAAAGTTTTGACACGCCCAAATTTTGGAAGAAATATGTAAATAACGATATAAGGGAGATGTATTAAATTATGTTAGAGGAAAAGATATATAGTATTGAAGAGTTAGAAGTCATAAAACCATATGGATTCATTTACATAACAACAAATCAAATTAATAATAGAAAGTATATTGGTCAAAAGAAGTTAACCAATGATTGGAGAACATATTTAGGAAGTGGATCTCTTTTAAAAATAGCAGTATTTAAACATAATAAAGAAAATTTTAATAGAGAAATAATTGCTATTGCATATTCCAAAGAAGAACTCAATAAATTAGAAATTGATTCAATTAAAAACCACAATGCCGTAGAGGATAGTCATTATTACAATATATCTTCTGGCGGTGGAGGAGGGTACAAATTAAAGAAAGGTGCTCGTAATAATATATTTAGAATTGATTCATTGAAATCAAAACAGGATTATCTATCTAAAATCCCAAATGAACTTTTTTATGTTAATGGTAAATCAAGTATATTGAAAAATAATAATAATGACTATAAAACTCTATATATTTTAGATTTTTTATATATGAATCAAAATAGGAGAAATATAATAAAATTTCGTCTAAAGGATATGATTTCAGACTGTGGATTTATGTGTAATTCAAGAAAAGATGAATCTATTGATAGATTTAAAGATATATTGTGCAATATTCAAGCAAGCAAAATTATTAAGTCAGATAAAGATTTTAATAAAGCAAGAATAAATGATAGACTTGAATGTTCATTAGAAATTAACTTAAACAATAATTATTTTATCCTTTACGATTCAGAGAAAAATAAAATATTAAATCAAACAACAGTTGATAAAATTAATAATCATAAATTGTTTTTATATTATTCATATTTAAAATGTGTAAAGTCCCTGAAAATTCCATTTTCTCTCAAGCAAATCAATGAAGACTTAGGAATTACTAATATTAGTATAGACAAATATAATAAAGCATTATTGGAACTTAATATTATTGAGCAACATGATAGCGAAGAAGACTATGATTACGAAGATGAGTTATAAACTAATAAATAAAATATTCCTTTACATTTATTGCCTCACGATGTATAATTATTGCAAAGTGAGGTGATAATATTATGTTTGATTAAAAATTGTGGGAAAACAATCTATTTTCATAAATAAAAGGAGGATTAAATGAGCATAAAAGATAATTATTACATAAAACAAATTCCATATAAATTAGCTATAGATATAATTATTGAGAAACATTATCTACATAGAAAAGCATCTTGTGTATTTGCATTTGGTTTATTTGAAATACTTACAGATAATTTAGTGGGTGTAATTATATATGGAATACCTGCTAGTCCAAATGTTTGTAGAGGAATATGTGGAAGAGAAGAAGAATTAAATGTATATGAATTAACTCGGTTATGGGTTGATGATAAAGTTCCAAAGAATGGTGAAAGTTTCTTAATAGGTAATACTATTAAACTATTAGATAGAGAAATAATAGTATCTTACTCTGAGCCAGAACAAGGTCATGTAGGTTATGTATATCAGGCTACTAATTGGATATACACTGGACTAACTGCAAAGAGAACAAACAGAGTTAAAATTGATGGATCTACTATAAAACATAATAGACACGCTCATGAAGATAAAGAAGATACAATGCTAGTGGATAGGCCAAGGAAGCATAGATACATATATTTTAATTGTAATGGTAAAAGGAGAAAAAATGAATTATTGCAGAAGTTGAAATATAATATATGTTCTTATCCTAAATTACATACTTTAGTTGCCTAGATCATAAAGCAATAAATAAAATTTTTATAATAACTTGTAAATCTATACATATTGTGATATTATAATTACAAATAAATAAAAGATATATAGGAGGTTTTATTTATGTCACAAGAAAGCATCGTTTATATTATGGTATGGATTGAAGAGGAAGAAAAATGGTATTACTTTATCGGTGATTTTAATAGAGAACAATTTATTAATGGATATGGAGATTATTATATTGAAGTTAAAGATGGTATTGTAATGGATGATTCATATAATAATACCAATAAAGGAAGAGTTTTTAAAGATTGCTATGACGTTAGTTCTTGGGAAGGCAAATAAATTTAATAATTTTTATTTTGAGAGTCGTTAGTTTGACTCTCTTTTATTTTGTCAAAAGAAGTTAAAAGAATAATTCATCAAATGCAAGAAGATATAAGTGATGATGATTTTTATGATTTGAGGGGATGAGGATGAGAGTAATAAATGAATTGAAATAAATATATAAATAAAATAATATTATCCAATAAAAGTATGTTTTTATTTTGTTTGAAATAGTGGATTTAAAAGTGGTTTGTAGCAAGGGTTGTAGAGGTGGGAATTGTTGGGAGTTGGGTTTTGGAGTGTAAATTAGTTAGAATTTAGTATTTTTAGTTTTGAAGAGCTGTTTGAGGCTCTTTTTTGTTTTGTTTGGGGTTAGTTAAATAGTTTCATGGTTTCTTATTGATGTTCGAAAATTAATAAGTGTAATTAATAGACTTTATATTTTGCCGATATAAGGTCTATTCCCATTTGTTTCTTGTGGCAAAAAGAAAGGATAGGTGTATTTATGTTAATAACAAAAGAGGTTGAGGTAGGGTTGACGGGAAATAATATAAAACATTATGAAGATTTGGAATATTATATTCCAAGATATATAACTAAAAAAGGTAAATCAGTAGTTAAACGTGGTACTAAGATAGTGGTAAAAGTAGAAGATTTAACACCTAGAAGTATAGTAAGAATTGAAGTTTTATGTGATTATTGTTTAAAAGAGAATAGAGAAACTTTATTAACTCCAACATATAGTGACTATAATAGAAAGAAAGAAAACGGTATAATAAAAGATGATTGTTGTGTTGCATGTTCAATAGAAAAAAGAAATGAAAGTAATTTATTAACTTATGGTGTAAAAAATACAACCGAATTACAAGAGACTTCGATAAAAAGAAAAGAAACTTTTATTGATAAATACGGAGTAGATCATCCCATGAAATTAAAATCTATACAAGAGAAAACTAAAATTACAAATATTGAAAGATATGGAGTTCCGTATTTAATGCAGTCAGAAGAAATGATGAACAGAGCTAAAACTACAAATATGGATAAATACGGAGTAGAGTGGCATATACAATCAGAAGAGATTAAAGATAAAATTAAATTAACTAATTTGATAGATATGGATTTGAATATTTATTTGAGTCAGAAGAATTTCAAGAGCAACTTACGCAAAATATATTTGATAAATATGGTGTAAAAAGTTATATGCAAGTTCCTATTTTTCAAGACAAAGCTAAAAATACAAATTTAGAAAGATATGGTGTAGAAAATATATTTATGTCACCAGAATTTAGAAAAGTTATCAAGCAAACAAATTTAGATAAATACGGATTTGAAAATGTAATGCAAAATGAAGAAATAAAACAAAAACAAATGGCATCCATGTATAAAGGTGGCAATATAAGAAGTTCCAAACAGCAAAGATACATAAATAAATTATATAATGGGAAATTAAATTACTATGCGAACGGAAAATGTTTTGTTGATGTGGGATTATTAGAGGAAGATATTTATATAGAATGGGATGGTAGTGGTCATAGACTAGGAGTTATACATGGTCAAATTAGTGAACATGATTTTGAAGAAAAGGAAAAAAGACGTTCTTATGGATTAATAAAAAGTGGGTGGAAAGAAATAAGAATTATATCACTCAAGGATTTTTTACCTTCGGATGAAATATTATTAGGAATGTTAGAATATGCTAAAGATTTATTTGGAAAAGATAATTTTCACAGGGTTGTATTTGACATTGATAATAATAATGTTACTACAAGTAAGTGGACTAAAGAATACGATTATGGAGAGTTAAGATTGGTTAGACATTTGGATATTTAATAAATAGCATAGAGGTATCTACTTTAATTGTAGATACCTCTATTTTTTACAATTTTTTAAAACTAACCCATAACCTTCGCCAATAACTGATCCTTCACAAAATCTTGAGTTTTACTAGTATTGATTAATTTACCTTCATTACGAGTAATATTTCTTATCCATAAGTCATTATCTCGACTCAAAAAACTACTTGGTTGTGTCAATTTTTTAAGTTTATCTTTCCAATCAGCAACAAATTGTAATTCAACTGCAAGACCGAACAATGCGTGGATGAACATTACTTCGCCAATAAACGTATTGGCCTTTTCAATTTGTCTTGTTTCTGATGAGACATTGCCATATATTTTAGGAAATAATTCTATAATCTCATTAAAATAAGAACACAAGAAATTCCCTGCTTCTTCTACTTGACTAGGTGTTTCAGGAGACATCATAGAACAACCTTTTAATAAGGTATTAAATGTCATTACGCAATTGCTTGTTTTTTTCAAACTATTTGAAAATAATTCAATACGTCCACGAAGAAATGAATTATTCATAACTTTTTTGGCAATAACGTTATTTATGTTTCGCACATCATGATAAGCTACAGCAGTTTTAGAAACAGGAAGTCCGAGAGAATTTAATTCGACAAATATATTTTCTGACTGTTCATGATCTAAATTTAAGATACTTACCGAAAAATAAAAATCATTAGGATCTTTAATTGAGTCCATATCCTTTCGAAATTTATTATACCAGAGCAAACAGGATTCCAGTCTGTGACCTCCGTCATTTATGGATAAGGGAAATTGACCAGATAAAGTGTTATCAGATGAATTAAACTGTAATGGAGTTGAGTATTCTTTTGCATAATTTAAATATATGGTTCCTCCATCAACATTTTCACTTTCTAAAAGAGAATTCAAAATATCCTTACTGTGCTTCACATTAATAAGAGGAATTTCCCCTTTGGTTTTACTAACTTTACTACCCCTTTGAATGCTTTTTTGATAATAAATTTGTCCTGTCACTCCATACATTTCTGCCAATTGTAAAGCAGATAATGATAAATTAAACTTATAAGGAATACCATCTCTCATAACAACCGATATATTATCAAACGACCATGATTTATCGTTACTTTCTTTTTTCATTGCTAATTGTTTTTCTCTATCTTTAAATTCTTTCTTCAATTTATTTGCTTCTCTTTTTTTAGCCAATTCATCCTTTTTTCTTTGAGCTTCATTTTTTTGTTCATTGGTTTCATCTTCATCACTAAAATCATTGATATTGTTTTCATCCTCCATCTTAACCCTCTCACTCAAACTACCAAACGCAGGCATCCCACCAGAACTACTAGCATTACCCATATTTCTTTCCCTCATTTTCTCCTTCAATTCTTCATCAGACATTACAGATTTATCACTCTCACCATCACCATCATCACCTACACTATCCCCAACAACCCCATCTCTGCTCCCTCTATCCCAAATTTTATCACTCTCAGATTCCATTTCTTTAACCAATTCCATCTCATGTTGTTGAACCATATCCTCATCATCTAGAATTTCATTAAATCCAACTGCCACCTGACTTTTAGTTTCATTTACCATCCCTAAAACCTCTTCTTTCACCGAATTAACAACACCAACATCCATTCGAGAAAACCTATCCTTATCCTTATTACTTTTCCTACCCATTTCAATATCTCCTTCCAATTTAGTATCTTCAACATCTCCAACATCTTCCATATTTCCAACTTTATCAAATTTAAAAATCATCTAAAATCAACCCTTTCACACATAATATATGATATTTTATGAGATTGCAAATATTTAATGCTAGTTTTTATAAAATTTATTGAAAATAATCCTAAAAAGAAAAGAGTGACATCCTATCACTCCCACTCCTCTAATATATAATCCCTTTTTCTCTCAAATAAATATCTTCTGCCTCTAAAATAATTTCAATAATTCCTCTGTCAATATGTGTCCCTTCAGCTATAAAATCTACTAATTCATCAACATCAATTTCTGGTTTGCTAAAACTACTAATCAGATTACCTAATAATCCCATCTAATCACACCACCATTTCATTCATCTAAATTTTCCAAACAACAATATCAGGAATTAATCTTGTCCTTTTCATATCAGGATACCTTGTCCATAAATAAAAATTTTCTCTCAATTCTTCTACTTTTGCTATATTAACAGTCTTGTCCAAACTAATTAATTTTCTGAATCCCTTGTCATTTGCCAACCAAAACAGTTGAGGAAATCCCTTTACTTTCATAGATACTTTTTCATAAATATTAATCTTTTCTCTTAATTGTTTCTTTGTTTCTGTTCCTGCATCTATCTCAAATAATAGAGTTGTATCCATTCCATTTTTCTCTAATACAGTTAAAATATCAGACCTTAAAATATATTGCTTACCTTCATCCTTGTCCCTAAATTTATAAACAAATTCAGGTTTGTATTGTTTAATGATAATTCGATTCAAATTCTGCTCTCTAAATAACAAAGCATAAATTTCATTCATCAATAACTGATGAGTGTAATCAGATGGCAATTTAGACATATAAGTACCTCCTGCTAGACAAAGTAATTTTCCAGCAGTAATTAAAGATTCACCGTTCAAAGTAATAGGAGTTCTATTAATAAATCCTAATTTCTCTATTTTGGCTAATCTTCTATTACAGATAGTTAAACTTTGCTTTGTAGGAAAGAACATAATTTGAAGTTGGCTCCTTGAAACAATTTGTAAATCTCTAACAACTCTAATTATCTCTAAATCTCGGTTTGTTAAATCTTGAAACTTTGTTCCTAAAGTCAACTTCTTCAACATTAAATCTTTGCTGTTCATTATTGTTCACCTCTATTAAACTAAAATCTGGTTCTGGGATATAATCTGATTCAAGAATTTCTTCCATAATTTCATCAACAGAACGTAAATACATTTGACTATTTTCAGTAATAATATCGGGTACTTTTTTTCGCAAAGGTTTAGTGGGAGGATCACATTTAATAATAGATACACTCTTTTCATTCTTATATAAGAATCTACACAAAGCATGATATTTAGGTAGATTAAGAATTGTATATCTTATGGACATATCTTTTTCTTCATCACCTGTTTCAAATTCTTTAAACAACGTCTGTGCGCCACCCCTACCTATAGCAAATGATATAATCTGAGGATGCACTTCTAACATCATTCTAATGACAGATTGAAGTTGAGTTTGTTCTGGAGACTGAAAGAAAAAATGTGAGCATAGTCGGTATTTTCTTGATTCTGTTAGCATTTCTTCAATTCCTGCTTCATTTGACAAATACATTTGTGGCTCGTCAAGAAAAAGCATAAAAGGTCTTCTTTGGTTTTTGTCAGTAATATCAAATCTTGATAATGCAGATATCCAAAATTTTGAAAGGATTAGTGGTATTAATATTTCTATATTAACTTTACCAACTGCAACTTTAGGAGCTTTAATCAATAGAATTTTGCCTTCATCCATTATTGTTCTAAAGTCAATGGTAGATTTGTTTTGACATATAATAGATTTTAAATAATCGTTATTAGTAAGATTGCCAACCTTGTTTAACAGAGGTTTGACGATATCTCTTTTTACAGATGGTGATTGTGCTTCAAATCTATCCCAATATCTAACAACAGAAGCATTTCTTTTGTTTTTTCTTAATGATTTTAATATTTGTTCTCTATAATCTACCTCAGTTAACATTTTAATAATTCCTAAAAGTGTTTTTGGATAATCTGTTTGCTTCAGAATAGCATTGAGTGAGTTTGATAAAAGATCCTCACTTGCAAAACCAATTTGTTCACCAAATCGCTTTTTAAAGAATGAGATTATTTCAGCATGAATAAAGTGTGGAAATTGTTTCTCTACTTTTTCATCAAATTCTAAGAGATTAATTCCTGGTAGAAAGTCTTTATTAGAGAAGTCTAATAAAACTACATCATCTAATCTATTTTCTGGAATAGACAATAAAACATTATCAATCAAGGCCCCATCTGCAACATCTATAACACAAAATCCTGCTGTATTAAAGTTTTGTAAATTATTAATTTTAGATATTTGAATGGCTACATTTTCTGCTAAATTTGATTTGCCACTTCCAGGAGCACCAACATAAATAGAATGTTTACAAAGATCGTCAAAATGATCTATTGGATAACTAATTACATTCTTTGTATTAAAATCCTTACCAACCACTATACCATTTCCTTTAAGGAGAAATTTGCTAGGAGTTAAAACTACTCTATCTCCTAATGAAGTTTTATCATCACCAAACTTCAAATTAGGCAATTTATAATCTGGAATACTCATTCCTAATATTCCGTTTGAAGCAATTTGAACAGCATAACCTAATCCACCTAAAATAAATTTTCCACTATATAAAGCAGAATATTTACCTGATTTAATTGCCAAATCTTTAATCTTGCTAAGTTTCTCACCCATTATAACCAACCCCTTTCATTTCCTCATAATTAGTATTGAATAACAAGTAATCTTCATCACTAAATATTGGTCTAAAAGCATATTGCTTTGTTCCTATGGTCATCCACCCTTGTCCTTTTTCAATCCTAGAAAGATAATCAATAATATGATGAGGTATATTCATGTATTCGCTAATATGTTGAAGTTCTAGTGAAGTCAAATGAAGAATTAAAGTATTAGCACAGTTTTTAATAATTAATTCAATATCCTCTTTACTTGTATCAGCAATGTTTTGAGTGCAGACTAAAACACCTACTCCCCTCTTTCTATATCCTTTCGCTATTGCTACTACTCTTTTAATAACTTTATCAGTTTTTAAAATATCCCATGCTTCATCAATTATAATCATGCAATCTTTAAAATCAGTGTATAATAGAAATTTCTCAAAATCTTTAGATATTATGATAATATTCTTTGATTTTAGTTTGGCATATTCACCAGTAATATCAAGAATATAAATCTTCTTATGACTAGATATTTTCTTTACAATGCTCTTTACAGCAAATGACTTTCCACTTCCTGAAATTCCGAAAATAAACCATGACAGATTGAAGAGTTCTGAAAAATTAATTTTAATCAATTGATAATTTTGATAATCATATCCGATAATAACTCCATCCCCTGATACATATCTAACAAATGGATAAAAATTACTAATTACACTTGTCAAAAATACTTTTAACTCATTTACATAATCAATTTCTTTATATGCTCTAAAATTCTTAAAACAATTAAAATGTTCATAATTAGCGAATTTAAACCTAATTTGCATTCCATCCAAAAGCATTGATATTTGTTTTGCTTTTGTTTCCAATTGTTCAAGTGTTTGTCCTTTAATTAAGATATATAATCCAACCATACAAAGTTTTTCTTCATTACCCATAAGATCAACCATAGTCTTTTGAAGTTTTAGTACAATTTCATCTTCTACATAAAACTCTTGATTAGGGTTCTTTACGACCTTCCAATTTACATTTGCTTCATTAGTATCAATTCTCTTTTTTACTGTCTTCACAGCCTCTTCTTGTGGCAATGGAAAGATTGTAAGGGCAATTTCAGTGTCAGAAATCATTAAGTTGTTTATGAATCCAGTAGAAAGCATTTGTGGAAATTGGATAACCTTGATTGATTTAGCAAAATATTTTTCATTGTTTTCAGTAATAGCAATATATTTTCGATGTTCTTTTACTTGAATATTTGATGTAGGACATTTATTTTGAGTATAATCTATTCCAGAATTACTTAAATTCTCATAAATATCAGCATTAGTTATTAAATGATAAATTGATTCATTGATTTGTGTGTCTTTATTCAATTTATTTGAGTCAGTTCTACAAATGATTCTAGACGGTTCATTTAGAGAATTTAATAGATATTTAAACTTGGATCGGAGTAGTGTTTGTTCTTCTTTTGTTGCTAAAAGATAATTTGCTTTTGGGTAAAGATTGTATTGTAACATTTTGTTTTGTCACCCCTCTCCACTTAAATTTGAAGAAAGAAACTATTCCTTGATCAATATCAGTTTTAACTAGAATTGCAGTAGGAATACCGATATTTGGTAGAATGAATAGTTTTGCAATAATAGGTAATGCAGTATTAAATATAGATAAACTTAAAACTATCCCAGATATTAAATAAATTGTTTGTTTGCCTGTAAGTCCATAGAATATTTCATCCTTCATTTCAATGATTTGATTAGTTTCAAACATCTCATTATTAAACATTAAATTACCTCCTTCTTGTAGTTCCTCTTCCTCTAAACATGTTTCCTCCCATTCTTCCAAATCCTCCATAACCGATAAGTTTTCTAGGACTTAATCCATACTTAATTTCTTTGAACATTTGAATAGGAGTAGGTGCTTGGTGTCCATAACTAATCCATTGTTGCACATAACTAGGTGCTTGAATCATAAATGAACCTGCTGCTATACAAAGCATAATGTGATAAAGTCCTCCGTGATTTGATTTTGAAATAGATGACTCAAAACCTAACCAAATGACCATAATAATCGCATGAATAATAGGTGCTTGTAAGTTATCCAATAGCTCATCAATCCATATTTGTCTCATATTTTGATGTTTAGGAAATAACCATAGAAAAAAGAATATGGGTGCTGTAGCAACTAAAAACATAATAGAAATCATTCTCATAAAGTAATACCATATTAGATTGATTAGTATTAAAGCAAATATTAGTGTGAATATGATTAAGCCTAAACCGTACTGAGGAGTTAGAGCCTTTATCATCTCTGCTTCTGTTCCACCTATTGAAAGAATTGCTATAGTTAATTTGTTTGTTGTTTCTATTAGTGTTGGTAGTGCTATAATTACTATATTTATAATTACCATCGATTGAGCTATTTTTACAATATATTCATTTGTCTGATATTTACTACTTTTGTTCATGACTTGCATAATTCCAAAATATACTATTCCTGCGAATGAAAAAGCAATAATTATTTTTAAAAAGAATGAGTGTAAAACTAATATTGTTGGATTTTCTAATAGTACATTAGGTGTATGAAGAAATAATTGTGCAAAGTTTTGTACTAATGAATCAGTAATAAAATGTTCTAATCTCCCATTAACCGTAGAAATATCATGTGGTGTAGGCGCATTAAATAAAACATTATTGACACTCTCTATCGTTTCTGGAGTAGGGACATCAAATAATGCCCCATTTACTTTATCAACAGTTTCAGGAGATGGTGGTTTAATAAATAAATCAATAATTGCGTCTCCAACTTCTCCAACTGTAAGCATTATGATCATCCCCTTTAGAATTGCAATAATTAAAATGTAGGAAGTGTTGGAAAAATTCCTTTGAGTATAGTCCAAAGAATTTTTATAACCCAAGGCCCAACGATTATAGTAATACATCCTCTAATTACCGATTCCTTTAATTCCTTGGCTTGTGCCTTCCATTGCCCATTTCCAATTATATCCATAATCCCAGACCATACTATCATGAGCATAGCCAATCCTCCACCAAGAGCAGTCATAGCCAAACAAATCTTTGTTGACCAACTTAAAAATTCATTCAATGTAAACAACCTCCTTTGAAATTTAAAACAGTCGGCAAATCTTGCCTCCTTATATAAGAAGACCCCACATTTTCAATTCTAAGACCATTGGTATTAAAGGGCTGTAGGATTTAGAGTGTACTATACTTAACATAGGGGGTTAATATAGGGTTCTTGTCTTAAAATTTACATTAATTCATGTATATTCGACATATAGTTTGGTAACAATATAGTCATTAAAATATGATTTAAAGGAGTGAAAATTTATGTTTTTAATATTTGGAACAGTAATTGGAGTAGGATTAATGGGATATGGAGCATACGAATTAGTTGATATAGTACAGCAATTAGGAAAATTAGTTCAATAATTAATCATATGCTCCATTTCATCCCCTCATTTGAGGGGTTTATTTTGTTTTGCAGGTAAATAATTCATTGGATTTAATGAATTAGTTCCATTATTAGTACGAATTTCAAAATGTACATGTGGTCCTCTGGACAGTAATCCTGTATTTCCAGAAAAAGCAATTACATCATTTTGATTTACTTTATCTCCAACATTGACTAATAATTTATTGTTGTGAGCGTACACAGTCTGTTTTCCATCAGAATGATTGATATACACAACATTTCCAATCATTTCATTAAATTCTGCTTTAATTACTATGCCAAAATTTGAAGCATGAACAGGGGTATTTTCTACTACCGCAATATCAATTCCATAATGAAATCCATCTAATGAAGACTCTCTTGTGCCATAAGGACTTGAGATTATTCCATCTACTGGATAGATATAATTAGAGGAAGAAGTAAGCAATATATAAGTTTTATTAATAATAATGTTTAAAATGCTTTTTGCTTCTTCTGTGGTCAATTCTCCTTTAGCTGAGGCAGGATGAGGTATTGACAATAAAGTTAATAATAAAAGCGAAAATAATAGTTTTTTGCTTAGTTTGGGAATTAGTTTTCCTTTTGTTTTTTTCATACTAATTTAACTCCTTAACCATACTTAACCTTAAACTCCCTATAACCCTCCATACTTCTAACCAACATCTTAACCACTCCATCAATTCCAATTTCCTCAATAAAATCATCTACTTCCTCTTTATTCCTTACATCTGAATACATTCCACCATCTACCATATCAATAAACAAATTCCTAACTTGAGTCTCTAATGAAATACCATATTCTAATTCGTAACCTGCTAAGTCCAATACTTTAAGGTAAATATCATTACTCATCCAAATCCCTTTCCTCACTATTCTCCAATAAATCCATTACAGCATCAAAATAATCCATCATATCCTCATTTGGTTCAATGTCCCATCCACGATTATAATGAACTTCGCAATTATTATGATTAAACTGTTCTCCTTCAAATATTGCTAACGCACTAACCCTTCCACCATCAATACCTAATCTAGATGGAGTGTTGTATAGTTTAGCATCAAATCTAAATCTACCGACTTCACCCTTAACCCAATTAGAATCATTATCAAATTTAGTAAAATATGCTTGCATTATGATTCCTCCCTTAATCTAACCTCTAACCCTCCATTCTCCTCGGATAAATTCCATCTTCATCCTTACCATCCCAACTAGGCCATGCTATAGAAACACTATTATCATTTAAATTAAATTGAATGGGGAATCTCTGTAAACATTTAGGACAATAATTTAAAACATGAATAAGTTCAGAATCAATATCTTTTGTGATAATAGATTTTTCGGTAAACGTAGGATATTTAATTGCACATATTTCACAATTAAAAGTTACAGTTTGAAGTCGCTTTTGTGTTTTCTTATAGATAGAATTACTTGGTTTTAGGATTGTGTATAATTTACTCATTAATAATTCCTCCCTTAATTTCTTGATATAATTCACTTAAATAAAATGTCTCTCCATTCCCCTCTTTCCGTCCTTTTGTACAGATACCAGCAATATAAAAACTCTTGATAATATTTCTTACAATGAAATAACTTAATCCAGTTTTCTCTGACAATGTTGATATTTTCATAGCATTCATATCATTAGTGATATTTGATTCTTGAAGAACTTGAAGAACTTTAATCTCTGATTTATTGAGTTTATCGGTAATCAATGTTGCATCCTCCTTTGATAGATTGTGATTAATGATGATATGTTTAATCTTTATTGAGTAGGGATTGTACAATATTACACTTTTAGTAAATGTAATAAATGGGAAAAGAATAAGCCCTGATTTCTCAGGACTAATTTCATACCCCATACTCTCCTATAAATTTTCCTACATACTATCCCATTACCACAAACATTACCCCTTATATTCCTACATACTATCTAAACAAAAAGAAGACACAACTATTACAGTTATGTCTTTAAATCATCATATCGTCAAGTTCATCCTTTTCTACTCTCCTTCTTTCAACCTTAATATGCTCTACTACAGTCTCTTTTATTCCCTCTTTAACTACGACCCCATCATTAACTAATTGCTTCTTAACCCATTTACTAAAATTTCTAATCTCGTTTGCCTTTTCATAAAGTAATAATTCATCTTCATCGTCTAAATTAAAATAAACACCTTTTCTTTTTACTCGACCTGTGAGTTCGCCTGTGCTTTTGCCCATTTTTTCACGCCCATCCTGTGATAACCTTCTACATTAGCATAGACACAATTATCTAAAACTGAGCAATTAGGATAATATTTCTTAAATAAATCACCAAATTGCAATGCTCCTCCACCAGTTAATAAAACTCGATCAGAGATTTCGTAGTCTGTGAATCTCTGACTAAGTTCAGCTACAATCTTTCCAACATATTGAGAATTATCAATTTGATTCCCTTTTAGTTTAATGGAACCGAAAGCCAGTGTTCCAGAATCTCTTGTGACAAACTTACTACCGTTCATAGAACTATAATTCACGGTTAAACTTCCTAAGTCAATTATTCTTTTCTTACCAATTGATAAATTTTCATCTTTCGATAATGCATATTGAAAGCTGGCAACAGATTCAGGTATAATATTTAGATTGTTTATACAGAATTTTTTATGTTCCCCATTAATTTGAATATCGTATTTGCCAAATAATAAATTTTCCAATGCAGATTTTGTTGTGGCATTGAACTGATCAACTGGTACACCTGTGCAAATATATAAATCACTGTCATCTTCCTCTAAGGATAGGCCGACCCCAGTTAAAAAAAGCACTCTTGTCTGTTCATGAATCTTTGATGTTGTACTCATCTCGATTGGGGCAAACGACTCATCGAGTGCCAATTGTCCTACAAAATGTTTTTCTTTGTCGTTGATAATTACTTCATATTCTTCATTATCAGATATTTCCCTATGATGCCAATCTCCAACCACAGATCTAAATGATTGATTGTTTAATAACTTTACAGTGTTGCGTCCACAGTCGATTGGAATGATCTGAATTGCCATAAATATTCCTCCTTCATATTATACCCCACTATAAAGTATGGGGTATTTACCTTTATGGATATTATATAGTCATACCCCATACTTTGCAACACATTTTTATACATCTTGCTCACCTTACCATTTTATGCTATAATCAATGTATACAAAAGTTTACGTGTATACATGTGTATACGTACCATTATAACTACCTAAAATGTATACATTATCATAATCTCAAAGGAGGCACCAAATCATGAATGAATCAGAAGATACTAGAAAACCATCTCCATCCTCCCTTTCAATCAGATTAGACAACGAAGATGGTAAAAATGAATGGGCCTCACTTCAAACCCGCACAGGTTTAACATCAAAAGACTTATTGCTTGATGTAATCAGATTAAAGAAAGATCAATTAGAATCAGAATCGGGTGGAATATCCGAACTTATAACTCCAAACATGTTGAAAATGAAAGAGCATGTAGAACGCATAGTTCAAATGTTTACTGAGATTACCAGGAGTGAAGCTGATCAGAAAAGATTCCATATGGAGACAGTTCAAACATTAACAAATGATTTTAAAACCACTTTAGATTCTCTAAGAGAAAGAATTGATATTGCTGAAAATAGCAAAAAAGATTCTGATAAAGCTAAAAAAGAAGCAGAAGATAAGTCGGAGACTTTATCCAAAAGGAATATTGAATTAGAGGCCGGACATAATAACTCAAATTATTTAATAGAAACATTAAGATTAGAAAATGATGAGATGAAGAAAAGAATTGGGTCGGTAGATGAATTGGAACTTTCTATCGGCGAGATGGAAGACTCTAATAAATATTTGCAACTTCAATTAAAAGAATCAGAGAATAGATCGGTGTTTTTAGAAGGACAATTAGTTGAGTTAAAACAAGATAGAATTAAGGAAATTAGTGAATTGAGAGAAAGTCATGTATTGGAATTAAGGGTAATGAGACAAGAAATGAAAGATGAATGCGATAATAGGATTAATGAGATGAAAAGAGAAATTGAAAGAATAGAGGTTAAGGAGAAAATATGGTTGCCAGTGAATGTTAGGTGAAAGCATGTGGACTTTAAGGATATTCAATGCTAATATATTTTATATAAAGGAGTTGAAGTAAGTGGATTTAAAAAGTAGACCGTATAAATTCATACCTGTACATTGCGAAAACAATGATTTTCCTGAATTTATGTTATCTGCTGATAGTTTAGAAATGAAGGTATTGTTTGAAGTAGCCGAAAAAACAGATCGAGATGTTAGTGGTTTATTAACAGAATGTCTCCATGAAATGTTTAGAAAAATAATGGGATTAGATTTAGATAATACTACCTATGATGAATGGGAACAGAGTATAGGAAAGAAAGAAGCAAGTAAAAGAGTGCAACTTTTAGCAGATATGATTGAATCTAATAGGAAATAGTTATAAGCCACACCAGAATACTTAATTGTATCTGAGTGTGGCTTATTTTTTGTTTTATTGTCCGACCTGAACACTTATCAACATGTGGATAAATTTTGTCGAAGACTATCTATCCACAAAGGAAATTATGATATATACTATTACCTGTGGATAATTTTTCTTCTTAGAAGGAGAATTGTATCAACCTGTCGAATATATAACTCTAACAAATCAAAAATCAAATTAACTCAATAAATTCAAAAACACCTGACCTCTTGCAAAGATCAAGTGTTTTCTAGCAAAATGTTCTGAACCAACATTAAGCTTTAAGTTCTTGAGATTATTATAAACAAAGACTGTGAGAAAATCAAGTCTTTGGATAATAAATTAGATTAAGGATTTCAAAGTTAGTAGTTGGTGCAGAGATGTACGTGCTACTAACTTTTTTATTGAGTTAATATTAATCAAATTGAATAGGTAATGAAAAATCTCCTATTAGATGCTAAGTTTTGCCGACACAACATCTAGTAGGAGACCACGAAGACTCGTATTAAATTCTTTAAGTCATTTTAGCATGATTTTAAAAATTTGTAAACAGTCTTCAGCATTGCTATTCGAAAAATGCTGAAAGAAGGTTTTAATCAGATGGATCTTATTTTAGAAAATGAATTACCAATTGTTGTTCAACCTACTGTTGTTAATGTTTTTGGGCAGACCCAAGCAGAATTATTGTCGCGTTTGAAGTATTGGATGAATAGAGCAACCAAGTATAGAGATGGTTTCTTATGGGTTTATAAGACAGTAGATCAGTGGGCCTTAGAACTTAACAAATCTACTAAGACAATTCAAAGAGCAATTAAAGATTTAGAGAATAAGAAAGTTTTAATATCTAAACAATTTGAATCTAAAGATTGGTATCATGGAAAATCCTATAGAATTGATTTAGATGTTTTGTATAAATTATTAGGTGTTCCTATCCCCTCTAAACCTGTGGATAAAAAAAGACAAGATGTCCAAGAAGTTTCCCTAGATGTCCCTATCATTACACCTAATACAACAATATTTAAAGATGTATGTATGGTTAAATCAGAAAATGAACCTGTAAAAGAAGAATTTTGGAATCAAGAAAATGATTGGTCTATCATAAAAACTCTTGGAGATTCTCGGATAGACCCAGATTCAGATTTTGCAATTACTGTAACTAAAATATTAAGAGAGGTCAATGCTAATGCAGATCAATTAAAAAGTGCTTTAGATACATTATTCAATGCAAAATTCCATATTAAGAATCCTTTTGGTTTTGTAAAGAAAATACTTAGAGATTTTGTTTCCGGAGAAAGTGCTTACTTTAATTATCATTATTGTAATGGGAGAAGTTCTTGATTTTGTGTTTCTAAATACTCATCATGATACATCCATCTTAACGGTTCATTTGTTTCTAAATGTTTTCCAGATGATTTCCTTTTGTTTAAACAGCATTGAGATATACCACTACTATTGCGTAAATTATTTTTTATTGTCGCTTCCGATATACTATTAAATATCTCCTTTGTAGTTAAGCATATTACCTTTTTACTAATTTTCTTTTTCATTAATTCAATTCTTTTTTCTTGTTCTTGCTTGGGATTGTAGGGAGGTATACACCATCCTAGTTTAGTTCCTTGTTTCAAGTAATTTATTACCGCACTTCTACTTATTTTTAATTTATTTTCTATATTTAAAATATTATTAACTTCGCCATGCCACTCAATACAAACTAATTTTACAGAGCTTTTACAACCATACTCATGACATTCTAGCCAATTTACATCATCATCTTTAAAATCTAACAACTTGGGTAATTCAGAATTCATAATACTTTTTTTAATCCATTCCATATCTGACTTACGACAATCAATTACAATGTAATTTTCAATATCGTTGTTTTTAGCCAATTCCTCTTTATTCCTGTCATTTTTTTGGACTTCACACAATTTCATCCAATTACCAGTAGAATCTTCATAGTGTTGAATCCCGTGAGTTTCTATAATACAATTTATTTTATTTATGTAGTTGTCATATTTATATTTATCGCACCATTTAAATGTTTTTTTAGATAATTGTGTTTGAAAATTTGTATTTAATTGTTTTAACATGTTAAATACAAATTTTTCTGGGTAATACCCAGATGAGCAAACAGAACAACTAAACCCCTTATTTATTAAACGGTTAATATCCATTGATTTTTCATGACCACATTCTGGGCATTTTGTAATAACTTCAACCATTGAACTATGAGAATATTTTAATGCGTCTTCTGGATTCGCCAAATATTTAACAGCCAATGGATGTGTAATTGAAATTGAATTGCATTTAATGCAATTAATACTTTTTTCTCGACCATTTGTAAAACTATGAATGCTCTTTAATTCTGATCCATGTTCAGGACGATCAAGACATTTAAACCAATACCCTTTGTCAGAACCGTAACTTACATCATCAGGCAATATTACGTTACCATCTTTATCGATATTTAATTCATAATCCCATCTAGATAACGTCCATATTGCTAATTCTTTTGAAAGATTCAAGTAGCACCATTGTTTAAATGATTTACTTTTTGACAGTTTTATTTTCCTGGTTATTTCTCCCCCATATAATCGTGATGCACATGGACTACAATAATATTTACCATCTTCTTTCACGTGTCTTTTGTAACTTTGCCATTTCTTTCCCTTTAATATTTCTCCACATTCGTCACATTGCACATCTACCAATGCGTGAGATCCATCTTGTAAATCTTCCACTTTAACTTCAAATTCGTCACCATTGTGAGTATATATGTAACCTTTATTCTCATACCATTTTTTAGTCTTATTATGCCATTTAATTATTACTGTTTTACTAATTAACATATCTAACCCTCCTTCTATAAATATTAAACCTACCCACTAATATTATATCATAAATTATATTATATGTCAAACAAATATTATTTATTAATTTAGAAATTTTAAAGAAGGATGCCATTCAGCATCCTTAACTTATTAAAACATTATATTATTATATTTGTTAATCATCCCTTCACAATCTCAACATACCCTTCTCCTCCCTCAAATTCTATCTCCATCCTACCAATCAACTCAGTCCCATCCTCATACTTAGCAGATTCATAATTACATCCACAATCGCATTTTAAATCACTAACCATAATTAATTCACCACATTCTGCATCAGGAAACATATCTTTAATTGCAGTATTATATGTCTCAAATACTTCTTTCTTTGCTTCCTCAATTGTTTTAAGAAATGTAGGTTTTCCAAATACTCCCGATTTGCCTTCTTCAAATAGATTAACTCCAAATCTCACTTGATATTTAATATTCTTATTGTTTTTGTTTTTATTACAGAATTGTTTAATCTTTGCCATTGTTAATTCCTTCTTTCTTAATTTAAAATTTATATATTATTCTCCACAACGAGTACAAATCATTATTCTTTCAAAACTTTCTCTACCAAAGTGTTCCCCTCTTGACTCCTTAATTTCTTGTAATTCACTATGACAAGTTTCACACAACCCATAATCTTTAGAATATTCTTCATTCTTTTCAATCATATATTGACGCAATTTACTAAAATCTATTGCTTGAATTGGAGAAATTAAACCATTGCAAATTTGTAAATATTCTGGATCTCCAACGCTAAATTCCATAAAATTTTCAATGTCATCACATTCATATGAAATTTTTGTAATTGATTCACTATGTATATCTTCATATCTCTCGCTAATATTATTATTTTTTAATGATTGGTTGTGCATATAATCAGTATATTTATTACATGGAAATTCACATGACTCAATTCTTGGACACAGGTTACAAATTATATCTGAGTAATATGTCATAGTTTATCTTATCTCCTTTGTGTTTGTATTTTATTTATTATTGTATTGTATTAATCCCAACTACCCTGATCAAACATATTTTCAATTAGTTCAATAGCGTCATCAAGTGTCTCACATTGATTTGAAATACAACTATTGATATGAGGGCTCCAATGTTTAACTCCAAAGGCAATGACAGGCTTTCCTAGTTCTCTAAATCTAGTTAGTTCAAAGATAGTACCAGGGCTATAATCTATAGCATCTAGACACACAATACAGATGTCACATTTATTAATATAGTAATTGTTTTGGTCAACCACAATTTTAGGATCGTATGTATGATTAATTTCTCTTAGAAAATTAATACAAGGATTAAATACTTTTACTGAATTTTCATAGGCCCAAGCACCTAATTTATCCCTCCAATCTGTAGCCTTATAGAATTCATTGTTTCTATGATGTACGGTTAATGCTCCAGCAAGATATGTATACATTTAAATTTTACCTCCTAAATATTCACCTAATTTGAATTCAATTGCTTCTATTAATTCTTTTAAATCATCCGAATTATTATATATAGTTATTTTGCACTTATTAATACATGCTCTAGCCTGAACTTCTGTTTCGTGATTAAAAGTATTAGGATCAATTACATAATTAACTCTTTTATTAAGTCTTTCTATTCTTTTGTTGTCGTCTGCTATAACTGCTACTGTTAGATACCCAAAACCTTCAAAATAATCATATTCATTAAGTTGTCTAGCGTCATCAATAACTACTTTATCTGTATTGGTGCTTTGATTTTTAACATAATCACACCAAATATTAATTCCAAATATTTCTCGCATCATTTGTCCATATTTTTGCATATGTTGCCTATCGTGTTTATTATATAGTTCACATTCAGAGTGAATTTTTGCACCAAGAGAGAATTTAGAGTAACCATATTTATCTCTTAAGTAATTTGCTACAGTGCTTTTACCTGCACCCATTTGACCAAAAATTATTATATCCACTTATTTATTCTCCTTTCAATAACATTTCCTTAGTAGGATATTTACCACAACACCTATTACCCTCTGGACACCATAATAAGTATTCACATTGTGCCACTAATCTATCTTTTACTTGAGGCAATATTTCTAATACAGAATTTCTCATTAATTTTGCAATTTGTCTATGAAAATATTGTGTTCTTGTACATAATCTTTTATGTAGATAATGAATAAATGCTTCCAATGTAAAAGCAATAACAAGTGAAGTATTTGTAGCTCTTGGTAGAGAATAATTTGCATCTTCTATTGCTTGTTTTTCATTGATATTATTTTTTACTAGAATATCTTTAATTTGAATTCTTTCTGTATTTATATACTCCATTAATTTATTATATTTATTTAATGCTTCAGGAATACTTTCAATTGTTTTAGGAATTGTATAATCAAAATTCTCCATATCAACATATCTAAAAGATTTAAGATTCTTTACAATATTCATTGGATTTTCATCATATGTATTATCGTCAATAAAATTATATCTGACACCAATTTCATGACGCATAACTTGCTCGCTCACACCTCTATCTACACCTTCAATTTTGAACTTAATATATTCAGTTCTACTGCCACTATAATGTTCATCTTGATAGCATGAATTCCCTACTTTTTCAGCAAATTCTTGTGGTGTGTCGTAGCAAGTAGCTGCGAATTCTCCCCATGATTTAAAGATGTTTTTAATTTGATCTGGATTTAATAATGTTACTTGCATATAATCTTCCTCTCTTAATTATACTTTGCTTTTTTATAGTCAAATTTATTCTCATATACACATTTTGACTTATAAGTACAGGAATCACAATCCATATGGTGGAAATTTAATGGCGATAGACAAGAGTGATAGTTCTTATGACTCTCTATCCCTTGTTTAATCATTTCTAACTCAATTTCAGGTAAATCACTATGACCATCCTCTTTTTTATTTTTTTGCTCTTCTAACTCCAATTCATATTGTTCAGGAGTTCTTAAAAACCCATAAACAACAGATTCAATAATCTTTCCGTCATCGAATTTTACAACATAATAATCTGTTGTCTTCTTTTTCATAGTTCTTTTCACAACAGTACATTCTAAACATCTATAGTCACTAACCAATCCTAAAAATACAACTCTATCATCTACATTAAATTCATATTCTTTTACTATAGATGATACTTCGCCATATTTATTTTCTTTCTTAGGTTTACTTGATGTTTGTGATAACAATGATTTTCCCTTTGCTATAATTTTCACCTCCTCTACAATTTATTTTATATGTATTCCAACTAATAATATTATATATTACTTTATACACAAAGTCAATTTAATAATCAATACTGAACAAACCCTACTTCCCTATCATCCCAACAATCTCCATCTGGTAATAAAATATCTGCCACCAATTCTCCTTCTCTAAACATTTGTAATACATGGCTACATTCTTCAGCCTTACTTTGCTCACATTCACTAAAATAAATATTTATACTTCCATCATTAATTTTAAGTAAATAACCATTCCAATATTTTGCTGATTCTAATGCACAATCATTTACAATTAGATCAAAAAGTTTTATTCCAAGTAGACCATCTTCCGTATGTACTGATTCAATAGATATTTGTTTATTCAATGTTTTTGAATTAAACCATTCTAAATCAAATTCTTTCATAATATATTCCTCCTCTAATTTGCCTTGTCTCAGCCTTCATAAACATGCATAAACAATTCCACCATAACAAATTTCTAAATCAACCTACATGCCATTCTGTCGCTCACAAATCATTTCTACTTCATAACATCAGGTTCATTTAATAGATCATAAGCAACCTTAATAATCTGTCTAAGAATTACATCGCATTCGTTAAAATCTTTACCTTCAAAATCTGCAATCAAGAATTCCATCATTCTTTCATAATGTTTTTGAGATAATTCCTCATTTGTTAAAATTTCTTTATTTAATATATTTACATGATTTCTCATATTAATTACACTCCTTTTATTTATTTATTTCATAAATATTAACAAAATGAAATAATAACTGTATTTTTCTATTGCTTATTTCACTTCGTTTTGAAAATTTATGTTTATGTAACAACATCAATCTTTTCTTACAAACATTGGCCTATGTTCAAATCTTCTGGTACTGGTGGGATCATAGCAACTACAATTATTACAAGGACATCGAAAACATAGTGCAGTATTACAACTAAAGTAGTTTTCTAACCTCTTTTTTAATTTATCCCAATTAACACAATCTGTACAGGTAACACGTTCGTCTTTATCCATAATATTCACACCCTTTCTTCTATATTATTTTATGATTTATTACTTATGATTTATTTAATAACTTTTAATTCCAATGCTACATGCTGTTCTCTTCCCATAACATGATACTTATTGATATCAACTACTTTGTAGTTTTTATTGCTTCCTTTGATAGTGATTTGATCATTGTTTTGGTAATTAGGATTGTTAGAGGTGTATGCGGTCACTATTTCGTCTTTGGAGTTGTAGAGTAGAATATCTATGAGTATTTCCTCCTTTATTGATAATAATTAAAGATTAAACAACTTCAAATTCATTTTTATAATATATTTCTGCTAAACCCCTTCTGGCATCAAGTTCAGATAGTTTGTATTCATTCATGAATTCTTCTACTAATTTGAAGTTGAATTTATCCATTGCTTGTAGAATCCATTGTTCTTGATTTATGATCATGTGTTTTTATTCCTTTCCATTAAAATTTATCTTTTCAGGGAGTATAGATTTATTTGATAACTTTCAAACTAGTTTTTAATTCATTTTTGTCTGATTTGTTAAATATATTTTTGATGTTTTCAAATGTTTTTCTATACATATTTAACTCTGATTCTAACATTCTAATTTTTTCTTTTAACTTTTGATTTTCTTCCTTGATTTTAAATATATCTGATTTCATATATATAACTCCTTTCAAATAGGTTCTTTAAAGTATTATTTCTTTAGAAGCATCACTATATAAAACATCTTCTACAATTGCTTCATTACTCCAAAACACAACCTTAACTTCATAATCTCCTTTGCCCTGAAGGTCTAGTTTTTCTAATTCAATAATTAAATCTCTGAGTTTCACTTAATCAACTCCTTAATTTAATCTCATTCCCCAACACTTATATTCTTTTTTAGATGATTCATTTCCATTTAATATTACACTAATATAATTATCATCTATAATTTCTGTAACAATTCCCATCTTATGATTGTAATAAATTTCATCATCAACTTTAAAATCAAAATCAGTTAAATAGTAATTTAGATAATTATATCTTTCACAAAATTTATCTAATTCATCATATGTAATAATTTCACACTTTCGATTAAATGAAGCAAAAGAAAAAGTAACTGTTGTTTGTGATAATTCGAATATAAATTTGTCTAACTTTGCCTCAGTTTCTCTTTTAATATCTAGAATTTCTAGACCAAACTTCTTTCTAAAGTTTTCCATTATAGTAAAAATAGAGTCAATTGATCTCATAGCATGATAATCATTGTTCATTTCTATAGTTCCATTAAACATTTTTTATCTTCCTTTCTTAATTAGCATAAAATCATTAACTTATGTAATTTAATCAGACCAAATATAAACATACCATTTTCCATTCTTAATCATTTCTGGAGTTATATTTGGATTTACTTTATCAGGAATATTAAACAAATAACCTTCATCATTTATTTTACATTTTACAATAGAAACAGATTTAATATTTTTCATTGGTAATGAAATATCAATAGAATACCAAGTTTTAGCACAATGTTTCCAAGATTCCATATTATATCACTCCTTACATTGTCATTTATTTTATCTTATTTATTATTTAATACCACTCATAATAATCTTTAAAATTTCTATCATAATTCCAATAGTCCTCAGTACCATACTCAGGTATGAAATTATAAAATACAGAATGATCAAGTGATTCTTGATTTATATCTCTGTCTATATAGGCGTATTGCCATTTATACCCTCTAGCACTATTACTTGCGCTTATTGCTTTATAATAATCTCCATTATTTAGTTCAATAATAAATATACCAACATTAGGAGATGTTTTTGTAACTTTCTTAATATCATTTGGATTCATATTGTCTAGCAATTCTTGAAGTTTATTAAATGATTTTTCTACTGTTGAACCATAAACTATTATATTTTTTGCCATAATTTCATATCCCTTCTGATATTTTATTTTATGTTTATTTAGTTATAGTTCATCTCTGATAAAGGTTATGTAATCTGAAATCTGACAAATTTTACAAACAAATTGCTTATCTAAAATCTCTTCATCATAATCTTTAATTCCTGTTGATTTATTAGGACAATAATAATTACAAAATTGTTTTTTCAGAGATAATAATTTATCTTCCATTTAAAATTCCTCATCCAGTGCTAATTTCCAACATTCAGAACATTTGTCTTCTCCTTCGCCACATTTATTGTGCTTATTTTCATTTAAATTTATATGACTTGGGCATACTCCAATTAATTTATATAATTGAGAATTAGGTTCTAATTGTATATAGTCGATTAACTTATCTTTGCCTGTCATTAATTTAATCCTCCTTAATAAATTCAATAATATCCATCATTGCATATGTTCTTGGAGCATCTTTATCCACATCAAATACATCCATTAACCATTGATTTTCTTTGTGATAATCTGTACTGCCGTAATGCACTTGTTGAGGAATAATATTTCTGATTGATGTTATTCCTTGATAGTTTTTATATTTTACTTTAATCGGAATTTCTACTGGTTGAGTTTGCATTCTTTCTACTTTTGGAGATTGTTCTAATTTTTTAAGTAATGGTGCATAAACTTCCCAATCATTTTGGCTCATTTTATTTCCTCCATTTCAATTCCTAATTTCTCTTCTAACCACTTGGCAACGATATGTCTGTGGCAGAAGTCAGAACTTTTCTCCCAACAAAGCAATACTGCATTTTCACCTAATTCTTTATATACTTGTTGTGGATCAAGTTTGTCTAAAACATCTTTATAATAATGTTCTATGTAATATATCACATCTTTATCTTTTTTGTATTTGTTTAGTAATTCCCAACTTGGAGCAAGTTTTTTGTATTCTCTACAATTTTTGTACCATTGTGGCTTGCTTAATGCAATTGATACAGCATTTTCTCCTTTATATTTTGCGTAGTATGATGTTTGGATAGTGGTCACTCCTTTCTATTTACTTAATTTCTTAATATCATCAAAACCCACAAAACAAGTACAATCATTAAAATTAGGATTATCATCTAATCTTATTGCTAATGGTCTTTTAGAATCACAAGAATCAATGTCAAATATTGTACCGAAATACCCTTTAAAGATACCAGTGGTTACTTCTACAAATTGGTTTACAGATGGAATGTTTTCATAATATGTAATTATTTCATTTAATGAATCTCTAATAAATTTTGCTTGTTGTAAATCAAAACTAAGACAATTATCTCCTTCTACTTCATTTAGCATAATAAAATCAATATCTTTAGGAGCATCGTGAGTCCATTTGTCAGTATAGTTTGGTTCAATGGAAATATTATCGAGAGAGTATTTATTTTTTAACATTATTGTATTCCTTCTTTCTAATTTTGTATAGCATCCCTTTTAATCACCAATGATTTCATCATGTAATAAGAATATATCTTCTCTTAGCTTTACTAATTTACTAGTTACTTTTCGATAGTCATTGTAAAACATCTCATAATTTTCTTGTGCAATTTCTTCATTTACAAAGTCTGGATTTTGTACACAACCACCTAATTTTGAAACAAGATATTCAATGTTTTTAATTTCATTCCATAATTCTTCTGATTTTTGTGGATTTAATGTTTTCATTAATTTCATTCTCCTTTATTTCTTTTATAATAGTTTAAAATGTTTATTTAATTACTCTTAACCAGATTATATTTCAAATAATAATCCATTAAAAACTGACCACAACTAGCTCCTACATCAAGACCTGGAGGGATATAATACTCATATTCAATATTATACTTATCAAAATATCTCTTAAATATATTCAATTTTTCTTTTGAACTCGCATGAAATTCAATACTTGGTTTTTCATTGTAGAATAAGAATTTAACTGGAATATCTCGATATTTTAAAAACTCACTCAATCTAATTGCATCTCGTTCAGTATCATTAACTCCGTTAATCAAAGTATAGTGAATTTCTACAGAATTTTTAGTAATTTTCTTGTAATATTCTAATGCAATCAATGATGGTAAAATTGATAAGGAATTAGGCATCCAATCTTTTCGTAAAGAATCCATAGTATAATGTAGAGACAAATGAATTTTTACGGGTAGTTTTTCTTTATGTATTTCATTAGTTAAATTAAAGAAGTTTATCCATGCAAAATCAGGTAATGATGTTGCTATTGCAAATCTAATTAATGGAACTTTTGTGGTTTGATATTCATTTCTAAGTAATAACATGCTATCTTTTACTTGTTTATAGTTTAATAGTGGTTCACCACATCCCATATAAGATATTAGTAATGGTTTGGGATTGAGTGATAAATTTAGGTCGTTATAAACATTATCTATGCTATCTTTAATTTCTTGTGATGTTAGATTTCGATTGATTAATTTATCTGTAGCATCAGTAATATGGCAGAATTTACACTTCATTTTACAAGAAGTTTGTGAAGGAACACAGATAATATCTTTACCATCATTTTTATTTATGTAAGATAGTTCAATGATTAGATTGTCTTGTGTCATGAATATATATTTAATTGTGTTGTCTGTTTTGGAATGGATTTTTTCTAGTAAATTCAATTATTATATCACTCCTCAATATTTAATTTTATTGCAATTTTAGTATTAAAATTGCCTAATATTTTATCTATTTCATTAGGCATCCCGTTACGAACCTCTACACGAATGCAGGTTCTTATGTACTCATGAATTTCTTTTATACTCTCATTTATAGGCATTATACTCATCTATAAATTACACATATAAACACTAATCATTTTCCATAAGACTTTCACTATCAATATCTCTAATGAAATAATTAACGATAGCATCAAGTCCGATTCTAGACTTGGTTCATTTTAAATTAAAATTTTGATTATTTTATTTTCCTTTAAACCTCTTAATCTATCAATTTCAATATCGTGCAATATTTTAAATTCCTGAAACTTCTCAAAACACAAGTCTCTATTAATAGTTTCTAAATCATCATTTACATTCATAATTAAAAATTCCGAGTATAAGTCTCTTTGAATTTTAAACTCTCCAAAATTGTTCCACCTCTCATTTAAATTCTTTTTAATATAAGTATTCTTTATATGATTATATTGACTAGCTTTAACCTTATATGTATTTACTTTATTTAATTGTGTATTTGACCATTTTAATTTAGTATCCAAAATTGTTAAAAGCATAGCTGGTGCTTTATTCTCCAAAGATTTTCCAAACTTTTTATTTTTAATAATTTTTCCAGTATTTTTGCTTATAGTAGAATTTCTAACTTGTAATTCTACAAAATCCATAGTTTCTACCTTAATATCATTGCCTAATGATAAAATATAATTTGCCAATTTGTTATGAGAATGTTTTCTTATTTCTCTTTGTTTTCGGTATAGTTCTTTTAATTCATTTTGGGTTTTAATATAGTGTTTAGATTTAATCCATTTAATATTGTTTTTATTTTTATATGTTCCGTTATCATTGTATTTATCAGGATTGGTTGAACGCCTTGATCTATCCATTTTTCTTTGTAGTATTCTCTTCTGTTTCTCAATATCCTGTACTTCAGGACATAGTTCAAGCAATTTAACTTCTGTTTTGGAACATATACCTAAACTTTGAGTGCCAATATCTAAACCTACAACCCCGTCATTAACATAATTTTTTATTTCACCAGTAGTTTTATCAATTCTTATAGGAGGAACACCTTCAATAATAAACTGAGCATAATAATGATATTTTCCTTTGATTACTTCACGCTTAATTCTGCAATACTTAATTTTATCATTTAATGATATACGACTATAATAATCAATTTTTTTAATAATTACTGGAATTTTAAGTCCTGCGAATAATATATTATCATCTCTAAATATTATACTCTTTTTACTCGTTTTTCCTTCTATAGAATTTAATTCACCATAAGATTTATATTTAATCTTTTTTGCTTTGTGTAGCATTAGTAAACGAAAAGATTTAAAAGCTCTTTTATGAATTACTTGGGTTATCATGGCATTAACATTAAAATATTTCGCCATTGGTTTTGTAAAATAATGTAAAGAATATTCTGTTAATCCAAACCTTTTATCTAATTCATAAAATACTTTATTTCTATCTATCCTATCTGATTTGCAATTCCTTTGATATTCTTTTGATTCTCGCATATGATTATATCGTTTATATAATTCTTCAATACAAGCATTATAAATCTTTCTATATTTTTCATAATGCTTATTTAAAATATGTTCTTGAAATTTTTCAGTCTTTAAAGACAATGTTAAAATATAAAATGACATGATATATTAATCCTCTACTCTTCTTTTTTAAAATTTATCTTAATATTTACATCAGATATTAATTGTCTATAATTGATATTTACCATATCAAGCATAAATTTAGCTGAAATTATCTGGTCATCTTCTTTATATTTATCATTTAAATATATTATTTCTTTGATTCCAGATTGAATAATAGCTTTAACACATTCGTTACATGGAAATAAAGTTACATATATTTTACACCCTTCTAAATTTATTCTAGCATGTAATATGGCATTGAGTTCCACTATGTACTACATATAGATATTTTCCATCTAATCCCTTTGATCTTCTCCAAGGCATATCGATATCATTGCATCCATTCACCATACCATTATAACCAGTTGATATGATTCGATGGTTAGTGTCCACTATGCAAGCACCAACTTGAGTATTTGGATCTTTACTACGTAATGATGATATGTATGCTACTGACATGAAGTAGTCATCCCAGTTTATTATTTGCATTTTGTTTTGTTACTCCTTTCTGCGAAGGTAGGAGAGATGTATTTCAATCTCTCCATATTTATTTAATAATCACTTCATTTGTCTTTTAATTTCTGCTTCAATTTGAGGCTCAGGTGCTTGCCATCCATCTGGTTTTGCAACTTTGCCATCTAATTCCCTATAATGAGGTTTTCCATCAGGCCAAAGTTTTGCCATATTTGCTTTTTGTACAATATCAAATACAGGTTCTAAATCCACACCGCATTCCACGGATGTTCCTAAAATAAAATAAAGCATGTCACATAAAGCGTCTGCTTGATCAATTACATTATCTGATTCTAAAAATTCATTTACCTCTTCTATTACCCAACTCATTCTTGCTTCTGCTCTCTTTTTATCCATAAATGTAGGTGTATTTGCGATTGGGTGATTAAATGCCATCTGAAATTCTTTTACTTGTTCTTGTTGCTTCATCATATTAATTTGCCTCTTTTCATTTAATTTTTTTATTAGCACTTGCTATATCCACAAGCCTTACAGCATATACATGAACCGTCACTAATTAATGGTTCTTTACATTCGGGGCATAGTCTTGAATTATTAATTACAGTTACTTCTACTAATTCTTTTCCAATCTTATTTTCTAATTTAAATTCTATATTATCAAACTTATTATCTACGTCCTTTATTGCTTGTTTGAGAATATTAGCAATAGCGTGAGGACAACTAGCACCTTTGCTAACTGGTTTTCCTTTAACTCTAGCATTTGTGTATGAAGAACAAATATCCACACTTTCTAGTTGATCAATAATATTATCAATAGGAATACCACCACGTAATGAAAGTGAAATCAATCTCGATACTGCTTCTTGATTGCTTTTACATGTACCACTACTTCCTTTATTAGTAAATGTTTGATTAATGTTGCCTTTTTCATCCCAAGTTACAGTAACATACGCATTCCCACATCCACTAACAAATTTATAAGTTCTACTATCTGCCACTGATGGAGCTTTGATAACATACCCTCGATCAATTATTTCAGCAATTTCATCTGATAATGTATTGCCACTTGATAATGTTTGATTATCTCTTGAACCATCACGGTAGACACTTAGTCCCTTTAATCCTTTTCTCCACGCATATATGTATATATTGTAAATATCTTCAACTGTAGCGTTGCTTGAAAAGTTAACTGTTTTTGATAAGCTTAAATCAACGTGTTTTTGCAAAACTTCTACCATATCTACATGCTCTTCTGGAGTTAGGTCATGTGCTGTAACGAATATCTCCTGAATATCTTTTGGAATTTCTAAAATTCCTTGGCAACTTCCATGATTCTTTTCAATTTTCTCCATAAGTTCAATAGAATAAATACCAAGTTCTTTTAATTTATTTTCAAATATTGGATTAGTTACATAATAAATATTCCCATCATATGTACGTCTTGAAAATGTTAAAGCAAAGTTTGGTTCGCAACCTCCACTTACTCCTGCAATAAAAGAAATAGATCCTGTTGGAGCTATAGACAACAAAGAACTATTATGAATTTTAATTCCAATTTCTTCCCATTTGCTTCCTTCCCATGCAGGATATTCTCCTCTTTCTTTTACTAATTCCATAGATGTAGTTACGGCAATTTCCTTCATTGTTTTAATTATAAGTTCTGCCAATTCGTACCCTTCTAATGAATTATATTTAATTCCCAATATGTAAAATGCATCTGCTAATCCCATAATTCCTAGACCGATTGGCCTTATTAATTTTGTAACTTCATCAATCTTTTTAAGTGGTAGAACATTAACACTTATCATATTATCTAACCATCTAATTGCCTTAGAAGTTAAAGATTTAAGTTTGTTAAAGTCGAATTTGTTATTTTTCACACAATTTAAAAGATTAATACTTCCAAGATTGCAAGATGAATATGGAATATTTGAAAACTCAGAACAAGGGTTAGTATATATTTCACTTGATAAGTGAGGATTCATATTATCAAGCGACATGCGAGACTGATAATTCGCGCCTGGCTCACCTGTTTTCCAAGATGACTCAGAAAACTCTCTAAATAAATCCCTTGCTTTTACTACTTTATAAATTTTAACTGGATAACCTTTTGATTTCCATTTTTCAATATTCCCATCCCACTCTTGATTATATATTTCTTTGCTGAAAGAATAATCTGGAAATTCTAAATTCCAATCTAAATCACTTACTACTGCTTCCATAAATTCATCAGTGAATGATATACTAATGTTCATTCTATTTAAAATATCTTTATTATCTTTGCAATGTAAAAAGTCAAAAATTTGAGGGTGAAAGGTTTTAAGATTTATTTTTATTGCACCTTTTCTAGACGGATTAAATCTCGTCATTCTATCTGCTGTAAAATCATATTTTTCCATAAATGTGATAACTCCACCAGCATAACCTTTTGATGTCTCTACAATATCTTTAGCAGGACGTATTACACTTAAATCTGTACCAACTCCACCATTGCGTTGGAATATAACTGAAAACTCAGCATCAGTTCTACATATTTCTTCTATACTATCTTTTGTATCAGCAATAAAACAACTACTTAGTTGACCAGGATTATTCTTATCTGCATTCAATAAGCAAGGAGTGCTAAAAACAAAATCTAAATTAGTCATAGCATCATAAATATCTTTCTGAACTTCTTTCTTAATTTCTTCATTTGTTTCTGCTTCAGCTATAGCAATTGAGACTCTTTTAGATAAATCGTCCCAAGTATTTTCATTATCTTTAAAGTATTGTTTTTCCTTAAGTAGTTTTAATGCGTTATCATTAATTTTAGTCAATTATGTATCCTCCAATATATTTATTTTATAACTAATTTATCACTTAAACAGATTATTCTATTTTATCCTAACAAATTTAAGATAAAAATGCTAAACATAGATTATCAAATTCTTCTCTAATATTTGAATCCATTTGAGTAGAAACATAAATATCGCATAGAATATTCCTAATTTCATTATCTGTTTTTGCATTTTTTATTTCTAAAATTATTTGATTTATATAATCCATTTGCTCTCACCTCCCTTCCTACAAATCCCAATGCCTATTCTTCTTCAAAATCTCAATAACCTCACCTGCATATGGTTCATCAATATTAATCACTAAATACTGATTACTAGGCTTCTTATTAAACTTAACTCTACTGATTCTAATATTTTTAATAATTCTAGCTAAATCAATAGAATCTTGTTCTAATGCATGTTTATATAAGTCATCTTGTTTTATGACTACATATTTGTGAAAGTCAATACCATGTAAAGAAATATTATTTATATAAATTATGTATCACCTTCTTTCTTAACTATAAAATGATCTGGTGCTTGCCAGTACCAATTCCATTGGTTAAATTCACCACAAATATTCTTGAATTTCATGTAAACTTGCTCTGCATCAGGTGGTGCTAATATTCTCAAACAACTAGAAGATTTTTCACAATCAATAAATTGACACATTGATATATTAGCCAAAACTCAATCTTCCATCCTTTCGTTTTTAATCTTTGATTCTTTATCAAATACTTCGATTGTTACCTTTTTGTAATAATGCCCTTTATTAGTGTCTTGATCCACAATAAATGCATAATTAACTTTGTCTGTATAGTTATTATTGTACTCTTCAGAAGTACACTGAATCCAATCGCCATCTCTACCATGTAAAATTTTAATATGTATCACCTCTTTTGATTTAGCAAGAATTTGATTGGTAAATAATATAATCTGAGCGATCAAATCCTTGCTAATATTTATTTTATGCTTTATGTAAGTTAATTATGTCAAGATTATAGAATAATAGAATATAGGTACTAACCGATTTTCTTATAATAAGTAGTGATAGTTGTGTCATTGTTTTTGCTGAACATGAAGTTTGCTTTGTCTTGGGAATTGTATTCTTGAGAAGAGCATGTAGTCCATTGACCGTCGATGCGATTGATGATTTTTGTGGGATTCATTTTTATTTTCACCTCCTTAATTTGATATACAAGAAAAATTATTTATTATACTCCAAGAATTTTTCTAATAAATTTTTAACGTATTCAGCATTATCAAGCAAATCATTAGCATCAACCGTACCATCATGACAATTCATGTTTTCACAAAACTTGGTTAATTCTAGCCATATATCATTAATTTCTTTAACTTCGCTATATTGTTCTTCCATGAGATTTCCTCCTCTCTATGTATTAATAATACCATAATGGGAATTAGATGTCAAGAAATTTTATTTATTAGTTAATTAATCAAATGTCACTATCGTCCACTGGGTTAATATATCTTCTTTTTCTTCTAGTGTTTCATATATTCCCTTACCTTTATCATTCTTACCCATATACTTCTTTTTGTTTCTAGGTTCTTTAGTGATTGTCTTAATCATATCAAATTGCTGAAATGGATTTGCTTTATATTTTCTTGTATCAGTCTTAATGGTTTCAATACTTCCATCATTGATACGATATATAGTAGGGATTGGGGAGTATTTAGTGTTGATATCAATTATGATGCCATAGTTAGGGGAGATGTTTGGATTTATTGATTTAGCATAACCTAATAATTCAATTTCATTTTGTATTTGATCTCTGATATTCAATGGTTCATTAGGTATTCTATCCCATAATCCTAATAAAATATTATCCACATCTAATTCAACATAAGTTTTATCTGTTGCTCTTGAATATTTTTCAATTAATTCCATTGGCAATTCAGATAGAATTGCTTTTTCTTTTGATATTTGCTTAGAATCACCAAGTAAATCATAATATCCATTAAAGATTTGTATTTTTTTAATATTTGCAAAATCTCTGAAATAATCTAATTTTATTAAAATATCTAGTTGTCTTGAATTAACTTTTGTTCCTTTGATATTTCGTAATAATTCATAAAAACTATCATATTTCTTCTTTGATAATTTTAATAAAGTATGAGCCATTTCTTTATTCAAGAATTTAATTGATAGCATTTCTGGATAAATAGTTTTATTCTCTTTATCAGCTAGGAATCTAGTATTGTCTAATCCAAATTTATATTCTCCCTCTGAAATGCCAAACCCCTCTATCATTTCTTTTTTGAATAATGCAACTTTATCTTTATTGCCTTTATCTGAATAAGATTGTAACATAACTTCATAAAATTCATATGGGTAGTGAGCTTTTAAATATGCACAATATGCTGAGTCAATTGAATAACTTAAAGCATGTGATGCATTGAAACTGTACTGAACGGAATTGGCAATAATAGTCCAGATGTTTTCACTTTTTTCTAATGCTGACTCTTCTGTAATTCCTTCTTCTAATATTAAATTCAAATTAAATCCATTTATAAACCTTTCCTTCAGAGGAATAATTACATCAGCTTTTTTCTTGCTGATAGCTTTTAATATCCCATAACTCTCATCCATTGGGAATCCTGCGTATTGTAATGCAGCCATAGTCATTTCTTGATATAAAACAAAAGAGAATGGCATTTCTTCAGTTTGAATTAACTTATCAAAACTTGGAGTATTATAATTAAAATGTTTTCTTGATTCAAAAATATGATACATTGATTTAAAACCTGGTCTTATCGCAGCAATAAAAGCAGTTAATTCTGAAATATTGCTAGGTTTATATCTCATAGCTTTTTGTGTAGTAGATGCCTTTTCTACTTGATTAACTCCGATAGTTAATCCTTTAGCATAAATATCCCATGTTTTACTATCTGTTTTGATAATAGATAATAATTCATTAACAGTATGTGGTTTAATTCCAATTCTTTTATAAACCTTATCAATTAATAAAACAACATCAACTTTCAGCAAGTCATTCTTCAAGAATTTATATTTTTCAGCAATAGCACCATCAATTACAGTTGTAACTACTTCTTTTTTTGTTGATTCACTTTTGCATTTGATTAATCCTATATCTTCTTTGATATTTCCCTGATATAAGAGATATCCACAAGGGTGAGCAGATTTAGAAGCAATAATTCCCATGTATTTCTCTGATCCTTTGAGAATTTCATGGTGTTTTTCTTCTACATAATCATAAACATTAATTAAATCTTTATCATCTTCATCAGCATATTTTAAATCTCTCTCATATTTTTCAATTTGATTAGTGATTTCATTTGCGACATCAAATGGCATACTCTGTGATTTTGCGTATAGTTTAAATGCAGATTTAATCTTAAATTTTCCATAAGCAATCATAGGATAAGCATGGCCTTCTCCAAGAATTTTATCTTGTGCTCGAACAAATATTTCAGGAGTACCACAATTTAAATCCAAGTCAGGTAAACTTTTAGTCTGTAGTATTCTTGTTTCACTCATAAATCTTTCAGGGTATAGTTTTACAGGCGATGATATTCTATCTACTTTACTAAATCCTAATAATGTATTAGTAATGAAGGATACTCCAGATCCACGGCCACTATTTGTAATAATACCTCCATCTGCAATTGCTTGTTTAACAATTTCATAATCCATTAAGAAATAGTCTACCATGCCAGTATTTCTAACAATATTAACTTCTTTCTGAATTTCTTGAAGATATAGTTCATGTTTGCTTGGATCAATATCTTTACTGAATTCTTTCCATTTCTCAGTCAATAATGACGTATATATTTTATTTTTTTCTTCTAAAGATAAATCAGGATAAAGTGATGGAAGTTTAATATTTTTATCAAATTCTATATTATCAAATTCAAGAAAAATATTGGTATTATCGATTGCTTCCATTATTTGTTCATGGTTTAATACTCCTTGATCTGCAAATCTTTGATATGCGGTATCACCATCAGGGTAGTCCAAAAACCACCCTTCCTCTCCCTCATATCTTATTCCTCTAGCTTCTAAAACATCATCTCTACCTTGTGCTTGTTCTGGATATATGTAGTGAGAATCACATCCCATAATGATATTTAAACCTAAACCAAGTATTCTTTTGTTGATTTCACGTTGAATGTCTGTATGATGATATTGTACCTCAAGGAAAAAATTATCCCCAAAATGATTATGTAATTTCCATATAATATCCTCTATATCATCGTATTTCCAAAAGGCGATGCAGGCTGTGCTTATAAATACTTCAGATGGAGGAAGAGATAATAATAATTCAATATCTACTCTAGGCTTATAGTAATATCCATCAATATTTGCTTCTGAGAGAATACGATTAATAGTCTTTCTGCCGATTTCTGATTTAGCAAAAATACAAATATGTCCATTAGTTCTATCTTTTTCAAATCTATCTTTAACCCAATATGCTTCTGTGCCAAAGATGAATTTAAGATTATATTTTTTTGCCATTTCATAAACTTCATAGTATCTGCCTTGAAATCCATGTTCGCATGAAGATAGGATAGTATGCCCTAGTTCAGTTGCTCGTTTAGCATAATCTTCTACAACCATTGCACTATCGGCTGTGAAAATGTTCGAGTCTGAGCTGTGGCGGTGGAAGTTTTGAAATAATATCATTAAACCCTCACCTCAATCCCATACTCTTCAAATAAATGTTTCTGAGGAGATAATACGCCTAGTAATTCATTTTCTTTTGATAGTCTTAGTTTAATTGCATCTTCAATTTCATTTTTATACCCAAGTTCCAATCTTTTTCCTTCCCAATTTATATACGACCTCCATAATTCTTGAGTTTTATCAAAAGAAACTCCAGTTACTCCACTTTTATTATTGGATCTAAGTCCACAATTTAATGAATTTAAAGATTTATTTGATGGAATTAAATTATATTCCCTATTGTTTAAAGGATTTCTATCAATATGATCAATTAACCCTTTTTGATCCATAATGAAATTCTGAAGCATTACAAAATTCTCTTTTTTACCACTGGTTACATATCCCCAACTGGGAGCATATCCCCATACTCTTGTTAATACTTTTTCTAAATAATCATAATCAATTACAGTTCTTGCTATCTCTTCGTGTTTTTGATCTCTTAATATAATCTCTGCAAACTTTCCGTAATTATCTTCTTTTATTACATAATTATTTTTATCGTATATGGTTCTCTCTAATACTTTGCCATAATTAAATACATGGTCATAATGCTTCCTACAAAGCATCTGATTAGTTTTTGTGCAATAAATTATTTCTCCTTCGAACTTTCCGCAAACATCACATACTCGTAACATATTTTTATGAGTTGGTAATGCATCAAATATTATACCTTTTTCAAATACCTGAGAATAATGTTTCCCACATAATGTTTTTCCTTTAAAATCTCCATCTAATCCACATCTTTTTAATCCTTCTTTATGTCCACAAACCTCACATATATCTAATTTTGTATTTGGTGTATTATCTGTTATTTTACCGTGTCTTCTTAATTGTAGATAATGTTTATTACACAAATTATTTCCATATATACTATTATAATAGAATTTTGGAGCGTCTTTTTCATCTATATTACAAACACTACAATTCATTGTTTATCCTCCTTCTTATCCAAATAATTCATCCCATTCGCTATCTTTTTTTGTCACACCCAATTTTAATCTCTCATAAAAATCTAATAAATACTTACAATTTGTTCGATGAGAACATAAATTACTACAGAAAAAATTATCATTCTCAATATCTAAAGGTTTCCATTCATTTTCATTATCCGCATCTTTAGCAATAATTTTCTCATGTGTAGACTTTACAAACTCCATAAACTCATCTTTTGTTTCTTCGCTAAACTCATATTCAAGAATACAATCCTCTAGCCAATATTTATCCTGAATCTCTTTTGGCATATTATATAAATTATTATTATTTATTGCTTCAGTAATAAATATCTCAATCTCAAAATCTTTACATCCTAAAACTTCCAATTCTCTCTTTAAAGCACTTTTAGTAAGTTTATATGTATTAGTTTTTTTATCTTTAATATTCTTATCCGTCCCTATTTCCTTAACCCATTTTCCCCTATTGCACATTTTTCTATTGATGTTTCCATTTTTCAATTTAGAACAAACATAAAGATATTTTAGCATATACCACGCAATTTTATTTATTGTATATTTATCTTGCTTTGCTATTCCATATAATACTAATTGTCTACCTGCTCCAATTAGTTTCTTTTTATCAAATTTACTACTTGTTTTAAAATCAATAATTGAGATATTATTTTCATCATGTTTTTCTACCATATCAATATATCCTTGAATATAAACTCTAGGCATAATCTCAAATATAAATCCTTCCTCTGTAATATATGACCCCTCTTGTGATCTAAAATTAGTGCAAAAATGTTCCATATCAGCTACCCAAGAATTTCTAATTTTATCATTTGCAAAATTAACTCCTAGCATATCTAATTCTGAAAGTGTATTATTTAATGATTTAGTCAAATCTACTTCTTTGCCATTATATATTTGCTCTAAATCATTATGAATATTACTTCCGCAAACACTATAAATATTATCAATGCCTCTATTTTTAAGTATATATGTATTATAATAACCATATTCACATTGATTGAATGATCCTAATTTACTAAAACTATAAACGATATTACCATCTTCTATTAGTTTTTTTACTATTGGTTCTAATTCTCTAGCCAAATTATATTCTCCTTTGCTAATTGCATTATTTTTTTATTATCATCTAAGTCAAACAAGGACATCTTTGAATATTTAGGTAAACAAGATGAATTAAAATATCCTATATTATACTTCAGGAAACTATTTTTAAATTTACTACATTCAATAATTAATTTTTCTTTTTCAATTCCTTCATCAAAAGAAACTATTATTTTTTTAGGCATAAGCGATTTAATTAATTGCACTTGAATTGCTGAAATACTATGACTGCCTACAGATATTACATTATTTAAATTCATACCTTTAGCAATCATTACGCTTTTTTCTGCTTCACAAATCCATACTGTTTGGCCTACTAAATTCTGATAATTTTCACTGAATCCATATAAACTATATGATTTTATGAATGGCAAAAGTGCTAAATATTTAGGGCTATCTTCATTTATTACATCTTCATTTAATCTACCAATAATTCCTATCAGTTTTCCTTCTGCACTTCTCCAAGGAATAGTGATTCTCAAAGATGATATATCATATCCAATATTGAATTGTTTTTGAATATCTAAGTCAATCCTATCATTAAAAAATCTAATATTAGGATTATTACAATATTCATCTAAAATACTTTCTGGATAAGTTTTTAACTCTATTTGATCCAAAGACGTTGGAGGAATTATTTTTTTATAAAATCCTCCAAATGGTAATTGTATTTTTTTATGTGGTATTAAATCAAGATTAAAATAATCAATTATATATTCCAACGCTGATCTGTAACTGACTTTCTTAAATTCTTGAATAAGTGAAATTATATCTCCGTTTTTACTACTTTTATAATTTATACACCCTAGAGTTTCTGTATTAATTTTAATTGCTGTGGGATTTCCATATTCGTGTTCTGCACATCGTATCTCCTTTTGTTTATGATTATGTTTTATATGGCAAAATCCAACCTCGTTAAGTAGTTCAATTATTTTTCCTGCATCATCCTTCAAGAATTCTTTTGTTGAGATTAAATCCATACATCATTACTACCTTCCCCAACCATCAAATTCTACGTCTACATACCCCAACTCAATTATCGAATTGAAGTCCATATTTCTCTCATAAAGTATACATATATTTGCCTTCCCATATCTATTCTTAGAAACGAAAACGATAATATAATCTTTATCTAGAGATAAATCAATTACTGTTTTTATATTGGTATATTTACCCTCGTTATTTTTTTTATATGAATATCCCTTCATCTTTTCTTTTTCTTCGTTTCTTACTGGTCTAAACATTAATACTTGACCTGCTGTCTCAGCAATTGCTTTTGATTTTCCAATACAAGATAAATCTAAATATTTACGTTTATTAGATTCTCCTGATAATTGTGCAGTTGCAATAAGGGCGATATCTTCCTTGTGGGCTATCAAAAATAATTCTTTAGCCACCTCACTGAACTGTGCCCATGCTTTATCTGAAGAATCATCCTCTGGTTTCATAGTATCAAATAGATAGACTCCTACACCACGTTTACTATACTTCTTAATAATTTTCTTTACTGTATTAATATTATAATCTTGTAAGTGAGCAAAATATATTTTTCCTTTAGATTTCTTTAACCATTCTGTTGCTTTTTGCAACCCTTCCTTATCTTCATCACTAAACCCTCCAAACATAAATTTCTGTCTATTCATTTTTCTATAATGAATTTTATTAAATAAGACAGAAGATAAAATCATTTGCCTCCATGCATCTTCATCTTGTTCATTTCCAATAATTACAATACTTTCTCCCGACTCAATAGTTGGAAGAACATAAAATAAAATTGCTGATGTGCTTTTCCCTTGACCGATGCCGCCAACATGAAGAATTAAGTTTCCTTTATGTACCCCTGCCATATGATAATTAATAAGAGGGAATCCCATTTTATATCCCATTGAATTTCCTTGATCCCATTTATCAATCCATTCATCATAATTATCGTTTAAGTCTGCGATATTGGCTTGCACTGATTTATTTAAGGCAATATTGTTCAATTGATAGTCATAAAAAGCATACACTTCATCACTACTCATTTTTGTAAACTTATCGATATTGTTTTCAACATTAAATCCTTTGTCATATAATCTTAGCAACATATTATATTTTACTAATTCATCATAATATTTATCAAGGTTTTCTAAATTAATTAAACTTTTCATTTCTTCAACGGATTTATAACCACCTCTTGACTCAAATCCATCTTTTAACACTTGATTACTTTCTAAAAAAGCATAAGCACTTAAACTATCAAAAGTTTGATATCCTAATTTATACATCTGTAATCCTAAACTATAATAAAAAATACCATCGTCTGTCCTTATATCACTATCTTCTAAATCTATTTTTAAATTCTTATGATAATCTTCATATAAGGAAGGATTTTTATATAGAGAAAAAATAAATGACGCTTCAATCATTTGTCTATTTTTAGTAATTGATTCTGGATATTCTTCTAATTTCATAAATCCTCCTTGTCTAAGTATTGAATAATATTAATACGTTTAATTAATTTATTCTTAATATTATTTAATTCGTCTATATCTATTTCTACGCTATATTCTTCTTGCTTAAATGGTTTTATATCGTTTATAATACTTTCAATTATTTTGATAATGTAGCTTATTTTTTGCTGTTCGGTAGAATATCTCAGTTTATCATTTAATACATATTTAATTTTGTCTGTTTGTTTTATAAATGCAAGATATATTATTTCATATGTAAAGTGTTCATTCAATTCTCCTAATCTCTTTTTGAGATAGTTTGAATATTTATAGTCCAATAACGATAGAAAATACTCAATAGTTTTTTGTTTATATTCCTGATCTTTCATATATTCATTAAATATTTTCTCTGATTTATAATATTTATTTTTACGCTTATCATTAACACAATAAAATATATCAGTTGTTCCAATCTCTTTAGTTGCTGAACATATACATTTCCTTGCCATATACATCAATTCCTTAAAGATTAATTAGGGATAGGATATTTCACCTATCCCCTTATTAATTATCCTAAAGTTGCTACTATTTTCTTTAATCCTTCAGTTGAAAGTTCTTCTGGAGACTTAAAGTTTTCAATTTTGTATTCAGACATAATACCTTTTACAATTTCTTTAATATCCTCAGTTGCTTTAGGATATTTTAATTGAATTGTAGTTACAAATTCTAAATTATCACCTTTACTCATTTCTTCTTGAATTAACTTATGTTCTTTTTTCCATGCAATTTCAGCAGCGGAGTCAATTTCTTTAACTTCTTCCTTTTTTTGATCTTCAATATCTTTATCAGATACAGGGTTAATCATTGAATTTTTAACACCTGTTTCAAATGCCAACATGAAATTTTCAGCAGATAATTCAAGTTTCTCAGGTAGTCCTACAAATCTTCCACCTGCATCAACAATAGAAGTATTTCTGAAATACATCATTCTCTTTTCGCCAACTTGTTTCCCCTCTACAATTTCACGTTCCATTGTAATATTTACTATCATTTGAGCTTTATCTGCAACACTTCCAAAGAAATCAGCACGTAGATTATTTGTTAATTGTTCATAATCTTCTCCGGTCATTACATCTTTTACATTTTTTAATTTTGTATGGCAAAGAATAAATACAGCATATCCAGCATTTCTTAGACGAGTGATTTGAAGATTTACAGATTCTAAAAGTCTATCTCTTCCTTTTTGAAAACCACCAAACGCATCATTAAGTGATTTGCATACAGTTCCCTTTTCACGTTTATGTTGTTTTAGCATCTCTGTGGTTCCAATAGTAATCATCTCATCCAGAGTATCTAAACAAATAGCTTTGATTCCATATTCTTTTCTATTTTCAACTAAATCATCGACCACTTGAATAAATCCACGGAGATTAGTTTCTTCATCTGTATCAGCATCCCATTCAACTACACGCTCATATTGTAATCCATCTAAACTATGATATCCTTCTTCATCCCCAAAAGAGATTAAAAGTCCTGCATCGAATGTTTTATAGTGAGTTAATAGTAATTTATAGAACAAAGATGTTTTTCCTATTTTTCTTTGTCCCATAATGATATATGGTGGATATGAAGCGAGATCAACCTTAACCGTATTTTTCTTAAATGCCATTATTAAATTCCTCCATTAATTTTAATTTTATTATTTTTTAATTGAAGGGAAGGAATAAACCTCCCCTATATGAGTATATTAAGAAAATAAGTCTTCATCATCTTTACTAATTACTTCATCAGTTTTTGATTCGGATTCAACAGTTTGTTCACTTTTATTTTCTTTAGGTTCTTTAAATTTTTCAGTTTTTTCTACAGGAACAAACACATTAGTATTTTCGAATTCTTCAATTTTAATTTCAGAATCCACAACCCCTTCGGAAAAATCTCCTACTAATAACGGTTTAGTTAAACGATATTCATATATGTTGCCACCAAGCATATTAGATTTAGGTTTAAAATCATCTACTTCAGAAAGTCCAAAAGCAACTTGTTCTTTTTGTGCTTTAGTTAGCATTGATTCATTCCATTCAACTTCATCAGCACCTCTAAAGACTGTCATTTGCCAAGGAATATGAACATAAGTTTTAGTTTTTACTGTAAGATATTTCTTTAAGAATTCAAATTTTTCTACATGCTTTTCATTTGTGAAATCTAGCTTTTTAGCACTCAATATAAATGGATGTGGCATATATTTTATACCAATCTCTTTATCTATATATTGAGGAACAAATCCTGCAAGTTTAATAATTTTCTCTTCCTTAAAATCATCAGTGTCCAAAGAATCTTTAGAATAATAAATCTCTATATTGGCTGAAAGTTTATTTTTTTCATCCTCTTTAGCTAATCTTATGGTTTTAATAATAAATACATCAGTATATTTACCTTTATATTCTTTATGCTTGATTTGTCCTGTAACCACAACTGGACTTGTAATCTTAGGGAGTTCGTCTTTTAAACATTCAATCATGTCAAACTCTGTAATAAATTCTTTTTGTTCTCCAAAATTTACTTTAAACTTTTTCATATCTGCTACCATTTTTAAAGTTTCTGGATTATTACGATCTGCCCAAGGGATTTCAATATTATTATTTTCCAAGTCCTTTGAGAATACTTTTCCTTTACCGTCTGCCATATATCCACCAAATAATTCTACAAATACTGCATTATGATCAGATTCTTTGATCATAAAGTTTATTTTAGATGATCTCCATGTTCCTTTATCATTTAGAAATGAATTATAAAATTTTTCCTTATCTTTTGCTATACCAATATTACCAATGAATATGAATTTATTATAAAATGCCATTATATGTATTCCTTCTTTCAATAATTTTATTTTATTATTTAATGCACATGATCTATTAAAATATATTGAAAGAAGGTGGACTTTTATTAAATTTTATTGGTCTTCTGCATTTACCCTTATTCTTCAACCAATCAATCCTTTCTCTAAAATATTATTTATTTCAACCCACTTACTCATTATACCATACAACTAAAATCATGTCAACAAATTTTATTTCTTACTTCTAACAAAACCAAACCAAATAAAATTCCACTTCTATCGGATGCCATATATAACATAATTATTTATGCCTATTTAATGACCACAAACCCTTATGTAGCAACGGTTACAGGGCTATTTTAGTGATTTTATTGAAAATTTGAGTTTATGGTCATTTTAAGCATAATCCTATAAAATGAAAATTTCTTGAGGATCTAATAATTGCCTATATTCTTCATTTTTGAAGACAATTCTCTCATTAACTCATTAATATCCATTTTTGAATCAATGGTAATATTAATTGTAATATTTTGGGCAACATTTTCGATTTTTTGTTCTTCTACTTCTTTCTCAACTTCCTCAACCCAATCCCATTCTTCAAGTTCATTCTCATCTAAAACATCACATACAACTCTCACACAACTATCTAGTTGCTTAATTGCTACAATGTCATAATCGTCTCCTTCGCTAGACAATTCCTCATCATAATCATTTATTGATACGCAATAAGAACTATACCCTAATTGAATATCTTCTTTATTGCAAAACATTTTTCCATTATCTACATCATCCAATAAAGCACATAAATCTCCATCACGCATTTTGAATAGCATAGAACTATTTAAATCTGATTTTTTCATTTTAATATCCCTACTTTCATTGTTAATTTCTTCATTCTTTTTATTGTCTTCTATGTATGGTTCAAAATCTTCTGGTAAGAAAAAATCACCCTTATTTGATCTTTCTGTGGATTCTAAAACAATATAATGAGAACAAATCTCTGATACGAATAAATATGGTTGGTTTTTACTCTGTGCACACTTCCAATCGACACTGCCATCTAAATTACCACAATAACTTTTTGAATGAGGAATTACCCTTAATCCAATCGTAATATCTTCTCTTTTCAATTTCTTAACTCCTCTCAACCACAATAAACAAATCTCCACAATCTTCCTTATGCAACCAATACAACTCATCACTATCTAAATTAACTTGAATACGATAATGCAATGCAGTTTCTTCCATAATAACTCTATAAGTATCTTTCTTGAAGTAATTAAAATCTTTAAGGAATCTTACTTTTCTTATGATTATCACCTCCTTAATTTATTTACCAATTATTATCTTTATTCAAATTTTCACCATCTTTCTAATCTATTCTTCCACAATCTCAATATCGTCCTCATACATCCATAACCACTCACCCTTGCTATTTTGCACAAATACATCAAGATCATCCCATAATGTTTGAGACTCTTCTTCACTAGTTAAAACATTTGCCCATTTTACCTTTTCTTCTGATGATATATCTTTAAAATACTTTGCTTCAACTAATGCTCCTACAGGGATATCTTCAATAAAATCATTGTTAAGTATTTTGATTTTCATTTCTTTCACCTCGTTTCTATGTAATATGTATTTCTCTACTTAATAAGTATAACATTTTACTAATCGTATGTCAAGCAACTTTATTTTTATATTTATAAAATCTCTTCATTCCCTTCAATTTTAGCATATGCTTTTAAACATCTTTTACAAGTAATATTCCTATCTTGAATATTTTGAACATCTTCACCAACATATTGTAAACATAAACTCATATTAGATTTTAGATATGCGATATGTATGACTCCACCTTTTGTCGCTTGAGCTTTCTTTAAGTCCATATTTATTCTCACCTTTCTTTAAAATTTATTAGATTTTACTCTTCCATTTTTGATAAGCTTTTTCGCATAATATAAAAGACATATTATCTCCAGGGCAATCGTGCCACATTTTATAACATTTCATAATCTCTTGAGCATCACCGTCACCATCATTAGCTAATTTCCCTATATTTAAACCATCTTTCCTTAATGCGTTAACCAACTCTTCTTTGCCTAAATTCATTTAATTTTATTCCTTTCTTAATCTATTTAACTTCATAAACTAACAATTTATCTTCTAAATCCTGAATTTTATTAAACATAGCAAGAACTAAATTATCTCCTGTTAAGTCCCTCCACTCTTCTCCATATCTCAAAGCATGGAAATTAAATTTACCATCAGATTGATCTAAAACAACTTCATATTTTCCACTGTCTAGGGTTATTGATTCTTTCATTTATTAATTATCCTCCTTTTGTGATTCTTGCAAACTCCTATGATAATCAATCCATTCCTGACTTTCAAGTTTCTTTTTTACTACAATATCAAAATACTCTTTTCGCATATCTTGTAACGTAAATTTTTCTAACCCTTTCTTTTTTAAACTCTTATTTACTAATTTAATTATATCATTATTATTCATAGGATAAAGTTTAGTCAACCTATCCTTTTCTGCTTTAGCATCTTCTTCTAATTTTACTCTTTCAGCTTCAATTCTCTTTTTATTTTCCTCCTCTTGGTCAACAATGTTATTTAAATCAATTTTCAACTTATTCCATTTATCTTCCATATGAGCAGGGATAATGACCTCTGGAATCTCAATTGATGTAATTTCAAACATTTCGTATTCGTCTTTATCATAATAGTAATCTGAAAAATATGAACCACTTCTTGACACGGAACGTGTTACTCCGAACGGAAATAATTGAACTTCTACATATTTTTCATCCATTTCCATTAACTGACCTTCTTCATATTTATACTGATATTTTCCTTGATCATCCCAACTATCATCACCAACCTCTTTAAACCCATAAATTTTACCGTCTTTTGTGTATGAAAAATCATCTAAATCTGAATCACCTAACTTTTTTACAATTAATGAAAATAAATTTATATCCATTATTATAATCCTTCTTTCTTAATCAAGATATCTAAGAAACCTTTCATTTCTATATCTTCTTTTGATTGTTTAACAATAGCATCAATATAATCTTTGTCATCGTTGCAAATATATTGATATATGTGATTTTTGAATGTTGATAACATATGAGCCTGACCAAGTTTAAAAATACTATATAATTTTTCATAAGGATATACATCGCTCATCGATCTGTTCATTTCAATATTAAATGGGTCTATGTTATGTTTATATGCCTTATATTCTTCAAGTTTTTCTATGGTTTTATTTATATCTATTTTTAACACCCTCCTTTTTATTTACAAGGGGAGAATTAACTCCCCATATCTCAAATTATTTCTTTGATTTTGCTCCAGAAGATAATTTATTCAATCTATCTTCTAATTTCTTTGCATCATTCAACAATAAATTCATAGATTGCTCTGCACTAAAACCAATATTAATATAAGCATCATATTGATTCTTTCTAGCAGTTGCATTAGTGTTAAAATATTCAGTATTATTAGCATAATCTTTATAGATGTTAAATAACTCTTCAGCAACTCCATACAATAGTGGCTTATATGTATCCACCAATTCACTCACCATTGGTTTTGCTAATTTAGGATTTGACATGACCATTTCTATTAATTTATTAAACATTATTTATTACCTCTTTCTTATTTCAAATTTATTTTTGATTTAATTTAATATTTGATTATTCCACAATCACTAAAGATTAACTTATTGAGTAAATTGACTTAGTTTTTCTCTTAATTCTAAATGTGCATTAATTTTTAATTCCGCATCTTCTTTTATTTGTTTTGTATTTAACAATTCTTGTTCCAATGAATCAATTTTAACTTGACTCTGATCTTTAGATTCTTTCAATATTTCATTTGCCTTATCAATTTCCATAACCGCAAGGTTAAACATAGATACTGCATTTTCTACAACCACTATTGCCTTTTGAATCATCATAGAAGGTGTTAATTGCTTTTTCTTAAACATATCAATCTCTCCCTTTAATTTGTATTTTAACAATATCAATCTAAATAATTATTGTTTATGTATTTTTATATCTAATAATTAATTCATTAATTTCTTGCTCTTCAGATTCACTTAGTTTTTCACCGCACAAAACACATGACTTTAAGAATGCTAGTGCTTGAATAACTTCGTCTTTCATTTTATCACCACCTTTCAAATGACTCAATAATATTATTTTCATTGGATTCAATCACCTATATATTTTCTAGCTTCTCTAATTGCTTCACTTTCTTTTTCAAAAGAATAATTAGAGCCAGTTTGTTCGCTTTTAATGTCCATCAATAATCTAAGACAATGGATTAAAAGTTTAACGATTAGTTTGTTGGTATTCATAATAATCCTCCCTCAATCAAAATTAATATAATTTATCAGATAACACTTTTACTATAGTATAAATGTCATCAATTTCGCTTAATCCTTTAATACTCTCCAATCCTTCTTTGATAATATTTACGCCATTTTCTATTGAATCAAGTATACTTTTAACTTCATCTTCATGGACAAATGATTCTTTAAGAGTAAAACCAGATTCATTATCTTTTAATTCTTGCAAAGTATATGTATTAAATTCTTTTCTGAATGAACTCAATTTATTTTACTCCTTCCTTCTAAACACTCATTTACAACATTTGCTACAGCTAATGCCATTTTAGATTTAAATACAGCATCTTGTTTTAATTCATTGCTCACTTTATCAAATAATCCATCATTATTACTGATAATACTCCTAGCAACTTTATGTGAAAAACCTGCAATAATTGATTGTTTGAAGTCTTCTTTCTTGATTACTTCATTAAAACTATCTGAAATAATTTGTCTTAACTCTGTTGAATGCTCATTAATTACTGAAGAAACAAGTTTAATTAAAGGACTATCATATTTAGTCATAGATTCTTGAATTGCTTTTTGAATTGATTGTTGTGCTACTGATAAGATGTCTTGTTCTAAAGTAATAGGAAGATGTTTAGTTTCTACTTTTGTATTAATTTTAGTTGTAAGATCATTTACTTGTTTTCTAAACTCATTATTCTCTTTTTGAATATCAGACATTAATTGATATAATTTATCTATGGTTTTTTGTTCTTGACTTGTCATTAATATAATCTTCCTTTCTTAATACCGTTAAACACTACAATTGAATTAATAAGATTCTTCTTGAAAATCTAGCATTTCTAGTTCTCCATTTTTATTAATCCATGCCATGGCATAGCATGTAATTTCATAACCTGGACTATCAAAACCACCACAATGACATGTACTACATTGAACATCAAATTTATCTCTTACTTCCGTTGCAATAGTTTCTATATAATCTCCAACTGGTGAGCATTCTTGACCTTTACTTAATTCTTCCATTCTATCATTTATGTAATCGCCAATTTCAAATATAATTATTTCCTCCTTTCCAAATCAAAATTAATAATTATCTTTTAATTTTTAAATATGACAATCTACGACAGTTAAAGTCCATTCTGGATCAGCATTATCAATAAACTTTTCCTTAAAACCTACGCTCCAACTATTAGCTTCTTCATCAGATTCAGAACTACAACCAAACCAACCCATATCACCTTTTGAATGCCATTTACCATCAGGAGTAATTACAGCGTATGTACCAAATTCAGCAGTTAATTTTGCATACTGCTCTTTGTTTTTATATCTTTTGCTGTAGTATTCAGGTTTATAAAAACTCCACCCAATTATATCTTCCTCTTCTTTATTTTTAGGTTCACATCCGTCTACAATTAATTCCCAAAATCTAATTGCTTTATTATATTCTTTAATATCTAGAGAGAAATCAACATCTTTAATCTTTGCAGAATTTACATGTTTTATTTCACTATTCATCATTTCTATGTATATTTCCACTTCACTAGTTATTTTCTGTTTTAATCCTTTGTATTTTTCAATAATTGAATTAAATTTATCTTTATCTGTTTTATACCAATTAACAAAATTTAAAAATTCATTTTGATTAAATCCGAGTGTATTAAATGCATCATTACTTGTTAGACGTAATATGGGTTTCAATTTTAACTGTCCTGACCATCTTCCACCTTCTTGATACCAATCCCATTTAGCATTAGGATTTTCCCAATAACCATATTTATCCGTCTTTTCATCTTTCTCATAATCAGCATATTCCCTCATGAATTCGTCAAATGTATTATATTTTTCTTTATGTTTTACGAATACCATATCTTTTCTCAAATCTTCTGGAACATCCCACTTATATACTAATTCACCATCAAGATTTTTAACCATATCTGTTCCATCATTTTCATATTGTTCCAAGTATTCTTCGGTTTCATCATTAAATTCTAAATACTCTTTAGGGCAATCATCCATATTGTTTTCTTGATAAGGTGCTAATAATTCATCAACAGTTTTATTCCCATTGGTAAAAACGGCTACAGTAAAATGACTCATTATATAATTCCTTCTTTCTAAATTATTAACTTATGAAATAAAATTACCTACACTTCAAACTTGGTACTGCTCCACCAGTTCTTTTCTCATTTACTTTAATCTCATCTTTTTTATCGCTTACAATCTCAAGCCTACCTTCATCAAACCAAGTCCCATCATTATTGCTATTTTCCTTTGCAAATTTTGGCGATAATCCATATGAGATATCTCCAGTAATACTAATTGATTTTGCAATTATTTTTCCTTCATATTCAGTAATTTTATCTTTTGCTAGTATGCCGAAATCATATAATGATTCATTAATATCATCATAATTATTACATCCTGATTCTTGTAAATCGTGATAGACTCCATCATCAATGATTTTAAGCGTTGGAATATCAAACCATTTTTCTTCACTGGCATTGACCAATTCAACTCTGTCACATCCCGTAATAAATACACCTCTGCTTTTTAAAATCCCTTCAAACCCTGTAACAATATCTTTACACTTATAACCAAATTCTAATTTTTTCATATTTATACTTCCTTTCTTATTTACCTTAAAATTTTAATTTTCTGTAATTGAATTTTTTTATCCAATCTCTCAATCTTTAATGCAACATTTCTTCTATCACATTCTATTTGTGCTTCATCTCTAGATTTAAATAGATTATCTTCTTCCCAAACTGTGCCACTACCTATACCAGTCGAGTCTAACATATATCTAATCTCAGATATGTTCCCATATTTTCCTTCATATTTCGGATCATAGAGATTAATATCTATTTTTCCAATTTTACCTTGACTAAATGTAACATAATATTCTATATCACCTTCTACTTCATGATATGTATAACCTCTACATTTTGGGCAAGTATATTCATTGCCATTGAGTTCAACTTTACCTTTATCTTTGCAAGCAGGACAGTTTGTAGATACTTTAAGTGTTTCAAATCTTGTGCTAATTGGATATACAATATCTCTATAATTATATTTAGTTTCTATTCTCATTTAAATATTCCTTTCTATTTATCAAATGAAAGAGTCATTTGTTTGTATTATTTAAGTGTAATAATGTCAAATAATTTTAATGCAACACCCATACAACTAAGTCCTAGACACAATGGAATAAACTTAAAGAAAAATGCTGACCTAAAATTTTTTGTGATCATCATAAAAGCAATCATTATTAAATAAAAACCACTCACTAAAGATGTCCATGCTAGAATATTATTATACATACTTATTTCTCCTTTCTTAAACAAATTTCAGCTAACCTAACCAATATGTATTACCTACGTCTAAGATTGTGCTTATAATAACATTTTCTAAAATAAGAATTAATCTCTTTATTCCTTTTAACAACTTCCTTATCAGCTTCTTGTTTAAGATATGCTATAATCTTTTCAGCCATTAGTTACCTCAATATAATAAACACTATTTCCAGTATTAATTATATGTTGACTACCTACAATATCAACATTTGTCACTCTTGATGTAGTAATAGCACCTTCACCTGTCAACATTACAATACTTCTGCCTATTAAGACATCTTCTCCAAACTCAACCTTTAAATTAACAAAATCACTGTGTTTATATTTTCCTAAATTATCAATGACTTTTCTAATTACCCCCTTTACAGTTAAAACTTTGCCATTGACAACATTCCCTTCTTCATCTACATAAATCCTATATAAAGGATTGCCATTGATTGTATACCAATTACCATTAAGCTTTTCACGCTCTGTTTGTGTTAATAATCTGCAATCTGCTTTGTTAAATTTTACATTAATGAATCCATAACCTTCTTCAAAACTTCCTATGTAATGATTTTCATCCTCAGAATGAATCCTAATTTTATCATCACATTTTCTACTAATATCACCTGTCATATGTATTGCAGGACTATTTGCTTTAAGCATCATGATTTTATTCATATTTTCCAATTGTTTATATCCTCACTTTCATTATATATTATTTTTAAGTTTTAGTCAAACTTTAATTCTTTAGCATTATTATCAATTCCCAATTGTTCATTAAGTTTGTTGTATTTCCTCATGTCTTTCTGAAACCAAGATGTATCTGTGCCTATGTAATTCTTTATCCATAAGACACAATTTTCGCTAACTAGAAATGTCAAGCACCCGTATAAACATAATTCTTGTGAACCAAGTTTTACTTTCTTTGATAAGTGATAATTACGAGTTAATTTCTTCTGAACCATTTCATATGTGAGTAATTTATTGCCTTTTACTTTGGATGTGTAAGTGTCATATACATGATCGTGTAGATTTAGTATTTCCATATTATTCTCCTTTCTTATAATTCTTTATAGTCTATTCTGGTTTAGTCATAAACCATCTTTTAACAAAGAATGAGTCATTATACTTTTCTTTATAATCTCTTGCTTCTTGTCGTTTTGTATATTCTTTATCACTCTGCTCTTTTTTGATTAAATACTCTTCTCTTTTTGCAATTGCTACTTTTAGTGATTCTACTAATTCTTCCTTTTCGCTTAAAACTTCATCAGTAAGATAAACCATAACATTGTCAGTACCTCGTAGTGTACTTTCCACTCTTATAATTTTATCTTCTTTTGTTAAGTAGAATTGATCTCCACTATCAAGAGGAGGTGTGTCTAACTCTGTTTCTAAAATTGTTTCATAGTTTTCTACTACTTTAGTTAAAACAACATAAGGAATTTTAGCATCTTTGTATAAATATGATTCAAACTCATAAATCTTTTTGATGTGTTTTCCTTTAAAAATACTTTTCATTAATTATTACCTCTTTCAAATTTTTATTTATACTACGAAATGGAATTTTTATTTGGTTAATTGGCTACTGCCCCATCAATAATCATCTCGATCATTTCATACATCTTTTTACCCCAAGGTTCCTGAGTTGTTTTATTAATGAAATTAACCAAACCTTCTTTATTAGAATTGAATACTTTTGCCATTTCTTCTTCGTGCCTAATAGTCCCTAGTGCGTAATTGTAAATACTAGCCCCTGAACAAAAATCAAGCATTTCACATGTAAAATGATGAATCCATTCATTAGCTCCACTATAACTGCAAATTAATTCTTTTTGTCTATAGATAATTTCAGATGCCTCTGATGTTAAATAAAATCGTCCATATTCAACGCTGAAATACATATGTTTGTTAATATTAATTTGTTGTTCTTCCATTATAATTCCTGCCTTCATAAATTATTTTAGTTCTAAATACATCGAAACTAATTTTTCATATGCTTAGTCTTCATCTTCCTCGTCTTCAATATCTTCAACTTTTTCTGTCTTATCCCTATTTAACCAATTGCAATATTTTTGGCATTCTTCTTTAGTTTTAAATCCAATTTTCACATCATACTCTTTAGTTTCATGTAATTCCTTAATATCATCATTAAATTCATCTACTATCTGACAAAGCCTAAATTCATTATAACTATATTCATCTCTATAACGAGATTCTTTTGATGGGGTATAGCTTTTTGATATATAAAAACTTCTATCTGACTGATACCGACTATCTTTTTTATTAAATTTAATTAAAGACAACTCTGAGGTTTCTGGAACAAATCTATGCACCAAATTACTACAATCACAATTTGTTTCTGTTGTTTTCCCATTTGGAAAATTAGCAACTAGTTTACGTTTATCATTGCATAAAGAGCACTTGTCTTGACGAAACCCCTGATTATCAGCAAACCAAACCTCTGCCTTTTCTATGTAATCTTTTAAAGTATCACCTATATTACTTGCGTAAAATTCTTTTTCCACTTCTCTTTTAAGATTGTCTTCTTTATATTTTAAGTTTCTTTCTTTATTGTCTACTTGATATTTTGCGTCTTTTAACTTTTTGTTTTCTTCTTTTAACCTTGCATTCTCATCTTTAATATTTTCTATCTCTACCTTGATAGTGCCTAGTAGAACTTCCTTCATTTTTTGTTGATATTCCATTACTATTTCTTCATATGCATTTGGCTCATAATATTGTTCTTCATCATAATCCATTTATTCATTCTCCTTTTTTATTTTTATTTCCTTGGAAATCGACTTTTCTTAGGATTGTTATTCCCAACAATTGATTAAACCATTGCCATAATCTTTATTAATTTCTACCCTATTCATTTCATACCAACGAGGATAACACGTTTCAGACTTACCATTATGCTTACAATTTTCACAATTTTCTATATCACTTTCATATCTATCAATTTGTTTTATAGAATCATCAATTTTAGTAGGCATTCCCATTATTCCGTTCAACACATTAATATGACCAATCTCTACCTCTATTTTAGTCATTGGATCAAAATGTTTCATTAAGAAATCCTGCAATGGTTTTGATGCTTCTTCTAATTCTTTAAACAATTCGTTATCCATTATGTATCAATTCCTTTCTTTATTAAACCTCTACAGCATCGCAGAAGACTCTCCATACTTTTCTTCCACCACGAGTTACTTCCCTAAGTCCTTTATAATTTTCACAAGTTGGTACACCCCAAGAGTAATTAGAATTTATACAAGTACATACCATAACTTTCTCTTTAAAATTCATATCAATAGAATCTTCATGCTGTCCTAATTTTCTCTTTATTGGGCATTCTTCAAGCAATACATTAGCAGATATATAACCCGTACTTGACAAACAACATCCACAAGGTTCAACTTCTTTTCCTTTAATAGAACTTTTTATAAGTTTTATTTGTTCTAGTTCAAAACCATTTCCAGTTGATTTAGCAGGTGGAAAAGCAACCAATATTTTATCATTTATTTTTGTTGTCATTACATAACCTTTCTTTTTGTAAAACTCAGAAGATTGATCAATTATTTCAACTTTGTCTCCTTCTCTGTATTTCATATGTATTTATCCTCCAATCTTATAAATAATTTCTCTAACTTCACAATCATCGAAATCATCAAGGTCTTCCACTTCTTCTACTTCAATAATTGTTCCATCATGGTCTAAAATTACTGTAGCAGTTCCCCAAAATATACCTTTAATTTTTGCTTTAACTTTTTGTTGCATTTATTTCTCCTTTCTTAGTTTAATTATCTTCCATACGAGTATCACAATTGCAATATGCTTCTTTGTCAATATCTAATAGTGGACACCAATCTGGGAAATAATATCTATCTATTTCATTATGTATGAGTTTATAATTATGGTTTCTTGATAAAACAATTCTACATCTATACTCACTAAATTGTTTACCACCTTTACCTTTAGCATTATGGTTGGCAGAAACATTTGGACAATTTAGGCAAGACGATACTTCTTGTGTATATAGTTTAATAATTTATCACCACCTTCCTCAAAACCTTCGAAAGAAATATTTCGACGGAATTTATTTAATATCTTGTTAATATTATAACATGCACACAATACCAATGTCAAATATTTATTTTACAATTATATAACTCCTTCACTAATCTTTTTCCCTAATTTACTAGCAATTCTAATTGAATCGTCATTCTCTAAACACACATTAAATTTACCCTCGATTGCTTTATTTAATATTTCTTCAATATTATTAATATCACAATACCATATTTCTAAGAAATTATATCCATTTAATTCTGCATATTCCTTTTTACGCCTATCGTGCTCTATTTGATACTCAAACTCTTCTTCTGTTTGATTGCTGACTGTTCCATCATGATAATTACCTTGGAACTCAATTAATAAATTATATTTAGGTAAATAATGGTCATAAGACAACAATCCACCACCTAACCCTACAAGTCCTTCAAATGTTTTTTGTGGAATATAGAAAATATTGCTTCTCATAAGATATTCACTTATTATTTTTTCACCTTTAGAATATCGACATTCTGGGCAATGAAAATTATATCTTAATGAACAGTCAATATTTCTTTTGTAATCACTATGTATACCATGTTCACATTTCCAATAAACTTCTTTATCGCTATGAGGAGCATATTCATATGGCGATTTATTATTTTTATTGCTCCATACACTTAACGTTTCAGGATGTACAAATCCAACACTATCTAATTTATGTATTTTGCCACTGTTGGTATTACAAAATGAACATCTTTTATTAATGTAAAAATCGTATGCTGAAACTTTATAACTTTCATGATAATCTTTTACTTGGCATTTAATCCATACTTTTTTATTACTTCCATGATCAATATTCCAAGGATTTAATATATTTAATTTATAATCCCAATATTTTTCTAAAAAGTCTTCACCATGTTTATCTATGCCCCATTGGGCAAATGAATTACATTGATTACATTTTATTGAACCCTCTTGCCCATTAATTGTAAAATTAACTATACTTTTTAATTCACTTTTGTGCATTCCTCTAGGACATTTAAAATAATATTTTTTGTTTGTGGAATAATTAATTTCATCTGGAGTTAATTGATTTAATTCATAATCCCATCTGTCAAGAATATCTTGTCTATTATTATCTATACACCATTGTTTAAAGGATATACTATTTTTTAATCTTGCTAATCTGGCATTTTCTCCTCCATATAATTTCATAACACATTTATGACAATAATATTTACCATCTTCTTTAATTTGTTTTTTATAATCTACCCATCTAAAATTAGTTAGTATTTCCCCACAACCATCACATTTTACTTCAACTAACGCATTTGATCCATCTGGTAAATCTTCTACTTTAACATTAAATTCATCTTTCCATTTAGTAAATATATAACCATTACTTTCATACCGTTTTTTATTTGAATAACTCCATTTCATTAATACATTTTTGGTTAATAACATTGAATTTCTCCTTTGTGTAATTTTTATATATTATTTTATCTCTACTAAATAGTCATTTAGTAGCACTATCATTAATTTTTTTACTTAACTTACTGGCAGTTCTAATCGAATCATCATCTTCCAAACAAACATCAAATTGACCAACAATGGCCTTACTCTCAGCCATCTTACGTTGGAATCTTTTAATAATCCCATTCTCGCATGAATTTTCATAATACAAGTGATAAATTCTATTTTCTAATACACTAATAACTCTATAACCCCTTCTATTTGACTGACTAACAATATTAACTTGATAACTAGGCATGTAGTTTATATAGGTTGGAAGAAACACAAGGGAAATGCCAACTTGCATCAATTTACAATTGGTTATTAATACTTGAAAACTATCTTTCTTTTTCTCTAACAATTCTTTTCTTTCATAATTCGGCACAGTTGATTTTAATGTGAATGTTTTAATATTATTTTTAGAAAGTAAATTTTCAATTCTCTTTGCGATAGTAATTCCTTTCATATATTCGCCACCATTATTAAAATCCACATAAATACAAACTTTTCTATTTTCAGATAACTCTTGCTTAACAATATCTAACAATACTTGTTCCTTTGGTAAAATACAATCATTAATACATTTCGGCTGAACTTCTTTATAACTTTCTTCTCCTCTATTAATAGGAATTGAATCCCATTTAAATGGATTATTAATATAATGTTTTACAATTGAATCTTCATACATTTTAGCATTGAAGGCATTTGCAGACTTAATTTCATGCCACAGATTGCTCTCTAAGCGTTCCATTTCTTGAGTTTGATGTATTGGTATGTAATACTCGTTTAAGTCCGGCAAATCCTTTCCTAGATCGTCTAATGTGGCAAAGATATAGTTCTCTACTAAATATTTAGTATATACTAGGCTATGTATTCCCTCAATTTCTTTGAAATCGCTATCCTTAATCTCGCTTCGGCCTGAACGATAGTATTCACCATCTTTCTTTTTGTTTACCGCCATTAATGTTCCGTAAGCTTTAATAAATTTCTCTATTTCCATAACATCATTTTCTTTAAGTTTATTGGGTAATAATCCAAGGAATAGGTTAAATAAACTCGAAGAATATCCTGAATTATTGGTTCCGCTAAGTAAAATTATCTTTTTAGCATAATTAAATAATGTCCTAGTTGCACTAGAAATTATTGTCCCAACTGTATTGCTCTCATGCACTTCATCCACGATTACACTATCAAAATGAATATTCTTGGTTTTAATAAATCTTATTAAACTACTTTTCTTTGTTTTATCATATGTACTTTGCCACAATACGGTATTACAATTTGAACATTTATAATTACTTTTCTTAGGATTTCCTTGAAAATCCTTTTCAGTAAAGAAAACATCTTCTTTTTTCCTTAACTCATTTTGTAAAGGTCTTCCACAGTCAGGGCAACATGCTATAGTTATTTTTTCTTTAACTTCTTTAATTGTTGAATAACTATAATAACCACCACTTTGTACTTCTTTTTTGTGCTTTATTTCCATAGTCTTAATATTTACACCAGATATTCTTTTTGCATCAAGTTTGAACGTTTCTTTACCTACTAGAAAATATGTTGGTTTATTGAAATGCAATTGATTCTTATTGTAAATATTGATAAATTCAGATGTCTTTTTGATAATATGAATATTTACTTTATCTCCTATGCTATTCTTAATTTCATCTTTCCATTGAGTTAATGTAATTGCAGGAGCAACAATTAATGTGACGTAGTTTTGTTTGTTAGGATACAAATGACAATGATTTGCTTTAGTTGCACATGTTGACTTCCCAACCCCCATTTCGGCTGCCAAATAAACGAACCTACTTCTCTTCAAAACCTCTAATGCAGATTGAATAATTGGCACCTGACCATCGAATGGTTTCATTTTACCTTCAAACATTTTCTGATTCACTCTCTTAGGATCAAACAAAACTCTAACATTTTTCTTCAATCTTTCTTTAATTGGATTCAAAAAAGCAAATATATAATCCTGAACATCCTCAATTTTACTCCAATCAAAATCTTCCTTATATCCAACCAAAGTCAAAGCATTTAAATTTTGTTTAAACCAAGTAATATTTATTTTATAAACCTTTAAATCTAGATACATAGGATTATTTGTATAAACTGTACACTCACTAACACATCCATAATTACTACTATATTTATGTTTAGCATTTTCAATATCTTCTTTGTCTAAAATCATTTTTACAATTTCAGCAGTCACAGGTAAATAATGAATATTCCTTAAATACTTTGTGATAATCTCATTCTTATCTTCATTATTCCAATTGATACAATAATCATTTATTTTAGTATTATATATTATTGTATGAGTTAAATCATCAGCCATTCTGTCAGATTTATATCTATAATGATTTTCTCTACCGTATAATGTTTGCTCAAAGAATATATCTTCTCTGTCTCTTAAAGTAATTGAATAAGAATGAGAGATTAAATCTGAGCATATTTTTCTGTTCTTGATATGTAAATCACATAGAGATATTAATATTGGATTGCTTGAATCTAAAATTACTAAATCAGCATTGCAATTTATAGTATTTTTATCTGTTGTTCTTAAATATGGTATCATTCATTTCCTCCAAGTTCTTTAATTACCAATTTCCCATTATCTGAACATAAAACATTAAGATAGGGTAAACTCATCTTAATTATCTTTGTTTCGGTAAAACTATCTCCACTATCATCCTTATATTTACTTATTTCTTTCTTTTCAATGCTCTTAGTCCCTCCAATAGCAACATGCCTACCAGTACCATCTTCTAATGAAATCTCACCATTAATCATTCCTGATGCAAGTAAATTACTAATTTCACCTAATTTAAGTGGTTTAGGAACAACTAATTTCTCTTCACCTAAATCTTTTAATTCTGTGATTCCTTTAACCCATTTCCATATTGAATCATTTTTGCTGATGTGAGTTTCTGGTGATTCGGTATATTTATTATTTTCTTTTGCTGTGTCATAGTCGATGTATGGGTAATTCATGGATTGATAAGTATTATATTGTGATAGTTTAAATTCTGGTTCTGACAGGATTATTTCTTTTATTTCATTATATTGCTTCTGGAAATCCATTGCTTGCATAGTATTATTTAAGTCGTAAGGGTGGCGTTTTAGGTGAGCGATAAAAATATATTGCTTGAATTTAGCATATTCATCTTTATTTGTTTTATAGATTGAGTTTTTAAGGATGTCAAAGTTTTTAGATAAGATGTCTAAAGAATCAAGAAAATCATCTTTTCTGATAACGAATGCTATGTAACCTGTTTTATAATCTTTTGATGTTGAGGGGTTGTAGAGGATTTGTCTATCTAGTATCATTTGGAGATATCTTTTACAATTCCTCTGACCATTAGAAGACGAATATGGAGGGTTATAAAGCATCAAGGATATGCTGTTTTTAGGCATCCTTAATTCTTCAAAGGATTTATTGTATGAATCATAAATATTAGAATTTTTCTCAATTTCTTTATAGCGGTTTTCCTCTAATTCATTGGAAACAAGAATGTAACTATTACTTGAATCTTTTCTAGGAATAAATGAGGCAAATGTATCTAAAAATAATCCTTCACCAGCAAATAAGTCTGCCACTACAATTTCATGATTATTGTGACTTCCTAACCCGTATTCACAATTACTTTTAATCATGTCGTATTGTTTTGTATTCAACCAATAATCATAATAAACATAATCTATAGGAATTTGAAAATCAAGTGCTTTCATTGCTAATTCTTGATATATTCCTTCTTTTGTATAGTATTCTTTAAGATAATTTTTCTTTAACCAGTCAATATCTACCCTACCGAGCAATCCAAGTAACCTATGCGCTTCTTGTAAATCCGTAGGGTAGTACATGAGCTTTCCTTCTGCTGCCAAACTATTTCCCATTTAATCAACTCATTTCTTTTTGGTTGTACTAGATTTAGTATTTGAACTTGAAGTGGAACTAGATTTAGGATTCACTGATGGTTTAAACACTTGTTGATGGTTTTGTTGTACTAGGGGCAGTAACACCACTTTTAGGTACAACTTTCTTTTTATGCTTTGTTTCTCCCCAGTCATCCATATCCAAAACTTCATCCTCAAACCAACTCATTTCTTCATCATCGTCTTGAACTTGTTGTTGAGGTTGTTGAATTTGATTAGATTTTGATCCGCAACCAGATAATACAAGAGTAGATAAGAATAATATGGAAATTAACTTTTTCATGTTTTTATAACATCTCCTTTTTATTTTTATTTGTGTGTTTTGTTACTTGACTTAATATGATTATATAATTAATTATGATATTAAGTTAAGTATTTATTTATCGATTTGTTAGATTAAAGTTTGTGATTTAAGCTGTTTTAATGAGTTGGCTAATTCTTTCAATTCTTCTTCTGTTAAAGTAATTCGGACTAATTTTTCATCTACAGAAGAATCTAATTTTGTTAATTCTACTTGTCTACTATTTAAATGTGCTTTATATCCAATAAGATATTCGCCATCGTCATTTAGTAAAACAAAACCATTTTCTAACATTTCTTCTCTGGCATAGTTATATGATTTGTCGTTGTGTTTCATTTTATTCCTCCTTCGAAATAGCATTTTGATTTCTTTAACTCTTCCATTAAACCATTAAATGCAAATTCTTCTCTATGTTTATAATGATACCAACTACACTCTTCGATATATTTACAATTTGTTCCGTAACAATCCTTTTTGCAATTTTTAAAGTCTATATCGTCAATATCTTTAAGTATTTTATGTACCCATTCATAACTCATATTTTAACTCCTTTCTATAAAACACCATACCATAATTCATATGTAAATAATTGAACCTCTAATTCCTCAATAATAACTTTTAGCAAATTTTCATTTCCATAATATCTACTTAAATCAGCTTTCTTACCAGATCCATCCCTATGCTCACAGACAGTAAAATTATAAATACCATCTGCATAATAAATACCACCATATGTTTTGTTTGGTTTGATTCCTTTTAGATTGCTAATGCAGTAAGGACATACATTATATTCACAATGATTTTCTTTAACAATGTTTGGTTCATCAAAATACTTCCTACACATTTCACATAAATATGAAGTTTTTCTGATCATTATTAATACACTCCTCAATCTCCTCTTTCCTTGGATTATTTATTTTTACCTTCAAAATAATTATTTAAAGATTCACCATACCATTCCCAATTATCCACTCCACCATTTTCTAATGCAGTTAATATTTCATCTCTATGTATAAGTTCATCATATTCTTCTTTAGAAATGGTATTTTTAGTATTTTTGACTTTAATATTATTTCCTGTAATTGCATTAATTAATTCAGATACAGAACTATTGATCTTAGATTTTACTTGGTTTTGAATATTTGAATATAAAACATTGTATAATTTATCAATCGTTTCAGATTTAATTTCATCAATAATATTTTCCTCTGCAAGATTAAATGCATTTGTCATATCCTTACTAAATGTATCTTCATATTTCTTTTTATATTCATCTTTAATTTCTGAAATTAACTTCTGATATACCTTTTCCTTAATTTCTGTTTTAATTTCATCTCTGATTTCGTATTCATCTTTATATGTAAGAGATATCTTATTTTTCATTTCTGTTTTAACCTGATTAATTGCACTAGAGGTAATATCATCAAAAGTTGCTTCTGACATTTCTTTAATTACCCCTAACTTAATTCCCTCAAAAACTTCTTCAAAATCAAATTCAAATTTAAGTGCTGCGCTCATTTTATTAACTCCTCCTTATTTAATAATTTTACATTATTTTGATATTTTACTAGTTTTATAGATGCGTTATTATCATCTAAATATGCCTCATAAGACTCTTCACACCACATTCCCTCACAAGAGGAATATCCAGAAGGTGTAACACAAGACTTATGTTCTCCATAATCTGTTTGATGACAATAATCATAAATTGTTTCATCATCACACATTTCTTCAAATGATTTTAGTATCATGCTTTTTCTCCTTCGAATTTCTTTTTTCATATGAATGCTATTTCCCAATTTTAATCGTAATGACCGACTCTAAATTGGTGTAACCACGAATTGGGTCTAATTTATATGTAACTAAATTTAAGATATCTTCCTTTTTATATTTTACTACCACAAAATCCAAAGCAGATTTTTCGTAGTCAACATCAACAACAGTCCCATAAACGCTTTCAGCAGGAAAAGAGAATTGTGGCACAGATGGAGTCATAGTAGCTTTTGATTCTGATGAACTGCAACCAGTTAGGATTCCTGATAAAATAACCAATCCTAATGATAAATTGATAAACATTTTCTTCAATTTGATTACCTTCTTTCTTTAAATTATAGATTAAAATCAGTTTTTTATTTGGTTCGTTTTTAGAAGATATTATCCCAAGAATCCTCATCAACATATTTATTATTTTTTCTATCCAAATAGTCTACTCTCATAATTTCATACATCTTGCAGTCATAATAATTACCATCAATTAACTTATCATTTTCTTTATATATCCCTACTATCCTACCTCCATATTTTGTACACATTTTGTCATATGATTTCTCAATTGGATTGCCAACATAAACGGCAAACTTTAATTTTCTGAACTTAAATTTTTCAAAAATATCTGTTAAGAATTTCTTTAGGTCTTTAGCAAATATTATATTTGGTTGTTCAAAGTTTACTATTTGCATTCCCCATGCAGCATTAGAATCTCTATCAATGGAATAGCTTAAATATCCAATAATCTCTTTATTATGTATACTTACAAATTCATGTTTTGCCCACGTACTATCACTAGTTTTGTACTTATCTCTATAAGATGAACCAGATAGAAATTTGTATTTATCATCAAATGCAATATTGGCAAATAGTAATTGTAATTTTTCTTCGTATTTATTAGCTATGTCTAACAATCTTTTACTTCCTCTCCTGATATTTCTGTGGCGGTCTTCTCACCGCAACGTTGACATTTTTGTAATGCGTTTGAACAGTCTTCACAATAATTTTGATAAAGATAATTAACTGTTGTCTTTTTCCCACATCTAAAACAGTTGATTAATTTTATACCTCTTGCTATAGATTTGCCTCTGCATGATTTACAAATCATTTTCTCAACTCCTTTCTCTAACCAAATAAATGGTTAAATTGCTGGGATATTACTCAGTTATAATACTTCCTCTCCATTCGGATGTATTCCCAAATGTCTCTAAATATTGTTGCAACGAAAATTGAAATTTAGAATCGTCATCAGTTTCAACAAAATATCTTTGCAATTCCCTATAGTATTTTACAATTACTGGTCTGTATGCTTTAGAAACAAGTCTATCGCCTAATCTAATCTCATAGTTATTTGGTAATTTATATCCAGTTCTTAAATCATGACTCTTCATTAACTTCTCCTCCTTTTTATCCTTTAAATGATTAGATTTAACGCCCTATGATAGTATATTTAAACATCCATTCATCACCTATTTTGTATGGCAATATATTTACAATTTCAATAATTTTGATATTATGAATAATAGTTGTGCCAGTTTCATCCCATTCTTCAATAACCACTTCTTGATTAAGTAAAGGTTGTTTTTCGCATTGAGAATAAATTATTTCATATCTTTTATGAACGTTTAATACTCTTGCCATTTCATCACACCCTATCTCAACATCTTAAATCCACCATTAATTAACCATGTCTTAACTTCTCTAACTTCTTCAATATCTGTGCCTTCTGGAATTAAAATACTATTAATATGAGCATACGTTTCTGAATCACCACTACCCATATATTCGTCTGATATAATTATGTAAAGCCAAATTTTATCATTGAATATTAAGAAATATTCCTTTGAACTATCAGGTAAAGGCATATCAAAATCATAAGCATTTTCCCCTAAATCTACTTCTTTATTGAGATAATAAATGAAATCTTCAACTTCTTCTGGCTCACTTCTATATGGATCTATGTCACTAAATTCCCTTCTAATTATTTTAAAATAATCAGGTTCGACTCTACCTGTATTAGATAATGAAATCATTTTTCCTTCTTTATCTAATTCTTTGTGTTTGTACCATACAGCACCTTTACCATTGTATTTAGTTATTTTCATTATTGTCTCCTCCTTCATAATCCTCAACAATTTTCCAAAATTCACTTGCTTTGATTTCAATAAACCCCTCTGGGGTATTGACTTCAAATTCTCCTTCAAATGAACAATATACTGCATCATCAATATTAAATAATCTATTTCTAGTTTTACCATAACCTCTATCAAAGTAAAATTGAATAAATGGTTTATGTCCAATAATAATATTTTGCTCATCTAATAAAGTAATCCATGCCTTATTAATTTTAGATGTTTTCTTAAACGCCATAAGATTATTATCTACAGGTTTACATAACAGTTTGCTGAATTTTTCTAAGTCTTTTTCTGTTGGGATTATGTAAAATGCAGAATTTGTACAATAATATTTAGTTGCTTCTATTTCATTTTTATCCATAAAGTCTTTAGAAATCTTTCTGATTTTTTCGTCGTTTGTTTTATAAGTAAAATATTCCTCATATAATTTTGATTGCTTGGTTACAATAAAGTATTTTTCCATTTATTTACCTATCCTTTCCATCATTTCTTTTTTAATTTTATCTACTTGTGTAAGTCTACCTTTACAACCATTCCCTATTCCATATGTCTTTTTAATTTTTATATCATATGTATCATTATTAATATTTCTTCTCTGTAAAACTTCTAATACCTCATCCCAATCCGTAATCCAATATATAGTTAATTTTTGTCTTTGTTTTGTTATTTTATTTGTTGCCCAAATTCTATATGTTTTAAACCATTCAGAATTAATATTAATTATTATCACTCCTTTCGATAGCATGAAATCTAGTATTTATATCTCCATTCTGCATTAAGTCCACAAAGGGCTAGAAAACTTACCAAAGTGCTTTCATATATATCATAATCAAGCCAAATATCCACAGTTGGAAGTTTATATTGAATTTTCCAATTGTCTTTAAAACTCAAACATAATTTATTAATTGATATAATTGTGTAATCCATCTCAATTTCACTCCTTTTATTATCCTATTAATAGTCAGATTTCGAGGGTTAATTAGAGATAGAATTGAGATACAAATTCAAGATGCTCAATAATTTCATCAAGTTCTAATATTGTACCTTTTGACATCCCTTCAACACCTTTTAATTTATTTATAAGTATTATTGCCTTTCTTATGCCTTGCCCTCTGGTCACAACTAAAACTCCTTTCTATTCCAATTAGAATATTCATTTGTTAGGTTTATTTATAAGTATTTCTAAATCTTTAGCAAGTTTTTCATAATCATATCCAAAATCATCATAATAAAGATTCAATTTACTCCTCTGTCCTCTAATTGCAAATTCTGGGCAATCTTCATAAGTTTCTAATTCTTTTGGTTGTGGACGCATACTGCAAATATCTCCTATGCATTCACGTTTATCTCTTTTACACCAATTCATATTATTCTTCATCATCATAACCAACATATTGACAAAATTTTTCAGCACCTTCAAAGATTTCCATGAAGATATCTTCAAATGCACAACCATTACATAACCACGTTTTACAATTTTCACAAAAACAAGATTCTGAAGTTAAGGTATTATCACAAATATCACATTGAAAATCATTTGGATCGCTCATTTTGTTTCTCCTTTCTAACAAAACTTTCCCCTTAAATAAATCAATATTAATCCCAATCCAATACTGCATCCTGCATAAAAACAATTATCCTGTACTACTCCAATTATGCCATTACATCCGTTATAAACTATCATTAGAATTAATATTTCTTTTAGAGATGGTTTTCTTATTTTCACTATTTTACTACCTCCTCTTGTCGGCATCAAATGTATCTTTCGAAGGAGAGTTATTTAACACCCTCCTTCAATTAATTATTACAAATTCTTCATAATCTCATCAATTTCAAGCTCTACTTTCTTCTCATTAGAAAGTAATTGATGTAACTTAGACTCCATCATTTTAAGTTTATTTTCTTCTTCTTTACGACTCATAAAATCAAGTTTAGATTTAATATCTGTAATCCAATCTGCAACATGATATCCAGAAATAACAAAATCAATTTCTAAACTTTTAGCAGAAAGTGCATATGAGTTAAGTTTAACTAATAGATAAGTTAATTGCTCCTTATTGAGAACTTGGATATTAGTTCTTACACCATCTAACTCGATTGAACAATTAGTGATTGGTGTAAACTTTTGAGATTTACCTAATTTAATTTTCTTTTCCTCAATTTGTTTCTTTAATACCATAATTTTAGAATCGTTTGTTTCATTTGCCATTTTTATTTCCACTCCTTAATTAATTCTTTATTAACATTATAAGTTACTAAGTATTTTGGTTTAATTGTATTGAAAACATTTTCGGGAGATGCTTCTCTCATAAATATTTCATCTTTTCTCCCCTTGGTAGTAGTATAAACATTATAAGTTTCATTTCTTTTGTCATAATTAGAATAGGAATAATGATAATAATTTCTTTGTCTTTCGATGTAATATCTTACATATTTTTTATCAATTTTTACATAACACTTATTATGCCAATATGAATTCTTTTCTAGCAATTTCTTAAATTCTTCTAAAGTATAATCTAAATATACATCATTTTTAGGTTCTCTGGCAGAATAACTACTATCTTTTAATAATTCATCCATCAAATTAGAGTAATCTTCAACACAATTTTCATCAACTATATCAATTATACTTCCTGATAAAGATTTTATAGAATTGATTTTCCTATAACTTGACTTTCTATCATAGAAGAAATATGTTTTAGTTTCTTTGCTGTCATCATTATTTTCATAAAATCTACCCAAATAAATTAATTCTTTATTAGAATTAGATTTATATGTCCCACCTAAGATTAGAGTCTTGCCATCGAATTTCTTCTTCTCATGTCTTAAGTCATTCAATTTTGCTAATTCAATGTAGTCTGGTGAATCTACTGGAATCAATAGTAAATCTGATCCTGACCAACCATAGACAAATAACCCTTCTAATCCCTTACCTTTGATAGAATTAGCATTTTCAAGAATATAGAGTAAATTTTCTATTGTAATCTCAAATTCGAAGTTTCGTTCATCGTAAACTCTACAATATGATTTTCGATGATCCCAACCACTTGAATAATCACCTACTTTCTTATTAAGTACAAATCCAGAAGTTGGTTCATTAGAAAATTCTTGTGGTTCAATTTTCTTATCACGCCAACTCTCCCAAGATTTCTCCTTTCTTAAAACTCCTTTTTGATCAAAATATATAACATATGCCAATTGTCCTGTATATGTATCATTGCGTGTTTGATAGCCTACTTTAATTGTTTTGGGTAAAAATATTGTATTGTTCAATTTTATTTATCCTCCTTTATTTTTACTCTAGAATATTTGACTTAACGCCATTTATTTTCGTACAACAAATCAAATTTATTATAAACACCTTCATATAAATCTTTAGCATTATTTCTTAAATCAATTTGTTTTCTTTTTGAAAGGGATAAAATTAGCAACATTCCATTCTTGACAATGTTCATTTCTTCTTTGGTTAATTCAACCAATATTTTATCATTCATTATATAATTCACCTCCCTACCAATTAAATATGCAATTTTAAAGCTTTGAAAAAATACTTAAAAATACATCTATTAAATGAGATTCCCTTTCTTCCACAGTTGTATTTTTACCATATTCATCAAGTAATTCAAGATATTTATTAGCTTTTTCGTCTGATATCAATAAGTTTGTTTTTTCTTCTAATCCTGCTTCTTTAATTAACATTGATAATGCACCAATAATCAAAAAATTATCTTTATTTATTTTAATCATCCTTTCTTTTTTTCCGATAAGTTGTTCTTTTGATTTGGTTTTTATTTACCCTTTAATTCCCCTTCTTGCACACTCTCTTTAAATATTACCTTGCCTTCTAATGCACCAAAATTACTATCTTCTTGGAAAGTATATGTCTCGACCACATCCCCTACTCTCATTGGTTTTGTCAAATACCATAAAGAATCATCTTTCCAAGTTGCTTCAACTAATTTTTGGTTTTTAGGCAGTTCAATATTAATTGTTCCTCCGAAATGTTTTGCTGTAAAATTGCAGCCTGTCAATCCTAATGTACATAGTCCTAATACTCCAATTAATAAAATCTTTCTCATTATTGTTTTCCTTCTTTCTTTATTTTATCATTAATCATAAGACTTACATTTACACTTTTTATCAGTAATTTGTCTATTTCTAAACCTAATTTTATTCTGTTGGCATTCACATACTCCATACCAATCATCTTTCATTTTCAACCAAACACATTTATAACACTTTTTATGTAGAAGGTCACTTTCTGACCATGAATATTCAATTATCATTAATTATTTATCCTTTCTATTAATACCAAAGCATATTGTTTAATCTGGCATGTCTTATACATTCAGTTAATCTCTGATATCTTTTTGCTTCCTCAACAAACTCCCTAATCTCATCTTCGCTATAATATTCCTCTGTCCTCTCAGGATTTTCTCTTTTTGAACACCATTTAGGACTTGTGAATGAATCTTCTCTAGTAATTCCTCTACCAAATGTTCTTGCCCATTCATTGAAATCTGGATTATTAGAATCCATACAATGACCACTAACATGATCTAATTTTTCCTGTGGAGATAACCCTGTTAAATCATCTTCTGAATAAAATTCACATTCTCTACAAATTGTCATAATTTATCCTCCTTTATTTATTGAATTGAAATGTTAACTTTGAAACATTATTTTAATATTATGTATCTGCCTTCCCCATCTAAATCCCATTCAATACTTAAACTATTAATAGCATCAACCTTCCAATCGTAACTAAAGTAATAAATTTCATCATTAATTGTACTAGGATTGTTTTTCATTAGTTTGCCAAGTTCTTCATGCAAATCATTTACTGTCATTAAATCACCTTTCCTTCTAGACCATAATTCTAAACTAACATTTTTTAATTAGTACACAAATTTATTTATTATTTATACTTCTAATCTTTTTTGTAATTCAGTTAATTGTTTTTGTAATTCAGCTTTTGACACCATATCTCTATAATACTCACACTTAGTTGTAATAATAAATGGCAAACCAAGCATATTTATATCCTTAATCTTGCGCTCGACATCAATAGCATAAGGACGTAACCTACATAAATCAGTTATTTCACATTTTGCACAATCCATTTTTTACCTCCTGTTGCTCTGGTTCATATAAATATTTCTTAAACAATTTTTGAGCATTATCTTTTACCATGTGCCAAGCATCTAACTTATATGTATTTTTGCAATTTCTTCTTGGGCAATTTGTTACACGGTCAATTGATATTTCTTTTTTGTTGTTACTCATTATTCATTCTCCTCTACAACTTCATATTCTCCATCATAAACATGCAACTCGCCTAAGTCCTCACCGAAATCTATTGTCGCTGTTCCTGAATCATATAGTTTTGCATCAAATACTTTACCAATAAATTTAGTTATTTTTACTGTACTATTATTTTCTGCTGACTTATCTTTGATAATTCTAATTTTCATTATTTTCTCAACTCCTTTTATTTTACATACATAACAAAATAATTGAAAAAGTTTTGTCAAAATGTATATAAAGATTGCTATTAATGTAAAAGGAAATGTTACAATACCAAAAAATATATGACCAACTGTATAATGTCTTGGTTCGAATATCCATTTAAGATTAAAAAGATAGCAAAAGAAAGATATAAAAGCCCACGTTGAAAAAATAATTGCTAGAAGTTCTTCATTCAACTAATTTTAACCTCCTCTCAATTAAATTAATCCTTTCAATGTATTAGCAAAAATCGGCGTTAACACCCATATCTTTTAATAAAGCATGAATAAATTCATAACCATATGAACTAAAGGTATAAACACATATTGTTTCTAAATTTTCATCATCAGTTTCTATCCAAATACTATCGTTATCAATTATTATTTGATATTCACTTGGTTGTTCTTTAACTCTTTGAAACCAATCATGGTCTTCTTGAGTAAAATAATCCATTTCATTTTTCCTCTCTTTATCCTATAAGTTTGGTTATTGGTTTTATTAATCTTTATGAACGCTTAATAAACCATTTTCACAATCATTGTATCTTGGGCAAGAATCTTCTGTACAAACTTCAGAAGCACATTTAACTTGATTATCTTCTATCCATACTCTAACCACATA